>Ga0070662_100001591_pt1 | contig 14032 bp, 12 predicted proteins | sample KBSC53metaG_FD_65648 | JGI IMG/M metagenome (GOLD analysis project Ga0070662, IMG submission 65648) | Corn rhizosphere microbial communities from Kellogg Biological Station, Michigan, USA - KBS C5-3 metaG | ecosystem: Host-associated > Plants > Roots > Rhizosphere > Soil ...
CACCCCCATCACGCCCCGCCGCCGGCGGCGGCCTCGTGTATTCAACCGAAGGCGGCCGCATGTGCCCCAGCTGCCGCCAACCGATCGCGCAATGCCAATGCGCCGCGCTGCGCCGGCAGCAGGAGCGCCAGCAGGGCGACGGCGTGGCCCGCGTGAGCCGCGAGACCAAGGGCCGCGGCGGCAAGGCCGTGACCGTGGTCAAAGGCCTGGCGCTGGGCGATGACGAACTGCAGGCCCTGGGCAAGCGCCTGAAGGCCGCGTGCGGCTCGGGCGGCACGGTGAAGGACGGCGTGATCGAGGTGCAGGGCGATCACGTGGAGAAGGTGATGGAGGTGTTGAAGAAGGAGAGGGTGGGGGTGAAGCGGGCGGGAGGCTGAGCGCCGCAGCGTCCCTACACTGCGCCCTTTCAGGGATGCAAGGACGCCACGACGATGAGCGAGCCCGACAAGAAGGAAGACCCTCCGAAGGCTGAGCCGGCGAAGGAGCTGGTCAAGCCGGCGCTGATGGAAGCACCGCTGCTCAGCGCGACCAGTCGCGTCACGGCCATCCTTAAGCCGATGATGGCGCTAAGCGCGGGCGGCGGCGCGTTCATCGCGCTGCTCTACTTTCTGCGCATCGGCTATCTGCCGGTGGAGAGCTTGAGCAGCTTTGCCGCGTTGAGCGGCGCGATCGTGCTGGTGTCAGTAGGGCTGTTTATCGCCGTGATCGGCCTTTGGGGGTTTCCGGCCTTGCTCTGCTGGGCCGCGAGACAGCCGGAGGCGCGAGACTTCTGGTTTTCCTGGTTCGAAAAGCCCAGGCCGCAGCCGCGCAATGGTCTCCATGTTTACGTTGGGCGAACGTTTGTGGCAGTGATCAGCACGATAGGTGCTACATGGCTTCTGCTCATTGGCCTACCGATTGTCGAGGAGCTTTTTGGGGCGGGATGGTGGATCACTGCAGCTTGGTGGACGATCTTGACGGCAGCTCTCGCCAATATCACCTGGCATTCGACGGGAGGGTATCGGCAGTTCCTCAGGGAATGGAGGTCAATTGGCTGGCAAGCGGTTTGGGCGTCGGCAAAGAAGTTCAGCGGCGCCGTGTACTACGGCTTCAGCGGAACACTGTCGCTTCTGGTTTTCATCGAGCTCCTCCAGATGTCTCAGTACAGAAGCTCGGCCAGTTCCGTGTCGATTGCAGTCGTCTTTGCCACCGCATTCATCGCGGTGATCTTCTTCAATATGGTCATGCTCGCTATTGCTTCGAATGCAGCTGTGGAGCAAAAGGCGTTTGTAGCCGTATTCGTTGTCTTTACAACGTGCCTTTTGCTCATCGGTGTGTACGCATTGCGGGCAACGGCGCGGGTACACGATGCGGTGATGGCCACCGTATCAGTGCGCGTTAATCGAGCGCATCTGGTGCTTTCAAAGGATGCGTGCAACTCCCTATCGCAATTAGGCGTGCTGACCGCACCCGTGTTGAGTGGCGAAGGTAAACGGCTCGATACCTGCGTACTACCCGACGTGACCGTGTTGTCCAGACTCGGCGACCGTTGGCGGATCTCGTGTGATCCCCAAGAAGGCGCTGCAGCGGTGCCGCGACTCAGCGGTGACGACAGCGGCATAGGTCCGGCAAAGGAAACAGAAGAGACGACTTCAAGCGCCGCGTTCATGCTGGACGCGAAATCCGTCGTGTCTTGGTATCAGCTCGATCCTCGGACAGCGTCCCCCCGCTACGGCCGGCGCGCGATCTGTGGCGACTGGGGCATCACTCCCGCCGCAGGCGAGCCGACCGGCTCAAATCCGTCATCAGCGACGCCCCCAGCCGCGACAGCCTCTGGTGCGAAGCCTTGAGCTGATCGTTGACCGCTTGCAGCAACGCGAGCGTGGTGGCCGAGTCGCGAAGGGTCCTGTCGGCGAGTTCGCTCGCACCGCTAAACTGCGCAGAATTCTGCAACCCATGAGGAGTGGGCCATGGGCTTTTCAGCCAGGGATGTCGTTCCGTTCACTCAAGCGCGAGCCAATCTCTCCGAGTTGGCCGAACAGGCCAAGGCCGGTGCGGAGAAGATCATCACGAAGAATGGCGAGAGCTACGTGGCCTTGATCGACGCAGACCGCCTGGATTACTACCACCGTCTGGAGCGCGAGCGTATTCATCTGCTCTTGATTGATGACGCAAAGCGTGGCTTGGCCGACATCACCGCAGGTCGCACTCAAGAAGCAGACACCGCTATCGCCCAGCTGCAGCGGCGCCGATCTGGCGCAGCCGCAAAGGGTGCACGCCGTGGCACCGCCTCAGAAGCGACGAAGCGGCGTGGCTGAGCAGCTTTACCAAGTCGAGTTGACGGCGAATTTCCTCGAACGCCTGGACGCCATTGAGGCGTTTCTAACCGAGGCAGGCGCCGTCCTTGCGTTCGATGACTTGCTGGCAGAACTGCGCGCCACGGTGATCCCAAACCTGCACCGCTTTCCGCGCGTTGGGCGACGCTACCTCGACCACCCACCGCAATCTGCTGAAGCCCTGGCCCAACTCGCAACATGGCCTGCCGGCACCCTCAACGCATTGCGCGAGTATCTGCACGGTGACCATCTTTTGTTGTATGCGGCGATGGAACCTAACGAAGCGGTCTACTTGCTGTCGATCCGGCATCACCGCGAGCTGACGTTCGACTTCGCGGCTCACTGGCCGGTGTGAGCGGCAATCAGGGAAGGGCATCACCAATGACACCAGAAGCCAAAGCGCGGCAGCAGATCGACCAAAAGCTGGAGAGCGCTGGATGGGTCATCCAGGACATGAAGCAGCTCAACCTCGGTGCCGGGTTGGGTGTGGCCGTGCGCGAGTACCCCACCGACACCGGGCCGGCCGATTACGTGCTCTTCGTCAATCGCACGGCCTGCGGCGTGATCGAAGCCAAGAAGGACAGCGCCGGTGAGAACCTCACCGTTACGGAGACCCAAACCGAGCGCTACGCCACCGCCAACCTGAAATGGCGCAAGGACAACGCGCCGCTGCGTTTCCTGTTTGAGGCGACTGGCCAGATCGTCCGCTTCACTGATAACGCCGACCCTGCGCCACGCTCGCGCGAAATCTTCAACTTCTTCAAGCCCCAGCAGCTTTCCGAATGGCTGGTGCAGCCCAGCACTCTGCGCCGACGCCTCGCCGACAGCCTGCCCCCGCTGCCCGAGCGCAACCTGCGCGACTGCCAGATCAGCGCCGTTACCGGCCTGGAGAAATCGCTGGCACTGAACAAGCCGCGCGCGCTGATCCACATGGCCACTGGGGCGGGCAAGACCTTCACCGCCATCACCGCCGTCTACCGCCTGCTCAAGTTCGGCGGAGCCAAGCGCATCCTGTTTCTGGTTGACACGCGCAACCTCGGCAAACAGGCCCATCAGGAGTTCATGGCCTACACCCCGCCGGACGATGGCCGCAAGTTCACCGAGCTGTACAACGTGCAGCGGCTCGCATCGAGCAACATCGATCCGCATTCGCAGGTGTGCATCAGCACCATCCAGCGCATGTACTCCATCCTCTCGGGCGAGCCCATCGACGAGTCTGCCGAAGACATCTCGCTCAACGAGGTTCAGCAGACGGGCAAGCAGGAGAAGCTCGTTCGCTACAACCCAGCCATCCCGGTCGAAGAGTTCGACTTCATAATCATCGACGAGTGTCATCGCAGCATCTACAACCTGTGGAAGCAGGTGCTGGATTACTTCGATGCCTTCCTCATTGGCCTGACTGCCACACCCGACAAGCGCACCTTCGGCTTCTTCAACGAGAACATCGTCGCCGAATACAGCTATGAGGATTCGGTGGCCGATGGCGTCAACGTCGGCTACGACGTCTTCGAGATCGTCACGGAGATCACGCAGAAGGGAGCCGAGCTGAAAGCCAAAGAGTGGGTGGACCACCGTGACCGGCAGACGCGAAAAAAGCGCTGGGCTGAAACCGAAGAAGACAACCTCTACACCGGCAGGGAGCTGGACCGTTCAGTGGTGAACGTCAGCCAGATCCGCCAGGTCATCCAGGCCATGAAGACGGCGGTGGAAACGCAGATCTTCCCGGCCCGCAAGGAAACGCCCAAGACCCTGATCTTCGCCAAGACCGACAGCCACGCCGACGACATCATCAACATCGTCCGCGAGGTCTATGGCCAGGGCAACGCCTTCTGCAAGAAGGTCACCTACCGTGCCGAGGAAGATGCCGACAGCATCCTCAGCAGCTTCCGCAACGACTACAACCCGCGCATCGCGGTGACAGTGGACATGATCGCCACCGGCACCGACGTGAAGCCACTGGAAGTGCTGCTCTTCATGCGCGACGTGCGCAGCAAGGGCTACTACGAGCAGATGAAGGGCCGAGGCGTGCGCAGCCTGGATGCCGATGGCCTCAAGCGTGTGAGCAACAGTGCTGAAGGCGCGAAGACGCGCTTCGTGCTCATCGACGCCGTGGGTGTCGAAAAGTCTTGCAAGACCGAAAGCCGCCCGCTGGAAAAGAAGCCCGGCGTCGCGCTCAAAGATCTGCTGCAAGGCGTGGCCTTGGGGCACCGCGACGAGGATACGGTGCTGTCGCTGGCCAACCGTTTGGTGCGTCTGAACCAGTCGCTCGACGACAAGGCGAAGGCCCGCATCGAGAAAACCAGCGGCGGCATCCCCGTCGGAGAGCTGGGCAAGGCTTTGATCACCGCATTGGACCCGGATGCGATCGTCCAGTCTGCCCTCGCCACGGCGAGGGCGCAGGGCATCACCCGGAGCGAAGACACGCTGTTGCCGCAAGAGCTGGAGGCCGCCCGCGCCAGCCGCGTGGCGGCCGCCTGTGCACCCTTCGACAAGCCTGAGTTGCGCGACGCGATCGAAAGCGCGCGCCGCGAACGCGAGCAGGTCATCGACCACATCAATCTCGATCAGGTCACCTTCTCCGGCTTCTCAGAACAGGCGGAGGCGCAGGCCAGGGCCGTGATTCAGAGCTTTGCCGACTACCTGCACCAGCACAAGGACGAGATCGCCGCGCTGGGCTTTTTCTATCAACAGCCCTACCAGCGCCGTGCGCTGACCTTCGAGATGATCGAAGAACTGCACGAACGCTTGAGCCGCCCGCCGCTGATGCTCACCACCGAGCGGCTGTGGAACGCGTATGCCCGTGTGCAGGCGAGCCAGGTGAAAGGCGCGTCCACCCGCCGACAGCTCACCGATCTGGTGAGCCTGCTGCGCTTCGCGCTGGGGCTGGATGGCGAGGGCGCGGAACTGCGGCCCTTTGCTGACGAGGTAGACCGCCGCTTCCAGGCCTGGATCTTCCGCCACAACGCGCAGCGCGGCACCTCGTTCACGTCGGAGCAGACCGAGTGGCTGCGGCTGATGAAGGATCACATCGCCAGCTCATGCTCGATCGGGCGTGAGGATTTCGACTACGCAGAGCTCGCGGACAAGGGCGGCTTGCAGAAGGCTTGGGGCTTGTTTGGCAAGGACTTGGATACGTTGATGAGTGAGATGAATGAGGAGTTGGTGGCGTGAGTGAACTACCAAAGGGGTGGCAACTCGCGCGGCTCGATGAACTTTGTGAGTGGGGAAGTGGTGGAACACCACGACGTTCCGAACCTTCCTACTTTGGCGGCGAATATCCCTGGATAACCATCTCCGACCTCAACGACGGTTTGGTTGGCGGAACCGCGGAGTTTCTAACTGAATCCGGTATCGAAAGCAGTGCGGCTAAGCTCGTACCGGAAAGAACAGTGCTTGTGGCGCTTTACGGGTCCATCGGGAAACTCGGCATCACAACGCAGCCATCAACGACGAATCAGGCTATCGCGTATGCCTTACCCAACGAGATGGCCTTTGACCCGCTTTATCTCTTCCACTTCTTACGATCAAGGCGTCACGAACTGACTCTCCAGGGAACGGGCGTCACTCAGAAGAATATTTACCTTGGGGACATCAAAGCGTTTGTTGCACCCGTCGCTCCGCGATCCGAACAAGCCCGCATCGTCGCCAAACTCGAAGAACTGCTGTCCGACCTCGACGCCGGCGTGGCGGAGCTGAAGGCCGCGCAGAAGAAGCTGCAGCAATACCGCCAGTCCCTGCTCAAGGCCGCCGTCGATGGCTCGCTCACCGCCCCCTGGCGCGAAGCGCAGCGCAAGCTCGACGCCCCCACCGAGACCGGCGCCCAACTGCTGCAACGCATCCTCGCTGAGCGTCGCGCTCGCTGGGAAGCCAAGCAACTCGCCAAGTTCCAGGAACAAGGCAAAGCCCCGCCCAAAGACTGGCAGAAGAAGTACCCCGAGCCGGTGCAGCCCGATACCACCGATCTGCCGGAACTGCCGCAGGGATGGGTGTGGGCGAGCTTGGATATGTTGGGGGAGATTGCGTCCGGTGTGGCCAAGGGCACGAAGCGGGACGACAACGTATCGGTCAGAGAAGTGCCCTACCTTCGAGTAGCCAATGTGCAGCGTGGCTATCTCGATCTGTCCGAGGTGAAGACCATCTTGGCGACGGAGCGAGATATCGAAGAGCTGACGCTCAGGACTGGTGATGTGCTGTTCAACGAAGGTGGCGACCGCGACAAGCTGGGTCGCGGCTGGGTGTGGCATGACGAAGTGGCCGAGTGCATCCACCAAAACCACGTCTTTCGGATGCGGGCGTACTCAACTGATTTGCAGCCGGAGCTGATATCTCACCATGGCAACACGTTTGGGAAGCTGTGGTTCCAGACTGCGGGCAAGCAAACCACCAACCTGGCTTCGATCAACATGAGCATGCTCCGGTCATTCCCCGTGCCGGTGGCGCCACCTGACGAGCAGAAGGAAATCCTTGCACAGATGCAGGTCCAACTGGACAGCCTGGATCGCCAGGAAGAAGCCACTGACTTGGCCATGAAGCAGGCCATCGCTCAACGCCAGAACATCCTCCGCGCCGCCTTCGCCGGCCAGCTCGTGCCGCAAGACCCGAACGACGAACCGGCCAGCGTGCTGCTGGAGCGTATTCGCGCCGAACGCGCGGAGCGTGCCAAGCAGCCCAAGGTTCGCCGCACTAAACAGGATAAGGAGATTGCCGCGGTGGTGAAAAAGCTGATCGACGTACTCGAACAGGCAAGCGACTGGGTGCCGGCGCAAGAAGCTTTCCGCCGCTGCGGCGTCGCCGACGGTGCGCTGACCGAGCGCATCGAAGAGTTGTATGCCGAACTACGCAAGCTGGACAAGGCGGGTCGCCTGGCGGTGGAGCCGGTGACCGATGCGGAGGGTCGCAAGCTGCACGACAAACTAAAGTTGCTGGCGGGCTAAGCATGCGCCTGGACAAGCTCACCATCGGCAGTGCCAAGGACAGCCCCACCCACCAGTTCAAGAACCTGAAGAACGTCACGATCGACTTCGATCAGGAGCACTGGGTCACGGTGGTCATCGGCTGGAACGGCACCGGCAAATCCAATGTGCTGGAAGCACTGGCCATCATCTTTCGCGACCTGATCGCAAAGAAGCGCACGCCTGCCTTTGCCTTCCAGCTCGCCTACCGCATCGGCTGGGGTGAAACGCTGCGCCATATTCACATTGATGCCGATCCGGATCGTGAGAAGGATGTGCTGCTCATTCGAGTTGTCGACACGAGGCAAGGTAAGCAGAGCGACTTGACACCTAGCCTGCTGGATTTCGGTGATGACGCAGACAAGTCGCCGCAAGGCGAGCCGATCAAGCTCACTGCCTTCTTGAACGCGGACACCGAGTACCTGCCTCGCTATGTGTTCAGCTACTACTCGGGCGAGAGCCCGCGCATGCATGAGATATTCCGCCCCTACCTGGAAAGCTATGACGGCAAGTTGCGCAACGGTGAAGACCCGGGCCTGAAGCGACTGTTTTACGCCATGCCAGTGCACAGCCAGTTCGTGCTGCTGGCCTTCCTGATTCAACAGTCCGAGGTGGTGCGAGCCTTCTTAGATGACCATCTCGGCCTTGACCCGGACGAGGGTATTGAATCTGTGTTGTTCGTGCTTCGACAGCCGCCATGGAAGTCAAAGGCCGCGGATGGGGATCCACGCTTCTGGAATGCCCGTGGCGTGGTGCGTGACTTCTTGTCTCGCCTGTATGAAATCGCGTTGGCACCCATCGAGGTCAGTCGCCGTGTGTCGACGTCCATCTGGAACAAGGAGACACTGCAGTTCAAGTACCTGTACGTGAAGGACATTGCGGCTTTGCGGCGCCTGGTCGGCAACCACGCGCCCGCACAGTTCTTTCGTGACCTGGAGAGCACCTACGTTTCGGAGCTGATCGAAGAGGTGCGCATCCGAGTGCGCCTGAAGAAAAACGATGGCAGTGTGACCTTCCGAGAACTAAGCGAAGGCGAACAGCAGTTGTTAACGGTTTTAGGTCTGCTCCGTTTCACCGCCGAGGAAGAAAGCCTCTTCCTGCTGGATGAGCCAGATACGCATTTGAACCCACGCTGGAGCGTTGACTACATTTCTTACCTGAAGCAGTTCATCGCCAGTGGCACAAAGCAGGAAGAAACGAGCCACATCCTGCTGACGACTCACAACCCCTTGGCCATTGCCGAGCTGGATCGCGAGCAGGTGCAGATCCTTCGGATGCACAAGCAGGACGGTCAACGTCAGATATTGGCTTGCTATCCGGAGATGGCGCCGCGTGGCATGGGCTATGCCGCGATCGTGACGAGTGACATGTTTGGCATTACGTCATCGTTGGATCAGCCTACTCAAGAACTTTTGGAAGCCCAACGAGCATTCGCTGCCAAAGAGAAGCTTTCACTGGACGAGCAGCGTGAGTTGGACGGCCTCAATGCGCAACTGGACAGGCTTGGGTTTCGCTTCTTCCATCCTGATGATGAGTACTCCCGCTACTTGCGCTTGCGTAACAAGGTACTCGTCGCGCGATTTAAGACAGAACGGCCCAGCGAGCTCGCCAAGAACGTGGTTCAGATGTCCCGTGCGGAGCGTGAAGATCTGGCCAAACGCCTGATTGGGGAGTTGCTCGCCGATGACACTAACACCTCGCAGGGGGGCGTGCCTTGAGGTACGTAGACCGTACTAAGCTGGTGAAACCAGCCGGATGGACCGCACGCGCGAAGACAGCAGCAGATGCCGTTGCGAACGGAGCAGACCCGAATGATCACGACGCCGTTTGGCGCGACCTCAAGGACGAACTCGCCAAACTGCTGCACGACAAATGTTGGTACTGCGAATCGAGCGTAGATCGGTCCGACAACGCTGTTGATCACTTCCGCCCAAAGGGCCGGGTCAGCGATGCCGCTAACCCGCACACGGGCTACCGTTGGTTGGCTTTTGATGAGAGCAACTTCCGGTACGCCTGTACTTACTGCAACAGTAGGCGCAAGGATCTCGAAAACGGAACGGCGGGTGGGAAGGCTGACCGCTTCCCTTTGGTCAACGAGGCGCAACGGGTTTATGCGGTTGGTCCGATCGCCGCGGAGCAACCGCTGCTGTTAGACCCGTGCGAGCTATCTGACTGGCGCTTACTGGGGTGCCATCAAGAGAACGGTCAGCCCTGTGCTGCGAGCACAGACCCCGTCGCGAAAAGGCGCGCCGAAGCTTCCATCGAGATCTATCACCTGCACTACGAACCCACATGCAAGCGACGGCATGCCGCCGCGGTTCAGTTGATGGCAGATGTGGACGAAGGCAAACGCTTGTTTGAATTGGCCACCCAAGATCCTGGCCGTGCGGCGGAGTTCAAGACCGTTGCTGGCCGAGTGCGCCGCGCCATCGACCGTGAGTCTCCTTACAGCGGCGATATGCACTTTCTGCTGCGTGGTCAGCGCAGTGACGCGCACCCGTGGATACAAGAGCTTTTAGAGGCATGACGTGAACACAAGCACCCTCATCCAGAAGGTCTGGAATTTCTGCCACACCCTGCGCGACGACGGTGTGAGCTATGGTGACTACCTTGAGCAACTGACTTACCTGCTGTTCCTGAAGATGGCGCACGAGTACGCGCAGGAGCCCTACAGGCGCAACACGCGGATTCCCAAGGGCTACGACTGGACGAGCCTCCGCAGCAAGACCGGCGAGCCGCTGGAGGCGCACTACCTCGCCACGCTGCACAAGCTAGGGCAGGGCGCCGGCATGCTGGGCGCAATCTTCTTCAAGGCCCAGAACAAGATCCAAGATCCGGCCAAGCTTAGCCGCTTGGTTCAGATGATCGATGGTGAGAACTGGATCGGCCTTGAATCGGACGCCAAGGGCGATTTGTACGAAGGACTACTGCAAAAGAACGCGGAAGACACCAAGAGCGGTGCAGGCCAATACTTCACGCCGCGATCCGTCATTCAGGCCATGATGGCCTGCCTCCGTCCTCAGCCATTGAAGACGATTGCGGACCCGGCGTGCGGCACAGGTGGATTCTTTCTGGTGGCCAATGAGTGGCTCTCAGGCACCGGAAAGTGGCTGAAGGACAACGCGGCATGGCTTGGGCGCGATGTTCCGCAACTCAATCCCAAGCAAAAACGCTTCTTGCGTGATGAGACCTTCTTCGGCAATGAGATCGTGCCGAACACCAGGCGCTTGTGCTTGATGAACCTGTTTCTGCACAACATCGGCGAGTTGGATGGTGAGCCAGCGGTCGACCGCTCCGATGCACTGATCGCCGAGCCCAAGGCCAAGGCGGACTACGTGCTGGCCAATCCGCCGTTCGGCAAGAAGAGCAGCATGACCATCACCAACGAGGAAGGTGAGGAAGACCGGGATGCGCTCACCTATGAGCGGCAGGACTTCTGGGAGACCACCTCGAACAAGCAGCTCAATTTCCTGCAGCACATCGTGAGCATGCTCAAGGTGGACGGCAAGGCCGCCGTGGTGTTGCCCGACAACGTGCTTTTCGAAGGTGGCGCAGGCGAAAAGATCCGCCGCAAACTGCTGGAGACCTGCGATGTGCACACCATCCTGCGTTTGCCCACGGGCATCTTCTATGCGCAGGGTGTGAAAGCGAATGTCGTGTTCTTCGACAACGCGCCTAAGGATGGCCGCGTGCATACCAAGGGCATCTGGTTTTACGACCTACGCACTAACAAGCACTTCACGCTGAAGACCCGCACGCTGAAGCTCGATGACCTGCGAGATTTCATCGTCAACTACCGCCCAGAAAACCGCCATGAGCGGAAAGAGTCCGAGCGCTTCAAGTACTACCGCTACGAAGACCTGATTGCGCGGGACAAGGCAAGTTTGGACGTCTTCTGGCTCAAGGACGACAGCCTGGATAACCTCGACGATCTACCGGCGCCAGATGTCCTGCAACAGGAAATCATCGAGCATCTGGAAGCGGCGCTGCTGGCTTTCCGCGATGTGGCGGCGAGTTTGCCGAAATCAGCGGCAGCAGAGGCTTGAGGGAGGATCAACATGGCTGAAGTCACCCGCCGTCGCACGGGCGAACTGCTTCGAGAGCTGTTCACCATCCTCATGGCTGCGTCCGACGGTGTGCAAGCAAGTGCGGCGTTGCAGGCTTTGGCCAGTCGCGTCACCTTGACACCCTATGAGGCGGACTCCTACGAATCGGGTGGCCGGCGGTTCGAGAAGATCGTGCGCTTCGCAACGGTGGACTGTGTCAAAGCCGGCTGGTTGGTGAAGGACAAGGGCATATGGACCGTCACCGAGGAAGGCCGCAAGGCTTATTTGGAGATGCCCGACCCGGAGGCGTTTTATCGACGGGCGTGCAAGCTCTACGCCGAGTGGAAGGCTGCGCAGCCAGATGCTGAAGTGGGAGCGGCAGCTGGATCGGGTGCAGGAGTCGACGAGCCGGACACGACAGCCAAATCTGTGAGCGTGACGTACGAGGAAGCGGAAGAACAGGCATGGGCTGAGATTTCGGCCTACCTCCGCGCGATGAATCCTTATGACTTTCAGGACCTGGTGGCCGATCTGCTGCGTGCAATGTCCTATCACGTGACTTGGGTCTCGCCGCCCGGAAAGGACGGTGGCATAGATATCCTGGCGTGGCCAGATGCTCTGGGTACGCGGTTGCCACGCATCAAGGTACAAGTAAAGCGACAACAGCATGCGGTGGGCGTGGATGGTCTACGCTCCTTCATGGCATTGCTGGGCGATGACGATGTCGGGCTCTTCGTCTGCACGGGCGGCTTCACGAAGGACGCCGAAACGGAGGCGCGCACGCAGGAGAAGCGTCGCGTTACGCTGATTGGCCTGGAGAAGTTGTTTGATCTTTGGGATGAGCACTACGATAAATTGACCGACCAAGCCAGGCGGCGTTTGCCATTGCGGTCTATCCGATTCCTAGCCCCGGGTGGGTGATTCGAGGTTGCCTGAGCTGGTGAATGGCAAGGTGCTTCCGCCCTATCGAGAATGAGCGCCATGGACCTCCCCACCCTCCAATCCCGCCTCCGCCAATTCGCCGACGCCCGCAACTGGCACCAGTACCACACGCCCAAGAACCTCGCGATGGCCCTTGTCGTCGAGGCGGCCGAGCTGGTCGAGGTGTTCCAGTGGATGACGCCCGAGGAGTCGATGGCGCTCGATGCCGAGGCCAAGGATCGTGCGGCCGATGAAGTGGCCGACGTGCTGCTCTACCTGCTGCAGATCGCCGACAAGACGGGCATCGACATCGAATCGGCGGTGGAGCGCAAGCTGGCCAAGAACGAGCTGAAGCACCCCAAGCCTTGACGATGGGGCGGCGCCCTACTTGCGCGCGCCCAGGTGAGCGCAGGTGCGCTCCACCAGGTCCACCACGAACTGACGATCCGTCTTCTTCAAGGAGCCGATCAGCTCGCTCACCAGCGCCGCGTGGTCGCCGACGAGGTCGCTGCCCTTCCTGAGAAAGCGCTCCACCGGGCAGTTGAAGAGTTCGGCCAGGTCCACCAGCCGCGCGAGTGACGGCATGACGACCCCACGCTCAATACGCGACACCGCTTCCGGGCCGATGCCCAATGACTCGGCCACCTGTTCCTGCGTGAACTCGGCGGCCATGCGCTCCTTGGCGATCGCCGCGCCTACGGCGGCTGCCAGCTTCTTTTCTCGATTGCTATCCAAACGGCTCTCCTGGTCAACCGCAATGGTTGACATTCAACCCATTGACGTGAAGGGTTATTTGAGTTGAGAATCAACTCAAACAGATGAGTGTGAGCATCCGGCACTCAGGGAGGAAAGAACATGGCGCAGCCGCTCGATTGCAAAGCCTTCGTCTTTGGTGGAATGGCCGACCTGCCGGCATTTGTCGAGACGCCTGCCGGTCGGCGCGCCATAGAGGGAGCCAAGGCCCTTCACGATGCGCAGGAGGCGCGGATTGCGGAGTTGCTGCGCACCTACAGCACCGCTCGGCTCTATGGCTGCCTGTGCAGCCATCACGGAGTGAACAGCCTTGCTGAGCTTTGCAGGGTCGTGAGCGCCGAGAGCGCCAGGGCCTTGAAGAATGAAGTCGACCGGATCATCGGTCAGTTCCTTCCCCAGCTGCTTGCTTTGCTCAGCGACGACGAGCGGAACGAGCTGGTGTCGTTGCTCGGATAGGAGGCCGAGGCCCCAGTGCGCCGCCTATAGCAACTAGATTGTGTCGACGCTGCCGACACAATAGGGTGCATTGACGGTCGACATCATGCCGGCGTGGCACTGCTGAGGACTACCCATCATGATCAAGCTCACTCAGGGCGATCTGCTGAAGCAGATCGACGTCGACGCCATCGTGAATGCGGTGAACTGCGTTGGGGTGATGGGCAAGGGCATTGCATTGCAGTTCAAGAACAAGTGGTCCGACAACTTTGCCGAGTACGCCGCAGCTTGCAAGGCGGGGCAGGTGCGGCCGGGCCGCATGTTCATTCACGATGCTGGCGGCCTGGTCAAGCCGAACTACGTCATCAACTTCCCGACCAAGGACCATTGGCGCGGCGCCTCGAAGATGGAGTTCATCCGTGACGGGCTGGTTGATCTCGTTGCACAGGTGCGGCGCCTTGGAATTCGATCAATTGCCATCCCTCCGTTGGGCTGTGGGAACGGTGGTCTCGACTGGGCCGAAGTGCGGCCCTTGATCGAAGCTGCGTTCGAAGCGGTTCCCGATGTTGAAGTGCGACTGTTCGAACCTGGTGCTGTGCAGAATCCAAAG
>Ga0070662_100001595_pt1 | contig 14002 bp, 9 predicted proteins | sample KBSC53metaG_FD_65648 | JGI IMG/M metagenome (GOLD analysis project Ga0070662, IMG submission 65648) | Corn rhizosphere microbial communities from Kellogg Biological Station, Michigan, USA - KBS C5-3 metaG | ecosystem: Host-associated > Plants > Roots > Rhizosphere > Soil ...
CGCGAGGCCGTCGATGCCGGCAACGATGGCCCGCTCCGTGATTACGCCGCGACGAATCACGGCGAATTCTTCGCTGTCGCGACTGAAGCGTTCTTCTGTGAGCCTCTACGACTCCGCGCTGAGCTGCCGGAGTTGTACGACCAAATGCAACGCTTCTTTCGACAGGATCCCGTCGCCGGTTCCTCGTCGAGCTGCCGCGAATAGCGTGACACCCGCGGATTGAACCACGCCACTGGTTACAACGGTGGACCGGGAGCTGGAAGCGTTGCTGGACAATCCGCACCTGGGGCAGCTCGTGCGTCGGTTATCGCCCTACTGCGCGAGCCCCGCGGTTTAGCTCAGCGACGAGCGCCGCGAGCGAGCGATACACCGCGGGCCAACTCGATGAAGCCGGATTGATCATCTCGAAGTGCCCCGACTCCGGCAGCTCGACGAGGTGCGCCGACGAGTCTCCAAGCGCGCGCGTGCGCGCGAAAAAAGCGCGACCAACCGGTCCCCAACCCGCGTCTTTCGCGCCGACGACCAAGGTCTGCGATACACCCACCGGCGCGAGTCGCATCGCGGATGCTGCCGCGTATCGATCCGCGTGCGCCGCCGGCGAACCGCCCATCAGCTTGTCGATCACGTTCTGGCAAACACCGCTCTGATGGAGTTGCTCCAAGTCCGGGGCCGGCGCGAGCGCGAAAACCGCCCGCACCCGTAGCGGATCTTTGACGTAGAGCTCACTCGACGCTGGAATCTTCGGGCGAGCGGCGAGCCAGAGCGCGAACGCTCCGCCGGCGGAATGTCCCGCGGCGATGACGCGACGCAGATCCAATTGGTATTGCCCGGCGATTTGGCGCAGATGGTCGGCGCCGCGCGCGACATCGACAAACGTGTTCGGCCAGCCACCGCCGTCGTCACCGACGCGACGATACTCGATGCTCCACACAGCGAAGCCGCTGTCCGCGAGCGCTTGCTCGAGTTTGCCGACGTGGGCGATGTCGAATGCCGAGAGCCAACACCCGCCGTGGACGAAGATGACGACGGGATACGGCCCGGGCGTGCGTGGCAGTCGCAGATTCGCGAATTGGAGCGGCGACGCCCCGTACGCGATACGCGCGGTCGGGGGGCCGGCCGCGAGCGACGCAAGGTCGTTCGAACCCATCAGACGCTGCGCGCCGAGCGGCGACGCGACGAGTACGGCTAGTACAAGCGCCTTGATGCTCATCGGTTGAAATAGGAGGCACGGCCCCGCGGCGCGCAATCCAGCTCGAGCTACTGGCCGCTCGGAACAGTCACCGCGAGTGAGAACGTCCTCCCTTCACACGTCGCCGTGATCGTCGCGTAGCCGGGTCCCGTCGCCGAGACGAGTCCTGTCTGACTGACTGACGCGACCTCGGGCGAGTCAGTGGCCCACACCACTGCCCGATCGGTGAGGCGATTCCCATCTGCGTCGAAGATGAACGACGTCAGCTGGCGGGTCGCGCCCACGTCGAGCAGGAGCGCCACCGGCGCGACGGCGATCGACGCAACTCCCGCTCGCACCGTCACCGTCGCCTCAGCGACCTGATTCTCCATCCTCACCGACACGATCGCCGTGCCGACCGCCTTCGCGAGCAGTTCGCCGTACGGATCTACTTCAACGATCGACTCGTTGCGGCTCGTCCAGATCATCGCGCGTCCCTGCAGCTCGCTGCCGCTCGCGTCGAACGCTTTCGCGACGAGCGTGGCCGACTCACCCGACTCGAGCGTCACCGCCGACGGCGTCACGACCACTCGCGCGATCGGCGTTGATGGTGCAGGCACCGGCGATCCGGTCGAATAGTCGCCGCATGCGACAAGCCAACTTCCGAGCAGCCCTATTGTCAGCGACGCGAGTCGCCGTGTTCTCCAAGTAGACATTTTTGTGTTTTGAATGGCCCAATCAGTTCGTGTTTCCCGGAACATGCCGAGGGCCGCTTACTAGGCGCTTACGGGATTCCGCGGAGCCAAAGGGAGGCCATCGACCCAGAGAAGCGTTCACCCCGGAGATGTTGCACCGGATCCGAGCCGTTCAAAGCCGTTGACGCGCGCGAAAGTTCCCGCGCAGTCGTCACTCGTCTGATTCCAGCGCGGCGATCATGCGCGCCGCAACACGGCCGACGAGGACCTCCCAATCGTATTCCCTGGACCTGCTTTGACGCTCGCGGATGCGCGTTTCTTCTTTTGCCTCGGAGCCGACCGCCGCTACAAGGGCGTCCGACCATGCGTCCACGCCGGAACACAACGTGACCACGTCGCTGAACTCCAGCAGCGTCCGCATGGGGATGCCAATGCTTGGCAAACCTGCCGCCAGGTACTCGTGCAGCTTCAAAGGAGAACCGAGGTTGGCATAGTCCGTCATCCTGTACGGCATGATGCCCACGTCGAAGTGTTGAACGTATCCAGGGACATCGCGCGACGGCTTATCGCCCAAGAAGAAGACGTTCGGCAACTGGGCCAACGCCGCGATCTCCGGTTCAATCTCCGGATGGGGCTCGCGACCGCCGATGAACACGAAGGAGTAATCGTGGTGCCGCGCAGCCAGCGTACGCAGTAGTTGCCAATCCAGGTGCAGTTTCAGATGTCCGGCATATCCGACACGGGGATGGGGCACGGCCGTCAGGTCGGATGGCTCCGGCGCTGGACTCGAGAAAGCTTTGAAGTCCACGCCGAGCGGCACATAGGTGGTGTGAGGGTTGAGGTGGCCCTTGCGAGCCATGAGGCCTGGAGAGTGGATGAAAACTTCGTCCACGCGCTGGATCAATCGTACCTCCGCCGGGTCCAGCGACACATCGTCATCCGAAAAGGCGTAGTCGTCGTCGATGTGGTAGCACACAGCGTCCCACTTCGCATAGTCCAGAAACGGAGCGAACTCCGGGCGCCAGAGATACGCAACGATTCGCGTGCATCCACGCGCGGTCAGAATCTGGCGTGCGCGGGTGACACGAAGCCGAGCCAGGGCACGGGCGATTGGCGTATCCCGATACAGGTGCGGCAGCCAGAACTCAGGCGTGTACACCGTAAGACCGGGGGAAACTTCGGTGATGGCTGGTTGTCTCCGTTGGTCCCGCGCTCGCTTGGCAATCCCACTCCGATCATGCGGAGGATTCACCCAGACGACGTGAAAGGCTTGGGACAAGCGGCTGATCATATGATGTCGTGACGCCCAGTGCGGCGACCACCGCTCTGGAACGAATGCAACAACGCCAATATCCGGATATCGCGGGGTAGGTTGATCCATCGTCGAGAAATATGCGGTCGAGAATTCGATGACGCATGGCCGGGCGACCAGATTTTCTAGCACGGCCAATGGTTTGACCGTAACTTTTCTCCATGTCTCCCTCGGTTGTGCGCGCGTGCGCGCTCGTTGTTGCGATTGGGGTTTCGGCGACTCGCTCGCCGATTCGAGCTCAGGTCTCCACAGGCGTCGTTCCGGGTGTCGAAGTGCTGCTCACCGACTCGCTGCACCTGATTCGCGGCAAGCGAGTCGGATTGCTGACGAATCATTCAGGACGCGACCGAAAGGGCACGAGCACGATCGATCTTCTGTTCAAAGCGCCGGGCGCGAAGCTCACCGCGCTGTTCGCCGCGGAACACGGAATCCGCGGCGTGGCGCGAGCGGGCGAACGCATCGGCACGACGGTCGATTCCGCGACGGGCATCACGGTGTACTCGCTCTATGGCGAGACGCCGATTCCGACCAAGGAGATGCTGGATCAGATCGACGTCCTCGTCTACGACATCCAGGACGTCGGCGCCCGCGTCTACACCTTCGAATGGACCTTCGCCAATGCCGCGAACGCCGCGGGGGCCGCCGGAAAGCCCGTGATCGTGTTGGATCGGCCCGACCCGATCCGCGCCGACCGCATCGAAGGGAATATCCTCGACTCGGCGTTCGCCTCCCTCGTCGGGCAGCATCGAGTTGCGCTGCGCTACGGACTCACCGTGGGAGAGTTGATGCGCTTTCTCGTCGGCACGAAGCGTATCAACGCCAGGATCACCGTGGTCCCGATGAAGAATTACCGTCGTTCGATGTGGTTCGACGAAACGGGAATTCCTCGCGTCAACCCGTCGCCGAATCTGCGTTCGCTCGAGGCGGAGATTCTGTATCCGGGAACAGTCCTCTTCGAGGGAACGACGGCCACCGAGGGTCGCGGCACGGACTCGCCGTTTACGCTCATCGGCGCATCGTGGTTGACGGACAACGCGGCGCTCGCCGCCGAGCTCAACGCGCGTCGGCTGCCCGGCGTCCGCTTCGACACAGTGACGAGGAAGATCGATTCGGGCTACAAGTTCGGCGGTCAGACTATTCCGATGGTTCGCGTCAGCGTCACCGACCGGAACGCCGTACGGCCGGTGGAGCTCGGAATTCGCATGCTCCGCGCGATGTATGCTCGCCACCCGCAAGACTTCCAATGGCGGCAACGGCAGATCGATCGGCTCGCCGGAACGGACAAGCTGCGAGCGGCGGTCGAGAGGGATTCGGTCGACGCGTTGATCCGGGAGTGGGATGCGGACGCGGCCCGGTTTGCGGGGATGGTGAGACCGTTTCTCATCTATCGGTGACGCGCCGGGCTGGCCACGCTATCGGGATGCCCTGCTCAACTACCTAACGCAGAGGCGCAGAGAACGCAGAGGAGCTCCGAAGGAGCTCATAGTCATAACTCAACGAGCCCGGACGAACCTTTTTTCTTTGGAACCGACGCTCGGGACGCTACGAAATCTCCCGAGCGGCTGTTCCCAAAAAAACAATCGACTCGTGGAGCGAGGACCTGTACCACCACACGGAACAACTCTGCGTTCTCTGCGCCTCTGCGTTAAGTAGTTCACATGGCCGACCCGATAGAGTGGCCAGCCGTTGCGAGTTGAGCTCTACGGACTCTGATAATTCGGATTTCCCGTCTTCTCACTCCTCGGCACGATGAAGCATTGCATCGTCCCGTACGGATCCGGGAATACCGGATATTTCCCTGTCGGGAACAGGTTGGTGCCGGTCGCCGCATACCGACGAAGATCGCCGAGCCGCTGGCCGGTGAGGTAGAAATCGTAGGCGCGCTGCCAGCGGAACTCAGCGGTCAGCTCCGCGCCCGACAGATTCACAGCCGCCTTGCCGCCGACGGCGCGGCGCGAGTTCACGAACGCCAGCATCGCCGCGTTCGGGCCATCGGCCTCGAGCGCGTCGTACTTCGCCTCGAGACCGCTCGCGAAGCGGATGTTGCTCGTGATGTCGATGATCTGTGTCGGGTTGGTCGCGACCCAACCGCTGTACTGAGACGGACGGAACGGCACCCAGATCGGATTCGAGTTCAGTCCGGCGCGCGACGCCGTAGGCTGCGGCAGACGCGGATCGTTGAGACCCTGGAACACCGGCGTCATACTCAACCACGCGCCCGTCGTTCGCGCCGCCGAGTTCACGATGTTGTTCTCGCGCACTGAATTCGCGGAATAGTACGCCAGCTTCTCGTACGTATCGGGAACGAGGATCGCGTAGCCCTTGGACTTCGCGAAATCGTTCATCTTGAGCGCGGCACGAGCGGCGCCGACGCGCGCCATGTTGATGATGTCCTGGGCCGCTGTCACCGTCGCCGCCGGCGCGCCGGCCGACGCGGCGGTGGCAACCGCGATCGCGCTGTCGAAGCGCACGATCGCACGCCTGAACAGCTCGGCCGGTGGTAGCCCGGCGCTCAGCGCCACCGGTGCGTCGCAGTATCCTTCGCCGAGCAGCACGTACGAGTAGCCGCCGTAGGCGAACACGCGCGCCACGTTCAGGCTCTTGCCGTAGCCGGCGCCGAGAATCGCTTGAAGACGAACGAGGCCGTCGTCGGCCGACGCCCGCGCACGCGACAAGTTGCCGAACACGTCGGTCGTCTGGTCGTTGAGATCGTCGAAGTTGTGCAGCGAGGTCTGACGGACCGACACGTTGGTGTGATCGGTGAACGTCTCGTCGGCCAACACGCCGGACCAAAGGGCGTAAAACCCGTAGGCATATTGAAACTCGCCGATGACCCCGTTCACCACGAACTGCTCGAGCGCCGGATCGGTGAGCTGCCCTTCGTCGAGCGCGCCGGGATTCGTCACCGTCAGAACTCTGTCGCATGCCGCGAGCGAGATGCAAAGCGCTCCAGCGGCCACGCCCATGACTGCGAATGAGGTCTTCATTAGAAGCCCACCGTGAGTGAGGCCGAGTAGCGTCGCGTCATCGGCACGGTCCACGAGTCGTTGCGATTGAACGTCGAGACACCGTTGAAGTTCACCTCGGGGTCGGCGCCGCCGTACTTCGTCCAGACCTTGAGGTTGTGGCCGGACACGCCGAACGAAGCGCGGTCCACGTATCGCTTGACCCACTGCACCGGCAGGTCGTAGGTGAACGACACGTCGCGCAGTTTGAGGAAATCCGCTGGTTGGATGTGCAGGTAGGTCTGCGACGCGAACTGCCGCACCAGCACTTCGTCGGGATCGGCCTTCGGATCGACCGTGTCCCACGACACTCCGGCGCGATCGCGGCGCCAGTCCTTCACGTTGAATTGGTAGTGCCCGGCCTTGTAGTCGAAGAGGATGTGGCCATGCAGTCGTTGCATGAACGTCGCGTCGCTCGTGAACGACAGCTCACGCGTCGGCACCGATGGGCCCATGTAGACGCTGGCGGTGTCGAGCACGGGGCGTCCGGCCACCTTCACGATCGTACCGTCGGCATTGCGCTGCACGCGCTGCGCCCACATCGCGCCGAGCGGGTACCCGACCTGGTAGCGCTGCGACGGCGCGTACGAGCCGAAGATGATCGGCGCGCGCCCGTCACCGAACGACACGAGCTCGTTGCTGTTCGTCGCGAGTGCGATGCCCGTCTCGAAATTGAGCGAGCGACGTTGAATGAGTGTGAGATTCAGCTTGGCTTCGACGCCCTTGTTGGAGATAGTCCCGAGATTCACGAGCTGATTGCCGACGAACCCCGTGGATGGCGCGGCCGCCACCTGCATCAGCGCGTCCTTCGTCGTCTTCGAGTAGTACGTCAGGTCGAGATTGACGCGCCGCTCGAGCGCGCTCGTCTCGAACCCGAGCTCGATCTCCGAGCCGCGCTCCGGCTTGAGATCGGGATTTCCCACCGACCCGTACCGCAGCGCGGAGGACGTTCCGGTTGGCGTCGTCAGAACCGAAGAGACGTAGGTCCGCTGAGCGTCGAGAGGACCTGGAGCGTTGCCGGCTTGACCCCACGCCGCGCGAAGCCGCAGGTCGTTCAACAACGGCACGTGGAAGAATGGCTCTTCAGAAATGACGTACGACGCCGAGAGCTTCGGGTAGAACACACGATTGAGCTTGGAACCGAAGGCAGAATTGTTGTCCATGCGGACGGCCGCGGTCCCGAACAGCCGGTCGCGCCAGCCGATCTGCTCCTGAGCGTAGACGCCGAACGACTTCTGCATCGTGTCGCGCTCGGTGCTCGACGTCACCGCGGCCGACGACACCGATCGTACGCCTGCCGCGCCGAGGTCGAGACCGATCGCCTCGGTCCGACGATAGATGTTGGAGAGGTATTGCATGCCGAACGACGTGTTCGACGTGATCGTCGACGTGAGCGTCCTGGTCGCCGTCGCGTCGTAGTTGATCGTCGCGTCGGTGGTGAGCGGCCGCCCCTCGGCGATGAATCCCTTCGAGTTGTCGAGGTCGAGGCTGAAACGGGCCTGGTACGGCACACGCGCATCGGGCGCGTAGTACAGCTGCGCCGTACCGACATTGACGTCGAGTCCTAGCCGAATGCGATTCGTCAGCCACTCGAACGGCTTGTACTCGGCGCTTCCGCCGCTGAAAAATCGGTTCGCCCAGGTCTGGTTGTCGTAGATGTTCGCCAGCTCGGGCGTGATCGTGGAGTATTCCGGGCCGGCCGGGAACGCGTAGGTGCGTCCAGGTATGGCGAGATACGAGCTGATGATCATGCCCGCCGCGACGTTGTCATTGAGCGGCAGACGAATGTGATTGTTGCTCAGGCCCAAATTCGCCGTGAAGCTCAGCTTGTTCGACGCGAGGAAGCTGAAATTGCCGCGCGCGGAGTTGAGGTCGGAGAAGCTGTTGTAGTACACACCCTCTTCCTTGTCCTGCGCTGCCGAGATGTAGAACGTCGCTCGGTCGCCGCCGCCGTTCGCTTCGATGCTGTACTTCGAGAGGCCACCGGTGCGCAGCGCGCGCCCATCGGACATCGGGCGGAACGAGATGATGTCGCCCACCGCCTTGCCCTTGAAACCCGGCCAGGTGACTGTGTCGGCGATGCGCGCCGCCGTCGCGATCGCGTAGTTCACGGGACGAAGGCTTGCGTCCCACTCCGAGTTTCCATTCTCGCCGCGAATACGCCACCGAATCGGCCCCGCGCGCCCCTTCTTTGTGATGATTTGAATCACTCCGGCCGCCGCTTCCGCGCCGTACAGCGTCGACGCCGCGGGTCCCTTGATCACTTCGATCGATTCGATGTCCGAGGGGTTGATGGCGTCGAGCGCCGAGGTCACCTGGCCAAATGTGTCGAATGATCCCTGCGAGCGCTGACTCACGCGCACGCCATCGAGATAGATCGTCGGCGAGTTGCCGGCGTAGAGCGAGCCCGCGCCGCGCAATCGGAAGTTCGCCGCGGTGCCCACCGTGCCGGATCCCGGCATCAACGTGAGCCCCGGCGTCTTGGCCTGGAGCACTTCGGTGATGTTCTCGACCGCAGACTGCTCGACCACCTCGGCCGCGGTCACCGTGGCCACGGAGTTTCCGATCGCGCGCTTTCGCGTATCGCCGGTCACACCGGTGATGACGGTGGCGTCGAGCGTCATCGCGCTCTCGGTGATTGCGATCGTCACGTTCGCTGTTCCCGATGCATCCATCGTGAAGCGCACGGTCTGCGGCTTGTAGCCGATGCGCCGCGCGGTGACATCGCGCGCGCTGGCCGGGACGTTCGCGATGCGGAAGCGTCCCGCCTCGTCCGTCTGCGTCGCCAGCGATGTGCCGGGCAGCGTGACCTGGACGTTACGCACCGGTGCACTCGATGCGGCATCGAGCACGGTGCCGTTCAGTGTTCCGGTTTGCGCGGTGAGTGGCGGCGCGGCGGCAAGTGCGGTGAGCGTCAGCGCGCGCACGAGCCTCCACGCGAGAGGCGAGGGTCTGCCGAGGAACCGTGTTGTCATGTGCTCCTCCGTGCGGTAACGCGCGATGGCGACCGCCGTCGATGATCGTTCGGGTGGAACGACTAGAGAGGATGCGGGAAGATCTGCTGGTCGACGTTACCGGCCGGATGTGCCGGCGGCAAGATGGATACTAGGGCAAACGGATACCGTCGGGCAGCGAATCGAGCGGATAGTACCGGTGGATGACGCTGTCTCGAGTAACGATCACGACTCGGAATCCCGACGGGTCGGTCCCGAGCGGTTTGCCGACAGGCCCCGTCGTCACCATCTCGAGATCGTGCTCGCGAGCGAGCGCGTTCCGATGATAGTGACCGGCGAACACATATCGCACGCCGGCGTCACCGAACAATTTCATTACATCACGGCGTTTGGCGACGGGCAGGTTGTAGTACTGATCCGGCTCGCCAACGGCGGTGAGGAACCAAGGATGATGCTGAAACACGATGACGCGGCGCTTCGCCGCTCGCGCGTCGCCGATCGTCTTGTCGAGCCATCGCTCCTGCGCCGCCGTTTCGTCCGGCGCGAGATTCGGTTCCTTGAACAGCGATGAGTTGATCACGACGCCGAGCACTCCGTTGCGCTGGAACGTGTAGTAGTCGGGCCCGTAGATCGCGCGGTAAGCGGCGACACTCCGCGAGCTCAGTGGCAACGCCAGGTCGTGATTCCCGGGAACGTTGTACAAGGGGATGGAAGGGTCGAGCGTCGACGCGATGCGTCGATACTCGGCGATTTGTGCGCTGTCGCCCTGCCGGTTCGTGAGGTCGCCGGTCACGACCACGAACGCCGGCCGCAACCGGTTTGCCGCCTCGATCGCACGCGTGAAATTCGCCGTCTCGCGCGAGAATTCTCCGTTGGCGGTGAACATCCCGAACTGCGGATCCGACATCTGGATGAAGAAGAAGGGCGACGGGCGGGGGGCGGCGGGCGACGCGCGACAGCCGCCGCAAAGCCACAGCAATGCTGCGAGGAGTGTCGATGCTAGCCGGAGAGGCCGTGCCGTCATGTGACAGTTGCGAGAGGACCGCCGCGCTCGCGTGTTGCGAGAGGGTTCGCGAGATTATGGCAGCCATTCACACGAAAGGCCACATATGCGCCGCCGGCGCATCACGTTCGGATACAGCATCGTTTCGTCGTTGTGCTTCGCCGTCGCGTGCCATGCGACGGCGACGCCGCGGGCCGGCCCATCGACCGGCAACGGCACCGTAAGATCGCTCGCGCCCGGAGTCACCTATCAGCGCTTGGTGGATTCTTCGGGACCGTTCGTCATTTACCTCGTGACGGTCGATCTTCGGCGTTCCGACGTCGAGCTCCGCCACGCACGCGCGCACGATGCGCTGCGGGGGCGCGAAAAGCCGACCGAGATGGTGAAGCGCGCTACTGCCGGCGGCGCAACCGTGCTCGCGGCGATCAACGCCGACTTCTTCAACCTCGGCACCGGCGAAAACGAGAATAACCAGGTGATCGCCGGTGAATGGTGGAAGGGGCTCAAGGTCACCGACTCTCCGTACGACACGTATGACAATGCGCACATCCAGTTCGGGATCGACGCCGCGCGGCGGCCGTTCATGGATCGCTACCTGCTCGACGCGAAAGCGATCGCGCGCGGCACGGCCACGCCGATCACGACGCTGAACTTCAATCCGTCTGGCAACCCGGAAGGCACCGCACTCTATACGTCTCGCTACGGAGCCAAGGCTCCGGTCGACACCGCGCGGCAAACCGCCGAAGCATCGCTGATCGGCGCCGGACGGCGCGGCGACACGCTTCTTTACGTTCGTCACGGGCCGGTGTCGGCGTCGTCGGGCTCTCCCATTCCCGCCAACGGTGCGGTCCTCGCGGCGTACGGGCCGGGCTCTCGGCTCCGTGAAGTGCAAAGCATGCGCGATGGAGACACGATTCGCGTTGTCCTCACGACGCTTCCGCGCACCAAGCTGGGAGCGCCGACGATTCTTCTCGGAGGCTGGCCGCGGATTCTGCGAGACGGTCAGGACGTCGCCGTGGACGCGCCGACGGTCGAAGGCACGATCTCGAGAAACGCCGAAACGCGACACCCGCGCAGTGCGATCGGGTTCTCTCGCGACAGCTCCACGCTTTTTCTGGTCGTCGTCGACGGCCGTGCGCAGAAGAGCGTCGGGATGACGTTGGTGGAGCTCGCCGCGCTCATGCGCCGAATCGGCGCATGGCAGGCGATGAACTTCGACGGCGGCGGCTCGTCGACCATGATCGTGGGGGGCGCTGTCGTGAACGTGCCGAGCGATACGACGGGCGAGCGCGCAGTCGGTGACGCGCTCCTCGTCGTGAGGCGATAGAACATGCAACGCCCCCTCCGCATCGCCGCGCTGTGTGCAACGAGCATCTTCGTCGCCGGATTCGGACGCGCGCTGCATTCGCCGCCCGCCGACGACGTCGGCACGATTCGGATCCACCTGCTCGGCCACGCCATCGGCACCGAGCGCTACGCGATCCGGGGCGAGAGTGGCGCGCTCGTCCTCACCGACACGTTCGAGTTCACCGATCGCGGCGGTCGCGTGCAGCTCGCGTCGTCGCTGCGTCTCACCTCAACGCTCGAACCGATCAGCCTTCACTCGTCCGGCCGAACGTATCGATTCGTGAATGTCGATGCCGACGTGAACGTCGACGGCGACCGCGTCCACGCGCGCAGCCTCGGCGACTCGGTGACGTTTGCCCGACCGGCGAGCTTCTTCGCCATAGCCGGCTACGCGCCGCTCCAGGCACAGGCGCTGCTGATTCGCTATTGGCAGACGCACGTGCGTCCGCCCGTGATCGTCACCGCGCCGGGCAATCCGACGACGACGGTGCGCGTCGAGGATCTCGGAGCGGTGAGCCTACGCTTCACGTCCGGAAGCGACATCAGCCTGCACCGTTTCTCGATCGCGGGCGTCGCGTGGGGTCGCGAGATCGCGTACCTCGATGACGCCTCGAGATTCGCCGCAATCGTGACGCGCGCGAACCTGTTGCCGCTGGAAGGCGTTCGCGAGGACTTGGCGGCGGCGCAACCCGCGCTCCTCGATTCACTGCTCGCCGACGCCGCGCGCGCCGAGTTGGCGGCGGCGTCGCGAACGGGCGCGTCTATTCCGGTTGTCGCACAAGGCACGTTCGCGCTCGTCGGCGCGCGAATCGTCGTCGGCACACCGAGAAAGCCGATCGAGGAAGGCGTCGTGATCGTGCGCGATGGTCGCATCGCGGCCGCTGGACCGCGCGCGAGCGTGAGGATTCCGACCGGTGTTCGTGCGATCGATGCGCGTGGCGCGACGATCATCCCCGGCCTATGGGACATGCATGCGCACGTCGCGCTCCCTGAGTGGGGGCCGGAGTACCTCGGCGTCGGCGTCACGACGATCCGCGACATGGGCGGCGAAAAGCAGTTCCTCACCGCCTTCCGCGATGCGATTGCGTCTGGTCGCGTGCTCGGCCCGCGGCTTTTGCTCGCCGGATTGGTCGATGGGAGCGGACCCGAGGCGTTCGGCACTGTCACGGCTGACACGCCCGCGCAAGGCCGAGCGGTCGTCGAGATGTATCACGCCGCGGGCTTTCAGCAGATGAAGCTGTACACCTTCATCAAGCCCGACGTCGCCGGCGCGATCATTCGACGCGCGCACGAGCTGGGAATGAGCGTGACGGGACACATCCCACGCGCCATGACACTGGAGTCGATGATCGACTCCGGCGCCGACTACGTGGCGCACTTGCCGGTACGTGGCGACCCGTCCAACACGACGGTCAAGGCGCAGATCGCGATGATGGCCGCCGAGCATTTCCGCGTCGATCCGACGGTCTCGTGGAACGAGCTTCTGAGCCGGGCGCCCGAGACGCCGCTCACAAGCTTCCAACCCGGATTCGACGAGGCACCGTGGCCGCTCCGCGCCTCATATGGTAGCGTGCGGAACAACGGCGATTCCGCGACTGCCGGCCGCGCGCTGCGCTCCCAGCTCGCGATCATCAAGGCGATGCACGACGCGGGAGTTCCGATCGTGGCCGGAACGGACTACGGGCTACCAGGCTTCAGTCTGCTTCGCGAACTGGAGTTGTACGTTCAGGCGGGTCTTTCTCCGCTCGACGCCATTCGCGCGGCATCCGCTGTTCCCGCGGAGCTGACGGACATGATCCGAGACGTGGGAACGGTCGAAGCGGGCAAGCGCGCCGATCTCCTCGTATTGGATGAGAACCCATTGGCCGACATTCACAACATTCGCGCGTCGCGATGGGTCGTGACCGGCGGGCGCATGTACGAGACGCAAGCATTGCGCGCCGCCGTTGGCTTTCACCGGCCAATCTTAGTCCGCTAGGTCCAAACCGCCGGTACTCGGCCGGATCGTTTCGATGCCGGAAGTGTTACAGGGGCGTTCCGTCATCGGAGATGTCGTGAAGCGCTTTCGATTGGCCGTTGCCGTATTGATGATCCATTCGACCGCGGCAGTCGCGCAGAACGAGGTCGTCATGTCGTTCAAGTTCTTTGCGGTGCAGTATGGCACCCGGCTGGTCGCGGCATTCGACTCTATTCCGGCGACAAGGTATTCATACCGGCCAACGCCCGCGCAGCAGTCGATCGGTTTCATTGCGCAACACCTCGAAGCCGCCAATTACGGCCTGTGCGAGCGGCTCGGCTCCCCGCGACGAAACCGCTCGTCGAAAGATGCCGTCCCGGACACGGTGAAGGCGGCGTGGCCGAAGGATACGCTCGTCACTCGTCTTCGCGCGTCGCTGGCATTCTGCGACTCTGCTGTATCGAGGTTGAGCGATAGCCAACTGACGGAACCGATAGCCTACGGGCCGCCGGCGTCGAACCTGAAGGCGGTCCCATCGCGGACACTTCTCGGATTTGTGAC
>Ga0070662_100001610_pt1 | contig 13929 bp, 11 predicted proteins | sample KBSC53metaG_FD_65648 | JGI IMG/M metagenome (GOLD analysis project Ga0070662, IMG submission 65648) | Corn rhizosphere microbial communities from Kellogg Biological Station, Michigan, USA - KBS C5-3 metaG | ecosystem: Host-associated > Plants > Roots > Rhizosphere > Soil ...
TCTCGCGTTGGCGGGCAGTACGCGATGCCGCTGATGCCGATGCAGCCCGACAGGTTGTCAGAGATGCACTGCCTCCGCTGCTCGCATCGACTGTTGAGGCCGCTCAACTCGAAGCGATGCGGCTTAAACTCAAACGGCTGCCCGAGCCTGCACACCCCCGGCTGAGCAAAAACGATTGGCTCGGCGCGCTCGGAATTTGCCTGCTGTCTTTCCTGTCGACGTTTCCGATTGTCATTCCGTTCCTGGTCATCGGCGATGCCAGGCTCGCTCTGCGCCTCTCGAATGTCGTCGCGATCGCGATGCTGTTTTTCTGTGGCTTCCTGTTCGGGCGCCATGCCGGCTTTCGGCCGGTAACGATGGGAGTCGCCATGGTTGCGCTCGGCACGGCACTGGTGGGAGTGGCAATTACGCTGGGCGGGTAACGACCAAAAGTCTCTCCGCGTGGGCGGCGGTATTCGGGAAGGGGATCGGGAGCCGCGAAATACCGCTCATCATGCCAACGGATAGGCTCGATGAACCTTTGCGGGTTTGATTGCAGGCAACCCAAGGTTCATTGTGCCGGCGATCGGATGTCCCCCATTGACCCCGTCCGATCCAAGGGCGATCCGGCTCACACCGCACCCTATCCCCCCGCCGGAAAGCCAATAAGCCGCCGATCTCCTCCGGCGGCTTATTCCTTTGTGCCGTGCGCAAGTCGGCGGCCCGCGCAAGCCATCCACTCCGCCAAGCCCAAAAGCCCAAGGTATAGTTGCTCCCCCGCCCTGATTGCTCGCAAGCATGAGGTGGAGCCCCTGCGGGCATGGGGAGGGTCTTATGGGTCTTGTTGCGGCTCGGGGGGCGCTGCACCCGCTCGCCTTTGTCTCCGTACTCGGTTGCGCCTTGTTCGCCAGCGCGGCCGCGTCGTCGCAGACGCTGAAGGGCGTCAAGGACCGCGGCGCCGTCGCATGCGGCGTCAGCCAGGGCGTGATCGGCTTTTCGGCACAGTCCGAGGACAAGATTTGGAGCGGCATGGATGTCGATTTCTGCCGCGCGCTTGCCGCCGCGATCTTCGACGACACGAGCAAGGTCACATTCGTTCCGCTGTCCGCTGACGAGCGGTTTCAAGCGCTGCAGGCAAAAACAATCGACGTCCTGTCCCGCAATTCGACCTGGACCATGGGGCGCGAGACGGAACTCGGGCTGCTCTTTGCGGGCGTGACTTTCTATGACGGACAGGGGTTCCTGGTTCGCCATGCGCGCAACGTCAGCAGTGCGCTCGAACTCGCAGGAAGCAAAATCTGCGTCCAGAGCGGAACGACGACCGAACTCAATCTGCGTGACTACTTCGCCGCATACGGTATGCGCTACGAAGCAGTCGCCACAGCAACGGTGGACGAGGCGCTTGCGGCATACGTTGATGGCCGCTGCGACGTGCTCACAGCCGACACCTCGCAACTCCATGGCCAGAGGCTGAAGACCCCGCAACCTGCCGATCACGACATCCTGCCCGAAATTATTTCGAAGGAGCCGCTCGGCCCGGCGGTTCGGCAGGACGATGTTCAGTGGTTCAACATCGTGAAGTGGACGAACTTCGCGATGCTCCATGCCGAAGAACTTGGGGTCAGCTCGGAGACCATCGAGGCCACACTGAATTCCACGAATCCGGAACTGAAGAGACTGGCCGGTCTGGAGGGCAGCTTCGGCGAACAACTGGGGCTCACCCGGGACTGGGCGTTGCGCATCATCCGGCGTGTCGGGAATTACGCGGAAGTATATGAGCGCAATATCGGAGTTAAGTCGAAGCTCGGCATCCCGCGCGGTATCAATCAGCTCTGGACTTCGGGGGGCATCTTCTATGCGCCCCCGATCCGCTGAGCGCCTGTGATCCATCCATGGCCACCGACTACTATCCGCTGATCCGCAAAGCGATCGACCGCCTCGACCGGCCGGGCGAAGCCGCGCGCTACAACGTCTATGAGCGCGCGCGTCAGGCGCTGGTGCGTCAGTTGCGCGATGCGGGCGTTGTGGATGCGAAACTTGATGAGCACCTCGAAGCGCTCGACCGCGCGGTCGCGCAGATCGAGGGAGAATTCGGCAGCCGGCGCCCCGAGCCGGCGCGCGGCCTGCGTGCGGTGCGAGACGAGCCCTCGGCCGGACAGCGCGACAGGCCACTTCCGGTGCGGGAAGGCCCACCGCCCAGCGCAGACGATGCGCCCGCGTCATCGCTGCGGCGCTGGGGCCTCGCTCTTGGCATCGGGACGTTGGCCGTCTTCATTGCTGCCGGGCTGAGTTTCTATCACTTCCAGCCGCGACAGCGTCCGGCTGCCGCCGATCGGCCAGCGCCTGTGCTCGCTCCCGCGCGGCCTGCGGCTACTCCGGCTGCCGTGGCTTCGGCGGACGCTCCGGCGCCGCCCTCTTACATCCTGCGGCGGCAGCGCGTGTTCTATCGGACCACGCACCCACCCGGCACGATCGCGGTGTCGACCAGCCAGAAGTTCCTGTATGTCGTGCAGCCCAATCAGGTCGCCATCCGCTACGCGATCGGGGTCGGGTCTGTATGCGACAAGGTCGCGGGCTTGTTCCACATCACCGAGAAGGTCCCGCGGCCGTCCGATAGTGCGACCGCGAGGGCGCCGAGAGCGTCCGCGCAACCAGACCAGAGCTTCGAGCCGCCCGCGCTTTATTTCGACCGCGGCCGCGCCGTGCATGAGGCCGCCGATGCCAAGGCAGTCGGGCAAAGTGTGCGAACGGGTTGCTTCCAGTCCTGGGGCGAGGACATCGCCGACCTGTTCGAGCGTATTTCGGTCAACGACAGGGTGGTGGTAGCGAACTAGCCAACTCCTTCGCACCGATGGCTGGCTTATTGGCGCCGGATTGATACATAGACGCCCGAAGCCGCAAAGAGCCTCCATATGACCCGTGCCGCCGCCATTGCCCGCGCCCAGCGATATTTCGACTCGGGCGAGTTCAAGCAGGAACTTGCGCGCCGTGTCGCGATCCCGACCGAAAGCCAGAATCCCGAGCGTGCACCAGATCTTGCGCGCTATCTTGAGAGTGAAATCAAACCGGCGCTGGAGAAGCTCGGCTTCAAGTGCCGGACCCTGACCCAGGCGCGCGCGAAGGGGCCGTTCCTTTATGCTGAGCGCATCGAGGACCCTGCCCTGCCGACCGTGCTCGGCTATGGGCACGGCGACGTCATCCGCGGGCTCGACTCGATGTGGCACGCGGGCCTCTCGCCCTGGACGCTGACCGAGAAGGACGGCCGCTATTACGGCCGAGGCGTGGTCGACAACAAGGGGCAGCACACCATCAACATCGCGGCACAGGCGGCGGTGCTCGCCGAGCGCGGCAAGCTCGGCTTCAACGCCAAATGGCTGATTGAAATGGGCGAGGAAACGGGCTCGCCGGGTCTGCGCGAGTTGTGCGCTGAGCACAAGGACCTGTTCAGGGCCGACGCGTTGGTCGGCTCGGACGGGCCGCGCCTTACTGCGGACCGCCCCACCATTTCGCTGGGCACACGCGGCGCGTTTCCGATCGACCTGTGGATCGACGCGCGCGAGGGCGGGCACCACTCCGGCAACTGGGGCGGCCTCCTCTCCTCGCCAGCGATCCAGCTCGTGCACGCACTCTCGACCATCACGGGACCAACCGGGCAGATCCGCATTCCCGAATGGGTGCCAAGGGAAGGCATCCCGGCGTCTGTGAAACGGGCGCTCGCCGATTGCGACGTGAAGTCAGGTCCCGGCGATCCCGAGATCGATCCGAACTGGGCCGAGCCCGGGCTGACGCTCGCCGAGAAAGTCTTTGCGTGGTGCACGTTCGAAATCCTCGCCATGGAGTCCGGCGTGCCGGCGAGCCCGGTGAACGCGGTCCCTCCCCGCGCCTGGGCGCGCGGGCAAATCCGGTTCGTCGTCGGCACCAACCCGGACGAGTTCCTGCCCGCGCTGCGACGGCATCTCGACCGCCACGGCTTCCCGATGGTGCAGATCGCCAAGGCGCGCGACGACATCATGATGGCAACGCGGCTTGACCCCGAGCACCCTTGGGCGCGCTGGGCCGCGACCTCGGTTGCCAAAACGACGAACTCGAAGCCCGCCGTGCTGCCGAATGTCGGCGGCTCGCTGCCGAACGACATTTTTTCCGAAGGCCTCGGCCTGCCGACGATCTGGATTCCGCATTCCTATCCGGGCTGCTCGCAGCATGCGCCGAACGAGCATTTCCCAACCGCGCTCGCGCGCGAGGCGCTCGGCATCATGGCCGGCGTTTACTGGGACTTGGGCGAACCGGGCACGCCGCGAGCATGATCCCGAAAAGTGGGTACCGGTTTTCGGACAAGATCATGCTCCAACAAAAAGTTTCGTAATGGCTCGCATCTCCTACGTCTCGCTCGGTTGTCCGAAGGCGCTCGTCGACTCCGAGCGTATTCTCACGACGCTGCGCGCCGAAGGCTACGAGCTCTCGCGCGAGCACGCAGGGGCCGACCTCGTCATCGTCAACACCTGCGGCTTTCTCGACTCGGCGCAGGAGGAGTCGCTTCAGGCGATCGGCACGGCGCTTTCCGAGAATGGCAAGGTGGTCGTGACCGGCTGCATGGGCGCGGAGCCCGAGAAGATCACCCATAAGTTCCCCAACGTGTTCGCCGTCACCGGTCCGCAGCAATATGAAAGCGTGGTCGCGGCGGTGCACCGCGCCGCCCCTCCGGCCCACGATCCGTTCGTGGACCTCGTGCCGCCCGAAGGCATCAAGCTCACGCCGCGGCACTACGCATACTTGAAGATTTCCGAAGGCTGCAACAACCGCTGCTCGTTCTGCATCATCCCGAAGCTGCGCGGCGATCTCGTCTCACGCCCGGCCGCCGACGTGCTGCGCGAAGCCGAGCGGCTGGTGAAGGCGGGCGTGAAGGAGCTGCTCGTCATCTCGCAGGACACCTCCGCTTACGGCATCGATATCAAGTACGCGGCGGGCCGATGGCAGGGACGCGAGGTGCGCGCGAAATTCATCGACCTTGCACGCGAATTGGGCGAACTCGGTGCATGGGTGCGGCTGCACTACGTCTACCCCTACCCGCATGTCGATGAGGTCATTCCGCTGATGGCCGACGGCAAGGTGCTGCCCTATCTCGACATCCCGTTCCAGCACGCGTCGCCGGATGTGCTCAAGCGCATGAAGCGCCCCGCCGCGCAGGCGAAGACGATCGAGCGCATCCGGGCCTGGCGCGAGATTTGTCCTTCGCTCACCATTCGCTCGACTTTCATCGTCGGCTTTCCGGGCGAGACCGACGCGGATTTCGAACTCCTGCTCGACTGGCTCGACGAGGCGCAGCTCGATCGGGTCGGATGCTTCAAGTACGAGCCGGTCGCAGGCGCGGTCGCGAACGATCTCGCGGCGGCGGTGCCGGACCAAGTGAAGTCGGAACGCTGGCATCGCTTCATGCAGCGTCAGCAGGCGATCTCGGCGAGGCGGCAGAAGCGCAAGGTCGGCACGCGGCAGCAGATCATTATCGATGAAGTGGGACCGACGGTCGCGAAAGGCCGATCAAAGGGCGACGCGCCGGAGATCGACGGCGCGGTTTATGTGGCAAGCCGCCGGCCGTTACGCGTCGGCGAAATCGCCACGGTGAAGATCGAGCGCGCCGACGAATACGATCTGCACGGAATGGCGGTCGGTTTCTAGAGCATGATCCCGAAAAGTGCGCACCGGTTTTCGGGAAAGATCATGCTCAAACCAAAAGCTTCTCCGGTTCGAACCGCTCGATAAATCCGATCAGTGCCGCGACCGCGAGGCCAAGGTCGCGCGGGCTCGCGTATTCCTTCGGGTTGTGGCTGATGCCGCCGCGGCAGCGCACGAAGAGCATGCCAATCGGGCAAAGCTTCGCCATCGCCTGCCCGTCGTGGCCGGCGCCTGAGCCAAGCCGCAACGGCTCCGCGCCTATGGCGCGGATCGCTTCGGCAAATTGATCCTGGATCGCCGGATGGCATGGCGTGGTCGCAACCTCGCGAGTCGACGTGATGGTGACACTGAGCTGGCGGCGGTCGGAGATTTCACGCGCGCCGGCCTTGAGAGCATCGGCGAGTTTGGCACGCGCCGGTTCGGAGCCCGAGCGAATGTCGAAAACAACAACGACCTTGCCGGGAATGACGTTGCTTGCGCCGGGCGCAACGGTCATGCGGCCGACCGTGGCAACGACCTCGCCCTTGGTCTCGCGCGCGAGGCGTTCGCCGAGCAGCATCGCCTCGGCGGCACCGGCGAGTGCGTCGCGCCGCAGCATCATCGGCACAGTGCCGGCATGCGCGGCCTCGCCGAGAAACTCGATGTTGAGATAGGTCTGCCCGATGATCGCGGTCACGACGGCGAGCGGTTGGTTGCGGCTTTCCAGCACTGGTCCCTGCTCGATGTGCACCTCAACGTAGGCTGCGGCCTCCCCCGCCTTGTAGGCGGCGTGCGGGATGTCGTCGGGCGATTTGCCGTACGCCTTGATCGCCTCCACAAGCGCCACGCCGTTGCGGTCTGCAAGCTGCAGGTTTTCCGCACGGAAGAGTCCCGCACACGCAGAGGAGGACGACAGCGTCGCTGGAAAGCGCGAACCCTCCTCATCGCCGAAAGCGAGTACGTCGATGCCGAACGTCAGACGGTTCGCACGGCGCGCGAAATGCTCCGCCGCCAGGATGCCGGCGATGACGCCGAAATTGCCGTCGTATTTGCCGGCGTCTATCACGGTGTCGATGTGCGAGCCGATCAGCAGGCGCTGGCGCCCATCCAGGCGCCCGCGCACGGTGCCAAGGGCGTCTTCGGAGACCTCGAGCCCCGCCTCGCGCATCCATCCCCCGATGCGATCCGCTGCGCGCCGATGCTCGGACGTGAGAAACAACCGCACCAGCCGGTCCGGCTCGGCCGAGATCGCGCCGAGCGCATTGACCATCGCTTCGGCACGCGCGCCGAATGCATCGATCTCATTTTGGGAGAAAGCCGCCATCGCGGCTGCTTATCAGGCGCTTCCGATTGGGGCCAGTCAGCCGGACGCCGCCTGGTCGCGCAACCTCTTGGCTTCCTCGAAGCCGTGCATTCCGTTGTGCCACTGCAGGGCCACGACCGCGCCTTTCACGGGCTGGATAAGTAAAAGCGCGAGCGCAAGAGTCAGCGGCAGCCACAGCAGCGCATGCACCCAATAGGCCGGCTGGTAGAGCATCTCGACATTGAGAACGAGCGGCACCACCAGGTGGCCGACGATCACGATCACCAGATAGGCCGGGAAGTCGTCCGCGCGGTGATGGTGCAGCTCCTCGCCGCACACGTCGCAACGATCCGCTACCTTCAGGAAGGCCCGGAACATGTGGCCCTTGCCGCAATTCGGGCAGCGCCCGCGGAGGCCATTCCAGAGGTCGGTTCTGAGGGTGTGGTCGCCCATGGCCGAGAGATAGGGCCCAACTGGCGCGCAATCAACGCCCGCGGAGCCGCTTGCTCGCATTTCAGCCTCTCGAAAACGCCGAAGCCAGAACTTGCCTAGTGCTGCGCGGCGATCCAGGCGCCGACCTTGCCGCGCTCTTCGTCGGTCATGGCGGTCTGGTTTCCGAGCGGCATCGCCTTGTTCTGCACCGTCTGGCTTAGGATCAGCGGGGCGTATTTCTTCAGCTGGTCGACGGACTCCAGTACCACGTTCTTCGGCGCCTCCTGGAAGCTCTCGTGCGTCGGCTTCTGCGCATGGCACATGGTGCAGTGCTTCTTGGTAATCGCCAGCACCTCGGCATCGGACACCGCGCCACCGGTCGAAGCCGGAGCACGCGGCGCCGTCAGCCAGATCGCGCAGATCAGCGCAAAGGCCGCGACGGGCGCGCTCCAGCCAAACGCGTCCCACTCGTCGCCCGCGTCGATCCGGTTGATGTAGTGGCGGATCAGTGCACCCGAAATGATGATCAGCGCGACCACCAGCCACGACTGCGGGTGCGCGGAGAGAAACGGATAGTGCGGCGACACCATCATCACCAGCACCGGAAGCGTCAGGTAGTTGTTGTGGGTCGAGCGCTGTTTGCCGATCTGACCATAGCGCGCGTCAGGCGTTTGCCCCGCGATCATCTGCGCGACCATTTTGCGCTGGTTCGGAATGATGATCATGAACACGTTGAATGCCATGATGGTGCCGACAAAGGCTCCAACATGCAGAAACGCGCCGCGCGCGGAAAACACCTTGGTGTAGAGCACCGAGGCAATCAGGATCAGCGCGAACACGCAGACCCCGAGCAGCACCGTGTTCTGCCCGATCGGCGAACGACACAGCGCTTCATAGATCGCCCAGCCGGCGAGCAGCGAGCCCACCGAGATCGCGATCGCCTGCCACGGCTCGAGCGGCATCACCGAGGCATCGATCAGGTAGGACTTCGCGTGCAGGTAATACTGCACGATGAGCAGGCCGAAGCCGGTCAGGAAGGTGAGATACGCGTCCCACTTGAACCAGTGCAGGTGCGCCGGAAGCTGCGGCGGGGCCACCGTGAATTTCTCGACGTGATAGAAGCCGCCGCCGTGAACCTGCCAGGCAGTGCCGTAGACGCCCTCGCTTTTGCGCTCCTTGGTGTCGAGCCCATAGTCGAGCGCCATGAAGTAGAACGAGGTGCCGATCCAGCCGATGCCCACGATCATGTGGAACCAGCGCAGCAGCAGGTTCACCCATTCGCCGAGGAAGACGTCCATTTTGCTTAACCCCTCCCCCACTTGGGGGAGGGTGGTCGGCACAACCGACCGGGTGGGGAAATCCCGATGCGCATCACTCTACCCCACCCATCTCCTCGCTGCGCTAGGATCCACCCTCCCCGCTTCGCGGGGAGGGATAAGCCTCACATCCCTGGCAGCTTGTCGTCGATGCCCTTGACGTAGAAGTTCATGCCCAGGATCTGCGCATCATCGAGATGCGTGCCGCCCTTGCATTCGACCTGCTTGCCGTCCTGCGTCAGCACCGGACACTTGAACGGGTGCAGCTTGCCCGAGGAGATCGCTTGCTCGGTCTCGGTCGCAAGCTTCTTCACGTCGTCGGGCATGTTCGTATAGGGGGCCATGTGGACCAGATTGGTCGAGAGCCCGCCCCAGAAGTCGCTCGATGTCCATTTCTTGTCGAGCGCGAGCTGCACGCGATCGATGTAGTACGGGCCCCAGTTCTCGATGATCGCGGTGAGTTGTGACTTCGGCCCGAACTTGATCATGTCCGAGTCCTGCCCGAAGGCAAAGACGCCACGCTCGTTTGCAAGCTGCATGGCGGCGGCGGAGTCTGTGTGCTGCATCAGCACGTCGGCGCCCTGGTCGGCGAGTGCGCGCGCGGCGGCCGCTTCCTTGCCCGGGTCATACCAGGTGTTCACCCAGATGATCTTCACCTTGATGTCGGGCCGCACCGATTGTGCGCCGAGGATCGTGGCGTTGATACCCGAGACGACCTCCGGAATCGGGAAAGAGCCGATGTAGCCGAGCGTCCCGCTCTTCGACATCTTGGCGGCGATCACGCCCTGGATGTAGCGGCCCTCGTAGAAGCGTCCCGAATAGGTCGCGAGGTTCTTGTCGCGTTTGTAGCCGGTAGCGTGCTCGAACATCACGTTCGGGTATTTTTTCGCGACCTTCGCGGTCGCGTCCATGAAGCCGAACGAGGTCGTGAAGATCAGCTTGTGGCCGGTGCGCACCAGCTGCTCGATCGAGCGCTCAGCGTCCGGGCCTTCGTTGACGTTCTCAAGGAAGCTGGTCTCGACCTTGTCCTTGAATTTCGCCTCCATCTCCTTGCGGCCGACGTCATGCTGGTACGAATAGCCCATGTCGCCGACCGGGCCGACATAGATGAACCCGACCTTGAGCTTTTCCTGCGCGCTCGCGCTCGCGATTGCGGCAATCGCCAAGCCGGCTGCCGCGGCGGCAATCATGAACTTCTTCATCGCCCTCTCCGAATTGCTGCGGGAAGCTCTCTCCGGCTGCGGCGCCCGCATGCCCCGCTTGAGCCCTCTTATCATGCGCATGATCTTTTCCGAAAACCGCTCCACACTTTTCGGGATCATGCGCCACATTGTTCAGCGGTCGGGCACGAATGCAAGCCCGAGCGAGGCCGGCGCAGGGCTCCCGGCCCGTCCGCGCAGCCATGAGATCGCGACCAGCACAATGATCGTCGCCAGATAAGGCAGCGAGGACATGAGCTGCGAGGGAATACCCAACCCCACCGCCTGCGCATGGAGTTGCAGAATCGTGATGCCACCGAACAGATATGCGCCAATCATAAGACGGAACGGCAGCCAAGAGGCGAAGACGACGAGCGCCAGCGCGATCCAGCCGCGCCCGGCCGTCATCCCCGATATCCAGAAGGGCGTATAGGCGAGCGGCAGGTAAGCGCCGCCCAAGCCCGCGCAACCGCCGCCGAACAAAATGGCAAGTGCGCGGATTTTCAGCACTGGATAGCCGAGCGCATGTGCGGAGGCGTGGTTGTCGCCGACCGCGCGCAGCACGAGGCCCTGCTTGGTGCGGTAGAGGAAGTACCAGATGCCGATGATGAGCGCGATCGAGAGGTAGACGAACGCGTTTTCGCCGAAGATGAGCCGCCCGATCAGCGGAATGTCGGTGATATATGGAATGTAAAGTGAGGCGGCGCCGTCGATCTTCTGCCCCACATAGCCCGCTCCGATCAGCCCCGACAGTCCGACGCCGAGGATGGTGAGCGCGAGCCCCGAGGCGACCTGATTGGCGGCGAGCCCGAGAGTGACGAAGGCAAAGACCGCCGAGAGCGCCGCGCCTGCCAGGATACCGCAAAGCGCACCAACCGCGATCGAGCCTGTGACGTAGGCTCCGGCAAATCCGCAGGCCGCACCGACGATCATCATGCCCTCGACACCGAGGTTCAGAACGCCGGCGCGCTCGACGATCAACTCGCCCGAGGCCGCAAGCAGCAATGGGGTCGAGGCGGCGATCACGGTGAGCAGAACGGCTTCAACGAACTCCATGGACGACCTTCAACTTGTTTCCTCCCTCCCCTGAAAGGGGAGGGTCGGCGCGCGAAGCGCGTCGGGGAGGGGTCGATCTGCATCGCTTCATGACCCCCACCCGGACAGCTACGCTGTCCGACCTCCCCCTTTCAGGGGGAGGTGAGGATAGCGCGGAGCGAAAATCAGGCGGAAGCGGTAGAGAATGAGCGTGTCGCAGGCGAGCACGTAGAACAGCAGGATGCCCTGGAACACCTTGGTGAGATCGAGCGGAACCTTGAGCGAGATTTGCGCACTCTCGCCGCCGATGAAGGTAAGCGCTAGGAACAGTGCGGCGATGAGAATACCGACCGGGTTCAGGCGGCCGAGAAAGGCCACGATGATGGCGGTGAAGCCGTAACCCGGCGAGATGTTGGGCTGCAGGTGATTGATCGTTGCCGTCACCTCGATGATGCCGGCGAGGCCGGCGAGAGCGCCGGAAATGAGGAACGTCACCACGGTCAGCGTCTTGTCGCTGAAGCCCGCGAAGCGCGCTGCACGTGGCGCTGCGCCGACCAGCTTGATCTCGAAGCCTTTCAGCGTGCGCCCGAGCACAATGCTCGCGCCGATCACGACGAGAAGCGCAATGATCGCGCCGAAGTGCAGCCGGCTTCCCTCGATCAGCATCGGCATCGAGGCCACGGCGTCGAACTCGGCGGTGGTCGGGAAGTTGAAGCCTTTCGGATCGCGCCACGGTCCGCGCGTGAGATAGTCGAGCAGTAGCTCCGCGACGTAGACCAGCATCAGGCTGGTCAGGATTTCGCTCGCGCCGAAGCGCACCTTGAAGAGCGCCGGGATTGCCGCATAGAGCGCGCCGCCCACCGCGCCGAGCAGCAACATCGCGGGCAGCACCCAGTAGCCGGCATCAGTGCCGTGCGTCTTGACCGCGAGCCAGCCGCCACAGATCGCGCCGACCAGGAACTGGCCTTCCGCGCCGATATTCCAGGCGTTCGCCAGATAACAGAGCGAAAGGCCGACTGCGATCAGCACCAGCGGCGTCGCCTTCACGGCGATCTCCTGCAGCGCCCACGGGTCGCGCAGTGGGTCGAAGAAATAGATCTTCAGCGCCTCGATCGGCGGCTTGCCGAGCAGCGCGAACAACACCGCGCCGGTCGCGAGCGTCAACGCGACCGCGATCAGCGGCGAGGCAAGTGCCATGACGCGCGAGCGCTCGGCGCGGCGCTCAAGGACGAGCTGCATTTCCAGCCCCCTTCATGCCGACGCCCGCCATCAGCATGCCGATTTCGCCGCGATCAGCGCGGCGCGTCTGGCGCGGCGCCGAAAGCCGGCCGCCGCACATCACCACCAGCCGGTCGGAAATCTCGTAGAGCTCGTCGAGGTCCTGGCTCATCACCAGCACGGCAGCGCCGCGCGCCGCGAGATCGATGATCGCCTGCCGGATCGCCGCCGCCGCGCCCGCATCGACGCCCCAGGTCGGCTGGCTCACCACCAGCAGGCGCGGCTCGCGCAGGATTTCGCGCCCGACCACATATTTTTGCAGGTTGCCGCCCGAAAGGCTGACGGCCTCCGGGTCGGGCCTGCCCTTTCGTACGTCGTATGCCTTGGTAATGCGATCGACGAAGGCGAGCGCCTGCGCGCGGTCAATGAAGCCGCGCCGCACCATCGGGCTCGCGGCGTGCCCTGAGATCAACGCGTTCTCGGAGAGCTTGAAGCGCGGCGCAGTCGCATGCCCAAGCCGCTCCTCCGGCACAAAGGCGGCGCCGAGCCGGCGTCGCTCGGTGATGGAGAGCCTTCCGGCATCGCGGGTGTCGATGCGGATCGCGGCCGCATCGCCCGCCAGCGCCTCACCCGACAGCACGGCGAACAGCTCGTCCTGTCCATTGCCTGCCACGCCTGCAACGCCCAGGATTTCGCCGGCCGCGAGTTCGAACGTAATGCCGTCGAGTTTTACGCCATGCGGATCGTCCGGCGTGTAGCTGAGATTGCGCACGACAAGCCTCGGATTGCCGAGCTTCTTTGAGTTGTCGGAGCGCACCGCACCAACCTCGCCGCCGACCATCATCCTGGCAAGCGACTGCGCAGTTTCGGCGCGTGGGTCGCAAGTGGCGATGACTTTTCCACCGCGCAGGATGGTGGCCGTATCGCAGAGCGCCCGCACCTCTTCGAGCTTGTGCGATATGTAGAGGATCGCGCGGCCCTCCTTGCGCAGCACACGCAGCGTGCGGAAGAGTTGCTCCGCTTCCTGCGGGGTCAAGACCGACGTCGGCTCGTCGAGGATGAGCAGCTTCGGGTCCTGCAGCAGACAGCGCACGATCTCGATGCGCTGCCGCTCGCCGACCGAGAGCCGCCACACCTCGCGTTTCGGCTCAAGCGGCAGGCCGTAGGATCGCGAGACCTCGCGCACGCGCTCATCGAGTCCGACAAGCTCGGCCTTGTCGAGCCCGAGCGCGACGTTTTCGGCGACAGTCAGCTGCTCGAACAGGGAAAAATGCTGGAACACCATGCCGATGCCGCGCGCGCGGGCGGCGGCAGGACCTGACAGGACGATCGGCTGCCCCTGCCAGCGGAATTCGCCGGCGCTCGGCTGCAGCAGGCCGTAGATCATCTTCACCAGCGTGGACTTGCCGGCGCCGTTCTCGCCGAGCAGCGCGTGCACCTCTGCGGGCCAGATTTCGAGATCGATCGCATCGTTGGCGACGAAATCGCCATAGAGCTTGGTAATGCCGGCCGCTTCGAGCAGCGGAAGCTCGTCAGGTTGAACCGGTCTGTCCGGACCCGGCGCGATGGCGAGCGCGGCCTCAGCCATGGCGCGCCCTGCCCGGCTGTGTTGCGCTGGTCTTGTTTGCTGCCGACGCCGCCTCGCGCGCCATCAGCACCTGCGCCGCCACCGACGCCGCGATCGCGGCCGGGGCCTTGTCCTTGATCGTGGTCAGCCCAATCGGACAGACGAGCTTTTCGACGACGCCAGCCGCCATACCCGTCTTCTGCATCGCCGAGGTGAAGCGCGCGCGTTTGG
>Ga0070662_100001611_pt1 | contig 13929 bp, 14 predicted proteins | sample KBSC53metaG_FD_65648 | JGI IMG/M metagenome (GOLD analysis project Ga0070662, IMG submission 65648) | Corn rhizosphere microbial communities from Kellogg Biological Station, Michigan, USA - KBS C5-3 metaG | ecosystem: Host-associated > Plants > Roots > Rhizosphere > Soil ...
CAATGGCTTTCACTACGGTGGGGGCTAGAACGGAAGGGCTGGCAAGAATGTCTCTTCACGCACTGCTGGGGTGTGTGCAAGGGGCTATGAGTGGCGGTAAGTGTGGTCCAAGTGCAATCGCGGCTTTCGTCGGGAAGGCGGCAACTGAAAATATTCCGAACGAAACAGGGCCGTTTGCGCGAGGCGTAATTACTGCAGTCGCAGGAGGTACGGCTTCGCTTATTGGGGGGGGTAAATTCGCAAACGGGTCATTTCAGGCAGCATTCGGTTATTTGTTTAACTATTGCGAAACTGAACCCGCCGGTTGCTTCGGCTCAGTGGACGCGATGGGTAACCCTACAGATGCAAACTATCCTGGTGCGCGTCAGGCAATGGCGCTCGCCGGTGGAGTATATGCAGCCGGAGTAGGCGTTGCGGTTGCCGGTGGAGGGATGGCGACAGGTGCAGTAGTCCTGGATACAAATGCCGTGATTGGCTTGCTTGAAAGAGGCGCAACGGGAGTGCTTGCTCCGGGACAACGAGCGTATATTCCGATTACTGTTGCTAAAGAGTTTTTAGCAGGCGGGGGTTCGGCGACAGCGCTGCGTGAATTGTTGATCTCCAGTGGGGGACGTATTATTGCCGGGAGCGCGGCGCTTGCTGGACAATTGCAACAGCAGGCCCTTTCCTTAAGAAGAGTGCTTGATGCAGCCGACGCCCAAGTTGTATCGGCGGCGGTGCAAAGGCAACTTCCCTTGATAACGCAAGATGGAAAGGTTCAACGGTTTATGAAGGCGGTAGGTGAAGCTGTAAAAGGGTTCTAAATTGTCTGCTTTTAATATTGTTTCTATACAAGAAAAATGCATTAAATGTGGCGCTGAATTTTTGCAGCGCGTTCAATTTAAATTCGGTACTGTCTTTCAGCGAGAATATGAAATTGGAGCGATGTTGGATTGGGCGCCCAGGGCCATCGGGTCGCCTTACGGTAGATTTGTTGTGGATGGAGTGGGTGAGTTATCATGCCCTCTTTGTGGGCAAATTGGGTCTGATTATTATATTTTTGTCAGCGACGGCAGGGTGGAGACCGTGGTTCTGGCGACTGGTCAGTATTCGTTCGTGGATTGCGGTAAATCTTGGATGGAAATTTAATATCGTCGGCTGGTGAGATGTATGGTTATAGCAAGGGTGGCCTCGGGAACGTGTGGAACGAATTAGATGGTCTTGCGCATCAATTAGAAGATGCGATCCTCTTTCTTCCATAACCCGTATTAGCGGCGGATAGGGTAATTATATTCGCCAGCATTTCATAAAACAAAGTGGGAGGCAAGACCGAATGTGGCGGCCAAGCGCGCGGCAACGAATGCTGAGACGGTTACAGGTGCTCGCATTAAGTGTGCTGCTCTGTGCTTGTGCTGAGCAGCGAATTCGCTCTGATGCTGAAGATCAACTGCATAACGGCCAATATGCTGAAGCGGTGCGGTTGCTTGAGCAAGGCGCGCGGCGGTACCCGGACAGCGTGATGCTGCGGGGCGCGTTGGTGCAAGTGCGATCTGCGGCCGCTACTCGCTTGGCGGAAGAGGCGTCGGCACTTATCGCCCAGGGGCGCTTCAATACCGTCGATGCGCTGCTGCTGCGTGCTCGTGACATTGATTCTGACAATCCACGGTTGGAGGGCTTGGCGCGTGAGATGGCTGTCGAGCGCCAACAGCGCAACGCGCTAGAGCAGGCCGAGGAACTAGTCCGTAGAGGGCAGAGAACCGCCGCACTGACCCGCGTCGCCGAGGCGCTAAAAGGCAACACCCGATATGCTCCCCTGCTCGATCTGCAGCGCCGCCTCGAAATGGAGTCGCGCCAAGCCCGCTTCCAGTCTACCCAGACCGGCCTCGCAGAAAAACGACCCGTCTCCCTCGACTTCCGCGATGCCAGCCTGCGCACCGTGCTCGACGTGGTCTCGCGCAACAGCGGTATCAATTTCATCCTCGACAAGGACATCCGGCCCGACGTGCGGGTCACCGTCTACCTGCGCTCGGCGCGGGTGGAGGATGCGATCGACCTGATCGTCAGTACCAACCAGCTGGCCAAGAAGGTGGTCGATGGCCAGACCGTCCTGATCTACCCCAACACCCCTGAGAAGCAGCGCGAATACCAGGAACAGGTGGTGCGCGTGTTCTACCTCGCCAACGCCGAGGCCAAGGGCGCGGCGAGCTTCCTGCGCGCGATGCTCAAGATCCGCGACCCCTTCGTCGACGAGCATTCCAACATGCTCGCACTGCGCGAATCGCCCGACAACATCCAGCTTGCTGAGCGCCTGATCGCGCTCTACGACACCGATGAACCCGAGGTGCTGCTGGAGCTGGAGGTCATCGAGGTCAGCTCCAACCGGTTCACCGAGCTGGGCGTGCAGATCCCTGATTCGTTCTCGCTCACGCTGCTGCCCCCGGGTGATGCCAAGGGGCTCACGCTCGACAACATCCGCAACCTCGGCCGGGCCAACGTGGGGGTGTCGGTGGGCAACCTGCTGGTCAACTTGAAGCGGCAGGTGGGTGATGTGAACACGCTGGCCTCGCCGCGCATCCGGGTCAAGAACCGCGAAAAGGCCAAGGTGCTGGTGGGCGACAAGATCCCGGTGATCACCACCACGCAGGGCACCGGCAGCTTCGTGTCCGAGAGCGTCAGCTACATCGATGTAGGCCTCAAGCTGGATGTGGAGCCGGTCGTCTATGCCGACGACGATGTGGCGATCAAGCTGGCGCTCGAGGTCAGCTCGCTGGGCACGCAGATCAAGACGGCCGCCGGCTCCATCGCCTACCAGATCGGCACGCGCACCGCGACCACGCTGCTGCGCCTGCACGATGGGCAGACGCAGCTGTTGGCGGGCCTGATCAGCCGCGATGAGCGCTCCAGCGCCAGTCGTGTGCCGGGCATTGGCGACATTCCGGTCGTGGGCCGCTTGTTCTCGAACCAGGCAGACTCCACGCAAAGGACCGAGCTGGTACTCGCCATCACGCCCCATGTGGTGCGCAACGTGCGCCGACTCGATGCCAACGAGGCCGAAACCTGGATCGGCACCGAGGCGATGCCGCGGCTGCGGCCGCCATTCGGGCGGGCGGATGCGCTCGACGACAAGCCAGCCGCCGATGCGCCGGCGGCGCCGGCCGGCGGAGCCGCTGCAACCCCTGGCGCGAGCCCCGGCGCTCCAGGTGCCGCCGCCACCTCGGCGTTGCCTTCTCCGGGAGCTCAGCAGCCGGCGGCGCCCGCTGGTGCGGCTTTCTCTGCCAAATGGGAGGGGCCTGCCGAGGTGAAGGCGGGCGATACCTTCGCGCTGACGTTGCATGTGCAATCGCTGGTGCAGGTGCGTGGCATGCCGCTGCAGCTGGCGTTCCCTACCGACAAGCTCAAGCTGGTGGATGTGGCCGAGGGTGACTTCTTCCGCCAAGGCGGCATGCCGACCAGCTTGTCGCAATCGGTCGACGAGGGGGCCGGGCGCCTGCAATTGGGCGTGCTGCGCCAGCAGGCCACCGGCGCGCTGGGGCAGGGCACGGTGGCCGTGCTCAAGTTTAAGGCGCTCACGGCGGGTGCGGCGCAGGTATCGGCCGTGAGCCTGGACCCGATAGGCGTGGAGGGGCCGGTGGCGCGCCCGCCGCTGCCGCTGCTGCACACCGTGCAGATCAAGTGACGCAACGCCATGCCTGCGCTCGCTCATCCTCGCCTTCGGTGCCCTGCCGGCTATACGCTGGTGGAGCTGCTCGTGGTGCTGGCGGTGCTCGGTGTGCTGGGCTATCTGGTGATGCCGCTTGCCGAGCTCGCGCTGCAGCGCGACCGGGAACATGAGCTGAAGCATGCGTTGTGGGAGATCCGCGATGCGATCGATGCCTACAAGCGCGCCGCCGATGCCGGCAGCATCGTGGTGGTGCCTGGGCAGTCGGGCTATCCGCCCGATCTGATCACGCTGACCCAGGGTGTGGCGGATGCCAAGGCGAGCGGCCGCATGTTGTATTTCTTGCGCCGGGTGCCGCGTGATCCGTTCGCCGATCCAGCCTTGCCGGCTGAGCAGACCTGGGGTTTGCGCAGCTATCTGTCGCCGCCCGATCAGCCCAAGCCGGGGGCCGACGTGTACGACGTGTATTCAAGATCCAACCGTGTCGGCCTCAACGGGCAAGCACTCAATACCTGGTGAGTTTGTCCTGCGATGAAATCAATAAAGTCTTCCAAGTTGTGGCTTCTGTCCGCAGCCGTCTTGAGTGGTTGGGTATCGTTCCCGGTTTGTGCGGGTGAAGTGCAAGGCACCGTCAAGTACGTCCTTTCGCGCGACTCCGATGGGGTGTTGGCCGTGGAGATCAATGGCGCGCGAAGCGGGGCGCCTGCTTGTGCCAAGTACGAATACTTCATGATTCGCGATGAGAACTCGACCATGGGCAAGCGCCAATACGCGACGCTCCTGGCCGCCAAGCTCGCCGGCAAGACGGTCTACATCATGGGCCGCAACACCTGCGCGCGCTGGCCCGATGGCGAGGACATCGATACCGTGAAGGTTCTCGATTGAGGCACGGCTACACGCTGATGGGAAGAGAGAGATGATGCTTTCGAAATATGTTGGAGTCTTTGCTGCGTTGCCGCTCTGTGTTGCGATTCCAGTGCAAGCCGCCAGTGTCGATCTAGTGATCGTTGAACCTGTGGTGTGGTCTAACGCCGACAATGCCATTCGGGTGACGACGCCGAATCAGGCCATTGCGAACAACTGGGCATGCCCCAACCCAGACTCTTACTACGTGCTCACTACTATGTCGCAGCAAGCCCAGTCAAGAACCCTGGCTGTATTGTTGGCGGCCAAGGCGATGGGAAAGCCGGTGACAGTTCGATTGGATGGTTGCGAGTCAGGCCGCCCAGCGATCGTCTCCGCCTATTTCTAGTTTGCTGAATGCAAAGACGCTCCTGCGGCTACACGCTGATCGAGCTGCTGGTGGTCATGGCCGCCATCGGCTTGTTGCTGGCCATTGCGGCACCGCGTTATGCCGAGCATGTCGACCGCGCGCGGGAGACGGTGTTGCGTCGCAACCTTGCCGGCCTGCGCGAGGCCATCGACAAGTTCTACGCAGACCGCTCCCGTTATCCGAAGGATCTGCAGGAGCTGGTCAAGGAGCGGTATTTGCGCGAGCTGCCCGTCGACCCGGTGACGGACCGCAACGACACCTGGCGAGCGAGCGCCGTGTCGGGGCAGGAGGGTTCGGTGCAGGACGTGCACAGCGGCGCCACTGGCAAAGGCCATGACGGGACGGACTATGCAAGCTGGTGAGTCGCGGCGTAGCGAGCAGGGGTTCACCTATGTGTGGGTGCTGATGACCCTGGCCGTACTGTCGGTGGGGCTGGCGGCGCTGGGGCCGGCATGGTCGGACACCGTGCAGCGCGAACGCGAGGCCGATCTGATCCGCATCGGCACGCTGTATGCACAGGCGATCGCGCGTTACCGCGACATGTCGCCCGGCTCCGCCAAGACCTATCCGCCCACGCTCGAAGCGTTGTTGTCCGACGAAGCGCGGTTCGTCGGTCTCCAGCGCCATTTGCGGCGTCTGTATCCCGACCCGATGAATCCCCACAAGCCCTGGGGGCTGGTGCGCGGCCCCGACGGCAGCATCCGCGGCGTCTACAGCACGAGCGACAAGGCGCCGTTCCGGCGCGAGCCGATGGACCTCGGCGCCGTCCAATTGCCGGCGGCGCAGCATTATTTCGATTGGCGTTTCGTTCCGCAGCCCCGCTCCTGAGCACAGCCATGCATAGCTTCGTTTCCTTTCCCCGCCGCGCTCGTGGCTTCACGTTGCTCGAGCTGTTGGTGGTCATCCTGATCATCGGCCTGCTCACCGGCATCGTCGCGCCCCGTTTCCTGGGGCAGATCTCTCGCTCCGAAGCCACTGCAGCCAAGGCGCAGCTCGATGCCTTCGACAAGGCGCTGCAGGCCTATCGCGTCGATACCGGCCGTTTCCCGACCACGTCGCAGGGCCTGAAGGCGCTGGCCGCTCAACCCGCCGACGAGCCGCGCTGGCGTGGCCCCTATCTCCAGGGTGATCCGCCAGTCGATCCCTGGGGCTCGCCGTACCAGTACCGCGCACCTGGGCAGCAGGGCCATGACTACGATTTGCTCAGCTACGGCAAGGATCGGGCCCCGGGCGGTAGCGGCGAAGACGCCGATATCTCCCGCTGAGCCGCGCATTCCCCGAGGCACTTGTTGATGCGCTTCGTCGTCCGCTATGTCGATGCCGCCGGCTCTGCTGTGGCCGAGGCGCAGGTCGAGGCGGGCTCGGCCGCGGAGGCACGGGCGCTATGGGATGCTGCGCGCGGGCTTGTGCTGAGCGTTCAGCCTGTGCGCGAGACCGTGTCCACAACGCGTGCCGTCGCACGCGGTGATTTCAAGGTCGTATGGTGGTGCCGCGAACTGCGCACGCTGCTGCGTGCGGGCATGACTGTGGTCGAAGCGCTCGAGACCTTGCATGCGCAACCGGCTACAGGCCAGCGCGCCGCTGTGCATGCAGCGTTGCTGCGCGCGCTGCGCGAAGGCCAAGCGCTCTCACGTGCGATGCGCTCGGTCGATGTATTTCCCGAGGTGCTGATCGCCGGCGTCACGGCCAGCGAACGCACAGGGACCCTGGTCCCTGCGCTGGATGACTACCTGCGCTACGCCGAACTGCTCGAGCGCCTGCGCAAGACGGCGGTCAGCGCTGCGATCTACCCGGCCGTGGTCGTGTCGCTTGGCGGCCTGATCGCCTTGTTCCTGCTGCTGTATGTGCTGCCACGCTTTTCGCGCATGTACGTCGACTTCCATGGCGCGGTGAGCCCCGCCACGGCAGCACTGATGGGCGTGAGCCGCCTTCTGCACGATCACCTCCACCTTGTGCTCGGTGGCATGGCGATGATGATCGTGATCCTCGTGTGGGCTTGGCGCCAGGGCTGGGTGTTGCGAGCGGGGGGGGCGTTGCTTTCGCGCATTGGCCCGCTGCAGCGTCAATGGGACCATTTCCGCCTCGCCAAGCTCTACCAGTCGTTGGCCTTGATGTTCCGCGGCGGCTACACGCTGGACGAAGCGTTGCAGGTGTGTGAAGGCCTGAAGCTCGGCGGGCAAGTGGCGGCCGGCCTGCATGCGGCACGCCAGGCTTTGAATCGGGGGCAGGCGGTGTCGCAGGCCTTCGAAGCGGCACACCTCACCGAACCCGTGTCGCTGCGCCTGCTGGCAGTAGGCGAGCGCACAGGAAGCTTCGACGGCGTGTTGCAGACCATCGCAGATCGGCATGCCGAGGCGTTCACGCTGTTCGTTGAACGCGCAACGCGCATCGTCGAGCCTCTGTTGCTGTTGGTCGTGGCGCTGGTGGTGGGCGGCATCGTGGTGATGATGTACATGCCGATCTTCGATATAGCCAATGGGGTTCGGTGAGGGCGGATGATGACGATGGATTCCAGCACCGACATCAACGAGCTGATTGCCTCCGCCAGGCGCCAGCATCGGGCAGGTGCCGGCTCTGTACTCGATGTGTTGCTGCGCACTGCGGGGCGGGAGGAGGCCGCTCTGCTGCGGCGTTTGCGTGAGGGCGCGGGGGTGGATGCCGTGTCGTCCGGCGAAGGGCAAGCCGACTTCTCGGCCCTGGATCTCAAGACGGCTGCAGCCTGGCGCTGCGTGGTGTTGAAGCGCCCAGGCCTGCCCGGGTTGTGGCTCGGCATGGAAGATCCTTGGAACGACGAGGTGCTGCGCCGCGCCGAGCGGCAGGTGCGTGCCAGTTTGGAGCCGGTGGCTTTGAGATCGGCCGATCTCAAAGCCTGGCTCGACCTCGCAGAGGGCGCCGGCAGTACGGAGAGCCGCGGTGCCGCAATGCCTGCAAACGATTCTGCGCGTGCAGACGGGCCCATCGTGGCTTTCGTCGATACGGCGGTGAAGTCGGCTTTCGAGGCGGGGGCGAGTGACATCCACTTCGAATGCGACCGCAAGGGTGTGACCGTCAAGCTGCGCCAGGATGGGGTGATGGCGCGTTTCGCTCGGCTCGAGGGTGTGCAGCCGGCACAGGAGGTGATTTCCCGCATCAAGGTGCTGGCGCAACTGGACATCACCGAACGCCGCGTACCGCAGGACGGCCGGTTTCGCTTCACACTGCCTGGCCACGGTGAGGGCGGCATCGATCTCCGCGTATCCATCATGCCCAGCGTGTTCGGCGAAGACGCTGTGCTGCGTCTGCTCGACAAGGCGCAGCTGCGGGCCAGTGAGTCGCCCGTGTCGCTGGATCTGCTGGGTTTCGATGCCGAGGGCGCACAGCTGATCCGTGACCTCGCCAATGAACCCAGCGGCATGCTGCTGGTCACCGGCCCTACCGGCAGCGGCAAGACGACCACGGTGTATGCGGCGCTCACCGAGATCAACACCGGCCTGGAGAAGATCATCACGATCGAGGACCCGGTGGAGTACGAGCTGCCAGGCGTGCTGCAGATCCCGGTCAACGAGCGCAAGGGCTTGACCTTCGCGAAAGGCCTGCGCTCCATCCTTCGCCACGACCCTGACCGCATTCTTGTGGGAGAGATCCGCGACGCGGAAACGGCGGAAATCGCGGTGCAATCGGCGCTCACCGGTCACCTGGTGTTCACCACCGTGCACGCCAACAGCATGGCCGACATCATGGGTCGCTTCCGGCATTTCGGGCTGGACATGTTCGGCTTCATGTCATCGCTCAATGGCGTGGTGGTGCAGCGTCTGATGCGCCGTTTGTGCACGCATTGCGTGGAGCAGCGGGACGCGTTGCCACATGAGCGCGAATGGCTGGCCCGGGCGGGGCAGGCCAGCACGAGTCGGGTGCCCCAGGCGGCTGGTTGCGGGCACTGCCATGGCTCGGGATATCGGGGGCGTTTCGTGGTGGCCGAAGTACACCTCGTCGATGACGTATTGCGTGATCACGTCACCGAGGGATCGCCCGTTTCGGTGTTGAAGCGGCATGCGCAGGAGCGGGGCGTGGCCTCGCTCGCACAGCAAGCCGCGCGGCGCGTCGCCGCGGCGGAAACCACATTGGAAGAGGTGAAGCGTGTGGTCGGCTGGCTCTGAGCAGCACCTCTACCTTGATAGCTCTGAGCTGCAGGCGCTCGATGCGGTGATGCGGGATTGGAAGGGCGCTTTGCCCCCGGAGGCAAAGCGTTCGGTGGCGCACATCTGGTTGAGTGGCGCGCTGGCGGTCCCCTTCATGCTGCCCCCCATCGAGGGCTTGCGCAATCGGGCCGAGGCGCAACGCCTGGCCGAAAGCTCCGCGCCCGTGGAGGCGGGCCTACAGGGGTCTTGCACGGTCTGGCTCGATGCATGGAAACCAGGGCGCCCCTGCCTGGCCGTGGCAGTGCAGCAGGAGTTGGTCGCGGCAATTCAAGCGGCGGCAAGCGGGGCCGGCATCAAGCTGAAGTCGATGCAGCCCTGGTGGAATTGGGCGTTGTCGGATCACCTCCACCGCAAAGGCGCAGTGCGTCTGCTGGCCGTCATCGAGGAAGATGCTCTCACCGTGATCGGCAGCGATGGCGAGCGCGTCACTTCTGCCCAGAGCCAGCGGCCGAGACCGGCACCCGAGCGCATCGACGCTCAGCTGCGCCGTCAGGCGGTGAGTTTGGATGTGTCGATCGCGGAGGTGCTTCGCGTGAGCATGTCTCGGGATGCTAAAGAAGGAGAGCCAGCGCCAGGCGGCGTTGCGCGCTGGCAGGAGCAGGGCCTGTGAAACCGCTTCGGATCCAACTGCTGCCGAAGCCGGTTGCGCCTGCTTGGTTGATCGCGCTGGCCTCCATGCTGCTGGTTGCGGCGCTGGTGGCGGCAGCGCTTGCCGCATACCGATACTGGCAAGTGGGCCAGATCCGCAAGGAGCTTCAGGTGGAGCGCGAGCGAAGAGAAGAGCAAATTCGGGCGGCGCAGGCAGCTGCAACGGCCCCAATGATTCCGCCTTCGCCGCCAGCATATGCGGCTGATGCACGCAAGGCCGCGAATGAGGCCGAGTTCCATACCGCTGCCGCGCTCACGGCGTTGGAACGGGTGTCGATGGTCGGCGTCACCCCCGTCTCGATTGAATTGCAGGCAGAGGGGAATCTTGCCCGGGTGGAGGTGGAGTTCAGCGACTATCAGGTGCTGCTGTCGTACCTGGAAGAACTCAACAAGGGCGAACCTGCGCCGCGATGGCGGTTGCAGAGGGCAAGTGCCAAGGGGCCTGGAGCAGGTCTGGGTACCGCAGTCATCGAATCACGATGGTAGGAGCGGACGATTCGATGCGCGATCTCTCAATCAGGAATGCGAGCATGAAAATCCGTTGTTTTTGTACAGTTGGACGCACCCCAGGCCACTCCCATCCCTTGCCAAGTAGACGTAGGGTGGACTTATACGCTTCCTCCAGCAGTCAGAGACCGACAAAAGATGCTTGCCTTGTTGATGCTGGCAAAAGTATCGGGACAGTCGGTCACGCTTTATGGCTCAGGGGCGTGTAGCGACTTTGCGGCTATTGAGTCTGCTTCTGGGATTGCAATCGACCCCAATTGATTCTTCACTAACGAACTCTGGAGATCTATTTTGAAAGGACATTCAATGAGAAGGATGGGGTGTATCGGGATGCTGTTGCTCTCGTCAAGTGCCTTTGCCAACTACACCTGTGGCGGCTCGGTGAGCTACCTGGGAATCGATGAAGGGGGCGATATCACGGTCTCCCTCGCGAATTCCACGCCGATCCACAAGATTTGCAATGTAACTACCCAAGGAAGCTACCGGATGACCGTGCCCAGCTGCAAGGCGGCGTACACGGCATTCTTGGCGGCTCGGCTTGCCGGGAAGAACATGTACGTCTATTACAACGACAACGGGTATACCTGTTCTTCTCTTCCGAGTTGGGCGCAAATTACAGGTGTCTACTTTGTCCAGGGTCCGGATTGACGCATTGGGCTGGAGAGAAATAGTGATTCACAATAAACGAGCATTGGGGCTGGTCGGAGCTTTCGCTTTCGCAACCGGTGTAGTGATGGCGGGGGAGGCTGATGTCGGTCCTGTCATGGTAGAAAGCGTGGGAGTGATCCAACTCGCCGCAGGTGGGCACCAGGCAGGCAATCTAGAGGTGAAGATCAAAGGAGGCTTTACAGTGCCGTCCGATATGGTGTGCGACTCAAACTACATCACGACGCTAAAGAGCGTAGACGCAGATCGCCGCCTTCTTGCACTGTTGACTGCGGCCCACGTTTCCAAACAACCGGTTTATCTGCGTGTTACTGACAGCCCTACCTATAGGGCCTTTAGCGGCCGTTGCAGTTTGGTGTGGGTCACCATGTCGCAATAAACAGCGCTGTCCGAAGGAAGGACAATGCGACTCGTATGCCCCTTCCTGATCTCACCGTCGATCGCTACCTGCGCACAGGTACGCTAAGCCTGGGGGCATTGCCGCCCCTCTCGCTCTACATCCACCTCCCCTGGTGCCTGAAGAAGTGCCCCTACTGCGACTTCAACTCGCATGAGCAGCGGCGCGACGGCACCTTGCCCGAGGCGGCCTACCTCGATGCGCTGATGGCAGATCTCGAGGCTGCGCTGCCCATGGTCTGGGGCCGGCGCGTGCACAGCATCTTCATCGGCGGCGGCACGCCCAGCCTGTTTTCACCGGCCAGCATCGACCGGCTGCTGGCCGACGTGCGGGCGCGGCTGCAGCTGGAGCCCGGGTGCGAAGTGACGCTCGAGGCCAACCCCGGCACGTTCGAGAAAGACCGTTTCCGCGGTTTTCGCGAGGCCGGTGTCACGCGCCTGTCGGTCGGCGTGCAGAGCTTCGACGATGCCAGCCTCAAGGCGGTCGGCCGGGTGCACGACGCGGCGCAGGCGCTGGCCGCGGTAGAAGAGGCAAGCCAGGCCTTCGACACCTTCAACATCGACCTGATGTATGCGCTGCCGGGGCAGACGCTGCAGGGCCTGCAGCGCGATCTCGACCAGGCGCTGGCCTTCGCGCCGCCGCACCTGTCGGTCTACCACCTGACGCTGGAGCCCAACACCTTCTTCGCGACGCATCCGCCGGAGCTGCCGGACGACGACACGGCCTCCGACATGCTCGACCTGATCGTCGACCGAACGTCCGCCGCAGGCCTGCAGCGCTACGAGGTATCGGCCTTCGCGAGGCCCGGGCATCGCTGCATCCACAACCTGAACTACTGGCAGTTCGGCGACTACCTCGGCATCGGTGCCGGCGCGCACGGCAAACTGTCGTTCCCGCACCGCATCGTGCGGCAGGTGCGCTGGCGCGAGCCGGCGGCCTATATGGCGAATGCGATGGCCGGCAACGCGGTGTCCAATGAGCACGAGGTGTCGCGCGATCAGTTGCCGTTCGAGTTCATGCTCAACGCGCTGCGCCTGAAAGAGGGCTTCGAGCTCGCGCAGTTCAGCGAGCGCACCGGCCTGCCGATCACCGCGATCCAGCGGGCGTTGGACGCTGCCGAAGCCAAGGGCCTGCTCGAGCGCGACCTGCACCGGGCCTGGCCCACCGCCCGCGGCTTCGATTTCCTCAGCGACCTGCAGGCGCTGTTCCTCGCAGCGCCTGTCTAGACAACTCCAGCTCCTCGTGCAGCCAGTGGCGCAGGGCGACCAGCGGCGCCCAGTCGCGCAGGTTGGGCGGGTACACGAGGTGGTAGGGGTGGGCCTGCTCGTAGATGATCGACAGCGGCGACAGCCGCACGAGCCGGCCGTCGCATAGCGCATCGGCGGCGAGCAGCTCGCGCCCGAGCGCGATGCCGAGGTTCTGCTCGGCGGCTTGCAGCATCAGCCCGGCGTCGTTGAAGGTCGCCACCGGTGCGGCGTTGGCGCGCACGCCGGCGGCAGAGAACCAGCGCTGCCACAGCTCGATGTCGCCGAGCAGCGGCTCGTGCGCCAGCGCCTCGGGCGGCGCGCCGGCCAGGCGCTGCGCCGCGAGCGGCGAGCCGACGACGATCAGCGGCATCGGGTTGTCGAACAGGCGCTCCGATTCGACCCCCGGCCAACCGCCACGCCCTTGGCGCACCGCCGCATGGAAGCCCTCGCGCTGCAGGTCCATCACCAGATGCGAGGCGTCGATCTCGAGCATCAGGTGCGGATGGCGCTCGCGCCAGCGGCCGATGCGCGGCAGCAGCCAGCGCTGCGCGAACGAGGGCAGGGTGGTCACCCGCAGGCGCTGCGCCTCGCCGCTGGCCACGGCGCGGGCGGTCAGCAGGCCTTCATCGAGCTGGGCCAGTGCCGCACTGACGCTGCTGAGCAGCGCCTCGCCCGCGGCGTTGAGCACCACCCGCCGGCCGCGCCGCTCGAACAGCGCGAAACCGATCTGATCCTCCAGCACGCGGATCTGCTGGCTCACGGCGCTGTGCGTCAGATGCAGGGCTTCGGCGGCGGCGCGCAGGTTCTGCAACTGGGCCACGGTGCGGAAGGCGGGGAGGGTGTTGAGGGGCAGGCGCGACATGCTGGTAAGCATAGCTGACCAAAATGGCCGGAACAAATCGATTCTCAGCGGAGGATTGGGTATCTATGCTGACCAGCATGCAACATATCCCAGGAGCTTCCACCATGAGCACCGCCTCCTTTTCGCGCACGATCCCTGTCTCTCGCCCGCTGATGCAGCGCTGGTGGGAGGCTTTGCGGGCCGCATGGCAAGCCCGGGCGGCCGCCCGCCGCGATGCCTTGGAAATCGAGCAGGTGGCCGAGCTGAGCGACCATGTGCTCGATGACATCGCCGCGCCGGAATGGCTGCGGCTGGAGGCTTCTGCTCGCCGTGAGAGCGAGAAGCTGCGCGAAGCGGAGATCCGCCTCGGGCTGGGCGGCCGGTTGTTCGACCGTTGAAACCGCTACACGCGGTTGAGCGACAGGCCCGAGGTGCTGCGCAGGTGCTCGATCACATGCGGCGCGATCTGCGGCAACGCGAGCACCTCGTTCGCTGCGCCGTGGGCGATGGCTTCGCGCGGCATGCCGAAGACCAC
>Ga0070662_100001614_pt1 | contig 13911 bp, 13 predicted proteins | sample KBSC53metaG_FD_65648 | JGI IMG/M metagenome (GOLD analysis project Ga0070662, IMG submission 65648) | Corn rhizosphere microbial communities from Kellogg Biological Station, Michigan, USA - KBS C5-3 metaG | ecosystem: Host-associated > Plants > Roots > Rhizosphere > Soil ...
GACCCGGCCTACAAGTTCAGCAGCTGGATCTTCAAGATCGCCACCAACCTGACGATCGACTGGATCCGCCGGAAGGAAGTGCCCACGGTGTCGATCGACGGCTCGCGGTATGCCACCAGCAGCGACGACATCGAGGCGAGCACCATCACCGTGGAGAGCGGCGACGAGAACCCGGAGGAGCTGCTGGAGAGCCGCGAGCTGGGCAACCAGATCGAAGACGCGATCGGCAAGCTGCGGCCGGAGTACCGCCAGGCCATCGTCCTGCGCCACATCGACGACCTGCCGTACGAGGACATCGCGCAGATCATGGCGCTCCCGCTGGGCACGGTGAAGACGTACATCCACCGTGGACGCAAGGAACTGCAGGACATGCTGGCCCACACGCGGGTGTGAGCCGCCGCTGAAACCAACCGCCCCGCGGCGCCGTAGGGTGCCTAGACGCAACGGATGCCGGACGAGGAAACCGTGACGAACGAACCCACGCACCTGCCCACCTGGACGCTCGAGGAGCTCGCCGAGGACACCCTCTCCCACGCGGAGAAGGCCCTCGCGCTGGAGCACGTGCGCCGGTGTTCGCGGTGCGCCGCCGAGGTGGACGCGCACCGCGCGCTGTTCTCCGCGCTGGCGTCGCTCCCGTCCTTCGATCCCTCGCCGGGGTTCGCCGACACGGTGATGGCGCGGGTCACGCTCCCCGTCACCGCCCCGCAGGCGGTGATGCGCCGCCGCTGGCTTCCCAGGACCAGGCGCGGGTGGATGACGGCGGGGATCGGGGCGCTGGCCCCGCTCCTGCCGCTGATGGCCATGCTCAGCTGGGTCTCGGGCCAGGGGGTGAACCCCGGCACGGCGGCCGGGCGGGCGTGGAGCTGGTTCGCGGGCGCGGTGTGGGGGCTGATGGTGCGGCTCGCCGGCGCGTTCGTGGGGAGCGGGATCTGGGAGTGGCTGGTGACCACCGGCAACGACCTGGTGGGCGGCACCCGGGGCTTGGGCGTGGCCGCGATGGTGTTCGCGGTGGCGGTCCCGGCCAGTGCCTGGGCGATCTCGAGACTTCTGAAGGCCCCGGTGGGAGTGACGACTCATGCGCACTGATCGTTGGATGCTCCCGGCCATCGCGCTGGCGGCGATGCTGGCCGCGGCGCCCGGTGCAGGCGCGCAGGGTGCCCCGCCGGCACCGGCCGCACCCGCGGCACCCGCCGCGGCAGCGCCCGTCCAGGCGCCCGCCGCCCCCACGGCGGTGAAGGTGATCCAGGGCGGCACGATCTCGCTGAAGGGCGTGACGGTGCGCCGCGGCGAGCGGGTGGACGGCGACGTGGTGGCCCCCTTCGGCAACGTGCGGGTGGAGGGCGAGGTCACCGGCGACGTGATCGTGGGGAAGGGCGACCTGGTGCTGGTGCCCGGCGCCGTGATTCGCGGCGACGCGGTGGTGAACGGCGGCGGCAAGCTGCTGAACCAGGGCGGCCGGGTGCTGGGCGAGATGCGGGTGAACAGCGACGACGACGAGGCCCAGCGGGCCGCCGCCGGCGCCGACGACCACGCCACCCGCGGCTCGTCGTACGCCGCCGACAACGTGCGCATCCACCGGCACGGCTGGTGGGGCACCATGCAGGAGGGCTTCGAGGGGCTGATCTCCACCCTCACCTTCGCGCTGATCCTGTGCGGGCTGGGCGCGGCGCTGGTCTTCTACGCGCTCCCGCAGCTCGACCAGGTCACGCGGGTGGTGCGCAGGGACACCGCGCGCTCGGCCGGGCTGGGCGTGGCGGCCATGTTCCTGGTGATCCCGGCGTTCGTGGTGGCCTGCCTCCTCCTGTTCGTGACCATCATCGGCATCCCGGTGCTGTTCCTGTTCATGCCGCTCTACTGGGTGGTGCTGGGCGCGGCCTGGCTGTACGGGGTGATCGCGGTGGCGCACGTGATCGGCGAGCGCACCGCCGAGCAGAGCGGCTCCTTCACCTCCATGCGGCGCAACGCCTACACCTATGTGTTCACCGGGGTGGGGCTGCTGCTGGCGCCGCTGGTGGTGGGCAACCTGCTCAAGCTCACCGGCTTCCTGGGGTGGCTGGGCTCGCTGGTCAACGGCCTGGGGTGGACGCTGCTCTTCATCGCCGGGCTGGTGGGCTTCGGGGCGGTGGCCTTCACCCGCGGCGGCACGCGTCCGGGGTGGCCGTGGAACGCGCGCCCGCGCGAGTACGACCCGATCTTCGACGACGAGCCGTTCGTGGAGCGCCCCGCCCGCGAGGCGCACGTCTGACGAACGGCTGATTCTGGTGAGGTTCACCCCTGCCCGGAGGGCGAGATGATCGGCGGAATCCTGAAACTGATCGGCGGGCTGGTGGTGGGGGTGATCGCGGTGGGGCTGGCGATCGGCGTGCTGGGGATGGTGTTCGGGCTGGGGGTGGCGCTGCTGGCGCTCACCGTCAAGCTGCTGCCGCTGCTGCTGATCGGCTGGGTGGTGGTGAAGCTGGTGCAGGGCGGCGAGCGCCGCCGCGCCCTCTCCTCCGCCGACCAGCGCTGGCTCGACGGCCGCCGCTGAGCGCGACGGCATCGACACAACGAAGCGGGTGCCTGCCTCGGGATGAGGCGGGCACCCGTTTTCCTTGTTGGCGATGGTGGACTCCACGTCCCCGCGGATGTCATCCTGAGGGAGCCGCCGCGCCAAACCATCGTCCCGCAACGACTTGTGGCGGCGACCGAAGGATCCATACTCGGCTTCCGCGCGACAGGCCGCCAGTCGCTCGGACACGGTGTATAGATCCTTCGTCGCGTCCAAGCTTTTGTGTGGCCACAGCTTACGCGCGGACGCTCCTCAGGATGACATCATCGAGGCTGGTGCGGCAAACACACCGGGGGACGGAGGGACGGAAACGGCGATGAAGTTTCCGTCCCTCCGTTCCTCCGTGAGACCCGTCAGCAGAGCCGGTACGACCACTGGATTTCCGGAGCCGGTCCGGTACAAGTCACGGCGCCGACAGGTCCGCCGTCGGGAGGAATCGCGGCGGGCGGCGGTGCCTGGTCCCCTGCTCGAAGGCGAAGGCGAGCTTGATGAGGGTGGGCTCGCTCCAGGCGCGGCCGATGAAGCTGATCCCCACCGGCAGGCCGAACGCGTACCCCGCCGGCACGGTGATGTTGGGATAGCCGGCGACGGCCGCGGGCGTGGAGCTGCCGCCCACGCCGTGGTCGCCCAGCAGCACGTCGGTCGGCCAGGGCACGCTGCCGGTGGGGGCGACGATGGCGTCCAGCCGGTGGCGGGTCATCGCCGCGTCGATCCCCTCGCGGCCTGCCAGGCGCAGGCTCCTGGCCCGCGCGTCGACGTACGCCTTCTCGGTGAGCGGGCCCTTCTCCTGCGCCATCAGCATGATCTCCTGCCCGAAGTACGGCATCTCGCGGGCGCGGTCGCGCTCGTTGTAGTCGATCACGTCCTTCAGCGTGCGCACCTTGCTGGTGGCGCCGCGGGACGCGAAGTACGCCGCCAGGTCGGCCTTGAAGTCGTAGAGGAGGACGGTGAACTCGTCGCCGTCGTACTCGCCCAGGTGCGGGATGTCGGCGGGGTCCACGATCACGGCGCCCAGCCGCTTCATCTCGTCGATGGCGTGGTTCACCACCCGGTCGGCGTGCGGGTCGGCGCCGAACAGCTTGGCGCGGGCCACGCCGATGCGCGCGCCCCGGAGCCCGTCGGGATCGAGGAAGCGCGTGTAGTCCTGCGCGACGTGGCCCTGCGCGGCCGCCGTGGCGCGGTCGCGCGGGTCCACGCCGGCAAGGACGGTCAGGAGCGCGGCGGCGTCGGCCACGGTGCGGGTCATCGGCCCCGCCGTGTCCTGGCTGTGCGAGATGGGGACGACGCCCGCGCGGCTGACCAGCCCCAGCGTCGGCTTGATCCCGACCACCGAGTTCGCGGACGACGGGCAGACGATCGACCCGTCCGTCTCCGTCCCCACCGCGATCGCCGCGAGGCTGGCGGCCATCGCCGCGCCGCTGCCGGAGCTCGATCCGCAGGGCGAGCGGTCGAGCGCGTACGGGTTGCGCACCTGCCCGCCGCGGCCGCTCCAGCCGCTGCTGGCGTGGGTGGAGCGGAAGTTGGCCCACTCGCTCAGGTTGGTCTTGCCGATGATCACCGCGCCGGCCGCGCGCAGCCGCTCGGCCACGAAGGCGTCGCGGGGCGCGGGGGTGCCGTCCAGCGCATAGCTGCCGGCGGTGGTCATCATCCGGTCGGCGGTGTCGACGTTGTCCTTGATCAGCACCGGGATGCCGTGCAGCGGCCCGCGCACCCGTCCGCCGCGCCGCTCCGCGTCGAGCCCGTCGGCGATCCGCGGCGCGTCGGGGTTGGTTTCGATCACCGAGCGCAGCGTGGGCCCCTGCGTGTCGATCTCGCGGATGCGGCCCAGGTACAGCTCCACCAGCTGCCGCGAGGTGTAGCGGCCGCCGCGCATCCAGTCCTGCAGCTGCTGCACGGTCGCCTCTTCCAGCTCGAACGGCGGCGGCGCGGCCGGCCGTCTCTCCATCGATGCGGGCGGCGAGACGGGGGACGCGGAGAGCCCCGGCGCGTACGCCGCGCCCGCCACGGCCAGCGCGCCGGCGTGCAGGAAGCCGCGGCGGGTCAGGCCGTAGTTCTCGGAAGCTTCGGGATGATCGGACGCGGACGGATCGCGGCTGGGCATGGGAGGATCGCGCGGTACGGGTGCGGGCAGGGGAACGGATGAGATCGTACGCGCGGGAGGGCGCGGGGGCAAGCACCGGCGAGGCCCTCACCCTGGCGTTCCGGGCGCGACTGCGTCGCGTCCAGAAACGCCTGTCCCTCTCCCCAAAACTGCCGGGGAGAGGGACGGCTTCGGCGTTCCCTGCGGCCGGCGGGATGCAACGTGGCACCTGTGTGGCCGGAGCGCGGGAGTGGCTGTGCGCACACCACGATCCTCCTGCCGCGCACCGTCACGTCGGCCGGCACACAGCCGGTAGTCCGCGACGGCGGACTTCGTGTGGTCGTTGCCGCGAATTCATTCGCCCGCCCCCCTGCGCTCCCTCAATCCTCCACATCCTCGCCCTTCTTCCGCTTCCGCCGCCCGCCGTTCCATCCGAAGCGTTCGAGCGAGACGCGGCCGCCGGAGTCGAACCCCACGCCCTCGGCCTCCAGGCGGAAGCGCTGCTCCAGGTCGCCGCCGGTGCCGCGGCGCAGGCTGATGCGGCCCTGCGTGTTGATCACGCGGTGCCAGGGGACGGTGGTGTGGTCCGGGAGCGCGGCCATGGCGTACCCCACCTGCCGCGCGGCGCGCCCCAGCCCCGCCAACTCGGCCACGCGCCCGTACGTGCTCACCCTGCCGCGCGGGATGCGCCGCACCACGGCGTAGATGCGGTCGTAGGTCGATGGAGTCTCGATGTCCGCCATCTCGGTCGATCGGGCGAAGGAATCCTGCAAACGAAGAGGGAACGAAGCGCCGAAGCAGTTCTCCGTTCCCTCCGTTCCTCGGTGAGAGCCCCCGCGGTTCCGTCGTTTCAGACGTTGAAGCGGAAGAGCATGATGTCGCCGTCCTGGACCACGTACTCCTTGCCCTCGGAGCGCATCAGGCCCTGCTCGCGGGCGGCCTTCACGCTGCCGGTCTTCTCGAAGTCGCCCCACCCCACCGTCTCGGCGCGGATGAAGCCGCGCTCGAAGTCGCTGTGGATCACCCCCGCCGCCTCGGGCGCCCGGGCGCCGACCGGGATCTCCCAGGCGCGCACTTCCTTTTCGCCCGCGGTGAAGTACACCTGCAGCCCCAGCAGCCGGTAGCCCGCGCGGATCAGCTTGTTCAGCCCCGGTTCGTCCAGCCCGAGCGAGGCCAGGAAGTCGGCCCGGTCGTCCTGCGGCAGCTCGGCCAGCTCGCTCTCGATCTTGCTGCTGATGGGGATCACCTCGGCCACCTCGCCGCTGGCGGCCACGGCCTGGCGCAGGGCGTCCACGTGCGCGTTGTCGCCCTCGGGAAGGTCGTCTTCCGAGACGTTGGCCAGGTAGAGGACGGGCTTGGAGGTGAGCAGGTTGAAGCTCTTCATCAGCTTCCGCTCGTCGTCGCCCAGGTCGGCCGAGCGCGCGGGCTGGCCCTCGCCCAGCGCGGCCACCAGGCGCTCCAGCACGGCCACCTCGGCCTGCGCGTCCCTGTCGCCGCCCTTGGCCGTCTTCCGCACCCGCTCCAGCCGCTTCTCGGCCACGGCCAGGTCGCTGAGGACCAGCTCCAGGTTGATCACCTCGCGGTCGCGGACGGGGTCCACGCCTCCCATCACGTGCACCACGTCGGGGTCGTCGAAGCAGCGCACCACGTGCACCACGGCGTCGGTTTCGCGGATGTTGGTGAGGAACTGGTTGCCCAGCCCCTCGCCCTCGCTGGCGCCCTTCACCAGCCCCGCGATGTCCACGAACTGCACCGTCGCGCGGACGGTGCGCTGCGGCTTCACGACCTCCGCGAGACGGTCCACGCGCGCGTCCGGCACCTCCACCATCCCCACGTTCGGCTCCACGGTGCAGAACGGGTAGTTGGCCGCGTCGGCGCCCGCCGCGGTCAGCGCGTTGAACAGCGTCGACTTCCCCACGTTCGGCAGCCCGACGATCCCCAGCTTCAGCATATCCTCAACGATCCCGATCGAAAGACGATTTCGGCAAACGAACAGGCCGGGCGCCCCAGCGGGAGCCCGGCCCAGCGGCGCTGAATCTAACGAACCGGCGCGCTTCCTTCAACCGACACCGGCACGGGCGCAGGGAGATCCAAACGCTCACACCAGGTACACCATCATCCCGTTTCCCCGCCGCCACGCGTCGGCATAATGGTCGCGCACCTGGCGGAAGAGGTCCATCAGTCCGCCGGACTCTTCCACCAGGGCGGCCGGATACCTCGCCCCGGCAGCGGCGGCGTGGTAGCGGACGCGCATCTCGTCTTCGGAGACGGAGGCGAGCGCCTGGGCGGCGTCCGCCACTTCGCCGGGGGTGAGCACGCGCGACGGGCCGCCCTGGTACACGTCGACCTCGCCCACGCCGTGGGTGCCGAGAAGGGACGACAGGGGCTGTGACCGGTCCCACGCGGCGCCGGTGACCAGGAGGTGCAGGTCAGCCCACTTCGCGCCGCAGAAGTCGACGCTCGCCGGCAGATCGTCCAGCCCCAGCCCCGACGCGGCCAGCGCCTGCAGATCCTCGGGATCCATGTGATACCAGTAGCTCACCTCGTTCATCTGCTCGTCGAGCGCCTCGGCCAGCGCCTCGTCTTCTCCGCCCGAGCGGACCAAGGCCTCCCAGAGCGCGCGGATGTTCGGCGGCCAGTAGAACGAGTCGGTCCCCTTGTCGTACGGGGGCTCGAAGAACTTGACCAGCTCCACCAGATCGGGATCGTGGAGCACCTTCTCCAGCGCGGCCGGCGAAAGCTGCCGGAAGCGACCGTCTGTCGACATGGCCCGCTCCTTTGGGTGGCCTCAGGAACCCGGCTGCCCGGCCGCCTCGGCGGGGAGCCAGAGGGTGAAGCGCGACCCGGCGCCGGGCTCGCTCTCCACCGTCACCTCGCCGCCCATGGAGCGGGCCAGGCGCCGGCTGATGGCAAGGCCGAGCCCCGCGCCCTCGTGGCGCCGCGTGTAGCCGCTCTCCACCTGCACGAACGGCTCGAACACGCGCTCGAGCTGCTCGGGCGGGATCCCCGCGCCGGTGTCTTCCACCACCACGCACACCCAGCGGCCGGGCTGCACGTGCCCCGGCAGCACGCCCTCGCGCACGCCGCAGGTGACGGCGGTGCGGCCGCCCGGCTCGGTGAACTTGATGGCGTTGGAAAGGAGGTTCACCAGGATCTGCTCCACCCGCTGCGTGTCGCCCAGGTAGCGGGCTCCGTCGCCGGCGCCGTCGCAGCGGACGGTGAGCTCCACGTGCTTCCGCCCGGCCTGCGGGCGCACCACCGTGAGCGCCGTCTCCACCGCCACGCCGGCCGGCGCCGCGCGGCGCTCCATCCGCAGCGTCCCCGACTCGATGCGCGCGTAGTCGAGGAGCTGGTCCACCAGGCCGATCAGGTGCCGGCCGCTCACCTGCAGCCGCTCGAGCTGGCCGAGCTGCGCGTCGTTCACCGGCCCCGAGATCCCCATCGCCAGCAGCTCGGCGTAGCCGATGATGGCGTTGATGGGGGTGCGGATCTCGTGCGACATGGTGGCCAGGAACTCGCTCTTGGTGCGGTTCGCCGACTCGGCCTCCACGCGCGCCGCCTCGGCCTCGCCCGCGGCCAGCATCAGCTCCTCGTTGGCCTGCTCCAGCTCTTCGGCCAGCGCCTGGGCGGTGCCGTACTGCTCGCTCAGCTCGCCGTGCGCCTCTTCCACCTGGCTCGCCATCTCGTTGAAGCGCTCGGCCAGCCGCCCGATCTCGTCGCTGCGGCCGGTGTGGATGCGCCGCGCGTAGTCGCCGCGCGAGATCGCCAGGGCGGCGGCGCCCAGCTCCCTGAGCGGGCGGGTGATACCGCGGCTCAGCAGCCACGCCGCCGCCGCCGCGGCCAGGCAGAGCAGCGCCGCCGCCGCCATGCTGCGCCGGAGGAACGCCTCGGGGCTGGCCATCACCGCCCGGAGCGGCTCTTCGGCCACCACGCTCCAGGGAGTGCCGGGGATCGGGGTGGCGTGCCCGAAGCGCTCGCCCCCGCCCGGGCGCCGGTAGCGCGCCGCGCCCGTGAACGGCGCCGCGCGGGGCGCCGGCCCCACGCTCCCGTCCAGCGCGATCCAGGGGCCGCCCGCGGTGTTGGCGTAGTAGATGGAGACGTTGCCGCCGATCAGCTTCTGCACCTGGCCCGCCGTGGCGGCGTTCCCCACGCTCCTCAGCTCGGCCAGGTAGCCCGCGGTCCGGCCGTGGGAAACGATCGGCACCACGATCCAGAAGTAGGCGCGCCGGCCGATGGCCGCGAAGTGGCCGAGCCCGGTCGAATCGGGGAGCGGGACCTGCGCGGGGAGCGCGTCCGGCGCGACGCCGCCGGGGGGTGTGCCGATGGACAGCACCGGCCTGCGCGCCGGGTCCCACAGCGCGATGGGGAGGGTGGTGTCCGGCGGCGCGCGGAGCCGGCGGAGCGCCTCGGCGGCCCCGGCGCGCGCCGCGCCATCCGGCGCGGCCAGGAACGCGGCGACCGTGCGGTCGCCGCCCGCGCCGGCCAGCTGCGCGAGCCGCTGCGCGATCCCGGGCGTGGAGAGCGCCGTGAGCTGCTCGGTGATCAGCCGCAGCCGCTCGCGCGCTCCCGCCAGCGCTACCCGCCGCACCTGCTGGTAACCGTACGCCACGCCCGCCGCCATGGTCACCACCAGCAGGGCGGTGATCAGGAGCGGGAGCTTCCGTTCCAGGGACAGGCCCCGGACGCCGCCGGTGCTCGAAGTCGCCACGATCGGCTGGCTGCTGCGGGACGATGGTCCGGCGCGTCAGGCGACGGGTGGCCGCACCGTGTGATGGGCGTGGCACGCCAGGGCCCGTCGGACGCTCCGCGAGGAAAACCCCAACATAGGGCCGCCGCCGCGCCGTGCAACCACGTCACACGCGCTCGTGCAGCAGCGCCGCCTCGCGCTCGCTCAATTCCGTCAGCCGCACGCAGGCGATCGCCCCGCGCGCATCCACGCCGATGCGCGCGCGGCCGGACGCGAGCTCCGCCGTCACCTCGCCCGCGATCCCGTCGAGGTACAGCACGGCTTCGGTCGATGTGAACGCGAGGCGGACGGGCGCGGTGACGTCCAGGTAGGAGTCGGAGGAGTCGTTGAACGAGCCGGTGCGCGTGAGCGCGAGCCAGGCGGCCGGATCGCAGCGCGGTAGTCCCTCCACCACCGGCACCTCGGGCCGGGGATCGAGCGACGCCATCCAGCGGTCGGGCGGAAGCGTGACCAGCGTGACGTCGCGGAGCTGGTAACTGGACGCATGGAAGGCGAGTTCGACGAGCGTCCCCGTCCCGTTCCGTACCATCAACCAGATCCTGGCTCCCCACGCCGGAGGCCAGCGCAGCGCGAACGGGATGTACTCGTCGCCAACGCTTTCCGCCGCGGGCACGGGGCCGATGTACGGCTCCGCGAACGCGGCGGATGGATCGTCCGGCGTCTTTCGCGTCGGCTCCACGCGGGCCTAGCGCTCGGCCAGGTGCTCGCCCGCCGCGCGGTCGGAGATGGCGAGGCTGCGCAGTTCGGCCCGGGTGCCGTTGAAGCGGTCCAGGTCCACGATCTTCTGGATGCCCGGCACCCTCCCCTGCTCCGAGTGCTGCCAGAAGGTCCAGCGCGCGTGCGACGGCGAGTCGACGCCGTACTCCGCGATCCAGAGCGGATAGTCGTCCAGCGCGGCGCCCAGGTGCGCGCGGCGGAACCCCGGCTTGGTGTAGACGACCGGCCGCACGCCCGTGCGCGCCTCCACGATCCGCAGCCAGGTGCGCACGCCGCGGATCAGCCGCGCGTCGCTCACCCCGTCCGTCGCCTCCACGTCCAGCACCGGGGGCAGGTCGCCCTCGCGCACGGGGACCACGGCCAGGAAGTGCTCCGCCTGCGCCGCCGCGTCGCGCCCCGGCCGGAAGCGGTGATAGGCGCCGCGCAGGATCGCCGTCTCCCCCAGCGCCGCCCAGTGCCGCCGGAAGGTGGGATCGGCGTACGTCGCCCCCTCCGTCGCCTTCACGAACGCGAACCCGACGCCGGCCTGTTCCACCGCCGCCCAGTCTACGTGCCCCTGGTAGTGCGACACGTCCACCCCCCGCGCCGGCAGATTGTCGTCGGCCGCCGAGATCGCCCGAGTTCCCCCTGCCGCCGGCGCGACGGAGGACGCGGCCGAGGCGGCGATCGCGATCGGCGCGACGGATACCGGACTGTTGCCCACGCCGAACGCGTGTGCGCCGGCGACGGCGGCGGGGATCAGGAGAGCGGAGGCGAGCTTCAGTCGAACCAGCGGCATCAGGCCAGATCGGGTCGGAGGCGATGTGCGGCAGTCTGGAAGTTGAATCCAGATCGGCACTTACCGCATCATCAGTGCGAAAAGCTTGCCAGCGGAGCCGGGAGAAAGCCGCGAGGGGCTCGTGAGATGGGATGTACGCGTCGATGGCCGCGTGGGAGTCCGCGAAGGCGGACTTTGGGCCGGTGTAGCCGCGGATTCATCCGCCCGGTGACCCACGGCCGGTGTGAGGCTGGATCGAGTGACGAAGGGACGGGCGGTGAGGAACTACCCGTTGAACCGGTTCATCGCCGGCTCGATGCCCTGCTCCATCCAGAGCCTGATGCCGTCGATGCAGTCGTCGAAGCGCTCGCGGACGAGCTCCTGGTCGCGCTTCGGCATGGGGGAAAGAACCCAGTCGGCCAGGTCCCACTGCGGGGGCTTGGCGCCCACGCCGATGCGCAGGCGCGGGTAGTCGCGCGTCCCCAGCGCCTGCTCCACCGACTTGAGGCCGTTGTGGCCGCCGGGGCTTCCGTTCGGACGGAAGCGGATCTTCCCCGGCTCCAGCGCCACGTCATCGACGATCACGAGAAGATCCTTCGTGATGTCGATCGCGTTCATCCGCTTGTAGGGGAGGAGCGCGCTCCCGCTGCGGTTCATGAAGGTGATCGGCTTCACCAGCCGCACGGCCCACGGATCGAGGCGGCCCGTGGCGGTGGCGGCGTTCTTGTCGGCGCGGAAGCGGCCGATGGCCCAGCGCTCCGCGACCACGTCCAGCAGCCACCACCCCACGTTGTGCCGCGTGAGCGCGTACTCGCGGCCGGGGTTGCCCAGCCCCACGATCACCTTCAGCCCGGCCACGGCGCCATCCTCTCCCCCATCCCCATCATCGTCCAGAGACGCCGTACGAGAGAACAGCGCGCGCAGCCGGGCCCACAACGCTTACTCCTCGTCGGCCTTGCCGCCGCCGCGCAGCACCTCGGGCTCGGCCGGCGCCTCGGTGGCCTCGGCCGCGTCCACGCCCTCCTCGTGCACCCGCGCCGCCAGCACCGACGCGACCGGGAGCTCCCCGTCCATCAGGATGGTGACGTTGGGGATGGAGATGTCGGCCACGCGCACGCTCTCGCCGATCCCCAGCCCGCTGATGTCCACCTCGGCCGCGTCGGGGATGTTCCCCGGCAGGCACTCGATGTGAAGGGCGTAGAGCACCTGGTCGAGCACGCCGCCCTCGTCGCGCACCCCCACCGGGGTGCCCACGAGACGGACGGGGATGTCGAGCTTGAGCGTCTCGTCGCCGTGCACCAGGAGGAAGTCGACGTGCTGCACCTCGGGGCGCCAGGGGTGGCGCTGGATCTCGCGGATCAGCACGTCGGCGCGGGTGCCGTCGATCTCCAGGCCGATCAGCGTGTTCTCGGGGTTCACGTGGTGCAGCAGCAACTCCAGCTCGTGGGCGTCCACGGCCAGGGTCTCGGTGCGGTCGCCGTGGCCGTAGAGCACCGCCGGCACCTTGCCGCCGCCGCGCAGCTTGCGGGCGACGCCCTTGCCGCCGCCTTCGCGCTTCGTGGCCTTGAGCGTTGCATTCGCCATCGTCACACCTCTCTTCAAGAGACGGAAAGGCCCGGCGCGAGAAAGCTGCGCCGGGCCCAGGGTGAAGTCAGACCGCCTCGAACAGCGAGCTGACCGATTCGTTCACGTGCGTGTAGCGAACCGCCTTCGCCAGCAGCTCGTCGGTGCTGAGCACCGTGAGCTGCGGCCACTGTTTGCTCTCGGGCACCGGGATGGTGTCGGTTACCACGATCTCGGTGAAGGGCGCCCCCTGCAGCCGCTCCACCGCGGGGCCGCTGAGCAGCGCGTGCGTGGCGCAGGCGTACACGTCCCTGGCCCCGCGCTCCTTGAGCGCCCGCGCGGCCTGGGCCATGGTCCCCGCGGTGTCGATCATGTCGTCGGAAAGGAGACAGTCCTTCCCGTCCACGTCGCCGATCACGTGCATCACCTCGCTTACGTTGGCGGCGGGGCGGCGCTTGTCGATGATCCCGATGGTGCCGCCCAGCCGCTTGGCGAAGCCGCGGGCCATCTTGGCGCTCCCCACGTCGGGCGAGACCACGACCAGGTTTTCGAGGTGCTTTTCGCGGAAGTAGCGGGTGAACACCGGCGCGGCGTACAGGTGGTCCACCGGGATGTCGAAGAAGCCCTGCAGCTGGTGCTGGTGGAAGTCGATGGAAAGGACGCGGTCGGCGCCGGCGGCCACGATCATGTTGGCCATCAGCTTGGCCCCGATCGCCACGCGCGGCTGGTCCTTGCGGTCCTGCCGGGCGTAGCCGAAGTAGGGGATCACCGCGGTGATGCGGGCGGCGCTGGCGCGGCGGGCGGCGTCCAGCAGCAGCAGCAGCTCCAGGATGTTGTCCGAGGGCGGGCAGGTGCTCTGGATGATGTACAGGTCGCGCCCGCGCACGTTGTCGTCGATGCGGACGAAGATCTCGCCGTCTTCGAAGTTCTTGACGGTCACCCCGCCCAGCTCGCACCCCAGCAGCTCGGCCACGCGCGCGGCCAGCGGCTCGTTGGCGCGACCGGAAAGGACCATCAGGTTGCCGTCCGCCAGACTCTCTTCGTACATCGTCCGGTGCCGCGTTCCGTTGCGTGTGGGTGTGCCCGGGAGAGCGGTAGAATAGGCCGCCCCGCGGGGGCCAGTCAAGGCGAGGCACCCGCCGCGTCACCCTCGCCGGCACCGCGACGACGGCTTCGGCGCGCGTCGACCCACTTCGTTCCACGCGCGAGGCCGTGTGACCCGCCGTTGCGGTTCGCAGGCGAAAGGGCCCGGGATGCGCTCCCGGGCCCTCGATTGAAGAAGTCGTACCCGCCCGAGTGGCTCAGCGGCCATAGATGCCGATGCCGTAGCGGCAGGGCTCGTTGCTGCAGGCGGTCATGATCGCCCGCACGGTGTAGGTGCCGGTGCGGCGCGGCGTCACGCTCACGATCGGCGTGTCGTCGTCCAGCACGTCGTTGTCGACCTCGTTGCCGCTCGGGTCGTACAGGCGCAGGTCCAGGTCGCTGCAGTCGTTGTCGCA
>Ga0070662_100001621_pt1 | contig 13873 bp, 10 predicted proteins | sample KBSC53metaG_FD_65648 | JGI IMG/M metagenome (GOLD analysis project Ga0070662, IMG submission 65648) | Corn rhizosphere microbial communities from Kellogg Biological Station, Michigan, USA - KBS C5-3 metaG | ecosystem: Host-associated > Plants > Roots > Rhizosphere > Soil ...
CCATAACGCCAGGAAGGTAATCGCCGGCTGGCGTTTTTCCTGCCAGGTCTTGTGCAGGGCGGACGGCAGCAGCCCGGCCCACGGCAGGCTGGAAACGGCGATGATTGGCAGGAAGAACCACCATGGCCGCACATGCTGGGCGTTGTCGGCGCTGAAACGGCGAATGTGTTCATTCCAGAAAAAGAAGCGCCAGAAGTCGGGTTCCTGAAGATGGATGGCCAGCACCCACGGCAGGCCCACCAATACCGCGACCGCCATCGCCAGCGGGCCATAACGCAGCAGCTCTCCCAGGCGGCGTTGCCAGAGCATGTATGGCACGGCAATCAGCACCGGCAACACCAGGGCCAGGAAACCCTTGGTCATGAAACCCATGGCGCAGGCGAGGCCCACGATGACCCAGGCCCCGAGGCGGCCGCGCAGTGTGGTGCTGTCGAGCGCAAACCACAGGGCTACCAGACTCAGGTTGACCCAAAGCGTGAATTGCGGATCGAGGTTGGAGTACCCCGCCTGCCCGGCGACCAGGCCGAAGCTCAGGTAGAGCAGGGCACAGGCGAAGCTCTTGCGCGGGTCATTCCACAGTCGACGGGCGATCAGGTAGGCCAGCAGCACGCTCAAGCCCGTGGTCAGCGCCGAAGCGATGCGCACGCCGAACAGGTTCTGGCCGAAGACCGCCTGGCCCAGGGCAATCAACCAGTAGCCGCCTGCGGGTTTTTCGAAGTAGCGGATGCCCATGAAGTGCGGCGCCACCCAGTTACCGCTCTGGAGCATTTCCTGGCTGATCTGGGCGTAGCGGGTTTCGTCCGGGATCCACAAGCCATGCAGGCCCAGGGGCAGCAGGTAAAACGCAACGAAGGCCAGCAATAACACCGGCAGGGGTTTTAATCGGGTCATGCAAACGTCGCTCCCTGACGCTCAGTGATGTAGGTTTCAAGTTGTGAATTAATAGTTGGAAAAGTCACAGCGTTCACGCAATTGCAGAAAATATTCATGATGTCCTTATTTAAAAGGCGCAACTAAACATGCCAGAACAGGGCTGTCTTTTTGCTGAACAGGGCGAGGGGTAAGTTAGTGAGTCTGTTTTAGCGCGGCGGGCCAATCCGGGTTGTTGACGATGCCCAGGATCTTCAATTTGCCGTTGGGCAACGCCTGCACGAACAACGCGCTGCCATATTCGGGGAACGCGGCATGGGGGAAGCCCTGGGTTTTTTCGAAGTCGGCGATGCAACCACTGTGGGTGACGAACACCAGGTTGCGTCCGGGGGTCTTTTGACTGAGCAATTCCTCGCCCATGGCCGTGCCGCAGATGGCCTGTTGGCCCGAGGTCAGCTCGTTTTTGTCGAACATGAAACGCAGGGTCTGCGCCGTGCGGATAGCCGGGCTGGCAAGCACATCGCTGGTGTCCATCCCCATGGATTTAAAGGCATTGCCGAGCTTTTCGGCCTGTTGGCTGCCGTGCACTGTGAGGCCTTCCACCGGGCCCAGGCATGGGTTGGTGGAGCGGTCGCAGCGCTCTTCATGGCGCACCAGTACGATCAGGTCGCCGTCGCGCCACAGCGGCATCACTTGCGAGGTCAGCAGGCGGTCGCCGATGCCCAGGTCCCGTGGCGACGCCGGCCAGAACAGGCTGCAAACCAGCAACAGGCCAACCACCGCAAGTCCCAGCCAGAGTCGTTGCAAACGCTTGAAAAAGTCCCGGGGCGAGCGCGGTTTGGTCAGGGTAAGGTCAACCACTTCATTCACCATGGGCATTGTTGGCAGTGTTGTATTAGTTAGGCGCAACGTTTTAGCGAATGTCCTTAGTGGGACCAGAGGCTGTCACACGACGGCTGTCTTTTCGCTGAACACCTTGCATGTAAAAAGTTGTGAAAAAGGGCAACTAACAAGTTGCCGACAAGTGATGCTTGGTGGGTAATTTAAAGAGGCGCGGGTGGGCAGCCGGTGAAATCCATGTGAAAAATTTGCGTGGCCTTGGGCGGTAGCCGTTATTCTCGATGGCCGCCCATCAAACGAGTGTTGTCATGTTGCAGGTGCAAGGTGTGACCAAAAGCTATGCCACCCCCCAGGGGCCTTTGGCAGTGTTGGCCGGTGTCGATCTGCACCTGGGCCGGCGCAGCAGCCTGGCGCTGATGGGCGAGTCGGGCAGCGGCAAGAGCACCTTGCTGCACCTGGTGGCCGGGCTCGACCGTGTGGATGGCGGCAGCATCCGGGTGGGCGAGCAGCGCCTTGACCAACTGAGCGAAGCGCAGCTGGCCCATTGGCGACGTACCGAAATCGGTCTGGTGTTCCAGCAGTTCAACCTGATCGGCAGCTTGCCGGTCGAGGATAACCTGGCGTTCCAGGCGCGGCTGGCGGGGCGCTTTGACCCGCAGTGGCAGGCGCAATTGGTCGAGCGCCTGGGCCTGGGGGATTTGCTCAAGCGCTACCCGGAACAACTCTCCGGCGGCCAGCAGCAACGGGTGGCGGTGGGGCGCGCATTGGCGTCACGCCCGGGCCTGTTGTTGGCCGACGAGCCCACCGGCAACCTGGACGAGGCGACCAGCGACGAAGTGCTGCAACTGTTGCTGGACCTCTTGCGCGACAGCCCCACCAGCCTGTTGATGGTCACCCACAGCCCGCGCATCGCTGCACGACTGGACCGGCAGGTGGTGTTGCAGCGTGGGCGCGTCCTAGCCGCAGGCGCCGCCTGAGATGGCGGTATTTCAGTGGACCTTGCGCGCATTGCTCAGCCACTGGCGACGGCATCCCGTGCAGTTTTTCAGCGTGCTCACCGGCCTCTGGCTGGCCACCGCGCTGTTGATTGGCGTGCAAGCCCTCAACAGCCAGGCGCGAGACAGCTATGCCCGCGCCAGCCAATTGATCGGCGGCGAACCCCAGGCCAGCCTCGGTGCGCCGGACGGGGCGAGTTTCCCCCAGGCGGTCTTCGCTCAATTGCGCCGCGCTGGCTGGCCGGTGTCTCCGGTGGTACAGGGGCGGGTGCAGCTCAAGGGGCAGGAGGATGTACGCCTGCAGTTGATGGGCATCGATCCGTTGTCGTTGCCCGGCAGCGGCGCCGTGGCGGGGCAGCGCTTGAGCCAGGCGCAGATGCTCGCGTTTTTTGATCCGCCGGGGCGTACCTGGATCGCGCCGCAGACCTTGCAGGTCTTGGGGCTGCGCGAAGGCCAGCAACCGACCACTGTGGGCGGCCGCACACTGCCGCCATTGCAAGCCCAACCAGACATGGCGCCCGGCCTGTTGCTCACCGACATCGGTTTTGCCCAGCCTGTGCTGGATATGTCTGAGCGCCTGTCGCGGCTGCTGGTGGACAAGCCATTCGCCGCCAGCCAACCCACGCCGCCCGCCGGGTTGCAACTCAAGCAAGGCGAGGACAATAACCTCGCTCGCCTCACCGAAAGCTTTCACCTGAACCTCGACGCGTTGGGCTTCCTGTCCTTCGTGGTGGGGCTGTTCATCGTGCATGCCGCCATCGGCCTGGCCCTGGAGCAACGGCGCGGGCTGCTGCGCACGTTGCGCGCGTGTGGGGTCAGCGTGCGCCTGCTGATTGTGAGCTTGAGCGTGGAATTGGGCGTGCTCTCGCTGCTCGGTGGTGTGCTGGGCGTCGCCAGCGGCTACTTGTTGGCCAGTCTGCTATTGCCCGATGTGGCCGCCAGCCTGCGTGGCTTGTATGGCGCTGAAGTACCGGGACAGTTGAGCCTCAGCCCGTGGTGGTGGGGCGCGGGGCTGGGCTTGAGCCTGCTCGGTGCGGTGCTCGCCGGTGCCGGCAGCCTGTGGCGGGCGGCGCGCCTGCCCTTGCTGGCGCTGGCCAACGCACAGGCCTGGCATGAAGCTCACGGGCGCTGGTTGCGTCGTCAAGCGTGGGTGGCCGCGGCTGCGTTGCTGATCGCCGTGCTGGCGCTGTGGCTGGGTAACAGCCTGGCTGCCGGCTTTGTACTGATGGCGGCATTGCTGCTTGGCGCCGCCCTGGGGTTGCCGGTGCTGCTCAACGGCCTGCTCAAGGCCGTGTTGGGGCGTAGCCGTTCGGTGCTCGGCCAGTGGTTTCTCGCCGACTGCCGCCAGCAGTTGCCGGCCTTGAGCCTGGCCCTGATGGCGCTGCTCTTGGCCCTGGCCGCGAACATCGGCGCGGGCTCCATGACCTCGGGTTTTCGTCATACCTTCAACAACTGGCTGGAGCAGCGCCTGACTGCCGAGTTGTATCTCAACCCACAAAGCCCTGCCCAGGCCGAACAACTCGGCACCTGGCTGGCGCAACAGCCGTTAGTGCAGGCCGTGCTGCCCACCTGGCAGGTCGCCGTGCAAGTGCAGGGCTGGCCGGCGGACCTGTTTGGCGTGGTCGACGATCCCACCTACCGTCAGCATTGGCCGCTGCTGGAGGCCACGAGCGAACCCTGGGACCAGTTGCAGAAGGGCAACACCTTGATGCTCAGCGAGCAACTGGCGCGCCGGCTCGGGGTGAAACTGGGCAATGCCGTGAACATCCCCACGCCCCAGGGTGTGTGGTCGCCGAAGGTGGTGGGGATTTACGCCGATTACGGCAATCCCAAGGGGCATGTGCTGGTCAACTCACAACATCTGCTGGCGCACTGGCCGACGCTGTCACCGGCGCGTTTCAACCTGCGGGTGTCACCGTCGGACGTGGCGCCGCTGGTACGTGAGGTGCAGCGCGCCTTTGTCCTGGACGACAGCCGTATTGTCGATCAAGAACAACTCAAGGGCTGGTCGAGCCAGGTGTTCGAGCGCACCTTCGCCGCCACCGCTGCCCTGAACAGCCTGACCTTGGGCGTGGCCGGCGTGGCGTTGTTCATCAGCCTGTTGACCCAGAGCCAGAGCCGCCTGGGCCAGCTCGCACCGCTGTGGGCATTGGGCGTCACGCGTCGGCAATTGATGCTGCTCAACCTCGGCCAGACCTGGCTGCTGGCGGTGCTCACATTGGTGCTGGCCGTACCGCTCGGCCTGCTGTTGGCGTGGTGCCTGGATGCGGTGATCAACGTGCAGGCGTTTGGTTGGCGCCTGCCATTGCAGGTGTTCCCGTGGCAGCTGGCGCAATTGCTCGGGCTGGCGATGCTGGCGACCCTTCTGGCGTCGGCCTGGCCGTTGTGGCAGTTGTACCGCAGCCGTCCTGCGGATTTGTTGAGGACGTTTGCCCATGAAGATTAAGCCCCTGTTGGTGGCGTGCCTGTTACTGGCTGCTTGCGACAAAGTGCCTGCGCCACAGGAAAGCTTTGCCGGCCTGGGCAGCGACGCGGCGGACTTTGCCCAGGTGGTACCGGGCAAGGTGTTCAGCTTCCCCGAGGATCATGGCCCCCATGCGGACTTCCGTATCGAATGGTGGTACGTCACGGCCAATCTCAAGGACGCGCAGGGTAATGTATTTGGCGTGCAATGGACGTTGTTTCGCAATGCACTCAAGGCCGGGCCGGTGCAAGCAGGCTGGCATGACGCCACCGTGTGGCTCGGCCACGCGGCCGTCACGTCCGCCACCCACCATTACGCCGCCGAGCGTTACGCACGCGGTGGCGTCGGCCAGGCCGGGGCCCAGGCAGTGCCGTTCAACGCCTGGATCGATGATTGGAATTTCGCCACCCGCCCGGGTGCACTGGGCGCCTTGTCGGACATGCAACTCAAGGCCAGCGGTGCGCAATTCGCCTACGACCTGCACCTGACATCCAGCCGTCCATTGGTGCTGCAGGGCGACAGCGGTTACAGCCGCAAATCCGACCAGGGCCAGGCCTCGTACTACTACAGCCAACCGTTTTTCAACGCCAGCGGCAGCGTCAGCCTTGATGGCCGGGTGTATCAAGTCAGCGGCCCGGCCTGGCTCGACCGCGAATGGAGCAGCCAACCGCTGACCGCCAGCCAGACCGGCTGGGACTGGTTTTCCCTGCACCTGGACCGGGGCGAGCAATTGATGTTGTTCCGAGTACGGCAAACCGATGGCGCGTCCTACCTGACCGGCACCTGGATTGATCGCGAGGGCCATACACAAACCCTGCACAACGCGGATATCCAACTGACGCCGCTGGAAACGACGGCCATAGAAGGGCGCAAGATCCCCACCCGCTGGTCACTGAAAATCCCCGGCAAGCAGCTGGATATCACTACGCAAGCAGTCAACCCGAATGCCTGGATGAACCTGAGTATCCCGTACTGGGAAGGCCCGGTGCAGTTCGAGGGTGGGGTGGGTTACCTGGAAATGACCGGGTATTAGGATTGTTTCCGTAGGCTGTATTTCTTTGCTGCGTAGGCAGCTTCCCAAATGTAAATCGCCCCCCCTGGACGTGTGTCCGGGGCCTAGGCGCTTGCTTATATTTCGACGCCATCTTCATTGCTCACCGGATGTGAGGCATGGCGCAAAGCTTTATCAACGACCGCGCGACAGACTATCAGAGCTTGAAAAACCGACTGATGGGCGGCGCCCCGGGCCGCCAGCGTTCCGCTCATTTTGACGTGCTGAATAGGCACCTGCGCCCCGGTTTGGTGGCGCCGGGACAACTGGTGATTATTCCCGACAGCCACAGCGTGAATTGCTCGGTCGAGGAGGCCTGGTTGATGCGGCATGCCGAGGAGGTAAGTCGTCACTTGCAGAGGCGTGCAGCGGTCGGTACGGAGGTGATCGACAACTATGACTTGCTGCAGAGTTTCATGGCGAAGGGCTCGGTAGGCATCGGCAGTGCGACGTCGGCCTGGGCGCGACATCTGGATGACGTGGCGCAGACGCTGGAGGAGATCGAGCGGTTGCATCAGCGCTTGAAGGACGGTGCGTTGGACAGGACGGCGTTTATCCAGCGGCGCCAGGCGTTGTTCCGGCGGTTGGAGGTGCAACTGCAAGGCGCGGCGCGGTTGGGGACGGGGTTGCAGGGTAATGAGTCGTTGAAAAAGGTGTTGGGCCTGTCGACCAAGAGCTATCTGCATAAAGGTGAGATTGCGGGGTATGCGAAGCGGATGCGGGAGATTGCGCAGATGTCGAAGTGGTTGGGTAAAGGGACTTATGTGGGGCTGGCGCTGGACGTGGGGGTGGCGGGGTTGGAGATCAGGGAGGCATGTGTGGCGGGGCGGGAGGCGCAGTGTAGAAGGGCGAAGTATGTGGAGGCGGGGAGGTTGGCAGGTGGAGTCTCAGGAGCTGCCTTTTTCGGAAGAATCGGTGCAGGAGCCGCTCGTAGGGCATGCACAATGTTCCTAGGCATTCGCATGAAGGGAACAGGTGAACTCGCCTGCGGAATTATCGGAGGCTCAGCGGGAGGGTATGTGGCAGGTGATAGGGTCGGTAGTGCTGGGGCGCTTTTGGGAGGAAAGATCATGGACGCCGATGGGGATTTGATATTCCTACCTGAGGGAACCTAACCATGGATTTTTTTCTCATCTACTCCATCGTGTTGTTTGTCGGGACGTTTGTTGTCTTGGGACTGATGATTTTTGCGGAATATGCAAAGCTCGATGAGGTGGAAAGTTATTTCCGTCAGAACGAAAGGGTCCTAGACAATAAGCGATTTTGGAAGCGAAACCAGTGGATCGACAGGCAATATCGCATGTTGCTTATTTCCGAGTTCTTCTCAGACTCAAAGCGCCATGTGGAGGCCGGTATTGTGACGGAGGCTGAATTAGCGTCAGTTCCTTTGGCGCTCAGGCGTTGGATGGTGTGGCCTTATAAAGTTGGCTATATCTGGGCCTTCGGTACAGCTATCTGGAGCTTCTGGCGCTGGTGGTGCGACATCCCCACTCCATAGAAATTGAAATTTCTTCAAAAAAATACTGTACATCCATCCAGTCATATCCTACATTCCATCCCAGGTGACCGGACGTCACCTGAGCTTCACTTTTTAACTATGGATGGATAAAAAATGAAATCGAAAAAAGCCTTTATGCTGGGCGCGGCCATGGCGGCCTCCTGCTTCGTTTCGGCCTTCGCCCTGGCCGAGCAATACCCTCACCTGGCTGCACAAGCCGTTCAAACTGACATCAAGCAAAGCCTCAAAGCCGCCGGTATAGTGCCGGCCACCAAGGCCCCAGCGACGCTCAAGCAGCAACTCAAAGCGGGTGCTCAACTGAAAAAACCGGCGTTCGCCGCCAAGGCCCAGGCCGATTCGGTGGTGGAAGATCATGCCGCTCCGGCGCCGGTAACCCAGGTCAAGAAAGCCGATGCCCAGGCAGCGGCCGCCGTGCAGGCGGCACTGGTCCAGGGCTGTGAAACCACGCTGGATGTGAACCAGTTGTACACCATCAATGGCGTACAGACCGGTGACCTGCTGTGCTACCACTTCAACCTGCCACAGAAGGCGCGCATCAACGCGTTGCTGGTGGGTCAGACCGCAGGCACCGACATGTCGTTGACCCTGTTCCAGGACGATGGTCAAGGCAATCCGCTCCCGCTGGGCACCTCCAATAATCCAGGCACGGGCGATGAAAGCCTGAGCGGGGTGGTGCCTGCCGGTGACTACTACTGGTTCATGGAAGCCAACGCAGCGGTGCAGGGCTCCAGCTTCCAGTTCGGTGTGGCGGTGGATGCCAACATCGATGCCTATGAACCTAATGACACGCCCGACACGGCGTTTCAACTGCCGGATACCCTGAACTACATCAAAGGCAACGCTGACAGCCTAGACGATGTCGACTACTTTGATTTCACGGCGGTCCGTGGCCAGAGCGTAGGCATAGCCCTGACGGCCGACGCGGCCAGTGGCAGCACCCGTAACAAGTGGATCCTTGAGCGTTTCGATGGCAGCCAGTGGGTCACCGTGGGTGCGAATGTCGTGTCGACGTCGATCCCGAACCCGGGTGTCGGTGGGGTAGTCAAGGTGCGTGTTCGTCCGAACCAACACCCGAATGAGCCTTGGAGCGCAACGGGCAAATACAACCTGTCCTTCGGTTCCAACCCTCGGGTCAACAGCCCTGATGTAAAAGGCGAAGGCAACGTGTTGCGCATCCCTTACTCCGCGTCCGACGTGGGGTATGGCTACATGACCACCCAGGCCTATCGCGACCTGACCTGGACCATGGGGCTGTCGGACAGCACCGGCGCACCGCTGGTGGGGCTGCACCCGATCGTCTACCTCGACCAGCACATCAACCCCGACACCGGTGCTATCGTCTACAAAGGGTATTCGGCGGCTACCAACAGTGCCGGTCAGGCGAGTGGCACGATCAACGTGGGCACCTGCTTCGGTGACTTCCAGACCACCTTTGTCGACTACGCCCAGGGCTACAAAAACACTTGGCGTACCGACTTCAACTACGGGGTATGGCGCATGGAAGTGCTGGAATACCCAGGTATCGGCGTGGGTGGTGATAACACTGAGTTCGTCAGCTTTGGCCATCTGTGCAAGCAGACCCTGCTCAGCAGCACCAAGAGCTAAGCGTGTTTAACCAGTAACCACCAGGGCATACAGGCCGCGCGCCTGTATGCCCTTTTTGCGTCAGGGCGCCAACGCCTGTGCCAACGGCAACCGCGCCATGCTCGTGCCCTTCAACGAGCCCAGGTACAACCACTCGCCATATTCCCGAGCGGTAGTAATGGGCGAGTAATTCCCCGCGCTGCCATCCTGCAAATTGGCAATCACCTTGCCTTGCGTATCCAACCCCAGCACAAAGGCTTTGCGCTCGATCGGCTTGGGCACCACCATCAACGCCCGCACCATCACTTTGCGCAGCAAGGGGTAGCCGGCGAAGCTGTCCAGCAACGGGTTACGCGGTGAATACAGTGCTACCCAGAAACGGTCCTGGCCGTTGAAACTGAGGTTGTCCGGCAGGCCGGGCAGGTTGTCGATAAACAGGTCATGGCTGCCGGCACGTTCGCCCTTGAGCCAATACCGGCTGATGCGATAGGCGCCGGTCTCATTGACCAGTACGTAATGTTCATCCGGGCCCAGGGCCACGCCATTGGCGAATTGCAGCTGGTCGAGCAGCACCTCGGTGGTGCCGTTGCTGAAGTCATAGCGCAGCAACCGGCCATCGCCACCATGCTCGATCACCGCTTCGCCGTCCTGGCCGTAACCCCAGCGGCTCGATGCATCACTGAAGTAGGCATAACGCCCGCTGGCGTCCACGGTGACGTCATTGGTGAAACCGAAGGGGACGTTATTGGCACCCGTGCTCAAGGTAGTGAGTTGGCGGTTTGCATCCAGGGCGAGCAGGCCCTTGATGCCATCGGCAATGATCAAGCGCCCATCCGGGTGCAGCGCCAGACCCAGGGGCCGCCCGCCGGTGTCGGCCAGCACCTCCAGGCTGCGGCTGTCGGGCGCGGTGCGGATGACGCGCCCGTCATGCAGGCCGCTGATCAGATAACCCTGTGCATCCAGCAGCAACGCCTCTGGCCCGGCGATGTCCTGGGCGCCGATCTTCTGCACGCCCTTGAGGCGCTGGTTTTCGGCGTAGGGGCCGTCCTTCATCGACGGTGGCTTGGGCGGTGTCCAGTTCACCGGTTGCACTTTGGTGGGCATCAGCAGCAAGAAGACGATCACCAGCAGAAACAGTACAAACAACAGATGACGCAGTTTTTTGGGACGGGTACTCATGACGATTCCTGGTTGTCGTGGGGGCCCGGCTCCCAGTACAGGGTGCCGAACAGGTAATCCATCAGCGGGAGGACGATATTGAAATTGCGCCCCTGCATCAGCTCACGGCGGTGATGCAGGGCGTGCAACTGGTGCATCTGGCGGATCCACGGCAGGCGTGCCACCGGGTGGTCGGCGGGCAGGTGCTCACAGGCGTGAAACAATTCGTAAAGCAAATACCCGAGGATCATGCACCCGGCGAACAGGCCGGCGACGTTGGGGCTCAGTTGCTTGATCAACCACCACGCGGGCAGTGTGATCGCCAGGCTGTGCAACACGATCAGCCAGGCCGGGAACAGGATGACGCGCCAGTCCCGGGGGCTGTCGTAGGTCATGTGGCCGGGGGTGAAAAAGCTGTGGTGATCGCCAGTATGGCGCGCATAAAACAGACGGGCCAAGGCGTGTTTGTGGTGGCCAAGGTGGCGGTGCACCAGGTAGATACACAGGTTGAAGAACACCAGCGTCGCCGGCACGGTCAGCCATTGCAGAGCAGTAATGTGATGTGTCGATGACCAGGCCAGGCTGATGCACACAATGCCGTAGCCGAACACGAAACCGGCGTGAAGCCAGGGGTTGTAGTGGGGCGCGACGTGGGCGCGGTAACGGGCGCGAAAGGTCTCGGTGGGATGGGCCATGGCGGGCAGCTCGGTATTTTTTATTGGAGGCTGAGCTTAGTTGGTACTCAAGATTGTGCGAGGTTTTGTGGTGCACACATGAACACGTGTGGGAGGGGGCTTGCCCCCGATGGTGGCGGGTCAGTCACTTACATCGCCAACTGACACTCCGCCATCGGGGGCAAGCCCCCTCCCACATTCCGACCGAAGCCGACCAGTGGCCCCTTGCGTCACGCGAATTTCCTTGTTAGCTTCTCGCAAAATGTTAACGATAACATTTGCTCTAACAATAAAAACAAAACAGAGAACCACGCCATGAAAATGCTCCCGAAAACCCTGTGTTTATTGGCTGTAAGCATCACCCTCGGCACCGCTGCCCCTGCTTTTGCCGACGCCGCCAAGCCGATCCGCATCGGCGCGTCCTTCCAGGAAATCAACAACCCCTATTTCGTCACCATGAAAAACGCCCTGGAAGAAGCCGGGGCGAGCATCGGTGCGAAACTGATCATCACCGACGCCCGCCACGACGTGTCCAAGCAGGTCAGCGACGTCGAAGACATGCTGCAAAAAGGCATCGATATCCTGCTGATCAACCCCACCGATTCGGTCGGCGTGCAATCGGCCGTCAAATCCGCCCATGCCGCCGGTGTGGTGGTTGTCGCGGTCGATGCCCAGGCGGATGGCCCGCTGGATTCCTTTGTCGGTTCGAAAAACTTCGACGCCGGCTTCCAGGCCTGTGAATACCTGGCCAAGAGCATCGGCGACAAAGGCAACATCGCCATCCTCGACGGCATCGCCGTGGTGCCGATCCTGGAGCGTGTGCGCGGTTGCAAGGAAGCCGTGGCCAAGCACCCGGCCATCAAGATTGTCAGCATCCAGAACGGCAAGCAGGAGCGCGACCAGGCGCTGACCGTCACCGAAAACATGCTGCAGGCGCAACCGACGCTCAACGGTATTTTCAGCGTGAATGATAACGGCTCCCTCGGCGCACTCTCGGCCATCGAAGCCAGCGGCCTGGACGTGAAACTGGTCAGCGTCGACGGCGCGCCGGAAGCGATCAAGGCGATCCAGAAGCCGGGCAGCAAGTTCATCGCCACCTCGGCGCAATACCCCCGCGACCAGATCCGCCTCGCCCTGGGCATTGCCCTGGCCAAGAAGTGGGGCTCGCAAGTGCCGGCCACCATCCCGGTGGACATCACCTTGATCGACCGGGACAAGGCCAAGGATTTCAGCTGGTAAATCACCCAGGCCCCACGCCGTCCGTGGGGCTTGCGGTCTCCTTCTGAATACGAGGTCGGCGGTATGAGCAGTCTTCTGAAGCTTGAAAATATCTGCAAGCGTTACCCGGGCGTACAGGCCCTAAAGTCCATCAACCTGCAGGTCGAGCGCGGCGAGATCCATGCCTTGCTCGGCGAAAATGGCGCGGGCAAATCGACCCTGATGAAGATCCTCGGCGGCGTCGAGCATCAGGACGAAGGCCAGATCCTGATCGATGGCCAGGCCCGGCAGTTCGCCACCTACCGCGATGCAATCGCCGCTGGCATCGGCATCGTGTTCCAGGAATTCAGCCTGATTCCCTACCTCACGGCGGTGGAAAACATCTTCCTCGGCCATGAGCTCAGCAACCGTTTCGGTCTGCTGCGCAAGCGCGAAATGGTCGAGGCCAGCGAGGCCTTGTTTAAGCGCCTGGGCGTGACCATTGACCTGCAATGCGCAGTCAAGCACCTGAGCGTGGCCGAGCAGCAGTTTGTCGAAATCGCCAAGGCCCTGGCCCTGGATGCGCGCCTGCTGGTGCTCGACGAACCCACCGCCACCCTCACGCCCAGCGAAGCCGAGCTGCTGTTCGAGATCATGCGCGAGCTCAAGCGCCAGGACGTGGCAGTGATATTCATCTCCCATCACCTGGAGGAGATTTTCCAGGTGTGCGACCGCATCAGCGTGTTGCGCGACGGCGGCAATGTCGGCGTCACCGAGGTGGCCGACAGTGACATCGATCGCCTGGTCGAGATGATGGTCGGGCGGCGCCTGGAATGCAGTTTTCCGCCCAAACCGAGCGGCGCACGCGGCCCGCTGTTGCTGGAGGTCAGGGACATCCAGCTGGTGCGCAACGGGCCCCGCAACAGCTTCCAACTGCACAAGGGCGAGATCCTCGGTTTTGCCGGTCTGGTCGGCTCCGGTCGCACCGAACTGGCGCTGGGCATGATGGGCGCGCTGCCGTCAGTGAGCAAAGACGTGTGGCTGCGCGGTGAGAAAATCACCCTCGATGACCCGGCGCAAGCGCTCGCCCACGGCATCGGCCTGCTGCCGGAAAGCCGCAAGAGCGAAGGGCTGATCACCGATTTCAGCATTCGTGAAAACATCTCGCTGAACAACCTGCCCAAATACCAGAACGCTTCGGGCCTGATCGACAAGGCCAGGGAAAGCGCCAGCGTCGAAGACCTGATGCGTCAGCTGTCGATCAAGGCCCCCAGCGGCGAAAGCCGGGTGTTCAACCTCAGTGGCGGTAACCAGCAGAAGGTGGTGATCGCCCGCTGGATCAACCACCACTGCGACGTGCTGGTGTTCGACGAACCCACCCGTGGCATCGACGTGGGGGCCAAGGCGCAGATCTACGCGCTGATGCGCAGCCTCACCGAACAGGGCTACGCAATCATCATGATTTCCTCCGAGTTGCCGGAAGTCATCGGCATGTGCGACCGCGTCGCCGTGTTTCACAAG
>Ga0070662_100001623_pt1 | contig 13868 bp, 12 predicted proteins | sample KBSC53metaG_FD_65648 | JGI IMG/M metagenome (GOLD analysis project Ga0070662, IMG submission 65648) | Corn rhizosphere microbial communities from Kellogg Biological Station, Michigan, USA - KBS C5-3 metaG | ecosystem: Host-associated > Plants > Roots > Rhizosphere > Soil ...
CAGCAATAGCGGCCGCAGCCTCCTCCCCAATGCTGGGAGTGGCCAAATCCGTGTTCGTCATCCTGCTCTCCGGCACGCTAAGCGGACGCTCTCGTGCGCTATATCTGTGTAATGCCGGACCTATGCGCTTCTGTGACGCGCGGGACAACCCGCGAGGCTTACCCCGCCCGGCGCGCCCGGGCGAGCGCAGCGCCCGTGAAAAGATCGTCGGCGGGGACGGGCGCGATCACCTCGATCCCCCGTCCTTGCGGCGAACGGCGGCCGATCAACAGCATCAGATCCTCGTCGACCGCCAGTTCGATACGGCCGAGCGGCGGCTGCGCATCAACCCAGGCGCGCTGGCCGCCGGCTTCCATCGCCTGGCGCTCGGCGCGGCGCACCTGACGCTCCGCCACCGCAACCGCGGCATGGCCACCGCCATGATTGTCGAGCCAGGCGGCGACGCGGCCCGGGCCGAGGCCGAGCCGTACCGCGTGATCGAGAACCGCGCTGTACCGGACGCGCTCGCTGCGGCGCAGATCCGCCCCGAAGACGAGATTCACGACCTTGCGGCTCGTCAGCGATGAATCGCGTGCCGAAAGCAGATAATCGTAAGCCGCGCTCAGCGCGGCATGCAGGCTGGAATCGCCGCGTGTGCGATCGGTCGCGGCAAGAGCGGCCCAGGTGCGGGCGCCGGCCAAACGCTGATCCGGCGATTGGACTGGCAGGCCTTCGCTTGCGGTCAGCGCCGCGCCGGGCCCGTCGCCCCAGGCGCAGATTGCAGGAGCCGTGGGACGCGACGCGATGACGCCGTTGATGGCAGCCAGAACATCCGGGGCCGGTTCCACCGCCTCCACCTGCTTCCAGCTCATCACGCCATAGACGGAGGCGAGCGCGCCACCTTCATTGGCGAAAGGCAGGAGAATGCCGCGGTGGAGCAGGTGCGTGTCGTCACGGCCGGCAAATTCGGCCTCGAAGCCGACCGGCGCCTGGTGCGCAACGATGTCCGAAAAGCGGCGCAGCAGTTCGGACAGCAACGTGCCCTGCGGAACGTCGGCGATAGTGGGGCGCGGCACGGTAACGTCCGATTCCTCGCGCAGCTCGCGGCCAAGATAAGCAAGGACCGGCGTGCTGCCGTCCGCTGGAAGATCGACCAGCACGCTGCGATCGGCAAAGGCCGACATGTGGTCCGGATCGAGATCGGTGACGCATGGCATGCGTCGCCCGCGCAGCAACGAAACCCAATAATCGTAAGCGCGCGCATGCATCCGCCGCTCGCGCCCGAAGACGTAAATCGGCTCATCGCCGAGCTTGGAGGGCGTTGCGGAAGCGGTTACGTCGGCCATGGGAGCTACCTGTCCTAATCTGCCACGATCAATGCGCCGTGGAAGTTTACGAACGGTGAATCCTTGCGGCCCCAACAGCGCTTGTCAGGCCCGGCAAGCGCTGGTAACGGCGCGCTTCCGGCCGGCCGCCTTAGCTCAGCTGGTAGAGCATCGCATTCGTAATGCGAGGGTCACAGGTTCGAGTCCTGTAGGCGGCACCATCGTTCCGAACGTTTACCCTTTAGACCTTCGCTTCTGCCACTTAAGCGAAGTCGGGCGAAGGTGCCCCGGCTACGGCCAATGTTGCTGTGGCGTTAGTCTAGGTACGGCGAGCGCCACAACTCGATGCGACACGGCCGGCCAAGCGGCGTCGTTTCAAGATAGGCACGAGGGGCGTGTAGCGTTCAGCGAGCCGGAGAAGGGCTTTTCAATCCTTTTCCCAATCGTCTCCGGAATGGCGAAGTCATTCACGAGTTGGGCAAACGCCACGTGCAGAGGTCGCACCGAAACGACAACTGAGCCGGCTGGGCTAACCGGGTGTAGTCATGCATTCAATCCCCGCAATCGCATGTAGTCGTTCGTAAAAAGGTCTCTGTCACGCGCGTCGGGTAGCAGGCGATGGCGCGCTGCAATCCACTTGTCGTAGTCGGGTCCGTACACGGCTGCCACGCGCTGCTTGTCCCAAGCGTTGCTCTTTCCCCAATGTTGCGTGAACGTGATGCCGGCTGCTGCCATACAGGACGGGATCGCGTCGAAGAACGCGAGCGATTGGTGGTTCCAGATGCCGTCGAGACCGATGACGACCGTGTGATCGAACCGATTCATGGCGAGCAGCGCTTTGGACCCAGTGACATAGCGACAGCTGAACACGAGTGGCACGCCGCCGAGCCGGTGATTGAGCGCGATCAGCGCATCCAACGCGCGCAAGCCGTCGGCTTGATCCACCGCGACGGATCCGCTGGCGACCTTGGTCTGGGGCGCCCGGTATCCGAACTGCTCTCCCCAGCTCCCGTACTTCGTTCCCTTGTCGACCAACTGGGCGCTGGCGACCTGTGCAAACAGCGGAACACCCGGCTGAAAGATGTCGAGGAGGGCGCCCGCGACCGATATGAAGTCGTATCCCGGGCCGGGTTTGGAGGCGCGCATCGCGTAATTGGGCCTGTAGCCCGCCGGCCAGTCCTCTTCGTACATGAGGGTCACCAGCACACGCGGCGGCGAGCCGTTCGGGTCGACGATAGGTTGGAAGAAATAAGGACGTTTGCCATCGGGGTCGCGAAGGCGAGGATGCGCGTTGCAATCGAGCGTCCGGATCACGTCGCGCATGGCATCGTCCAGCGTCAAATGAGACCCATGGCCATCGTCGTCTATGTTCACCGAACGCAGATAGATCCGGCTTCTCGTTTCGATCACGACATTGTGGATGATCCCGAAAGCCCCGATGCCAACCACCACCGCATTAAAGATGTCGTCGTCGCGCAGCAGCGTGGCGCCGAGCGCATTCGGGATGGAAGGATCGACCACCGGATGACTCGCCCGCTCGATCCAATATTGCTGATTCTCCCCGGCGAGCAGGTGGATCGACACGATCGTGTCGTGGAGCGCGGGGAATCCGAGCCGTGAACCATGGGTTCCGGTCGCGGTCGCGCCGACGATCGTCTGGCCGTTCGCAGCGCCCGACGTATGGAGAGACCGCGCGAATTCGTCGCGCTCAAGTGTCTGATCGATTTCGGAGAGATATGCCCCTCCCTGAATCATCCAGAGCCGATTGCGCTCGCTCGCATCGCCTGGGTGGCCTGGATCGATCTGGTCGCGCGCGAGTGGCCGCATGCCGTTCAGGCGGGTCATATCGATGAGCCATCCGTTTCTGACGAGGACGGCTTCGGAGAGCGACCAGCCCCGGCCGACGACATGGACGGGTGTAGACGCGGCCTTCGCCTCGGCCAGCGCCTTCTGGAGCTGCGCCGTGCATCGATTGATCGTCGCCGCGTTGTAGGTTGGCCGGTCGGAGGGATACCAAACGTTGTAGACGCCTTTGATTGGGCCGACGATTGTTTCGTGCCAATTCTTCCACGGCGTTTTCTGTGGGATCCGATCGAGCATGTCGTCATCGGCTGCCATGCCTCACCCCCCTCTGCTTCGAGTCGGTACGCTCAGAAATGGTCGCCGGCCGGCGCGGGCGGCGCGCTCGCTTTGGCGCACTTGAATTCGATCGTGACGGGCGTGACCATCCCCAGCGTCAGGAGGGTCGCCAATGTCTGTCCGAAGTTCCGCTTCACCTTCACCTCGGTGAGTGGCGCCGAGCGGCACTCCTTCGCCACATAACCGGTTCCGTCGGAGCTCAAGCCGCGATCCCCAAGGATCGACACTTGGTTTCTGCGGAAGCTCTGACCTCCGGCCCCGACACCGTCGGGCAGCGGCGCGAAGACGATGTGGCTCGCACATCCGCTCAGCGAGATGATTGCGACGAGCAGGAAGATTGATCGCTTACCCTTAGTATGTAGACATCCCGCAGCCATCGTTCTTCCCCTCGTTTCGCTCTCAGGCCAGCCCGATGTCTTGCAGCAGATCGGTCGAGAACACCTGTCGCTCGGCCGCGGTGGGCAGCAGACGGTTGCGCGCTGCATGCCAGTCGGCGAGCCGGTCGCCATGGCTGGCGGCGACCCGCGCCGCCGTGAGCCCGTGCAACTTCCCCCAATGCTGCGCATACGGCATGCCGGCCGCATCGAAGCGGGTGCGGATCCCTTCCATCAATTCGATGATGGATGTCGATGCGAGTCCATCGATGTCGATCACGCACGTCGGATCGAACCGAGTGAACCCTAGGCATGCCGGGGATGGCTGCGTGAAACGGCATGCGTAAGCGGCAGGGGCGTTCGCGTGGGAGACGAAAGCCTGACGAGCGAGTTCGAGCGCCTCGTCCAGGCGCGCCGCCGGAACCGCAATAGAGCCCCCCGCCGTTCCCGGCCGCGACGACGTGTAGCTGTAGGTTTCGGCCGGCGTGTTCAGCTTGTTTTCGAACGGCGCGAGCCGGTTTTGCAGCAAGAGGCTGACAACGGCTTGCCTGAGAGGTGGCACCACGTCGAGCACCGCAGAAAAGACGCCGGGCAGATCGTTTCCGGCCTCGTACCCGGATCGTAGAGCGACGTCGGTAACATAGTCCTGCGGGCAAGGCTCCTGATAGCGGACAGTGACGTACCCAGTGTTCGGATGGGCAGGGTCCACCACCATTTGGAAGAAGTAGGGGCGTTGGTTCGGCTTCGGCAGCGCCACGCCCGTGAAGTCCAGGCGCTTCATCGCCTCGATCACCGACTCGACCGACATTTGGCGCTGGAACGAGCGAAGCAGGTAACGGGGCGCCGTTTGAACGAGGGCGGCGTGGACGACGCCGAGTGCACCGAGACTTACCAACCCGGCAGAAAACAGAGTCGCATCGCGCACGAGCGTCGCACCAAGGCGCGCAGCGAAGTCTCCACTGAGCGTAGGGAAGTTCGGGTGCTCGATCCAGAGATTGGAATGGGCGGTCAATAGCTGGAGACCAAGAACCTCTCCTTCGAACCCCGCGCGGTCGATGGCCGAACCGTGGATCCCGGTCCCGAGGGATCCTCCGATCGTTTGCCCATTGCTGGCTCCCGACGTTCGCAAAGAACGGGGCCTCGCGCTCGATTCGATCTTGCGATTGAGTTCAGCAATCGAGCAACCGGCCTGAACGAGCCTCAACCCCTCCCGCTCACCAGCGAACGCCGGATCGATGCTCCCCGGCCCTACCGTAAAATCAAAATTGAGCCGATCAGTCTGCAGCGTCCAGCCGTTCTTAACGACCGCAACTTCGGAGAACGACCAGCGCGACCCCATTGCACGCAGCCGGACCCCACTCTCCACCGCGTATCGGATCAGGCGCTGGATGCGAGCGGCCGTCTCTCGCATGCCCGCCATCGTCGAACTGGCGCTTCCGTTTTCGACGACCCATTGGCCCGCGATGTCCGTTCGGACCGTGCCATGGAAGTTCGTCCACTGTCGCGGACCTTCGAATCTCAGAAGCGCATCTTCGGGCGATGGCATCCGGGTGGCCTAGCGATCGGTATCGCCGGTGCCACTGGGCACCTTGGCGCAACGATACTCGATCTTGGTGGGCATCCAAGCGCCGAGCGTCAGCAGGCTCGCGAGCGCCTGCGCGAGATTTTGATGCACACGGACTTCATCGATGAGATCGGTATCACACTTTGCAACCGTTCGTCTTTGAACCGCTCCCCATCCAAACGCGCTGCTATTTGCGACCAAGGGCCCGCCGGTAGGGTTCGGATGCGCGACCGTGAGTCGATGCACGGCACAGCTGGGCAGCAGCAGCAAGGGCAATGTGCACTTCACCAATCTGATCAATGCATTTCCCCCATCTCGATCACGACGGCCATTGCGACCGGCGTCAGTCTGGCGCTCGGTAGAGTAACGCCCGGAATTGCTTCTGCGCGCCCGGCATCTTCTTGCAGGTCTTGGCGTCTTGACCCATCTTGACCTCACCATCGTCGCTTAGAAATAAGAGCCGGCCATCGTTGAGGACAGTAAGTGCTTCAGGATTGAGATCTCCAAAGTCGATCGGAACTTGTTTCGGATCCTCCTTCGGATCGCCGGACCACCGATAAAGCGCGAAGTCTCGGGCCTCATCGACTGCGCCGGATAGAATAAGATAATCGCTTTGCGCAGGGCGATAGACGATGTCGCGCACCCCCCTGCCGCCCAACTGGATTGTCACGACTTCAGAGAGAATCGGCGCCTGTTTTGCGGCAACAACCTGCCCTGGATTAGCCAGTGTCACGAGCAGAGCCCGGCCGGGGGCGCCCGCCAACGGATTGCGGAAGCCGATTACTAGGCCGCCCGTTCTATTTGCGGCAAGGCCCTCAATGTTCAACGCCTTCGGGCTCTTGGGTGGGAGAAGCGCCGCCTGGGCTAGATCATAGGCTGCGAGCTTCCGTTCCTCGACTAGAGCGTCGAACAATACGTGACTGCGGCGGCTCTCCGTCGCGCCCACCGGCACGAGCGTGCCATCGGGAGCCATGTGCGTGGCAAAAAACCTGCGCCGCGAGGGCTCGGCACCGCCGTCCTTTCCGCTTCCAAAGGAAGCGATCCAGTAGATCGTGTCCCCGATCTTGGCCGCCGCCTCAAAATCGCCTTCCTCCTTTGCGCTCAGGCCAAGCGGCGAAGTGAGGAGGAGCCGCTGCGCCGGCAGGTCGCCGCCGCCTCCAAACGAATAGGTGCGGATGACCGGCTCCTCGTCTGAGACGGTCGCAAACCGATTGGAGCCAACCATCGCAATCGCCGAGCCATCACAGCTGCCGGAGTAGACTTGCAGTTGCGCTTGCGCTTGCGCGCTCGCAGTGCAGGCGATTGCGGCAAGGACGAAGCCCCTTCTCACAGCAAACCCGCATCCTGCCATTTGATGTTTGCCTTGGCGGGGATGGTATCGCGCAGCTCACCAATGGCTGTCCTGCCTTTGTAGGTGACTGCCACCCGCTTCCCTCGCGCGGCCGCTTTGATTTTCCACCAAGCCCTCCAATCCTCCGGCGGCAAAGCGCACATTGGATGTTGTTCGGACGTGGTGTCGCCGCCCCAAAAACCGATCCCGTTGCCACCGACTTTAAACGCCTGCGCCTTAGTTTTTCCTGCGGCGATAGCATCTCGATATGCTTTCACATCGTCAGGATCTGCAAAGGAAGATGCTGTGACCTTTGGCATGACCGTCCCTCAACGGAGGCTGATCAAACTTAAAGGAATTTAGCTCACCTCCTGGTGTTCTCAAAAGTATTTCGATTCTAAATCTCATCCATATCGGCGAGCATTAGCCAATGCGCAGAAGATCAAATCCTGGTGACAATCTCATCGCGGATGCTCTGACGGACGCATCACATGCTTCAGGTTTCGTGCCGACGAGCCGCTCCAGCGGACCGAGACAGATCTCCCGAGACACCTGGGCCAGAGGACTATAATTCCGCCGCCGAGAGCTGGTGCGCTCGACCAATGCGCTTCGGAGTGCTCCCGGCTTCGCGTACACTTTTCAAGCCGGCAGCCGCCTCGGTCCAACTTTGACCGTCCAGAACGCAGAATAGCAAACCGCCGGGCCGCTTATTGAGCCAAGTTCGCGGTAAGTAGCAGCAGTCCCTTCAAGGTATTGAAAAGCGGGCCTCTGCCTGCGAACTTCGTAAAGGATAACGGCAGTTCCATTGGCGGATAGCGCAGATCTCCCCTCCTGGGCCGTCCTTGCCGCCGCCGTGGTCTGGCCGGCCGTAGAGCCCCCAAGCCCTAGACCACCTCTTCCTTGAGCGGGCGGGCGAGCAGGGATTCGATCGCGGTCTGCACGCTGGCCTTGCCTTCGAGCAGCGATGCAACCGCCTCGGAGATCGGCATCTCCACGCCCGCTGCCTGCGCGGCCTGCACCAGCACCGGCGCGGTGAAAGCGCCTTCCGCCACCGTACGGCGATCCGCCATCAGGCTCGCCGCGCTCTTGCCCTGCCCCAGCCCGAGCCCAAGCGAGAAATTGCGCGATTGCTCGGACGAGCAGGTCAGTACCAGATCGCCCAGTCCCGACATGCCGGCTAGCGTCTCCTGCCGCGCGCCGCGCGCAAGGCCAAAGCGCGTCATCTCGGCGAAGCCGCGCGCGATCAGCGCCGCGCGCGCATTCTTGCCGAGTCCTGCGCCTTCCACCACGCCACAGGCGATCGCGAGCACATTCTTGACCGCGCCGCCTATCTCAGCACCGATCACGTCGGTCGAGCGATAGGGCCGAAAACCGGGCCGCGCGATGCGCTGCGCCAAACCCGCCGCAACCACATCCTGCACACAGGCAAGTGTGACTGCGGTGGGCAATCCCTTCGCCACTTCACTGGCAAAGGTCGGCCCGGACAGCACCGCAATCGGGGCGTCGGGGCATGTCTCCGCCGCTGCCTCCGACATCAGCGCCATCGTATCCGCCTCGATCCCCTTCGAGCAGAGGATAAGCGGCCGCTGTTCGACGGGCGCAGCGGCAAGGATACGCCGCATATGCTGCGCCGGCGTCACCACCAGCAGCGCGTCGCAGCTATCCAGATCGCGCAGGTCGTTTGTCGCGCTGATCACCGACGACAAAGGCACCCCGGGAAGAAAGACGGGGTTGATGTGAGCGCTGTTGATCGCATCGACCACATCGGGCTCGAACGCCCACAGCAGAACCTCACCGCCCGCCGCCGCCACTTGTGCGAGCGCGGTCCCCCACGCACCGCCACCGATCACGCCAATCTTCATGCCTTCACCCCTGCTCCCCGCGCTTTTTCCGCCGAAGGATCGAGCGGCCAGCGCGCGCGGGCGGGCACGTCGAGCGGATCGGTAAGGCCGGCGGCGAAACGCTCCGCCCCCGCCCAAGCAATCATCGCGGCATTGTCGGTGCACAACCAGAGCGGCGGTGCGACGAAGCGCAACCCATGTTCGGCGGCGAGGCTCTGTAATGCAGCACGGATCGCACCATTGGCCGCGACCCCGCCCGCTACGACCAGTGCAGTCGCGCCATCTGCCCTGTGTAGCGCGCGCTTGGTACGGTCGGTCAGGCAATCGATCACCGCCTGCTGAAAGGATGCGGCGATATCCTCCGCCGAATATAGGCCCGCATCGCGCGCACGCAGCACCGCGCTCTTCAGGCCGGCAAAGGAGAAATGCGGCTCGGCGGATCCTACCAGCGGGCGCGGCAGAGGCACGGCGTTAGGATTTCCTTGGCGCGCAGCGGCCTCGACCGCGGGCCCACCTGGAAAGCCCAGACCCAGCAATTTCGCGCTCTTGTCGAACGCTTCGCCGGCGGCATCATCGATCGTGGTCGCGAGCCGGCGGTAATCCCCGGGACCCCGTACTTCGAGCAATTGGCAATGCCCGCCCGAAACCAGCAGCAGCAGAAAGGGAAAATCGAGCTCCGGATCGGCAAGGCGCGGTGACAAGGCATGGCCTTCGAGATGGTTGACCGCGATCAGCGGCTTGCCCGTCGCCAGCGCGAGTGCCTTGCCCGTGACCAGCCCGACCATCACGCCCCCGATCAAGCCCGGGCCAGCGGTCGCGGCGATCGCATCGACCTGATCGAGCGTCACGCCCGCTTCCGCCAGCGCCGCCTCGGTCAAGGGGCCGAGCGCTTCGACATGCGCGCGCGCCGCGATCTCGGGCACCACCCCGCCATAAGGCCGGTGCGCCGCCTCCTGCCCCGCCAGCTTGTGCGCGAGGATGCGCCGGTCGGAGGTGACGAGGGCAGCGGCGGTTTCGTCGCAGGAGGATTCGAGGCCGAGGATCAGCGCCATCGCGTCCCTCTGCGCGCGAGGCGAGAAGCTTTCAAGGCCGCCCGACGAATAGGAATCCGACCGCCGCCATCAGGCAGACAAAGGCGGCGGCGTGGCGCCAGTGCAGCGGCTCCCCCAGCACCAGCACCATGAACCCGCCGAAAATAATGAGCGCGATCGCCTCCTGTGTGATCTTGAGCTGGCCTGCGCTCCAGCCACTCGCATAGCCGATGCGGTTTGCGGGTACCGCGAGGCAATATTCGAGCAACGCGATGCCCCAGCTGATCAGGATGACTAGGGGCAAGGGCTTATGCATGCCGCCCTTCAGGTGCCAGTACCAGGCGGTGGTCATGAACAGGTTTGAAAAGGTGAGCAGCAGCAGCGTGGGCATCGTTAGCCTTCATGAGGGGCGTCGGGCGTTTGAACTTGCCCATGGGCCAAGCGTTCGGGAAGGCAAGAGGAGTCATCACATGGCCAAGACGCTGGGCGAGCTATCCGAAAAGATGCGCGACATCGATTTCTGCATGCTCGCAACACGCGCCGCCGGAGGCACGATCGCATCACGCCCGATGAGCAATAATCGGGACGTAGATTATAACGGCGAGAGCGTCTTCTTCACGACCAATGATACGCATATGGTCGACGACATAGGGCGCGACCCGAATGTCGGCTTGAGCTTCCAGGGTAAAGCCGGGCTGTTCGGCGTGCGTCCGTTCTTCGTCGCCGTCGAGGGGCGGGCGGAGCTGATCCGCGATCGGTCCGAATTCGAAGAGCACTGGACGAGCGATCTGGATCGCTGGTTCAAACAGGGCATCGACACGCCCGGGCTCACCATGATCCGCGTGCGCGCCGAGCGCGTCCATTACTGGGATGGCGAGGAAGAGGGAGAGGCCAAGCTCGAGCGGACGACCGCCTGAGCTCGACCTTCACCCTCATCCTAATCAGAACTTCGCCCGGATCCCGCCATAGAAGCTGCGACCGAGCGCACCGAACCGATAAGCGGTCTGATAATGCTCGTCGAACAGGTTCTCGACCCGGCCGAACAGGCTGAGTCCGTGGCCGATCGGCTGCTCAGCGCGCAGATCGACGAGCGTATAGCCGCCAAGGCGGATCGTATTGGCACCGTCCTCAAACGCATGCCCGACATGCGTAACCGCTGCCGTGGTTGTCAGCCTGAATGACCACACGTAGCTGACCTCGCCGTTCACCACATGGTGTGGCCGACGTACAAGATCCTTGCTGTGTGTCGTGCCAGCCGACCGATCTTCCGCGTCGATCCAGCTATAATTGGCATTCAGGCTCAGCCCACCGAAGCGAGCGGCCGCCGCCGCCTCGATCCCGTGCGCATTGGCCTTGTCGACATTCTGATAATAGCCGAACGGCCGATCGGCGCGCGGTGGGAAGCCCGCGAACGCGATCAGATTGCGCGTGTCGCGATCGAACCAGGTGAGCGACGCGGTCAAGTGGCCGCCGAACTTCTGCTCGACGCCCGCATCCCAGCCATGCGCCCGTTCGGGCTTGAGCGCGAGATTCCCATAGGCGCTGTAGAGCTGATAAAGCGAGGGCGCCTTGAAGCCTTCGCCATAGCTCGCGCGGAACGAGGTGTTGCCTGACGACCAGACCGCACCGCCCGAGAAAAGCGCCTTCCCGCCATAGACCTGATGATGATCGTAGCGAACGCCACCGGTCAGCGTCAGATGCTGGGCGAGGGTGCCGCTCACCTGCCCGTAAAGGCTGTCGATCGAGACATTGCCGCGATCGGGCTCGCTCTGGAATTGCGGCGAAATGGCACGGAAGCCGGAATGTTCATGCTCCGCACCGAAAGTGGCGTTCCACGCATCCGCGAGCGCAAGACTGCCCTGATATTCGATATGGTCGTTGCGGCCGTGCGCGTCGAAAGTCTTGCTGTTGGCGCCCAGGCTCGGATCGAAATTGTCGCGGTCGATCTGGTCGCGCGTGACCGCGATGCGGTTCTTCAACCGGCCATCGAACAACTCGACATTGATGCCGGCATAGCCGATCCAGTTCGTCGACTTCTGATATTCGGGCGTGTCGGGCGGACCGAAGCTGGAGTCGAGATCGACCTTGCCGTGGCTCCAATAGCCACGCAGGTCGAGGCTTACGCCGTCGGTCACGTCGGCGAGCAGCCGGCCGCTCGTGCCATAATGGCGGTAGCCATCCCGCTCCTGCCCCCCGAATTGCGGTGCGATTGCGGAGATGCCATCGGTGCGGAAGGCGTTGCCTGCAACTTCCCACCGTATGCCTCCCTGCGCGCCACCCGCCGAAGCCCGCGCACTCGCGGTGCCGCGCGAGCCGCCTTCAGCTTCAGCCGAACCTTGGAGCTCCGTTTCCGGCAGCGCGGTGACGATATTGACCACGCCACCGATCGCCTGGCTTCCCCACAAAGTCGATTGCGGCCCGCGCAGCACTTCGATCTGCGCGGCATCACCGACGAACAGGTCGCCAAAATCATAGCCGCCGCCGGTGGAGGATGGGTCGTTGAGCTTGACCCCGTCGATCACGACGACGGTCTGGTCGCTCTCCGCGCCACGGATGCGCACACCCGTCGTGGTGCCGAAGCCGCCGGTGCGGGATGCGGTGACGCCGGGCGTGCGCATGATCAGATCGGCGACGGTGAATTGCTGCGCGGCTTCGATCGCGTCCTTATCCAATACGGTGACAGAGGATGCGATGCGGTCGATCGGCGTGGGCGTGCGCACCGCCGTGACGACGATCTCGGCAGCTGTACCGGCGGCGTCAGGCACGGACGCCTGTTGCGCAAGCGCGGGGGTGGCCAGCGCGCTCGCGGCCAAGAGGATCTTGTAACGGGACATTCGAACTTCCTTCGCGGTTGACGACAGACGTCGTCTCGCGAGGGAAATCCCTCGACCGCACGGCACACCCTGACCGAACGGAGGACGACCGCGACGGGCAGGTCTCCTGGCTCGCGGGTCGTTGCGCCCGGGCCGCCTTCTCAGGGGTGCTTCCACCCTCAATGGCATGATGGCTCGGATACTCGCCGCTTACAGTTGCAGGGGCAGCGCGAGCATCTCACTCGCTTCCCTTTTCATCCCCGTTGCCGGGGAACCTGTCGCGGCGCCCGGTTAGGCCAATTGCCGCAGCGCGGTCAATGATGAGGAAGCGGAACGATCAGCGGCTCGCCCTCGGCTTCGCCGATGAAGGCGGAAACCCCGTAAACCGCGTCGATCCGCTCGGCGGTGAGCACCTCGCGCGGCGCACCGTCGGCAACGAGCTGCCCTTTGTCCATCAGCAGCAACCGATCGCACCAGCGCGCGGCGAGGGTCAGGTCATGTAGCACCGCGATCACGGCCGCGCCCCGCGCGGCCTCGGCGCGCAGCAGCTGCATGACCTCGATCTGATGCGCGGGATCGAGCGCGGCGAGCGGTTCGTCCGCCAGCAGCAAGGGCGCTTCGACCGCGAGCGCGCGGGCAAGCAGCACCCGCGCACGCTCGCCGCCCGAAAGTTCGTCGATCGATCGATCGCGCAGGTCGAGCAGGTCGGTCCGCGTCAATGCCCGCTCGATCGCAGCATGGTCGGTATCGGCCGGCCGCTCGAAGGGGGCGAGGTGCGGAAGGCGTCCGAGCGCGACCAGCCTCTCCACCGTGACCGGCCAGAAAACCGCCTGGCCCTGCGGCAGATAAGCAATCCGGCGCGCACGTTCGCGCAGTGGCAGCGCCCGCTTGCCGTCGATCAGGATCGTGCCCTCACTTGGCACCAGTCCGGCGATCGCGCGCACCAGGCTGGACTTGCCGGCGCCGTTCGGTCCCACCAACCCGATCAGCCCACCCGTCAATTCGGTCGAAATGCCGGCGACCACCTGTCGGCCGCCGAGCGTCACCGATAGATTGTCGAGCCTCACCATTGGCGTCGTGCCCGCACCAGTTGATGAAGAAAGATCGGCACGCCGATCAGCGCCGTGACCACGCCCAGGCGAGGCTCTTCGAGGGTGGGCACGGTCCGCACCACCGCATCCGCCGCGGCGAGCAGAGCCGCGCCGCCGAGCATCGAGGGCACGAGCAGCGACGAAGGCCGCCGATCGGTAAAGGGGCGCACCAGGTGCGGCACCGCCAGACCGACGAAACCGATCACGCCCGATACTGCGACCGTGCCACCAACACCTATGGCGACGGCGATCAGCAACAAAGTCTGGGTTCGCTTGAGATCGACACCGAGCGCGGTGGCCCCCTCCTCGCCCAGCGTGAGCGCATCGAGCGCGCGGCCTTCAAGCAGAACCAGCCCGATCCCGACCGCCACGCACGGAAGG
>Ga0070662_100001628_pt1 | contig 13846 bp, 7 predicted proteins | sample KBSC53metaG_FD_65648 | JGI IMG/M metagenome (GOLD analysis project Ga0070662, IMG submission 65648) | Corn rhizosphere microbial communities from Kellogg Biological Station, Michigan, USA - KBS C5-3 metaG | ecosystem: Host-associated > Plants > Roots > Rhizosphere > Soil ...
CGATTCGGTCATCACATGTTACTGGTTGGATGACGATCGGAAAACTCTTAGTAGGTTGGGATCAAGAAGAAGGATTGGTGCCGGACAAGAGATAAGAATAGAGAGAGTGTCCATCCAAGCAAGGGATCACGGTCAAGTGCACATTTCATTCAAGTGAAGGAAGGCTATCTGTGCCAGGAAGGGAAGTTGCTGAGTTGATTAATCAAGTACCACTTTTTCCACTAGGCGAGATACACTTTTTTTCAAAAGCAATCGACTTTCCCTCCTATGCTCTGAGTTCCAGTATCGATAAGAATTCGAGCTCTAGAAGTTCTTATGTTATGGTATGAATATACCATACCAATTCGTTATGTCTGGATGATGGCTGTTGGATAGAGAGCCAGTTCCAAAGAGTGCCAGGAAACATCAACCGCCGGATCTTGAGATGGCGACTATCGTATATGCACTCACACTAACGTACCACTCTTCTTGTCTTCTCTTTGAAACCGTCGATCAATCCTTATCAAGAAAGAGAGATTTTAAGAACTACCTCTACCCACAAGATAAAGATATTGGTTATTTCCGGCTTTCCTTTAGGAAACAGAAGCATGAGTGAAGTAGTACGATACCAGGAAAAACCACAGAAACGTATGATCCAAGGAATGCTAGAAAGTGCCAGAACTGGCTATGCATAAAGAAGACCGAGCCGGAGCATCTAGATGAGATTCCACCAGAGCAGACTTCTCCGCCCCCGGAAGAAAGAAGGATTTCCAATCAAACCCAGAGGATCATCACCAGTCAACCGCAAGGAAAGGAATAGTACTAGTTCCGTCTCCCCTATAAAAGTAGGCAACCCTATTATTCGGTCAATCAAGTGATTAAGTATGATTCATTTCTGAGCGAGCGTCGAATATACAAAACTTTCCATCTCCACCGACGGCAGATTTCTATCTTGCCATTTCAATTTGGCTCTATGAGAAGCTTGTATCTCCGATTGGGACTTGTCTTCCCAGTAAAACATCACAGGGCCCACTCCTCTTGCATTTGACCCTCTCTTCCTGCAAGCTCCAACTTCTAAGGTTCAGTGAATTAGATAGTTCTCCGTCTATCTCTTTTTAGATTTGATGTAAATCACGGAGAGTTCATTGCGAAACTCTTTAGTCCGATTTTCTTAGAGCATAGAAAAGGTATAAGTAAGTCTGTGTACTCGAGTCAAATAGCAGGACTAGTTCTGGCTTCTCTATCCCGGATAAGAGATTCAACATAGCTTCGCCTGCCTTCGTGATTGCTTGTGTAATACAGAAAGAAGAAAAAGAGCTGTGGGATGCAAGTCGAACTAGACTGAATGTGCCAGGCTTCTATTTATCAGGGCCACAAGTAGAAAGTGAGTGGAGGCAAATGTTGCATGCAATTGACTCAGATGTCCCTCCAAGTTTTCCATGGAACCAAGGTCATAAAAAGATGTATCTAGAGTGGGCGTCGGTTGACTTTTCTTTTATGGGTGGGTCAAACCTAGCCTAGACGAACGAGTGGATAGAAGCAAGGCTAGCCGCCCTAGTGCTTCTAACTCATTGGAACACGCATGGACGGAGTGCCAGGGAAGAAAACCGGAGAGTTTCGGCTTTGGTATGAGCTGCTTTGAATCAAGAATCAGTTTGGTTGAGTTTTGAATGCGCCATGAATAAGAAAAATGACGGGGCATAAATGCTTCGTACACGTACACCTTAGAGAAGGAGAGCGGGGTAAAAAGCAGCCAGCCAAAACATGTCAAGAGTCGTATTTTTATACAGATAGATAAGTAAAAGAAGCCGGATGTCGATTTCTTTCGCCTAATCTTTTCCTCTACTTCCAGTACCCTAGCCCACAGTCAATCCCACACTTCTGTTCGTTCACTTCCCCTATCTTCTGAATGCCGGATTAGGATGATCGCATTTAGAAAAGATGCCTTTTCACTTGAAATCCGAGACTTGACTTCTACACCAACGCAAGAAGAAACCTTCCGTACTTTGGCGCAAGTGAAATTACCAATGAAGGTGAATCTATCAGAAAGACAATAACGTGTTGACCAGAATTGACTGATTGAATCGATTCTTCTTTCCCACTGATTCTATATGAGATCCAAATCGAGTCACCTTTTCCAAGGCTGCTTTGATTCGCTCTTCTACTACTCATACTCATACTCATTGCATTGTTGTTTGTATATGAAAGGCTATAGAATGACATAGTTGATCGAGATGTGCGCCTGCGAAGAATGAACTCTCCTCGTTCTACATGAGTCGATTCTTTCTCTACCTACCTCAAATTCAAAGGAGATCTGGGTAAAATAGTTTCTCGGACTACAGTGAGAGAAGTGGATCTTCTCGTTCCCAGGCGGCGAGGGTCATCGGTGCGCCTCCACCTCACCTAAAGGAAGAAGTTATTTCATCTATAAACCTAGTATCTACCCGAATCAGCAGAATTTCTGTAAGGCTTACCGAAATGGAAGAGAGGTCTAGACACGGGTTATTGGTGATCGACTAACCAAATCTGCTCACTTCCTGCCTATCAAGAAAACGGATAAGCAGGGTAAGTTGGCCTAATTGGTAGATAAAGAAATATTGAGGCAGGATTTGGATTTAGAGAATCAAAAAGCAATCAACCATCCCCAAACAAAGTGCTGCTGGAGGGAAATGCTAAAGTCCCATTCCGAATTCCATTAAGGTTGTATTCCTACTAAGAAACTCTGGGCTATACTCTACATCCCATCCCAGCTCGTAAGTAATCCTATTTCTGTATTAGCCTTTGAACAGCATGGGCCATGAAAGGACCGGAGAAGGAATGCAGTAGGATGATTCTATCTTTCCTATGTATGGGGCACACGATTCTCTTTCCATACACTAGTAAAAATCCAGAATAGGGCGAGGGTACCTAAATATCCATCCAGAGCGAGTAGCGATTCTTTTACTTACTACTTTTTGAAAGATTACACCTTCGACTATCTCTAAGCACGCATGTCCCACTATCTATATGTGAGAACAGGCTGTAAGCACGCATGCCCCTCCTATCTATGAAAGAGAACAGGAATTCCCTACACCAACATATCTAGCGAGGGAAATAACTCCTTCCAATCTACGAAAAGAGGGCACTACGAAAGCTAATTAGTCAAACCAGCACCAAAATAGCGAGTGAGTAACAAGCACTATTTCGACCATACTCTCTTGTCCTTAGATTAATACTATTTCTTTAGCAGTCAACTCACTATTTGCACTCCTTGCATTCCATGAGCTTTTCTTTCATTTCAATAGTAAGCAGGAAATGCGAATAAGAGAAGGGTAGAAGAAGCGATCTGCGCATTTCTTTATTTCACAACGGACGTTAGATAAATCATTTCTTAGGTATGCTACATTCTTTGAAGAAAGAGTAGGTTATTACATTATGTCTAGTTGTTGAACAGGGCCCTTGCTTAAAAAAGAAATAGTTAGATTATATTATGCCCATGCTTTATTAACAACACAAGTGAAGATAAATAGTAGTAAGTAAGCTTTCTACCACTAGTAGTACTAGTACTATGGTTGCTTTCTACCACTAGTCGTTGAATCTTCCTATTCCACTTACAGTACCCCTGGGTGTCCAATGGTTAGGACCAGATGTAAGCTTGTATCAACAAGTTTTGTATAAGATTATGAGATGTAGTTGAAACAAAGCTTTGCTCCTCTCATAGTTTTGTTGTTTCCTATTGTTTTGCTTCCTTCAATTACCCAACAACTGGTATCAGAGCACACTAACACTAGGAACCTTCACGGTAAGGGATTATTAGACCACTATGAACACTTGTAATTGGTTCATTCTACTTCAGGCATGGTTCACTCTAGTTAGTGGAAGAGTGTACAACATAGGGATTGGTATCAGTCACACATTTAGGAAATAAAGTAAAAAGCCTCCTATTCCAATCAAGCAAGAAGTTGTCTGTACCGCCCTAGCATGTTAATAAATACTCTTTATCTAAAAAATAAATTCCTAGAAGAAAATAAAATCTATTAGCATTTAGTGACAGCAGCATAGCTTTCCACTTTATGATGGTATCTTATATCTTACAGTGCCTAGATGCACTGTGATCTTTGTGTTGTATGAGTGATCTTCTTTAGCTTGCTTCTTCAATCCCTCTATCCAGTCATCATCTGCATAGCTTTGCTGCAGTTCTTGCACCCACTGTGGTAATAGCTCATAAATGGCAGCTACTCCTGCAAAAAATTGACTTATTTGCCCGCAGCGGGCCTAAGCCTTTATTGTCTTATAAGATCACTTACCAAAGGAGTCTTTTTACCTGCTTGCTTATTAGATAGAAAGACAACCAGATGTTGTAGTGTGCGCTCTTGGTCTTCTCTACGTGTACATGGACAATTGAGGTGTTGTCTTTTGTTCCGTCAGTCTTGCTTGTAACACAGTGAGTGTATATGTTTCTCATTTCCGTAGAAAGAACTACCAGCCAGGAGATGAGACTCAAAGTGCACCCTTCTCAGACATAGGAAAGCTCAATCTCTTAAAGACATAGCATTGAAAGAGTGAGTAAGAAGCATTGACTTAATTTCTTTCACAACCAAGGCCAGAAGACAACACAACTGTCTATCATTTCTCTGGGAGAGGTCAATGCAGCCTCGGAAAAAAGAAGAAAAGGCTATTCCTTAGACACAGAGGTGGGATTAAGGCGTCATGCGGAACTCCAACAACATAGACCAGATGACTTATTGAAAATAGGTTGAGGAGCCTGATCCTGGAGCTGAGCAAGCATGGGCGCGATCCACATCGAGTGGAACTACTATAACTATAGCTAGTGGAAGTACCATCCATTCCGCAGTGGGCGGACGTTCTTTTCAATCCTATGAAGCTCATCAGTATTTCTGTCAACAATTCTGTAGTATGATGGCTGTTGGTCTTAATTTGAGTCAACTTAAATGAATAGAAAAAGGAACCAAAGACTGAGCAACTACTTCTAGAATGATGTTATAGAAAATACAAGACACAGTGATCCTCATCCGGCATAATAGCAGTACATGAATTCCACCCAGACGAAATGGACTGACTCTCTATGGATCTCAACATAAAAAAAAAGAAAGTGCTTATCCATCCTTGGAAGAACTAGCTCCCTCCCTGTCTTTGTCGGAACTTGAATCGAGGTAGGCAAAAGAATCCTTACTCGGAACGAGCCCAAGATAAAGGGTCTAGTCCAATTTGAGTCTTGGTTGTACATCGGTACTACGCACGGTAGGCATTTCTTCCAGTTATCGGGACTTGCACTTGCTTTTTCCGGCCTTAGTGGTATTTCAATGATTTTATTGCCCTAGCCCCGTCCTTCCATCATAGCTTAGTTAGCTAGCTAGCTACTTCATTTTGTGCTAAAGCCCCTCGATACATAAGTGCTCTCATTCCTAGAACCCACCCGGGGCGAGTTGGTAACCGTAAACCATTGATCTACGAATTCAAGTGAATGAAAATGTAGATAGATTTTTGCCTACTTCTGTAACATAACTTCTCTACGGATAAGCTTCAACTACTGAATGAAGAGATAGTGAGACCTACCTAGCAACGAGAAATACTAGAACTTAAATTCCTTGCCTTGACTCGCCTACTTCTCCAGTCTTTGAGCTTTCCTGGCTTTCGATTCCTATTCGTCTGATGTGTTGATGCTTGAGAAGAAGCTTTGGCACTGACACCTTACTTTCTTTCGCATAGGGCTTTAACAGATAAACTCTTTACAATACTTTATGCTGTAAAACAAGAGGAAGAAAAGAAAGGATCCATGATGTGCATGTGCCTTTTGGTCTTGTACCAACGCTCTTTAATAACGAGGCTTTCCATTCCAGCTTCTGGGATGCTTCATAGCGAGGTAAGATCTAACTCCCTGGGTGGATTTGTATTCCTCTTCACTCATTCTAGTCCTTAACTACTTGCTCGATAAAAGCTATCCGCTTTGACAGTTACTTCTTCAAGAATCCGAACCTACTTTTCTATGGCTAAAAAGGCCCCGAAATGGCGTGCTGCCATGCTGGATGAGATGGAGTCAATGAAGATAAATAAGGTTTGGGACTTAGTTTATTTACTGCCAGGGCTATTAGGTAGCTTGGTAAGGGATAGGCCGCAGGTTTGTGAAACATAGGAGTAGAGGGGTAGGCATTTGGATCGGAACTGGTAGGAAGCAATGGAATAGGTCAGTAAAATAGGACTACTAGTAAAGGCACGTTATTCGCTAAGAATAGTTTCGTGATAGGTTTTTCTAAATAGGAAATTTGATCGGCTTAACTGAGTTTATTATGGATCGTTGCCTGTTGAGTGGAAGGATTCCTAGTACCATAGGTAGACTTAAACGCAACGTTTTGTTGAAGTTGAACTTTTTTAAAAATTGCTTTTAAGGTCCAATTCCTTTATCTGTTGGTAATCTAACGAATCTCTCTGAAGTTCACATGGGAGAAAATTCACTACTACATACCTAACGCATCTACAAGTGTAGAAAGAACTCTTACTATTCATAACGGTCAAGTACCAGTCCTGCAACTCATAATGGTCAAGTACCAGTCCTGCAACCCGCTTCAACGTTCTAAGGACCACAAATGATAAGATCTGATACCTGTAATTCCAATTCTCGTAATCTTTGATGAATCTCCATAATCTTTAGAGATTCTTGTGGTGTACCCCTCCCGTGTTATCATTCACAGCTTCGTAGGGCAAGGCAAGTTCACCATCTCTCTGAGAAAGAGGAGCGTAAGAAAAGGAGGTTCTTTTCCCATCTCTTTTTGGCAATGGGTTAAGGAATTTAGGGCTGGAAGAGATCTCAGAGTGGATTGGGCAGCATTAATGGCATGAGCACAACTGTGATCTTGATCTCCTCGCGTCGGCTTCTTGCTCTCTTTCACACAGTCTTCTCAAGTCACTAATGGCACAACAACAGGAACGAGTACACAATTGAATAAAAAAGGGAATTCACAATAAGGTGGCAAGATCCTTGTCCGTGGCAAATCTATGTTGTTGGCTATTGTCTTTTCGTAGGAAATAATCATCAACTATGAGAATTCCCTAAGTCTACAAGGGAAATCAGGGCAACTGGGAGAGGAAAGATCTTAAGGTTGAGGCTGATTGGTGTCGAAAAAGGTTATCCACTTTTGGCTACTATTACTTCTCTAATCTAAATAAAGAACGTCGGGGCTTTCTGGTGATTTCTATATAATAAAACACTTTGAGAACTTGACATAGAGTCGGTGATCCTGCTTTCATTGCAACACAATTCGGAGGTCTGGAATGTAATTAAACCATTACTTTAGCTTCGTAAATAAGTTTACGTACGGTGAGCTGTCTGGGAATCCATACAAGATCGGAGTACCCACAAGACTTGCTAATTTACTGAGAGCGCTTCTCGTCTACATGCGCAGAGGCAAGTTGGGGGAGGGTGATCAAGAGGAAAATAGTCTCTAGCCGATCATTCTCCTGCCAGATTTACTTGGACCATTTAATTTAGTAGAACTATGCCCTAGAGTGACTATGCTGTGCGCTTTCGAGAAGATTCAAACCTATCTGTTTGATTTTCCGGTCTTGGTACTGTTAGTTTTTCAGGGAAGATCACTCTTGCTATACCTCTCGCTCACGAAACATTCCATAGGATGCGAGTAGCGGTACATTATATTATAGGCAGCTTCAGTGTTTTGATAGAACTCAAGCGGTTGATATAGCTAAGGAAAACCATAAGAGTGAGGGATTGAATTTCCATGTAGGAGTATTGGCTTTGGCAAGCAAGTCAAGGACAAAAGAAGAGGATATTCAAAGTTCCCTGAGTTTGATGGTAGTAAGTTAGATGTCACAAATAGGAATTCATGGCCGCATGTATGTGCTAAAAGAAGATCAAAAACCGAACCGGGGAATCACTTACACTTAATAAGAAATTCTAACTATCTATTGTTCAAAACTCAAAGTACCACAGAAGAAATAGAATGAAATGGTTAACTAAGAATGAGAGAATGAAAAAGCTGAGTAATAAACAAGGATTGGTTTGCTATTTATGATGACGAAGAGCTGGTACAAGCCTCCTTCAGGAAATGACCCTGCGATGAATGCAATCTACATTCTTCCAAGATGGTATATGACAGAAAGAAAGTGGTGCGATGAATTAGTATCATTTACTAGTCATTCTAAAACCGTTCCAATTCATTTCACATTTCATTACCTAGAGCCTGAGAGGGGTCACTGCTGAGAGGGTTCATACTATACCTATTACTATGGATTGGATGCGGATGCTTCATCTAGCGCATACCAAATAAAGCCAGCCGGGTATCATAGGAGACAGGGGAAAAAGCACTTTCAAATGACTAAAAACTCCGAATCATCTGATTGATTCAAAAATGTTAGTAGTAATTGAATTGCGTAGGGAACCCTTTCAAAGCTTCTGTTTCATAGTCTACCGAGTAGCAGTTCCAGCATTATCCGAATCAGCATTGCGCCAGAATCCATTCAACCAAGAAAGGCGTAAGCGCTAGCTGATCTGAAACGAAATAAAATAGTTCTTTCCATTTTCCCAGCCGGAAAGCCCTGGGACGGCATATGTGACATCAAGTTGACGCATCCATCCTCTGGACCAAAAAAGAGGAGTTTGCCGAACAGAACAATAGTTCACTGCCAGATATCTTTTCTAATCAATCAGCAAGGAATTGATAGAGAGAGAGAGCCCTGCGAAAGGAGTAGCTTCCAGCATCCTCCCTTGACAGTGACTTTCGGAGACTTGTCTATAAGTAAGTCCATTTCTTCTTGTGGGACATCGAGAGACTTTCCTCTCTCTCCGATTGCAACTAATATCATCCTATCTTTCCTCTCAATTAGACCAATCAGAAAGATTCCCTATCTTATGTCATTGGCTGGAGAAGATTGATAGATAGGCTATCAGTGCACTCTTCTGGGTGGGACCAGAACTTCCTACTCGTTCTCGCACCCCAGCGCTATGCTCCAGGCGCATCTTGGCACTCAATTGGAATGAGTCCGAAGAACACTTGCCCCCCTCACCGGCTTTGTCAGATCTGTCTTTCGGCTGGACAGCTTCCGCTGCTACTTTGATATTTACTCCGACGCTTGTTCCTAGATATAAAAAGAAGTACTTTAGTCTACGAGTATTAGGTGGCACTGCTGCTTTCTTTGCTAGCTCACCCGAAACTCTGTCTTCAGGAGGAAGAGACCAGCGTCCATATGGACGACGACGACTGGAACACCCTCTCGCCCATCCAAGAGATCCCATCTCCTCACTTACCAGAGGATGATGAAGGGAGGCAAGATGGGCATGGGCCAACTCCACCCACGGCTTCTTCCAGCCACCTTCCGGTAGAGGTAAGAGAAGGATCGCGAAGAAGGAAAACTGCAGATCAGGCAGAGGAAAGACACATACGCCCCCGCCTTAATGAAACAAAACAACAGGAGTACAGTTATGGTGAGAAAGAGTTCTCAAATATTGATAAAATAAAAAGAAAAGAAAGAAGAGAACGAAAGGAGAACAGAACTTTGTATTTGGTAACTCTCCTGTAGTTATGTTTAACCTTGAATGCAATTTATAAATTCGACAGCAATAGTCCCTCGGACTCTAAAAGTAATAACGAAAATGGCTAATCCAATAGCAGATTCCGCAGCTGCCACTGTTGGAACTAATGAAGCAAATGATTGACCCATCATATCATCCAAAGAAACGGAAAATACCAAAAAGTTCAAATTGACAGCTAATAACATTGATTCAATTGGCATTGACATAATAAGAATATTTCGTCTATTAAGGAGGATTCCCCGAATACCTAAAATAGAGATGATCATAGAAAAAGTGAAATATTTTATAGGATCCGTTTCGGAAACATGGAATGTCAGAGAAATTCAAATTATGTAAGGCTTAGAAAGAAGTCCTGCGTAGAGTCCAGGGAGAGCCTATTTTTCTTTTTTCTCTAGTTACCCTCTCAAACAACGCGTTTGATTTCCTTCCTTATATAAAATTCCATCTTTCTCTTGCCGATCACATCCAATTTCGTCGGAATACATCCTGTCTTTTCACCATATGATATGATATGATATGATATGATATGAATAGTAGTCCTATGCATTACCCAAAATAGATTCTATGAACCCGATTCTTATCCGCTATTGAATGATTTATCTCCGAATTAGTCCTTCCTCTCTAGTCCTCTAGAAATCGGGCTTCCTCGCTTAGTAGCTCCTTTAGTTTCCTACTATGTGGGGATTTTGAAGATGGGCTTGCAGCGGATTCAACCGATCGATTCGCCGTGGCATATAGAGATGGGCGAAGCAAAAAAGGTGTTTTCATGTTCCATTACAAAGCCAACCCCCGAGGAAGAAAGGTAAGTTAGAAGCATACCAGGATATATACTCATAGTACCTTCCATACTTATCTCCGGTAGAACTAACAAAATAGAAAACTATGACTAGTAGACTCATACGAATGCTCTCCTTCTCCTAGCGACGCTTCGCGCCTACTTGCCTCAGTTGATGGATGGCCAAAGTAAAGTGCCCACTGCCTTTTTTCGGTTGCGGGATGCTCTGGCACATAGCTATTCAGGTCAGGCTAGCCCTAAGACCATGCTTTTCATTTCCGTCCTGCCCACTACCATTAGTTAGGCATTTAAGCTCAGACCAGCCCAACCTCTTCATGGTCACATCCCCTTTTCCGACGCTTTTATTGTTATAGACCGCTCACTACCCCTTTCCTTCTCTATGTAAGACTAAATAAGGAAATACAAAGAATGGAAGAAAGGGCCAAAGCAATTGTTTGTCTTGCATTGCAGCAATCAAACCAAAATCAAGTATTAAAGGCTGTTGAAACACTTCTTTTCTTGGGATGGGAGCTAGGCTACCAAAGCTGTTTCAGTCCCTGCCCATAATTCAGCACATAAGGCAGACCTTGAACCAAGGTTATACATAGATCCTTTGATCTCCACGGCACTGACTATACCACCGGCACTCTAGAGGCACAGGGCGAAGAGTAAGCATCTAACTGAAGTTTGACAACTTGGAAAGATGGCCCAGCCAATGTTAATGATTCTTTTATCTGGGATAACTTGCTGGGAATTCACTAGAGCTCCTGAAGCCACTTGATCCTTATAGAGGTCTATCATTTGGTTTGGCTAAAAAGATCCCTGCGTGCATTGTCTTCATTACCCAAATAGAAAGCATTCCTGTACCGGCAGTGAAGTTCGTGCTAAATGACCGAACGAAGGTATCCGCTTGCGAGTCTGATCAAAGAGTTGCCGGGTTCATTATGCTCTTCTTCCTGAAAATGGGAAGTATTATGAAGTTTAAGTCCTGTGCTGTAGTTAATTCCCTTTGTCTTAAGTGATCTATTAGAGAGCTTCCCTGTGACCGCCCGAAGGGTAAGAAAGAGATGCTCCGTGTAGCTAACCCCAAGTCTGGTAACCTTTGAAAATAGGTTTCTGACGTCACTGCCTTTCATGCCAAGCTTGACGCTCTTGCTCTTGCACAGGCGGTGGGTGGATCAATTTGTGTAAACGATCGCTTTCTTTCTATGTCTCCCAATCGATGCGGTACTGCCAATCGTAGACTGGTGACCGGGGAATGAGAGCTCCATACACCATGATTCATGGAGTCTTTCCTCTCGTTTTTAGGTTGTTTGTGTATATACCCAACTGTAGGTCACCTATGTGACCAATCCTCACCATTGGTTTCACAGCACTTAGTAAGCATACGTTTGAAGACCGAGTTGGTTGATTTGGTCTGTCCATTCGCTCTAGGAGGGGCTCGACTTCCTTTGAGCTATGAGAAATGGGAGCGCCTTCTTCTTTTTTTTCAGGGATCTCCTTGGCTACAAAGAGAGCTATGGAGCCTAGCTGAAAGCTTGACAAGGCCTATTTAGTGTATTCGGCCACCCAACCACTCGCAGAAAGAAAGGGGCATTCAAAACCTGACAGGGATTCCTTCTCCTAGGGTTGCTCTGAGGTAACCGCTCGTCTTGATGCTGGCAGTCAAGAAGGCAAAGAGTTGACTTCTACTTTTGAAGTGTAAGGAGTTGACCTTCCTTCGCCTATCTCGGATTCTGCTACAGATTGGAACAATAGTTCACATTCGCTTGGGAATACCAAATAGAATGCAGTCGAGACAACCACAAGTAGAGGAACGACCGACACAGCTGGCATGCCCCCGCAACCTTCGATCCATCTATCTAAACATCGTTCTACTACAGAACTGAGTTCATCATAGCAGCCAGCCTCGGTAAGGTTAACTAGCAACTTGACTCACTGCACTCGAAAAAGATAGCAAAGCGACAATCGGTCGGTATGGGTGGAACCTAGTATAGCTGCGCTTTCTTTTCTTCTTCTTGGTCTAGTCTATCTACCCGTCTCTAAGTAAGCCCCTCACCTTCCCTTTTTGGAGTAGAGGTCAGAGGCTAGTGCGGGTAGCCCTGTCGGAAACTAGAAAGAAGAGGCTGATGCACCTGCCCGGCGGTGGGTGGGTTCAGCTCGATCAACTGGGATAGGAGTTTTTTCTCTATCTTGCTCCATGGTGTTCAAGCAGTGCGTCCAGAAAGCTGTGATTCATGGGAGGGAGCAGCTTCAATAGCTTTGGCTGTGAAAACTCTTGGTCTTGGAGCATCAGTGTCATCAGTTCACCCAAGATCAGCACAGGACAAATAACTACTAGGTTTGTGCCAGAAAAGCGTCTTGCGTGACGGGGAAAGAGTGGAAAAAGAAATAGATTCATCAGCTATGGAATCTGACAGGTATCGGTATTGAACAGAGGGGGCTGTTCACAAAGCATCCCATGGTGCGCTCCGAGGAGGGGAAAAAAGATACCACACACAATTCTGAAACTCGAAATCCGTTCCTAGAAATCCGTGAAATCATTGTTCTGGGTCACCTTGGCTTTTGTGTTCCGTAGTGACTAGGGGAAGTTGCCAGGCTTGGTATCTCTCCTGCTTCTTGACCTTGCTTCTCACCATTAGGGGATAGAGTCTAGTAGTTCCTTCCATGCCAAGGAAACTTCTATCGATTGGCGCCGTTGGTTGGAAATTTGCATAGCATTCCCACGCCTCGTTCTTCATCAGCTTGGTGCCGCTTCAATTACGAGGTCTGTCAGCTTCCATCTCCCGATGTTGCTACTCGTATCCATTCCTCCCTGGAACCTGTTGCGAAGAGCTTGCAAAGGTGCCAAGGTTGCCTGAATCGAATCAAATAAGAGCTCTGCCTTCTTGACTAGCTATTCGTGCTGCTCCGCTAGCTGGTGACTTGCCTGTCCCCTCATACATACTTACTTAGGTCTAGACCCCTATTCGCTGACCACCGGGCTCCATCTTTCTAGTAGCAAGAAAAAGCCTATACTACTTCTGATTCCATACGCAACGCATACCTCTAGAGTGTAGCAGTGACTTCTTTCTCTCTCTAGTTTAGCAGTGACTTCTTTCTCTCTCGGTGATCCCTTGGTTGGATACTATTTGCATGTTGACTAGTGGGAATTCCAGCTATCCCTTTCCAACAACTAGACAAGTTCGGTGCATCTAGACTTTCTTTTTGACCGATATACTGAACCTATTCCTTTCAAGCCAACCGATTCAAACTCGTAGAATGACTTGACTTTCGAACAAGACTACGGCACTCCTTCCTCGAGAACTGCTTTCGCTTCCAGCTATTTAAGGCAAGACAAGAGCGGATCGGCTTTTCCTTGCTACAGAGGATTGAAGCTCTTTCCACACTGAAGATCGGATCCATTCCAGCTTCACTTCAACCTTGCCAGCTCTATTGCTGGGATTCCAGAAGTTATATTAATGGATTTGCCACCTGGCTCGCTTCAATGGATGAGTCGGGCTAGGGTGATGACTCGGGCTCGGGAGTTTCCAGTGAAGGAAAAGTCT
>Ga0070662_100001657_pt1 | contig 13699 bp, 14 predicted proteins | sample KBSC53metaG_FD_65648 | JGI IMG/M metagenome (GOLD analysis project Ga0070662, IMG submission 65648) | Corn rhizosphere microbial communities from Kellogg Biological Station, Michigan, USA - KBS C5-3 metaG | ecosystem: Host-associated > Plants > Roots > Rhizosphere > Soil ...
ACGGCTTAGGAGGCGCGGGCGGCGCCGTTGTGGCGGCGGTGGGCGACGACCTGAGGGGTGAGGCCGTGGGTGGTGAGGGTGTCGAAGGCGGCCTGGAGGTCGGGGTCGAGGTCGGTGGCGACGTTCGCGGGGATGGCATCGCCGCCGAGGCGGACGACCCGGGCGTTGCGTTCGGTCAGGAAGAACTCGACCAGGCAGTCCCGGCACTCGGTGCCGCCGGGGCAGTCGTCGCAGCTGATCCGCAGTGGTTCCTCGCGTCCCATGGTCGTTGTCCCTCTCTGTTGCCGTCGGGGTCCGGCAGGTCGAGAGCACCCTATCGGGGGGGTGTGACAACGAAGATGCGGCCGGTTTGACGGCTGTGGAGAACTTGCACGCGTGATTCCACTTCGCTACCGTGCGGCGGCCGCGTCCCCTGTTGCGAGCGCAGCTTCTTGGACCAAGTTGCCGCAGCGACCGGAGCGACGCCACGGGGGCCGGCCGCCCCTCGGCTGCTCCGGCCGAAGGCTACGGCCCCCGCTTCCCCCGGGTGGGGGCCGTAGCCGCCCTCTCACCGGTTGTGGGCACGCCGAAGCGCAGTCCTGGCAGATACCATGACAAGTCATGGATCCAACCGACCCAGGCGGGCAGCCGCCCGTGCCCGAGCGACCCGCGCCGCCCCGGCCCGCCTGGCCGCCGCCACCGCCGGCCGCGTCATGGCCGGGCCAGCCGCCCGGGTCGGCACCGCCCGGCCAGCCGCCCGGGTGGGCACCGCCAGCCCCTCCCGCCCAGGCCGGCTGGGGAACGCCCCCGGGCCAGGGCGCGCCGCCCTCGGGGCCGCCGGGCTGGGGGCAGGTCACCATGCCGCCCGCGACCCAGTGGCCGCCGGCCTGGGGGACGCCCGTCCCGCCGCCGCCACCGCCGCCGAGGCGCCGGGCCGGCTGGATCGCGGCCGTGGTGGCCGGGTTGCTGGTGCTGGCCCTGGTGGCCGCCGTTCTGGTGGTGCGGTCGGGCGGCCAGGGAGGGCCGGCGCAGCGAGCGGCCGGGCGGCGGGTGGCGACCCAGGTCTCGGCCAACCCGGTCGCCGACCTGCCCAAGCTGCTGGCCAAAAGGGCCAAGGCCGTGACCAACGACGACCGGACGGCCTTCCTGGCCACCGTGGACAAGCGTCAGAAGACCTATTACAAGGCGCAGGCGACCCTGTTCGCCCGCATGCGGACGGTGCCGTTCTCGGCCTTCGCCTACCGCCTCGACCCCAGGGAGCTGCGCTCAGGGGCGAGACTGAAGCGGCACTACCGGGCCGAGCAGGTGCAGCTGGCCCCGGTCGAGGTCAGGTACAGGTTCGAGCACCAGGACGCCAGCCCGGTGCTGGCCCGCGAGTCCTTCACCTTCGTCCTGACCGGCTCGGGCTGGCGCATCGCCGGCCCCGGCGACAGCCGGATGCGCCGTCGCGACGACGTCGAGATCTGGGACAGCGGCCAGGTGGAGACCGTGCGCAGCGCCCGCACCCTGATCGTCCACCATCCCGGGGACGAGGTCCTGGCCCGGCGGCTGCTGCGGGTCGCGGACCGCGCCTACGCCCAGATCGGCGAAGCCTGGACCGGCCCCTGGGAGCGCAAGGCGGTGATCCTCGTCCCCCGCGACCAGTCCGAGGCCGAGCGGCTGGTCGGCGCGCGCGACCTGTCGCGGGTGGCCGCCGTCGCCTCATCCTCGGTCGAGTCGGGAGCGGCCGATTCGGTCCTTGGCAACCGGATCGTGGTCAACACCGACAACGTGGTCGGCTACAACGACCTCAACCTCCAGATCCTCGTCACCCACGAGATGACCCACGTCGCCACCCGCACCCTCGGTCCCGGAGTGCCCCTGCTGCTGGTCGAGGGGTTCGCCGACTGGGCCGCCCTGAGGCCGGTCGGCTTCTCGGTCGGGTCGACCCGGCCGGCCCTGAACCAGCGGGTCGACAGTGGCCGCTTCGACGGCCTCCTGCCGGCCGACAGTGAGTTCCGGGGCCGTGACGCGGCGGTCGCCTACGACGAGGGCTCGGCGTTCTGCCTGTGGGTGGCCGACACCTTCGGCGCCGGCAAGCTCCGGGCCCTCTACCGCAAGTTCCGCGGGCCCGACCCGCCGAGCACCAGCCGGCTCGAACGCGGCTTCAAGGACGTCCTCGGCATCTCCAGGAAGACCGCCGAGCGACGCTGGGCCGCCTGGGTCCGCGACCAGTTCCGCCGGTCTTGATCGCCGTGCCCCGGCCGCCGGCGGCCGACCCGCTGGAGGCGTTCACCGAGGACGAGGTGCGGGCCTGCGTCGACTACGCCAAGCCCCGTCAGCGGTGGGGGTTGGCCGGGTACGGCACCGACCTGGTCGTGCTGGCCGCGCTCGCCCTCAGCGGTCCCGGCCGGGCGCTGGTCAGGGGGGTTGCCGGGCTGGCCGGGAGCTGGGCGCCGGGCCGGGTGGTGCTGGCCACGCTGACCGTGCTGGTCGTCCGGGCCGGGGTCGGGCTGCCGTTCTCGGTCCGGGCCTTCCGCCAGGACGCCAGGGCCGGGCTGGCCACCCAGGGGATCGGCGGGTTCCTGCGCGACTGGTCCAAGGGCCGGGCGGTCGCCCTGGTCCTGACCGTCCTGCCGCTCACCGCCCTGGTCCTGGGGGCCCGCTGGGACCCGCCCGGCTGGCCGCTTGTGGCGGCGGTCGCGGCGGTCCTGCTGGTCCTCGCCCTGGCGGTCGTCGGGCCGGTGGTGATCGAGCCGCTGTTCAACCGGTTCCGCTCACTCGGCCCGGGCCCGCTGCGGGCCCGGCTGCTGGAGCTGGCCGCGACCATGCGGGTGCCGGTGGGCGACGTGCTCGTGGCCGACGCCAGCCGCCGCACGACCAAGGTCAACGCCTACGTCTCGGGGCTGGGCCGGACCCGCCGGGTGGTCGTCTACGACACCCTGCTGGCCGCGGCCGGTCCCGGGCCGGAGGACGGGTCGGGCGGCGGGGCCGACGAGGTCGCCCTGGTCGTCGCCCACGAGCTGGCCCACGTCCGCCACCGGGACGTGCTCTGGGGGACCATCGGGGCCGCCGCCCTGGCCGCGGTGTCGGTGCTGGCGGCCATCGCCCTGTTCGACCTCGAGCCGGTCCAGCGGGCGCTCGGGGTGAGCGGGCTTGGCGACCCGCTGGCCACGCCCGGCCTGCTGCTCCTGGGCGCCGCCGGCAGCCTGGTGGCGGCGCCGGCGGCCAGCGCCATCAGCCGCTGGGCCGAGGCCAGGGCCGACTGGGTGTCGCTGGAGGTGACCCGCGACCCGGTCACCGCGGTCGCCGTCGAGCGGCGTCTCGCTCTGGAGAACCGGGCCGACCTGCGGCCCAACCGGCTGCTGCTGGTGATGTTCGCCAGTCACCCGACCACCATGGCCCGGATCGCCCAGGCGTGGCTGTGGGCCGAACGCCACTAGAATGCCCGGGCCGTGAACCTGCTGCTCGTCACCAACGACTTCCCACCCCGGTCCGGGGGAATCCAGCAGTACTGCCACAACCTCGTGCGCCGGCTGCCTCCCGACCGGGTGGTGGTGTACGCGCCGGCCTGGCCCGGCGCCGCCGCGTTCGACGCCGCCCAGCCGTTCCGGGTCGTCCGCCACCCGGGGCGGACGATGCTGCCGACGCCCGACGTCCTGCGCCGGACGGTCGCCCTGGCCAGGGAGGTGCGGCCGGACCTGATCTGCTTCGGGGCCGCGTTCCCGCTCGGGCTGCTGGCCGGGCGCCTCACCCGGGCCACCGGCGTGCCCTGTCTCGGCTTCACCCACGGGGTCGAGGTCGCCGTCGGGCGGGTGCCGCTGGCACGCAGGCTGCTGGTCCGGGTGGCCGGCGACCTGCGCCTGCTCACCGCCGTCAGCCACTGGTCGGCGGCCCGGGTCGGCAAGGCGGTGCGCGGCCGCTGCCCGGTCGAGCTGCTCCCGGCAGGGGTCGACGCCGGCGCCTACCACCCGGCGGTCGACGGGCGGCAGGTGCGCGAGCGCCACCGGCTGGGGTCGGCGCCGGTCTGCGTGTGCGTCTCCCGCCTGGTGCCCCGAAAGGGTCAGGACCGCCTGATCCAGGCCTGGCCGGAGGTGGTGGCCAGGGTGCCGGAGGCGCGGCTGCTGCTGGTCGGCGGTGGGCCGTACGCCCGGCGGCTGCGCCGGCTGGCCGCCGCCAGCCCGGTGGCCGACCGCATCCACCTGGCCGGCGAGGTGGCCTGGGAGGACCTGCCGGCCCACTACGCCGCCGGCGACGTGTTCGCCATGCCATGCCGGACCCGCTGGCTGGGGCTGGACCTGGAGGCCCTGGGGGTGGTGTTCCTGGAGGCGGCCGCGACCGGGCTGCCGGTGGTGGCCGGCCGCTCGGGCGGCGCCCCCGAGACGGTGGTCGAGGGGGAGACCGGGACGGTGGTCGACGGCCGACGGCCCGGGCCGGTCGCCGCCGCCGTGGCCGGGCTGCTGGCCGATCCGGCCCGGGCCCGGGCTCTGGGGGCGGCCGGCCGGCGCCGGGTCGAGGCCGAGTTCGCCTGGAAGGCGGTCGTGGCCCGCCTCGAGCAGCTCCTGGCCGAGGCGGCCGCCGGTGGGCCCGGAGGACCAGGGAGCGCTTCCGAGGGGGCGGCCCGGTGAGGACCTCGTGGGCGCGGGCGCCGCTGCGGATCAGCTTCGCCGGCGGGGGGACCGACGTGCCGCCCTACCCGCAGACCCACGGGGGCGCGGTCCTGTCGGTCACCATCGACCGCTGCGCCACCGCCGCCCTGCGGCCCCGGCGCGACGGCGACTACCACGTGGAGTCCCATGATCTGCGGTCGCGGGCCGCCTTCGCGCCCGACGAGCTCGGCTTCAACGGCCACCTCGACCTGGTCAAGGCGGTCCTGCGCGACCTGGCGGCGCGCCGGCCGGGGCGAGGCCTCGACCTCACCCTGGCCACCGACGCCCCGCCCGGGTCGGGCCTGGGGTCGTCGTCGGCGCTGGTGGTGGCCATGCTGGCCGCCGTCGGCCAGGCCACCGGCCGGCGCTGGTCCCCGGCCGAGCTGGCCCGCACCGCCTACCAGGTCGAGCGGGTCGACCTCAAGATCGAGGGCGGCATGCAGGACCAGTACGCCGCCGCCTACGGCGGGCTCAACTTCATCGAGTTCGCCGGCGACGACCAGGTCGAGGTCCGCCCCCTGCCGGTCGCGGCCGAGGTCCTGGAGGCGCTGGAGCGCTCGCTGCTGCTCGCCTGGTCGGGGGACAGCCGCACCGACGACGGCATCCTGCGCCGCCAGGTCGACGGGGTCCTGTGTGGGTCCGAGCGCAGCCTGGCCAGCCTGGGCGGGCTCAAGGCGCTGGCCGAGGCGATGCGCGACGCCCTGCTGGCCGGCGACCTGGCCACCTTCGCCGAGGGACTGCGCCAGGGCTGGGAGCACAAACGCCGGCTGGCCACCGGGATCGCCACCCCGCGCCTGGAGGAGCTGTACGAGGTCGGCCGGGCCGCCGGGGCGGCCGGGGGCAAGGTCCTCGGCGCCGGCGGCGGCGGGTTCATGCTGTTCGCCGGGCCGCCGGAGCGGCGGGCCCGGATGGTGGCCGCCCTCGAGGGCGCCGGCGCCCCCTGCTCCCCGGTCCACTTCGACCTGCGGGGAGCCCTGGACGGCGACCAGCGAGCCGGGAGGAGACCATGAGCACGGAGGGGTTCGGCCGAGGGTCCGGGGAACCCCGGCGGGGTGCCCCGGATGGGTCAGGCAGATCTCCAGAGGGGGTGCCCCGATGAGCAGCATCGGCGGGTACCTGGCCAGCTCGGCGGCGGTGGCCGTGGCCCTGGCCGAGCGGCCGGGGGTGGCCGCCGTCGAGCGGGCCGCCCGGCTGGTCGCCGACGCCCTGGCCGGCGGCGGCCAGGTGCTGTTCTGCGGCAACGGCGGCAGCGCGGCCGACGCCCAGCACCTGGCGGCCGAGCTGATGGGACGACTGCAGCTGGAGCGGCCGGCCTACCGGGCGGTCGCCCTCACCACCGACACCTCGGTGCTGACCGCCATCGGCAACGACTACGGCTACGCCGACGTGTTCGCCCGCCAGGTCGAGGGGCTGGGGCGGCCAGGGGACGTGCTGGTCGCCATCTCGACCAGCGGCCGCTCCGAGAACGTCCTGCGGGCAGTGGACAGCGCCAGGGCCAAGGGCATGGTGGTGGTCGCCCTCCTCGGCCCGGCCGCCTCGCCCCTCGACGACACCGCGGAGGTGGCCCTGCACGTCGACGGCGACATCGCCGGGCTCGTCCAGCAGGGCCACATCACCATCGGCCACGCCCTCTGCGGGTGGGTCGAGCAGCGCCTGGCCGACGGATGAGGGCGGGCGGGGACAAAGCGACCCGCGATCGGGCGGGGCGCCGGCCGAGCCGGCCTGCGGTGTTCCTGGACCGCGACGGCACCCTGGTCGAGGAGGTGCCGTACCTGCACGACCCGCGTCGGGTGGTCCTCCTTGGTGGGGTGGCCGCCCTTGGGCGGCTGGCCGATGCCGGCTACGCCCTGGTCGTCGTGACCAACCAGGCCGGGGTGGCCCGCGGGCTCTATGACGAGGCGGCGGTCGCGGCCGTCCACCGCCGCCTGGCCGAGCTGCTGGCCGGCGCCGGGGTGCGCCTGGACGCCGTCCTGCACTGCCCCCACCACCCCGACGGGACGGTGCCCGGCTTCACCCGCGCCTGCCGCTGCCGCAAGCCCGGGCCGGGGATGCTGGAGGCGGCGGCCGAGCGCCTGAGCTTGGACCTGGACGCCTCCTGGCTGGTCGGCAACCACCCGGCCGACATGGGCGCGGCCGTGGCCGCCGGGGTGCGGCCGCTGTTCGTGACCTCCGGGCAGGCGGCCGGCCGGCCACCACCGCCGGGCGTCGACGTCGTCGGTGACCTGGAGGCCGCGGCCCGGGCCGTGCTGGACGGGTCCCCGACAGCGCCCGCGGGCATGGAGAAGGCCAGGCCCGCTCCGGCCGTGACGGAGCGGGCCTGGCCTGGGATGCCGGTTGGTCGCGGGCGACCGCGCCCTTGACCGGCACCGCCAGCGGTTGGTCCGGACCCCCCCGGATATCCCCCAACTCCCCAGCCGTCCGCTGCTGTCCCTGTCCCTCTGCCGGTTCCGGCGGGCTCCTCCTGCTGTCTCCGCCGGTACCTCTGTGAAGGACGAGCTGAGCGTAGCCGCCGGGGGCGGGCGCCGTCGGTGCCCTGGGTCACCGCATCCTGGTGATGTCCGACACACGCCGACTAGGTGAGCCGGCGGAGGGCGTCGGGGTTGCGAAGATGGATGGCGTCGGAGTCGTAGTCGATGAAGCCGCGCTTGCGGAACGCCCCAAGGGCCCGGCTGACGTTCTCGCGGCTGGCCCCGACCATGCCGGCCAGGTCGCGGTGGGTGAGGTGCAGCGTGATCCTGGTCCCGCCGTCGGGGTCGGGCTGGCCGTGGTCGTCGGCCAGGCTCAGCAGGGCCTTGGCCAGGCGGCTCTTGACGTCCAGCGACAGCAGGTCGTCGATCAGGGCCTCCCGGTCGGCCAGCCGGGCCGCCACCTGGCGGAGCAGCGCCGAGGAGGCGGCCGGGTTGGCCTCCAGGAAGCCCCAGAACGAGACCCGGCCGATGGCCCAGGCGGTGGTGGGCGAGGTCGCCCTGGCCCCGGCCGTCCGCCGGCCGTCGTTCAGCAGGGCGAGCTCGCCGATCAGCTGCCCGGCCCGGATGATCGTGTGGACCAGCTCGCCGCCGCCGCGGACGGGGGAGACGATCGCCACCTCGCCGGCGGTCAGCACCAGCACGTGGTCGGCGGGTTCGCCCTGGCGCATCAGGAAGCTGCCCACCGGGTAGTCGAACGGGGTCGCCTGGGCGGCCACGGCGGCCAGGGCGTCCGGCCGCCCCTGCCGGAAGATCGGGCTCTGGCCGAGCACCTGGAGCAGCGCGGCCTCGTCGGCCTGGGACCGCCGTCGGGTCATCTCCCCATCTCCCCTCCCGGCCGGGAGCCAGCACGCCCCGGCGTCTCGACCCCGCAGGCGGGGCAGGTCGCGCCGGCCGAAGCGGCTGCGTGTGGGGTCACGGCCCTCACCTGGGATGTGGCGCCGGGGCGCCGGTGGCCTACGAGTCGGTGCTGTCGTTGCCGTCGTCCGAGTCGTCGTCGGCGGCGGCTCGGAGGCGCGGTGGGTGGCCCAAGGAGTGTATACGGCGAGGCCAGGCGATTGGCCGTGTTACGGCCATCCGGTGCGAACTACAGCTTGTGCCCGAACTCCGGCGGCAGGCGGTACTCGTCGCCGACGATCGGGTCGCCCTCGGCGAAGCGGCCGAGCCGGAACGGGTGCAGGTCGACGGTGGTGGCCCGGCCCTGGGTGACCAGCTCGGCCATGCAGGTCCCGACGGCCGGGGACTTCTTGAACCCGGTGCCCGAGAAACCGCCGGCCACGAACAGCCCGGCCACCCCGGGGGCGGCGTCGAGCACGGCCCGGCTGTCGGCCGAGGTGTCGTAGACCCCGCGGTGGCCGCGGGCGAACGGCGCCCCCGCGAACGCCGGCACCCGCCCGGCCAGGCGGCCAAGGGCCGCGGCGGTCACCTCGTGGTCGTAGCCCTCGACCACGCGGTCGATCGCCTCCACCTCGAGATGGTGGCCGGCCTCCACCCCGAGCAGGGTCAGCTCGCCCCCGTGGGGCCGGAAGTAGGTGCCGAGCACGCCGTCGATCACCACCGGGTGGCGGCGGGCCGCGCCGGGCCGGCGGAAGAAGGCGATCTGGGAGCGCTCGGGGGTGATGCCCAGCTCGAACCCGGCCGTCCGGGCCAGCGGGTCGACCCAGGGCCCGCAGGCCAGCACGACCGCGTCGGCCCCGACCCGGCCGTCGTCGGTGTCGACCCCGACCACCCGGTCGCCGGCCACGGCCAGCCCCCGCACAGCCACCCCCTGGCGGATCCGCGCCCCCAGGTCGACCGCCCGGGAGGCGAAGGCGAAGGTCGTGGCCACCGGGTCGGCGTAGCCGGAGCCGGGCTCGACGGCGGCCATCTCGACCCCGGCCAGGTCCAGCTCGGGGTGCTCGGCGGCCAGGGCCTCCGGGGTGACGGCCTCGGTGTCGACCCCGACCCGCCGCAGCATGGCCACGTTCCGCTCCAGCCGCTCGCGCTCGCCCGGCCCGACCAGGATGGCCGCCCCGGTGACGGTGAACCCGCACCACCCCCCGACCCGCTCCTTCCAGTTCTGGAAGTAGCCCAGCCCGGTCAGGGCCATCCGGGCCTCGGGCTCGTTGGTGTAGTGCATCCGCACCAGCGCCCCCGACCGGGCCGTCATCCCCGAGCACACCGTGCCCCGTTCGAGCACGAGCACGTCCACTCCCCGCTCGGCCAGGTGGAAGGCGATCGAGCAGCCCATCACCCCGCCCCCGACCACCACAACGCTCGCCCCGTCAGCCATACCGGTCAGCATAGGCGAAGGCGCCGGTAGCATGGGTCGGCATGCGGATCAAGCTCGTCTCCGACATCCACGGCGCCGCTGACGCGCTGGCGCGGGAGGCTGCCGGGGCGGACGCGCTGCTGGTCTGTGGCGACCTGGTGAACCTGATCGACTACCGGACGATGCAGGGGATCGCGGCCGAGGTGTTCGGGCCCGAGGTGACGGCCGACTTCGTCCGCCACCGCACGGCCGGGCGGTTCGACGAGGCCGGGCGGGTGCTGCGCAGCGCGTCGCAGGGGCGGGAGGAGCAGATCCGCGACCAGGTCCGGGTGGCCGTGCGGGCCCAGTACGAGGCGGTGTTCGCCGCCTTCCCCGAGCCGACCTACCTGACGCACGGGAACGTCGACCGGCCCGACCAGTTCCAGGACCTGCTCCGGCCCGGGGTCCGCCACCTGGACGGGGAGAGCGTCGAGCTGGACGGGCTGCGGGTCGGGTTCGTCGGCGGCGGGCTGCCCCGGGGCAGCCGGCCGCACCTGTCGGAGTGCACCCACGAGGAGTTCGCGGCCAAGGTGGCCGCCGTCGGCCCGGTCGACGTGCTCTGCTCGCACATGCCCCCGGCAGTGGACGACCTGCGCTTCGACGTGGTCGCCGGCCGGCCCGAGCCGGGCAGCCAGGCCCTGCTCGACTACGTGGAGGAGCACCAGCCCGACTACCTGTACTTCGGCCACGTCCACCAGCCGCGGCGCAGCCGCCTGCGAGTCGGGCGGACCTGGCTGGTCAACCTCGGCTACTTCCGGGCCACCGGGCGGATGCTCGACCATCCGGCCTGAGGGCGTACTAGCATCCGTGCATGGCCGAGCACGCCGAGGGGTCCACCGAGGTCTACGCCACCCCCGCCGAGGTGATGGCGGTGGTGGCCGACTTCGAGGCCTACCCGGACTGGGTCGGGAACCTGGACGAGGTCGAGGTCCTGGCCCACGACCGCCGGGGGCGGGGGACCAGGGTCGCCTTCCGGCTCGGCACCCCCTGGGGGGAGCAGGCCTACACGCTCGCCTACCGCTACCAGCCGAAGGACGCCGGCATGTCCTGGACCTATGTGGAGGGGACACTGGACGACCTGGCCGGCTCCTACACCCTGGACCCGGCCGGCGAGGGGACCACAAGGGTCACCTACCAGCTGGAGGTCTCGCTCGGGATGCCGATCCCCGGCTTTCTGATGCGGCAGGCGGCCAAGCAGATCGTGCGCTCGGCCCTCGGCGACCTGAAGCGTCGCGTGGAGTCCATGTAGGCTGCCAGCACCGTGCGCATCCTCCTGTTCACCGGCAAGGGCGGCGTCGGCAAGACGACCGTCGCCGCGGCCACCGCCGCCAAGGCCGCGGCCCGCGGGCACCGCACCCTGGTCATGTCCACCGACCCGGCCCATTCCCTGGCCGACTCCTTCGACGTCGAGCTGGGGGCGGAGCCGCGCCAGGTCACCGATCGGCTCTGGGCCGAGCAGATCGACAGCCAGGCCCGGCTGGAGGCCAACTGGCGCGAGATCCAGGAGTACGTCGTCAACCTGCTCAACTGGGGCGGGGTCGACGCCGTCGAGGCCGAGGAGCTGTCGGTCATCCCCGGCCTTGACGAGCTGTTCAGCCTGATCGACATCAACCGCTACCACCAGGCCGGCAACTACGACCTGCTGGTGGTCGACTGCGCCCCGACCGCCGAGACGCTGCGGCTGCTGTCGCTGCCCGAGGCCCTGGGCTGGTACATCGACCGGCTGTTCCCGTCCTCGCGGCGGATCGCCACCGTGGCCCGGCCGCTGCTGGGCCGCCTCGGCAACCTGCCCCCGATCGCCTCGGACGCGGTGTTCGGGGCCGTGGAGCGGCTGTACCGGAACCTGGAGCGGGTCCGGGTGCTGCTGGCCGAGCCCGAGACCTCCACCGTCCGTCTCGTCCTCAACCCCGAGAAGATGGTGGTCGCCGAGGCCAGGCGCACCTACACCTACCTGTCGCTGTTCGGCTACCGGGTGGACGCGGTGGTGGTCAACCGGCTGCTGCCCGACGACGTCACCGACCCCTACTTCGGCAAGTGGAAGGAGATCCAGGCCGACCACTTCCGGACCATTACCGAGTCGTTCGCGCCCCTGCCGATCCTCACCTGCCGGCTGTTCGACGACGAGATGGTCGGGCTGGACCGGCTGTCGGAGGTCGCCGACGAGGTCTACGGCGAGCGCGACCCGGCCGGCGTGCTGGCCGAGTCGCGACCGATGCGGGTGTCCAAGCAGCGCGGCGGCGGCTACGACCTGCTCATGGACCTGCCGTTCGCCGAGCGGGGCGACCTTGACGTCCACCGCAAGGGCGACGAGCTGCTGATCAAGGTGGGAGGCTACAAGCGCAACGTGCTCCTGCCCCAGGCCCTGCAGCCGCTGGAGATCTCCGCCGCCAACCTGCGCGGTGGCACGCTGGTGGTCCGCTTCGACGCCCGCGAGGGCCCCTCGGCCGGGGCCCGGGGCGCTTGACGCGGCCAGAGACGGGAGACGCGCCGATGGCCCACGACGACCCCGGAACGGCCGGTCAGGCCGCCGAGTGCCAGTCCTGCCCACTCTGCGCCGGCCTGGCCAGGCTGCGCGAGACCGCGCCAGAGGCGGTCGAGCACTTCGTCAAGGCCGGCGCCGAGCTGCTCCTGGCGGCCAGGGCGCTGCTGGACGGGGCGGCCGAGCCGTCGGGGTCGGCCGCCCCCGGTCGCCGCCGCCGCCGCCCGGCCGCTGGGGACGCGGGGTTTGCCAGCGACGGGCTCCAGCGGATCGACGTCGGCTAGCCGGTGGTGCCATCCGCTGGAGCCGAGCCGCAGGCCATCGGCCTCGACATCGGCGGCACCAAGATCGCCGGTGGCGTGGTCACCGAGAGCGGGCGGATCCTGGACCGGACCAGGGTGCCGACCCCGCCCGACGAGGAGGGGGCGACCCTGGCCGCGCTGCTGGCGGTGCTGGACGAGCTCCGGGACCGCAACCCGGGGGTGGAGGCGATCGGCCTGGGGGCGGCCGGGCTGGTCGAGCGGCCGGGCGGCATCGCCTGCTGGGCTCCCCACAACACCTACCGGCGGATGGAGCTGCGCCGCCTCCTGCACGAGCGGACCGGCCTGCCGACCAGCGTCGACAACGACGCCAACGTCGCCGCCTGGGCCGAGTCCCGGTTCGGGGCCGGCGCCGGGAGCGGCGACCTGGTGCTGGTCACCGTCGGCACCGGGATCGGGGGCGGGCTGGTGCTGAACGGCCAGATCCACCACGGCGAGCACGGGTTCGCGGGCGAGCTCGGCCACCTGATCGTCGACCCCGAGGGCGACCGCTGCGCCTGCGGCAACCGCGGCTGCCTCGAGGCGATGGCCTCGGGCTCGACCCTGGGCCGGCTGGGCCGGGAGGTGGCCGCCGCCGACCCGGGCGGCCGCCTGGCCACCCTGGCCGCGTCGGCCGGGGGGCCGGTCACCGGCGAGGTGGTGTTCGCGGCGGCCCGCGAGGGCGACAAGGCGGCCCTGGCCCTGTTCGAGCGGGTCGGGCACTGGCTGGGGGTGGGCATCGCCTCGCTGGTGACCATCTTCGACCCCGACCTGGTGGTCGTGGGCGGCGGGGTCGCGGCCACCGGCGAGCTGCTGCTGGCCCCGGCCAGGGCCAGCTTCGAGCGCTACGTCCACGCCCGCGAGCACCGCGACCTCCCCCCGGTGGTCCCGACCCGCCTCGGCGACGCCGCCGGCCTGGTCGGCGCGGCCACTCTGGCCCTGGCCCGCCACTGATGGCCGCGCCCCATTCTCCGAGGCACCCCCCTGGGGTTCCCCGGACCCCTCCGCGCCTCGCCATCACCCTGCCCCAGTTCTCGGAGCGGCCGGGGCCGGCACTGGCGGCCGCGGCCGACGCCCAGCGGCTCGGCTTCGCCGGGGCGTTCGTGTTCGACCACTTCTGGCCGCTGGGCGCCCCGGCCCGCCCGGCCCTGGAGTGCTGGACCCTGCTGGCCGCCGTGGCCGCCGAGACCGGCCGTGGTCCGGGAGGGTTCCGGGTCGGCACCCTGGTGACCCGGGCTGGGCTGCGGGCCCCGGCCCTGGTGGCGAGGATGGCCGCCACCGTGGGGCAGGTGGCGGGGGTGCCGGTGATCGTCGGGGTTGGCCGGGGCGACCGGGCCAACCGGGCCGAGAACCTGGCCTTCGGGCTGCCGTTCGGCGACCCGGCCGAGCGTGCCGCCGCCCTCGAGGCCACCGTGGCCGCCCTGCGCGGCCCACTCGCCGGCGTCCCGGCCCCGGAGGTCTGGGTGGGGGGTGTCGGGCCTGGCGCCCACGACCTGGCCGGCCGGGCGGCCGACGCCTGGAACGGCTGGGGGCTCACCCCCGAGGAGCTGGCCGCCGGC
>Ga0070662_100001662_pt1 | contig 13682 bp, 11 predicted proteins | sample KBSC53metaG_FD_65648 | JGI IMG/M metagenome (GOLD analysis project Ga0070662, IMG submission 65648) | Corn rhizosphere microbial communities from Kellogg Biological Station, Michigan, USA - KBS C5-3 metaG | ecosystem: Host-associated > Plants > Roots > Rhizosphere > Soil ...
ATCAAGGAAATTGATATCTATGACGAATGCAACTACAAAAAAGCCGACTTGCTCATTGAACTAAAAACTCACAACAAAGATTCATTGCTACGGGCCGCACAAACGTTGGCGGTGATCCTTCAAAAACAAATCGTTTATGATTCCACATGCGCCAGGAAAGATAAAGCTGTACAGTTGTTTCTATACGATAAAATGGATGGTTACAAAGAATCTCATTACTACATCCGTGGAGAAGTGACAGGTGAGCAATTACCCAAGGCTGAATTTAATGCGTTTTAGCAATGATGTTATCCAGTCTTTGGATTTCATTATCAATTCTTGTAAAAAAGCTTTGCAAACCTTTTAATTTCCAAATTTTATTTTGTATTCTTATGCTCTGAACAATTTTCAATTTCGTACTCCTGAAATCTCCCTAAATACTCCGTTCCGCCCCATTTATAAACTTCCAATTCTGAAACTCCTCAAGATTCCAGGTCTATCCAATGCTTGATGTTTAATCTAGACTAGAACTGCATTCCAGTAGTTTGTGGTGGTCCAGTACTATGAGGCCCTAACAAGCATCATTATTATCAATTCAAACCACTGATCATGAAATTACTATTACCAAGTCATCGAATTGACATCGCCTCTTTTATCAATTTCAGAGAGTATCGCAATCCTTTAAAGGTTCCGGTGACGAATATCCCTAAACAATTTATAACCTTATGTCTGCTTGGACTTGGGTTATTCTTTAGTTCTGCGACAAAAGCTCAATCATCTCCAGCTGATTGTAAACTAGGCTGTACGTCGAATGACGTGCAGATCAAAGCAGCGTATCTATCAGACGCATCCGGCAATAAATTATCTGCGAGCTTTGTTTGTCCACCCAGTGGTAGCGCTGCTGTTTATCTCACCCTGGAGCTTACAACTAAAACACCGCGTGTTGGAGTTGTAATATATGCCAACATAAAAAATTTTACTGGAGGAACTCCCGGTTCCATAATAGCAACTCCTTCACAATGTTTTGGCGTAGCGCTGAACCAACCAACAAATAAGGTTACATTCCAGAACTCTTTTGCGTGGCCCTGCGGAACCCCTATTGCCATGACTGACGTATTTCTGGGATGGGGAACCGGTAATACAAATTTTTGCACAGGTTCAGGGTTTCAGTGTCCCGCCACCTCATCAAAATGCTATTCTTTACCCCCGGGGCAATATATAGCCATCGAGACTCCGGTTCCGCAAGACCAAACAATTACTCAGTGTTCAGATCAACCAGGCGGCAGCACCTCTACCTTTAATCTAAGCAATGTTTCAGTTACAAATTCGAGCAATGTAACAATTACATGGTGGGAGAATTTTACATCGCCCGGCACTTTTTCTAACCAGATCCTAAGTCAGAATTTGGGAAGTTATTCTTCAGCAAGCAAAATTATCTATGCAAAAATTACAAGTAATGCCGATAACAACGTTTTTACTGTAGCCAGGGTAACCTTAGTCGTAAATCAGACTCCTAATCTAACTATCACAAACCCGACCGCGGTGTGTTCTCCCGCAACAGTTGATATTACAGCGGCCGCCATAACAACCGGAAGCATATTGCCCGCTGGTACCAGCCTTACCTATTACACGGACAATAATAATAGTCCTGGCACTCAAATTACGAGCGCCGCCGCGCAAAGTCTGGGCAATGGTAAATATTGGATAAAAGCGACTACTGCCACCACCCCTGAATGCATCAACGCAAAATCTGTAATAGCAACAGTCAATATCACACCTGCAGCGCCGCAAGCCACTTTAACGCAGCCCAATTGTTCAGTTTCCACGGGAACTATAGTGGTGACATCGCCCCTCGGTGCTGGTATCACTTTTAGTATTGATGGAACAAATTATCAATCATCGGCGACGTTCGGCAATGTGTCTCCAGGTACTTACAATGTGACTGCAAAATCAAATAACTGTACATCGTCTGCAACATCCAAGACCATCAATTCCGCACCTCCCGCAGCACTTGCTCCATCCCTGTGTATCCTGCAGCAACCAGACTTGTGTGGCAACTCAACCGGCTCACTCAGAGTTACCAATCCAACAGGCCCTGGTTATCAGTACAGCAAGGATAATGGCGCAAACTGGCAAACAAATTCCGATTTTACCGGTTTAGCCGCCGGCTCTAATCCAAGTATCATAGTTAAAAATGCAGATGGCTGTATTTCTGCGGCTACCAGTTGCAGTAGCGCTGATCCAACCTGTCTTTCGTCAGTTACTTCCAAGGTTTCAGTCACCACAGAAAACATTACAGCGTCACAAACCACTGTAAAAGCTTATCCAAACCCCTTCAGTGATAAGGTAAGATTTGAATTAACCTCGTCGGTGGCGGGCAACGGCAACCTGGAAGTCTATAATATGATGGGCCAACGGGTGAAAACTATCTACAAGGGTTTTATTTCCTCTGGTACACAAACTTTTGAGCTAAATCTGCCCACTCGGCAAATAGCCAGTCTGATTTATGTTTTGAGGATCGGTGATAAAAAAATATCTGGTAAACTTCTACAGATAAACCAATAATTACTGTCCATTTAAAAAGCTGTCTCAGTAAAATGAGACAGCTTTTCTCATTAAGAAACACCCGGGAAACTTAATCATTGGTCAGTGTGCTGACTGAATATTATTTTTAAGCCATAAATTTCAGAAACCTTATCTTCGCCCCTTAATGAAAATACTCATTAAGCAGGCTTGCATCGTTGATCCTCCTTCTTCGCTCAACGGACAAATCACTGATATTTTTATAGAGAACGGGATTATTAAACAAATAGGAAAAAACCTTTCTGTTTCCGCCGATAAAGAGATCAATATTGAAGGACTTCACGTTTCACCAGGATGGATGGATGTGTTCTCAAATTTTGCAGACCCCGGCTATGAATTTAAAGAGACGCTGGAAACGGGCGCACAAGCTGCGGCTACCGGGGGCTATACTGATGTGATCGTCATTCCAAATACAAACCCTGTCATTCACAATAAGGCCAATATTGAATACATCATTCAAAAATCAAGATCGCTGCCTGTAAATATTTACCCGGCCGGCGCCATCACAAAAAATACGGAAGGGAAAGAACTGGCAGAGATGTTTGATATGCAGATCAGCGGAGCCGTTGCTTTTACTGATGGGATCAATTCAATCCAATCTTCAGGCTTACTCTTAAAAGCACTTCAATATGTAAAAGCTTTTGACGGGATCATCATTCAACTACCCGATGATAAAACCATCAACCCGCAGGGATTGATGAATGAAGGAATTATTTCGACACAACTGGGTTTACCTGGCAAACCTGCTATTGCAGAAGAACTGGTGATCGCAAGAGACATCAAACTGGCGGGATACGCTGAATCGAAAATTCATTTTACCGGCGTAAGTACAAAAAGATCTCTCGAGTACGTCCAGAGGGGAAAGGACCAAAACGATTCCCCTGGAGTGAATGCATCGGTTACCTGCTCTGTAACCCCTTATCATTTATTTTTCTGTGATCAGGACATGCAGGAATACGACACTAATCTGAAAGTAGATCCGCCTCTTCGTTCTAAAGAAGATCGTGATGCCTTGCGAAAGGCAGTGGTTGATGGAACAGTGGACTGCATTGCCACGCATCATTTGCCTCACGAATTCGACAGCAAAACACTGGAGTTTGAATATGCTAAATATGGAATGATCGGCCTGGAAACAACTTACGCTGTATTGAATACATGTCTTGAAAAGATAAGCCAGGAAAGGCTGACAGAGTTGCTTTCAACAAATCCGAGAAAAATCTTTAAAAAAGAAATCGCCGGTATTCGTGAAAATGAAAAAGCAATTCTTACCTTGTTTGCACCAAAACAAAAATGGACCATTACGGGATCCGATCTAATGTCCAAATCAAAAAATTCACCCTTTATTGGTAAAGAGTTAACCGGAAAAGTGATAGGCATCATAAATAAGGAGAAACTATTTTTGAACAAATAAATATTTTTATGGAAGAAAAAAAGGTAATGACACATGTACAAAAAGGCTTACTTGTGTCGCTCATATTAATTGTTGTAGGAATTGTCGCTCATTTTGCAGGGATTGAAAACGAAGGGTGGTATCGCTGGTTGCCTTCTATTATTTTACTAGCCGCGATTATATGGGCCTGTGTCTTTTATTCTACTCAGATGAATAATCAGGTAACTTTTGGCAATTTATTTCTCCACGGTTTTAAAATGAGTGCAGTAATTACTGTTATTGTAATACTGTGGACTGTACTCTCTATGACACTGATATTTCCCGAAACAAAAGAAAAAGCGCTGGATATGGCTCGTCAAAATATGGAAGATGGAGGTAAAATGAGCGATTCACAGATTGACCAGGCAATGGAGGCAACCAGAAAATTCTTTCTTGTGATTGTTATCGGAACAATCTTATTTGGAACGTTGGTAGTGGGGGCAATTGCTTCGTTAATTGGAGCCGCCGTAGCTAAAAAGAAACCGGTTAACCCATTGGATCAATTGTCAGTGTAATGGATATTTCTATCATCATCCCTTTTTTAGATGAATCAGAATCTTTACCGGAGTTGACGGAGTGGATACAGCGTGTGACCAATCAAAATCATTTGTCATACGAAATACTAATGATAGATGATGGCAGTACCGATAATTCATGGCAAATAGTTGAAGAACTAAGAAAAAAAAATCCCTGCATCAAGGGCATAAAATTTCAGCGTAACTATGGTAAGTCAGCGGCGTTAAATGAGGGCTTTCGTGCTGCCCAGGGAGATGTGGTCATTACAATGGATGCTGACCTGCAGGACAGCCCTGAAGAAATCCCTGAGCTGCGGCGTATGATCATCGCGGATGGATACGATATTGTTAGTGGCTGGAAAAAAACGAGACATGATCCCCTTTCAAAAACAATACCTTCAAAATTTTTTAACTGGTTTACAACAAAAGTTTCCAAAATAAAACTGCATGATTTCAATTGCGGTTTGAAAGCCTATAAGCTAAAAGTGGTAAAAAGCATTGAAGTGTACGGAGAAATGCACCGCTATATTCCATTAATTGCAAAATGGGCAGGCTTTAAAAAAATTGGTGAGAAAGTAATTGAACACCGCCCAAGGAAATATGGAAAGTCAAAATTTGGAATGAGCCGATTAATTACCGGGGGTTTAGACCTGGCGTCCATTGTATTTGTCGGTAAGTATGCCAAACGGCCCATGCACTTTTTTGGAACATGGGGTGTAATTGCATTTCTTTTAGGATCGATCATTTCCCTATATCTCACCATTTCCAAATTCTTTTTTGACAGGACAGGGTTGACACAACGTCCTATATTCTTTGTTGGCATCCTGGCAATGATCATCGGTACCCAACTTTTTGTTACAGGTTTTGTTGCTGAACTCATCTCGCGGAATGCTCCCGGCAGAAATAGTTACCTTATAGAAGAGAAACTGGGATTGTAATGCAGAAAATCATTATAGTAGGGTCCGCACATCCGTTACGCGGAGGAGGATTATCTACGTTTAACCAAAGGTTGGCAAAAGAATTCAACGACGGCGGAGATAATTGCTCCATCTATTCTTTTTCACTGCAGTATCCATCATTTTTATTCCCCGGCAAAACACAATATACTGATGAGCCGGCCCCGGAAAATTTAAAAATATTCTCGGTCATCAACTCTGTGAATCCATTGAACTGGATAAGGGTCGGAAACAGGATCGGGAAAGAAAGACCGGATATTGTTGTTGTTCGTTACTGGCTTCCTTTTATGGCCCCGGCATTGGGAACTATTCTCAGGAGGATAAAAAAAAATAAACATACCAGGATCATTTGTATTGCTGACAATATCATTCCACATGAACATCGGCCGGGCGATAAAGCTTTTACAAATTTTTTTGTAAAAAGATGTGATGGATTTATTACCATGAGCGAACAGGTGATGAATGATCTGCTTAAGTTCGTCCGGGACAAACCCGTGAAACTCGTTCCACACCCTTTATATGATAATTTCGGAGAGATCATTTCAAAAATTGAAGCGAGAGAAAAATTAAAAATTAAAACTGACGAATTAATAATTCTCTTTTTTGGATTTATCCGGAAATATAAAGGGCTCGACATACTGCTGGACGCGATGAAAATCATAAAAGAAAATACCAAATCTCAAATATCAAATCTCAAATTACTTGTAGCAGGAGAATTTTATGACGATGAAAAACCTTACCTGCAACAGATCAACAGGCTTGGCATTAACGATGATGTGATATTACGGACAGATTTTATTCCTGACAGCGAAGTGAAATATTATTTATGCGCGGCAGATGCTGTGATACAGCCTTACCGGAATGCAACCCAAAGTGGCGTCACACCACTCGCCTATTATTTTGAAAAGCCAATGATCGTAACCAATGTGGGCGGCTTACCATCACTGGTGCCAAACGAAAAAGCGGGGCTTGTCACAGAACCAACTGCACAATCTATTGCCAATGCCATTCTTCGGTTCTATCAATTAGGAGAAAATTATTTTTTACCGCATCTTCGCAGCGAAAAACAAAAATATAGCTGGAGTAACCTCACGAATGCTATAAAAGAAATAAGTAAAAATTAAGAAACCAAAGGCGATTTTTTTTTTGACTTTTGTATTTGGACTTTTGAATTAATCATGATCTATCGAAGCAAAGCACCCTTACGGATTGGACTGGCCGGTGGCGGCACTGACGTGAGTCCATACAGCGACCTCTATGGTGGCGCCATTTTAAATGCCACCCTTTCATTGTATGCACACGCAACTATTGAACCGATCGAAAAAAACCAGATCATACTGCATGCAATCGACCAGAAAGAAGAAGAATGCATGGAGTGTATCAATGAATTGCCTGTAGAGGGTAAACTGATCTTATTGAAAGGTGTTTATAACCGGATACAGAAAGATTACGGGGTGCCTGTAAAGAATTTCCGGTTGTCAACATTTGTTGATGCTCCGGCTGGTTCCGGGCTCGGCACTTCTTCAACACTGGTAGTGGCTATTGTTGGCGCCTTTGCAGAAATGTTGCGTCTGCCACTGGGAGAATATGATGTCGCGCACTACGCTTATGAAATAGAAAGAAAGGATCTTGGACTTGCCGGTGGAAAGCAGGATCAGTACGCTGCTACCTTCGGGGGAGTGAACTATATGGAATTTTATGATGGTGACAAAGTGATCGTAAACCCCCTGCGCATAAAACAACAATATTTGTTTGAGCTGGAAAATAACCTGCTATTGTACTACACTTCGAAAAGCCGTGAGTCCGCTAAGATCATTGAGCGGCAGGCAAGCAATGTCGTAAATCAGAAGGAAACTTCTATTGAAGCAATGCACCAGTTAAAGCAACAGGCGCAAATGATGAAAGAAGCGTTATTGAAAGGTCGTCTGGACGAGATCGGTGAGATCCTCGATTTTGGTTTTCAGCAAAAACGAAAAATGGCCTCAGGCATCAGCAATGAACTAATGGACGAAATATATGAAACGGCAAAGGCCGCCGGCGCTACGGGGGGCAAAATATCAGGAGCAGGAGGAGGAGGATTCATGATCTTCTATTGCCCGGGAAATACGAAATACAATGTCGCAAAAAGTTTAGAGAGATTTGGAGGCGTTCATCGAAATTATCAATTTGTTGAACATGGATTAACAACGTGGACGGCATAGTCAGAACCACAATTTATAGAATTAAAAGATTGTCAGGATATGAGTAAGATCAAAGATATTATACAGTCTTCGATAAACGTAAAACAGCAGGTTTTGCAGAGTGAAGAATTAGTTAACACGATCGGGAAGATTGTCAATGTAATTGTCAACAGCTTTAAAAACGGCAAGCGTGTATATTTCTGTGGAAATGGGGGTAGTGCAGCCGATGCCCAGCACCTTGCAGCAGAATTTTCCGGTCGCTTTTATACTGACCGGAAGGCCTTGCCCGCAGAAGCTCTTCATTGCAACACTTCTTATTTAACAGCAGTGGCCAATGATTATGGCTATGATGTGGTTTACTCAAGAATAATTGATGGTATCGGGCAGGAAGGTGATGTACTTGTCGGTCTTTCCACATCCGGAAATTCGAAAAATATTATTAAAGCATTTGAAAAAGCCAGGGAGAAAAACATAATTACTGTTGGCTTTACGGGTGAGAACGGCGGGGGAATGAGATCGTGTAGTGATTATCTTATTAACATTCCTTCGGCCGATACGCCACGCATACAGGAAAGTCACATCCTGGCAGGTCATATCATTTGTCAATTGGTAGAGGAAAAATATTTTAGTTAATTGCCTGATTGTTCCGTTGCATTATGGTTAGTGTTAGTGATTATAACAATCCTGCGATCTAACAATCCAACATATGCTCAAAGAAGCGATCATTCTTGCCGGTGGCCTGGGTACAAGACTTCGTTCCGTGGTTTCCGACCTTCCGAAATGTATGGCGCCTGTTGCGGATCAACCATTTCTTAAGCATGTTATCCGGTACTTACTTTCCCAGGGCGTTGAAAAATTTATTTTCTCGCTGGGTTACAAACATGAAATGATCGAAAGCTTTCTGAATGATGAATTCCCGACCCTCCATATTGAATGTTCTGTAGAACAAGAGCCACTTGGCACAGGAGGGGCCATTTACCTGGCTTGTAAACGGGCAAAAGACAACAATGTTCTTGTGGTAAACGGCGATACTCTTTTCAAAGCAAATCTGAAAAAAGCTGCTTCATTTCATCTTGACAACAATGCAGACTGCACGCTACTGTTGAAACCCATGCAGGGTTTCAATCGCTATGGTGCTGTTGAACTGGATGATGATCTTATCGTAAGAAGCTTTAAAGAGAAACAATTTTTTCAAACGGGTGATATCAATGCGGGCATCTATCTTTTGAATATAGAACAATTTATCGACAGGGACTTCCCGGAAAAGTTCTCTTTTGAAAAAGATTACCTGGAAAAATATTACAGCGAAAAGAAAATATTTGGACTTATAGAAGATAGCTATTTCATTGACATTGGCATACCCGCGGATTTTAAAAAGGCGCAGGAGGAATTAAAACAGATCGCTTTGCATCTTGAGAACACAGATCGAGACTGGACACTATTCCTGGACCGCGATGGTGTGATAAATCATGAAAAAGAAAATGATTATATATTGAACTGGAGCGAATTTGAATTTTATCCCGGCGTTACTGAGGCGATCCGTTTACTTTCAGAAAAATTCGCTACAATTGTTGTCATCAGTAACCAACGGGGAATTGGAAGAGGTCTAATGAATGAAAAAGATCTGCTCGACATTCAGCACCGCATGAAATCAGAGATCGCGAAAGCTGGCGGACGTATTGATAAAATATACTATTGCACGGCTACCGATCCCCATCATTTTTACAGAAAGCCCAATCCGGGCATGGCATTGCAGGCTGCAAAAGATTTTCCTTCTATCGATCTGTCAAAAACCATAATGGTAGGCAATAAACTCAGCGATATGCAATTTGGCCGTAATGCAGGAACATACACTGTCTATTTAAAGACAACACACCCCGAACAGGTATTTCCTCATGCGGACATTGATCTTGTCTTCAATTCCCTTATCGATTTTGCCAAAGCTTTGTAAAATTTTACCTGCTTACACTTTTAAAAGGGCTTTTATCGTTATTACGGTCTGGATTCTACTGTAACTTCGTACGATATGCTGAACCAAACTCTCCTGAAAAAATTTTTTCGATTCCTGGCTTTTTTCGCTATGCTGAATATCTTTCTCCTACAACAGGGTATCGCACAAAAAATTTCCCAGGCGGACAAAAGGAAATTGACAGCAAAAGAGGATTCCCTGCGAAACCTGGCAGCCGATATTATCCTGGATAGTCTTACTGCATCCCGGATGAGGTCGGATAGCTTGTTTGTAAAAACCCTTATTCGTGCGCTACAAATAAAAAACTCGTTTTATTACCCTTTTGATTCTGTGCAAGGTGTCTCGAAGATATATGCGCCCGACAGCACATTTAGAATTTTTACATGGAACATTTCTTTTGACGATTACTACTCCCGGCAGCGAGGCGCTATTCAAATGAGAACAAATGATGGCTCCTTAAAATTAGTAGCCCTGCGTGATTGTTCAGAATTTACTCCTGATGCCATGGATTCCATACGCACAAGGGCAAACTGGATCGGTGCAGTATATTACGATATAGTAAAAACAAACTATAACGGTAAAAATTATTACACATTGATAGGTTTTGATAACAACAGCGTCATGAGTAATAAAAAATGGATAGAAGTGATGACGTTCGATCAGAAAGATGAGCCTGTTTTCGGAGGTCAGTACTTTAACTACCAGCAGGACAGTTTGAAACGAGCTACGCAGTACCGGTATAGCCTTGAATATAAAAAGGAGGCCCGCGCCATTTTAAAATACGATGAAGATAGTAAACTGATCATTGTGGATCATTTGATTTCCGAGACTGATGAACCTGATAATAAATGGACCTATGTTCCTGATGGAGATTATGAAGCCTTTAAATGGCAAAACGGGCAGTGGATGCATATTGACAAACTATATGACTACAAATTAGAAGAAGGCCATGCTCCTGTTGGGGACCCACTACTCGATGCAAAAGGGCACCCAAATGAAAAGAAACTGGAAGAAAAGTCAGAACAAAATAAGACGAAGAAAGGCAACGAAAATTATTAAGGCTCGCTCCCCGATCGCAATCATCCCTCCTGTTACATCTTAATTCAAAGACTTTTATATCTCATCCGTATATTTATATCTAATGCGCGCCAATCGGCGGGAGAATCATGCAAAACGAAACGGTCGAGTTATCCATAGTAATGCCTTGCCTTAACGAAGAGAAGTCTCTTGCCTATTGTCTGCAAAAAGCTTTTTCGTTTCTCGCAGTCAATAATCTTAAAGGTGAAGTGATCGTGGCAGATAACGGCAGCACAGATAATTCTCCATTCATTGCTCAACAATTCAATTCGATTCTGATCACCGAACATGAAAAAGGATATGGCAGCGCCACCAGGGCGGGCATTGAAAAAGCAACAGGAAAATATGTCATCATTGGTGATGCAGATGCTAGCTATGATTTCAGCGATCTTATGTCATTTCTCGAATTGCTAAGAAACGGAAGTGACCTTGTAATCGGCAACCGCTTTAAGGGTGGTATAAGAAAAGGTGCTATGCCGTTTCTGCACAGGTATATAGGTAACCCCACGCTCTCATTTATAGGTCGTCGCTTTTTTAATATTCATCTTGGTGATTTTCATTGTGGCTTGCGGGGAATAGTAAAAGACAGCTATAACCATTTGGATCTGCGGACAACAGGTATGGAATTCGCATCCGAGATGATCGTAAAGGCAGCATTAAATAGAATGAAAATTGCTGAAACTCCTGTAACCCTTTACCCTGACAAAAGACAAAGCCCTTCCCATCTTAGAACATGGCAGGACGGCTGGAGGCATTTGCGGTTCTTACTTCTCTTTAGCCCAAGATGGCTATTCCTGCTTCCCGGAATATTTTTAATGATCTTAGGACTTATTGGAACGATCGTTCTCATCTATGGTCCTGTGCAATTGGGTAATAAAAAACTGGATGTACATACTCTTGTTTACACTTCAGGATTTATTCTTTTAGGTTTTCAATTTATTAGTTTTTATATTTTTTCCAGGACGTATGCAGCTATCCATGGGTTATGGCCGGGACAGGAGAGATTCCTTTATCGCTTCAGCAAATATTTCAACCTGGAAAAAGGAATTCTTTTTGGCGTTGTATTATTTATCGCAGGACTTCTGCTCATGGTCAAATCGTTTTTGTACTGGCAGAACGCGAGATTTGGAAATCTTGATCCCGTTATTGTATTGCGTTGGGTCATTCCATCTGTTGTATCGCTGGTTCTCGCGGTGCAGGTCATCGTTTCTTTTTTCTATCTTAGTTTCCTTACCATCAAAAGCAGAAAATAAACCTGCATGAAACGAGTGTTTTCCTACAACAAGATCATCGTCATAATGCTCTTTATTTATTCTGCGATACAGGTATATTGCATTAATCAACTTTCTATCAATTATGATGAAGGCTCTTTTGCCAGCTATGGGACCTCGCTGTTGAAATTTCAAAGAGAAAAAGACGTAATGAAATATGAAAGTAAGTTACCCGTTACTGCTTTTAATATGATACCCCGCGCTATCGAACAGGTCTTGCATCCCAATCTCAAAAGAAGCTGGCCTGAATCTGCGGTAGACATCATACGGGGACGTTATGTCAGTCTTTTTGTTTCTCTCCTTCTCAGTATTCTCATCTTTCAGTGGTCAAAAGAACTATACAATGAAAAGACCGCCTCATTTGTGTTGCTTCTGTATTTGATGTGTCCAAACTTCCTTGCACACGGGATCTTTGTTTCCTCTGATATTTTTGCCTGCTTTTTCATGACCTTATCTTTATACTATCTGTGGAATTTTTTTCTTCATAGGAAACAGAAGTATTTTGTCTTTATGTCGATTGCTACGGGGCTGGCAGAGATCTCTAAATTTTCCATGATCCACCTTTTCCTGATCATCCCTTTACTGTCAATTTTAACCTGGACTTATACATCGGGAAATAAAAATTTTATCAATAGATCCAGTATCAAAAGAGTTTTAGTTTATTCACTCCTATTCATTTTTATAAATTGGCTGATCATTTGCATTTCTCATCTCTTTTTCCAGGTATTTCTGCCCATGAAAGATTACACATTCCTGAGCGCACCGTTCAAAAGCTTACAACAATTCATTTCAGGCATTTTTCCCGGTTTTCCGGTTCCCCTTCCCTCTTCTTATGTGAGTAGTATGGATGCCGTTATTTATTTTGATGAATTGGGCGGTGGCGTTAAAGGAAGTCTCAACGGTGCCCCTTATATCCTTGGCAAAAATAGCGTCAATGGTTTTTGGTATTATTATTTTGTTGTTTTATTCTTCAAGCTTCCGATACCCATTCTTTTGCTCTGGCCAGGCTCGATCTTTTGGGCATTTAAAAGCTTCAGGAAGGCAGCCTTTTTCAGGAATGATGTTTTCTTTATTTTGCCGGCCTTTTATTTTCTCATTTACATGAGCTTCTTTTATTCGACACAAGTGGGAATACGGCATTTGATGATCATCTTTCCCTTACTATATATTTTGTCTGGTAAACTTATTTATGAATTAACCGGAAAGAAGAGTCAATTTGTATTATACGGCTTATTGGCATATCAATTCATTTCAGTATCGGGCTATTTTCCCCATTTCCTGCCCTATACTAATGAATTTATTTTTAAAAAGAAACTAGCTTACAATAAAATTGCTGATACAAACTTATGTTATGGAGAAGGTGATAAATATTTAAAAAAATATCTTGCTATCCATAAAGATGCTATTTTTCAACCCGACAAGCCCGTTGCGGGGAAGATCGTTATGGAAGTAAATGAAATTTTAAATCTTAACATGCGAAGTTTGCATAAGTATGATTGGGCAAGATCGCTTAGCCCTACTACACATATTCATTCAGAATATCTCGTATTCCAAATAACAGAGCAACAAGCCGATTCATTACGAAAAATCTATCATTAAAATCGTGAAGCCCATAAAATCTTTTTTAGAACAATACGGAATTCACAGCTTCCTGCTCCCGGTGTTCTTTATTCTTCACAGCTATAGACAATACTATGGCCTCGTCGATATTGCTGTAGCGGTA
>Ga0070662_100001669_pt1 | contig 13651 bp, 8 predicted proteins | sample KBSC53metaG_FD_65648 | JGI IMG/M metagenome (GOLD analysis project Ga0070662, IMG submission 65648) | Corn rhizosphere microbial communities from Kellogg Biological Station, Michigan, USA - KBS C5-3 metaG | ecosystem: Host-associated > Plants > Roots > Rhizosphere > Soil ...
GCGATGGCGGAATTGGTATGCGCCATCAATTGCTGGAGCGCGCTGTCCCACGGGCGGTCGCCCATCAGGTGACCGTACAACGCCGACACCAATGTGTCCGGCACACATCCGCTGCTCTGCTCCATCTTCATCTTCTCTCCCGGCATCCTTGCTGTTCTGCAACGCCCTGACCCCGGTAGCAACGATCGGGCCGACTCAAGTTTTTTCGCTTCACAGCAGTTTATGGAGCGGTTTTCAAAAATGGAGGAGAAATATGTGAGACAAAGCATATTATAGCGGTGTCCCTCTGGCGGCTGCCGAAATTTCCGAAAAACCACCTACTGCCAACTGCCGCGACCGCTTTTTTTTGGCGTTTTCCACGGCGTTCGGATCGACTAGAAAACCTGTGACCGCGTTCTCGCGACGACGAAAAAAGGAGCGGAGTGATGTTGGATAAAAAGATCGTCAACGGAACGATTGTGGACGGTACCGGGCGCGCCGCCTTCGCAGGCGACATCGGGATACGCGATGGAAGGATCGTCGCGGTCGGACATGTGAACGAAGCAGCGCATGAAACACTGGACGCGGCAGGTATGATCGTTTCCCCCGGCTTCATCGACGTGCATACCCACTATGACGCGCAGGCGTTCTGGGATCCGACCTTCAGCCCCTCCTGCTATCACGGCGTCACCACCGTCGTGGGGGGATTTTGCGGCTTTTCGATCGCCCCCCTGACATCCGAGGCCAGCGACTACCTGCTGCCGATGCTGGCGCGCGTTGAAGGAATGCCGCAGGAAACGCTTCGCGCGGGCGTGCCCTGGGATTGGTCCAGCTTCGATGACTTCCTAACCCGCCTGGAAGGGACGGTCGGCCTCAACTGCGGCTTTTTCGTCGGGCATAGCTGTGTGCGTCGCGTAGTGATGGGCGAACGCGCTGTAGGCGAAGTGGCATCCTCCCATGACATCGCCAGAATGCGCGAACTGGTCGACGTCTCGCTCAGGGAAGGGGCGCTGGGATTCTCGACCACCGTTTCACCGACCCACAATGATGCCGACGGAAATCCGGTTCCGTCACGCTTCGCCACCCGCGAAGAGATTCTCGAGCTCGCCTCCGCGGTTCGCGATCATCCGGGCACGTCGCTGGAAATACTGCCCAGTCTGGATTTCGACCAGGAAACGCTGGACTTGCTGACAGACTTTTCCCTGGCAGGCCAATGCGCTGTGAACTGGAACCTGCTTTCGATTCAGGGCGCCGGCGAGCAAGATCAGGCCGGGCTGCACCGGATGTTGAACGCCGGCAGTTATGCCCGCGAGCGCGGTGGGGAAGTGGTGGCGCTGACTCTGCCGTCCTCCCCCTCGGTGCGGATCAATTTCATGACGGGGTTTATCCTCGATTCGCTTCCCGGATGGTCTGCTTTCTTTCAACTTCCTCCCGAAGTACGGCTGCGCAAGCTGCGCGATCCCGAAGAGAGGGCGCGGCTAAAGGCTTCAGCTGAAACCCAGACCGGCATAATGTCCATGTTCACCGACTGGGGCAGCTTTCGCGTGCTGGAAGGGATGAGCGAGACCACCCGCCGGTTTCAGGGCAAGCTGGTGTCCGAGGCAGCTTCCGAACTGGACGTCGAACCATTCGATGCCATGATCGACATGGTGGTGGCCGATGGGCTGCTCACATCGTTCCAGCCGGCAATAAAGGGGGAGGACGACGCCACTTATGCGTTGCGCGGCGAGTTGTGGCAGGATGATCGCATCATTATCGGCGGCTCCGATGCAGGCGCGCACACGGACATGATCGATAGTTTCGCGTTTTCCACCAAGCTGCTGCAACGCTCCCGCGATTATGATCTGCTGGGCCTGGAACAGACAGTCCACCTCATCACGCAAGTTCCGGCGGAATATTTCGGCTTGCGCGAGCGTGGCGTGCTTGCGCCGGGCTATCACGCCGATGTCGTGATCTTCGATAAGGACAGCATTGCCAGCGGCGATGTCTATACGCGTTACGACCTGCCCGGGACCACGGAAAAAGGTCGTCTCTATGCGGAAGCGATCGGGATTGCGGCGGTGATGGTGAACGGCGAGGTGCTGATACGCGACAACCAGGTCACGCAAGCACGACCCGGTCGGGTGCTACGATCCGGCCGCGACACGCAGGCGGTCGCCGTCCCGCGCGTGAGGGAGCCGGCTTGAGCACCCGCACGGCCGGCACCTGAAGCCGCCGGGGACTGCCAAATATCCACTCCATCGAATCGTAGGTGGTCACCAGCGCCAGTTCTGCTTGGAGGCTGCGCTCCCTGTCGCCATCGCCTGCGCCCAGTTCTCGGCAATTACCCCGTAAAGCGCCGCGATCGAACCTTCCTTGAGCTCAGGTCCCGATCCCAGCGAAAGCAGTGCTGACCGATGGCCCAGGCTGGAGACGCCCAGATGAGAAGCGACAATCCCGGTGGTTCGATCGAAGAGCGAAGCGACCGCGAGGGTGGAAGGATCACTGAGAGTAGAAGTCGTGCACATACTATAGTAGATAAACCGAAGGCGAAACGAACGCCAATGCTTGTGCATGGACATGCGCAAGCTCGTCGGTCGGAATGTGCGCAGGCTTCGCATGGAGCGGCAGATGACCCAGGAGGAGTTCGCCGAACGCTCGGGCTTCTCGCAGCAATATATCTCCGACCTCGAACGCGGGCGTCGCAATCCTACGATCGTCTCGCTTTACGAACTGGCACAGGCGCTCGGCGCGACGCCGATCGATTTGATCCTGCCGGATTAACGCATTTATAATCGCAAGATCGTTTTAATCGCAGAAGATTTGGAAACTTGAGCGACAGTCGCGTTCAGGCTCGCCGAAAAAATGGGGCACGACCGCACGCCATGCCCCACATGTGATCATTCTGCGGAAAGTGGATTTTATAGGATGAAGTCGGCGGCCACCAGCGCCGTTGGTGATGTTACCTGCAGCACGAAATCGACATTGGAGTCGCCATTGGTATCGCCCTGCACGTAAAACAGTGTCTTGCCGATCTGCGAGACATACAGCTCGCCTGCCACGCCGTGGAAAGCATCGGTGAAGGTGAACGCCTGGTCGCCCGAGGTGATCGTGTCGGCATCGATGCCGGAAAGATCGATGATGTCACCCTGCGCGTGCTTGAAGTCCTTGATCACGTCGACGCCGGACTGGTTGTTGCTGTCGGAGGCGCTCGTGAAGAGGAACGTGTCGGCCTGATTGCCGCCGGTCAGGATGTCCGCACCCAGACCGCCCGCGAGCGTGTCCGCACCGTCGCTGCCGATCAGATTGTCGTTGCCTGCGCCGCCGGTCAGCACGTCGGTGCCGAGCCCGCCGGTCAGATTGTCGGCGCCGTTGCCGCCGTCGAGCAGGTCGTTGCCCGCGCCGCCGTTGAGGACGTCGCTATCGTCGCCGCCCGACAGCGTGTCGTTGCCGGCGCCGCCGAGCAGCGTGTCCGAGCCTGCGCCCGCGTCGATGGTGTCGGCGCCATTGCCCGCATCGATCGAATCGTTGCCCGATCCGGCGAGGATGGTGTCGTTGCCGCCCTTGCCGGTGAAGGTCTCGTCGGCGGCGCTGCCGAAGAGATTGTTGGCGTTATTGTCGCCGACCAGCACCGGATCTGCCACCTTCATCATCAGCAGCTGGCCGCCCTCGACGACGGTCGAGGCCACGCCGGCGAGGTTCGGATCGGTCGCGGCCGGATAGTGTGCCTGCACGTCCAGCAGATAGGCGTGGGTGTGCTGATCGCCGAAGATCGACGTCACGTCGATCACGCCGGAGGATTCCTCATCCTGTGTGAAGGGTGCGGTGGGCGTCTTGAAGCGCGCGGGATCATGCTGGGCGATGTCGGTCAGCTTGTCGGTGGCGGGATTATAGTCCCAAATCTGCGCGACGCGGGCATTGTTGCCCGGATCTTCCTGCAGGATGACATGGCCGGTCGCGGCATCGACCGTGATGTTGTCGAACATCCGGTGCACGCCTTCCGGGCCGGTGCCTTCGCTGCCGTCGAGCAGCATGGTGATCGTCCCGCCGAGTTCGGGGTGCGCAACGTCAGCGAAATCCAGCGCATAAAGCCGCGAAGGGCTCGTGACGTTGTTCGTTGTCACGAAATAATAGCGGCCGGGATTGTTCGGATCCCATGCGCCATCCTCCGGACGGAGGAAGCTGGTGCCGCCGGCCGCTTCGGCGTTGGCGTTGGTTGAGGTGGCATCGAGCGTCGAGGCGTCGCCCAACGATTGCAGCGAGAAGGTGGTGTAGGCGGACGCGGTGGTCGAGGATTGTTCGTCGACGACGCCATTGGCCTTGAGCACATAGAGCGTCCCATCGGTCAAACCGGCCTTTTCGAGCTCCGTGCCCGTGCTGGCCTTTTGTCCTATGTAGAAGAAGACATGGCTGTCAGCGCCGGTGGTGCCGCCGTCCTGCTGTGCAGCCAATAGCGTGACATCGCCGGTGTTGGGATTGGCGAGCGTGTTTTCGGAGGGGAAATTGCCCATCCAGGCAAGCTCATAGGCGTTGCCGGCTTCGGCGCCCGAGCCGAATAGCGCAATCGAGCGGCCCTGGCCGCCTTCTTCACCGGTGAGATAAATCAACTCCTGCGAGCCATTACCGGTCGCGGAATTGTAAAAGGCGGATGGCTGCGCAAGATCGCCCGAGCAGAAGCGGGTGAAGGCTACGTTCGGGGTGAGATCGTAACTGTCCGTTGTGGTGTTCCACAAATAGACGTTCTGGATGGCATCATGGCCATCGGTTACCGCCAGCGTGGCCTTGTTGACAGTGATCTGGTCAATATAGGCTCCGGTCGCGCCGTGAGCGCGGGTGGTGCCGGAGGTGTCGCCGAACTCGTGGTTGACGAACAGAGTGACGGTGCCGTCGCCATTGTCATGGGCGCCGATGCCGTCCGGGATGCCACCGAAGATCGTGCCGGAACCCATCTGATCGCCAGTGCTGAGGATCGAAGTAAAGCTGATATTCGGCTCCAGCCCAATGAGATAGGGCGTCTGCGCTGTCGAAGGACCAATAGGCATAATGCTGCTCCCCTGGTTAGGTGAACGGTACATTAACCATAAGAGGTTGCGCGCTGCGGTCAGGCGCGCGACCGCGCTGTGAAAATTCCATTAAAGCAACCTGACCCGCATGTGACAATTTGATGTCATGGCTTTCCAACGGCTGACCGGGCGGGCGAGAGCGAAGCCTTGCTGCGGTGCGGCGCAGTAACAATCTTTTAACCATAGAGTCCCGAAAGTTGCACATCGCCACTGCAAGAGCCGCTGCGGGGGTTGGCACGTCGCCGATTCCAAGAGCGGTGGCCTTTCCCGATGTTTTTCGATGCTGTGAGCAGCGCCAGATTCGGCTGTCGCGTGGGCGTGACGCTCGCGATGCTGGCTGCGCCCGGCTTGGCGGCCGCGCAAGTCCAGGCGCCTGCGACTACGGCCGCGCCTGCCAAGTTCATGATCGCTGCGATCGACGTGTCGGGCGTCACCGTGCTGCCGCAGAGCGAGATCGAGCAGGTGATCTACCCCTATATGGGGCCCGATCGCAGCACGGACGATGTCGAGGCGGCGCGCAAGGCGGTGCAGGATGCCTATGCCAAGCAGGGCTATGAATCGGTCCAGGTCGATATCCCGCCGCAGCCGGCACAGACCTTCGCGCAGGGGATCGTCCAGATCCGCGTAACCGAGGCGGCGGTCGGCAGCGTCAAGGTCACCGGTGCCAAATATCATTCGAGCAAGCTGGTGCGCGAGCAGGTCGCCTCGATCCAGCAAGGCAAACCACTCAACCTCAAGACGCTTCAGACCGATCTGGCGGATGCCAACCGCTATCCGGACCGGCAGGTCACCCCCTCCTTCCTGCCGGGCAAGGAGCCCGGCACGGTCGATGTCGATCTCAAGGTCAAGGACAGCCTGCCCTTCCACGGCAGCGTCGAGATCAATAACGATCACAGCCCCTCGACGCGGCCGCTGCGCCTGATCGGCAGCCTGCGCTACACCGATTTATGGCGGATCGGCCATACGATCAGCGCGAGCTACATCGTCTCGCCGCAGGATCGGAACCAGACCGAAGTTTTCTCGGGCGCGTACAATGCGCCGATCCTCGGCACGCCTTGGACGCTGACCCTCTATGGTTACACGTCGAACAGCGACATCGCCGCGCTTGGCGGTAGTAACGTGCTTGGTGATGGTTATCAGATCGGCCTGCGCGCGATGTACCGGCTGCCGTTCGAAAAAACCTATCAGAGCATCAGCTTTGGTTTCGACTACAAGCACTTCAACCAGAATATCACGGTCGGGGGGCAGCCGGCGGGGCGGGCGCCGATCGAATATATTCCGATCTCGGCCAGCTACAGCTTCTCGTCGGCCGGCGATAAATCCACCACCGACATTACGCTCAGCACCACGCTCGGCCTGCGCGCACTCAAGAAGTTCGGATGTTTCTCGACCGATCCTAACGTTACTGCGCAGAACTGCCAGATCGTCGACCAGTTCAAGAACAAGGATCTGGAAGCGAGCGAGAATTTCTTCCACGCCAATTTGGACGCGAGCTACAACCGCTCCTGGAAATATGATTTCGTCACCGCACTGCGTCTCTCGGCGCAGCTCGCCGACAGCCATCTCGTTACCAACGAGCAATTCGCAGCCGGCGGCCTGACCAATGTTCGCGGCTATCTGCAATCCGAGGCTGTGGGCGACGACGGCTTCGTCGGCTCGATCGAGTTTCGGCTCCCGTCAGTTGCCTCCCACCTACCCAGCTTCGTCGATGAACTCAGGCTGTTCGGCTTCGTCGACGGTGCCAAGATCCATGTGCTGAGAACGCTGGCGGATCAGACGAACCATTTCAGCCTGCTCGGCATCGGCGGCGGCGCGCGCATCCGCCTATTCAACGCGCTCAGTGGCGAATTGAGCGTCGGCCTGCCGCTGCTCGATGGGCCGACTTCGAAGAGCAATGACCTGCGCACCCTGTTTACGGCAAAGGGGGAATTCTGATGTTTGGATCGCATGCAAAGGGCAAGATCGGGCGCGGCCTTCTCGCCATGCTCGCCTCATTGGTCGTGCTGGCCTCGCCCGCGAACGCCTGGTGGAACAAGGACTGGAAATATCGCAAGGCGGTGACGGTCGATACCAGCCCGAGCGGGCTCAACGTCAGCGGGCCGATCGGCCGCACCGTGCTGCTCGTCAAGCTCACCAGCGGCAATTTCACCTTCACCGAAGCGCTGCAGAACGGGGCCGACATCCGCTTCGTTGACAGCGACGACAAGACGCCTTTGCCTTTTCATATCGAGCGTTACGACGCCACCACCGGCATCGCCTATGCTTGGCTGTCGGTGCCCGCGTTGAATGGCGGCGAGAAGAAGCAGCTCTGGCTCTATTTCGGCAATGAGAATGCGCCGGTCGGTTCGGATGCGAAGGGCACCTTCGATCCCGATTATATGGCGGTCTATCATTTCGGCGAAAATCCCGGCCAGCCGAGTGCCGACGCCACCGCCAACGGCAATGCGGCGCAGGCCGCGCCAGCTGGAATCGACGAAGGCGCGATCATCGGGCGCGGCGCGCGTTTCCCGGGTCAGGGGGCGATCCAGATCGCGGCCTCGCCCTCGCTCGCCATGCCCGCCGGCGCGCCGTTTACCTTTACCGCCTGGGTCAAGCCCGATCAGCTTGCCGGCGAGCAGGCGGTGCTGGCGCGCGGGCCGATGGTGGTCGGCCTCAACGCGGGCGTGCCGTTCGTCTCGGTGGGCGCGGCCAGCGTGAAGGCGGCCGCCCCGATCAAGCAGGGCGAATGGACCTATCTCGGCGTCGTCGCCGATGGCAAGACGGTCAAGATCTACATCAACGGCATCGAGGCAGGCGCAGCCTCGGCCGCGCTGCCCGCCATTGGTGGTCCGCTCTTGATCGGCGGCGGCGAAGGGCGCCCGTTCACCGGTGAGATCGACGAGGCAAGGCTTTCGAAGACCGCGCGTCCCGCGGCGATGCTGCTGGCGATGGCGAGCGCCGAGGGGCCTGCCAACAAGGTGGTCGGCGTTTCCGAAACAGCCGAGAAGGCTGAAGGCGGCGCCAATGTCGTGGGCTTCATCATCAGCAAGCTCGAGCCGGTGGATGCCGGCATCATCTCGCTCTGTATGATTCTGCTGGTGATGGCGGTCTGGCTGATGGTGGCGAAGATCCGCTATCTCAACGCCAGCGAGCGCGGCAACAAGGTATTCCTGAAGCGCTTTGCCGACATGCACGAGGATCTCATTCCGGTCGCGGAAGTGCGGGGCATATCGCCGCAGGAGGTGAGCTTCATCAGCACCTCGCCGCTTGGCCGCCTGTACGAGATCGGCATCGACGAACTCAACGTCCGCCGCCGCATCGCCGCCAGCCGGCCGCTTTCGGGCGAGGCGGTCGAGGCCATGCGCGCGGCGATGGATGCACAGGTGGTCGACGAAAACCAGAAGCTCGACCGGCTGATGGTGATCCTCACCATCGCCATCTCCGGCGGCCCGTTCATCGGCCTGCTCGGCACCGTCATCGGCGTGATGACCGTGTTCGGCGGCGTGGCGATGGCAGGCGACGTCAACGTCAACGCGATCGCGCCCGGCATCGCGGCCGCGCTGCTGGCGACGATCGCGGGGCTCGCCTGCGCCATCCCGTCGCTGTTCGGCTATAATTATCTCAACAGCCGTATCTCCGCGATGGCCGATCAGATGCGCGTGTTTGTGGACCGGCTGATCACCCGCCTTGCGGAAATGCAGGCGGAGGCCGCCAATCCGCTGCCGCCCACCCTTCCTCTCGCCGCTGAATAGGAGCAACGCCGATGCAAGCTGGTGGCGGCCGCAAGGCCTATGACGACATCAACATCACGCCGATGCTCGATCTCGCTTATGTGCTGCTCGTCATCTTCATCCTGATGGCGACGGCCTCGGTGCAGGGCATCAAGGTCGATCTGCCCAAGGCAAGCTCGGCGCAAAGCCTCGTCCAGCCAAAGACGATCGCACTCACGGTCAACAATCAGGGCCAGATCTTCATGGATGCCTATCCGGTGACGATCCAGGATCTGGAGACGCGGCTGCGCAACGCCAAGGCCTCCAATCCCGATGTGCCGATCGTGCTGAAGGGCGACGCCACCGCCCAATATGGCAAGATCACCGAGGTGCTCGATCTGTGCCGCCGGCTCGATCTCAGCAAGGTCGGGCTCGTCACGGGCAAGCAGACCGCGAGCTGACGGGCGGGTGCGGGGCACGTAGCCGTGGCGGACGCAGCAGCTTTCGAAGCGCCAAGGGCCAATCCCGCGATCAAGTGGGGATTGGCGGGCGTTGGCGTCGTGCTGCTGCTGGCGCTGGTCTGGTTCGTCTATCGCTCGATGACGGGCGTCCACGGCGTGCAGGTCAAGGAAACGCCACCGGTCATCTCGCAGCTGCTGCCGCCTCCGCCTCCGCCACCGCCCCCGCCGCCCAAGCCGCAGGAAAAGCCGCCCGAGCCGACTGAAAAGCCCACGCCGCAACCCTCCGCCGAGCCCAAGCCCAACGCCCCCGCGCCGATGCAGATGAATGCCGAAGCGCAGGCCGGCCCCGGCAGCATCGCGGCGGGCTCCGGCACCGGGCTCGGTACCCCCGGCGGCACCGGCACCTGCCTCGGCAGCAATTGCGGCACGGGCGGCGGCATCGGCGATGCCTTTTACGGTCGCTATCTCAGCAGCCAGCTTCAGGATCGCGTCGAGCGCGAAAAGAAGCTCAGCCGCTCCGCCTTCAGCGCGGACTTCGCCATCTGGATCAGCGGCGCGGGCGCGGTGACCAAGGTCGAGCTGGTCAAGGGCAGCGGCGACAATGGCCGTGATGACATGCTTGCTTCGGTTTTGAGCAAGGTCAGCGGGCTCGATCCGCCGCCATCTTCACTCCGCTTTCCCCAACGTATCACCGTTCGCGGCCGCCGGTCGCTCTAGATTGCCAGCAAGGACAAAGGCTTATGATGTTCAAGATCAACAAACAGGGGCGCCTTCTGATCGCCGCGGGCCTGCTGGCTTCGGCCGCCTCCCCGTTGCTGGCGCAAAGCGAACCCGCCGCGCAATCCCCGTCGACCAATGCTATGGTCAATCTCATTCGCCTGCTCGTGCAGCAGGGCACGATCACGCAGGCCAATGGCGATGCGCTGCTGAAACAAGCCGAAACCGAGGCGGGCCAGGCGCGCGCCGCCGCGCCGCCGGGCGATCTGCCGCCGCCCGCGCCCGGCACGATCCGCGTGCCCTACGTCCCCGAAACCGTCCGCAACCAGATCCGCGACGAAATCAAGTCCGAAGTCATGAAGCAGGCGCAGGCCGAAGGCTGGGCCGCGCCCGAAAAGGCAGCGCCGGCCTGGGTGAATGGCGTGAAGCTCTCGGCTGACGTGCGTGTAAGAAGCCAGTCCGAATTCTATTCTAAGGATAATGCCAACGATATCTTTGATTATGGCGCGATCAACGCGACGAACGGCGGTTTTGATTTCTTCAAGAACGTCAATAACATCCCGCTGATCAACACGCGCGAGGACCGCCTTAACCGAATGCGCGTCCGGGCGCGGCTGGGCGCAGAATTCAATATCAGCAAATTCGCTGGGATCGCGGTTCGCCTCGCCACGGGCGACGATACCAGCCCGATCTCTACCAACCAGATCCTGGGCGGCGGCCTCGGCAAGCGCAATATCTGGCTCGATCAGGCTTATCTCAAGCTCACCCCGGTAGAGTGGGCAAGCGCCAGCTTCGGCCGCTTTCCCAATCCATTCGCATCCACCGATCTCGTATTCGACCGCGACGTCAATTTCGATGGTGTCGTCGTCGAAGCCAATGCCGCGCCGATGCTGCCCGATGGCATGAGCTTTGCTGCTCGCGCCGGCGCCTTCCCGCTGGATTTCGGATCTGGCGATTTCCCGAGCACCAGCCAGGACAAGAAAAGCTATCCGTCCAAATGGCTGTTCGCCGGCCAGATCGAGGGAGGATATGATTTCGGCGGTGGCGTGCAGTTCCGCGCTTCAGCGGCTTATTACAAGTTCAAGAACGTTCAGGGCCAACTCTCCGATCCCTGTCTTTTCAACGGCGCCAGCGTCGGCATCGGAACCAACGACCCGGTCGAATGCTCGACGGATGGCAGCCGTGCCTTCTTCCCGCGCAAGGGCAATACGCTGTTCTTCGTCCGCAACATCGTCGTGCCAGCGCCGGACACCGCGCCCGCCAGCAACCGCCAATATCTGGGGCTCGTCTACCGTTACTCGCTGCTTGACCTGAACGCGTCGCTCACGGTGCCAGTCAGTGGCGGCGTTCAGGCATCGCTGCTCGGCGATTACGTTCGCAATCTCGCATATAAGAAAGCGGATGAATGCCGCTATGGCGTCGGGCCCAACGGTATTCCGTTGACCAACGTCGTCTCCGTCAACGGCAACGACAATGCCTGCTCGGCTACCAGCCCAGCCAATGTCGTCAGCGGGAATGACGGCTATCTCATCCGGCTGACGGTCGGCCACAAGCGGCCGCACAAATGGGGCGAGTGGAGCATCACCGGCGATTACCGCTATCTCCAGACGGATGCCGTGCTCGACAGCCTGACCGATAGCGATTTCCATCTCGGCGGCACCAACACCAAGGGCTACACCATCGCCGGCACGCTCGGGCTGTTCGACGGCGTCTCGCTCACCGGCCGCTGGATGAGCGCCAACGAGATCACCGGGCGCCCGCTCGCGATCGACGTGTTCCAAATTGATCTCTCGGCGGAATTTTGAGGCATGGGCCACAACCGAGCCGTCACATCAATCACGCGAGACTGAAACAAAAGCTCCATAGGGGTGAGCGTTAACAGATTCGTAAGAATCGCGATCTTGGCGCGGTGGGGCAATTTATGGACGTACGGGGTTCCCGGCACGTAATGGCGGGGCGCGCGCTGCGCTCGGCGCTTCTCAAGGGGGCGAGCAGCGCCGCGCTGGCGGTGGTGCTGGGATCGGTGCCCGCGCATGCGCAGCTGGCCGCGATGCGCGCCGCGCTTGGCATTCCGAACAATGTCGGGGCGGGCGCGCCGGCGGTGACCAACACCGTCACCGCGGTCACGCCGACGATGAGCCAGATTATGGCCCGTCACCAAAGCTATCAGGCGCGGGTGGCGCAGGCGGCGGGGCTGGTCGCGCAGGCCAATTCCGCGGCGCGCGCGGCGGCGCAGGCAGCGGCGCAGAGCGTGCGCGACGGGCTGGGCGCAGGCGGACTGGTTCCGGTCGCCAATCCGGTTGCGTCGGCACAGGACCCGACTGGTCTCAACGTGTGGGAGGGCGCGTCCCAGCCCACCCAGACGCAGACCGGCGCGGCGGTCAACGTCGCCATCAACCAGACGCAATCACGCGCGCTGCTCTCATGGAACAGCTTCGATATCGGCCGCAACACGACGCTCACCTTCAACCAGCTGGGCAATAGCGACTGGGTTGCGGTCAATCGCATCGTCGGCGGCATCGATCCCGCCACCGGCCTGCTCGATCCGGCGCGCGGGCCGACGCCAACGCAGATCCTCGGATCGATCAAGGCCGACGGCTCGGTCTATGTGCTCAACCGCGCCGGGGTGATGTTCGGCGCGAACTCGCAGGTCAATCTTCATTCGCTGCTCGCCAGTAGCCTTGAGCTCGGCTCGGCCTCGGTGCCGTCGGGCGGAACTCAGCTTCGCGCGCTGTCGCTGCAGGAACGCAACAATGCCTTCCTCAACAAGGGCCTTTTGCCGGATGCAGTCTCCGGGCTTGTCTCGGCGGTGGCGGGCGAGCAGCATGGTGCGGTTTCGGTGGCGCAGGGCGCGCAGATCACCGCCAATGGCGGCTATGTCATCCTCACCGCGCCCAAGGTTTCCAGCGCGGGCGAGATCAAGGTCACGGTCGGCGGGCAGGTCAGCCTCGAGGCCGGCAACCAGGTCGATGCGGCCGTGTCCACCGGCGCTCCCGGAAGCGCCGATCCCAATGTGCGCGGCCTCGTGCTCACGTCGCTCGGTGGCGGCACGGTGGATGTCACCGGCTCGATCGATGCGCCGCAAGGCTATATCTCGCTCGGCACCGATCTTTCGGGAACGGTGACGCTGGGCGGCGTGCTGACCTCCACGACCAGCGTCTCCCGCAACGGCAAGATCAGCCTGATCGGCGGCACGGTCGATATCGCGCCGGGTGCGGCGATCTCGATCATGCCGGATACCGGCAGCGATACGATCCCGCAGAGCGCCGACTCGGTCGCCGCGTTCAAAACCTCGCAGATCGATATCGGCAGCCATTATTATACGACCAGCCAGGGCCGGATCACCGGCAGCGACGATGCCAAGACATCGGACCTGCTGCCCGCCAACATTACCATCGGCAGCAATGCGATCATCGAGGCGCCCAGCGCCAATGTCTCGATCGGCGGCAGGGTAGGGGATGTCACCCGCACCGTCGACGAAATCCCGGGGCTGGCGGGCGCGAAGGTCGAGGTGCAGGCCAATGCGGTGATCGACGTCAGCGGCGTTGCCGATTATCTGCTGCCGGCCTCGCGCAACATGCTGGAGATCTCGCCGGCCAAGCGCAACGAGCTGCGCGATACGCCCAATTATCGCGATACCACGACCGACGGCAGCTTCACCTTGAACGGCAAGACGCTGTTCGTCGATCCAAGGCTGAGCGGCGTGCGCGATGACGGCGTCGCCTGGATCGGCTCGCCACTGATCGAGGCCGGGAGCCTCGCC
>Ga0070662_100001683_pt1 | contig 13597 bp, 13 predicted proteins | sample KBSC53metaG_FD_65648 | JGI IMG/M metagenome (GOLD analysis project Ga0070662, IMG submission 65648) | Corn rhizosphere microbial communities from Kellogg Biological Station, Michigan, USA - KBS C5-3 metaG | ecosystem: Host-associated > Plants > Roots > Rhizosphere > Soil ...
TATTTCTCTCTCGGTTGGCTGCTCATGAAGCGTCTCCCTTGAAACGCCTTCACGCTAGCGCGACGGGCAGCAGCCGGCTGTCGTCGACCGCTGCTGTTGGTGTCAGCCGATCCCGACAGCCGCCGTTCAGGTACGCGGCTGCGGCGCCCGGCGCGTCTCGGCGATGGCGGCGGGCTTGGCGTCGAGCAGCTTGTGGATGTTGAGCGCATCCAGCGTGCGGGCCGAACTGCGCACCGCGCCCATCAGCACCACCACCACCTTGCGGCCGGCGGCCTCGAGCCGCATGGTCAGGCAGCGGCCGGCTTCGTTGGTGAAGCCGGTCTTCGACAGCATGATGTCCCAGCCCGGCGCGCCCACGAGGCCGTTGGTGTTGTGGAAGCGGCGCGCGCGGCCGTTGACCGTGACCACGGCACCGCGCTGGCTGGTGGCCGCTTCGATCTGCGGGTAGCCGGCGGCCGCCTTCGCGATCTTGGCCATGTCGTGAGCGGTGGCATGGTTGCGCGGCGAGAGGCCGGTCGGTTCCTCGATCACCGTGTCTTCGAGCTGCAGCTCGGCGATCTTGCGCTTGGCGGCCGCGACGAAAGCCTCGCGGCCGCCGGGGTAGGTGCGCGCCAGGGCCGCGGCGGCGTGGTTGTCAGAAGACATCAGCGCGATGTCGATCATCGTGCGGCGCGGCAGCACGGTGCCCAACGGCACGCCGGAGCGGGTGTACTTCAGCGTGTCGAAGTCGGCCTTCTCGACGCGGATCGGCTGGTCGGGCGACAGGTGCGCGTCCAGGACGACCATCGCGGTCATCAGCTTGGTCATCGAGGCGATGGGCGCGGGCGTGGTGGCGTCTTTCTCGAACAGCACTTCGCCGCTGGTCTCGTCCATCACGAGCGCGTGGGCGGAGTGAAACGAGAGGTCGGCGGCGAAGCTGGTGGAGGCGACAAGAAACGTCAACGCGATGAGGTACTGCTTGAACATCGGTAGGCGGTAAGAAGAAGAAAGAACAACAAGGGGCCGCCATCGGACTGCAAACCGTCGCATCGGTTCCATTCGAAAGCAAAAAATCGGCCCCCTGTTACAACTCGCCGGGAACCGACGGTTCCACCTCTTTTAGGCCCTCCGATCCTGATTCATGGCCAGCGAAGCCACGCCCCGGGAAGCACCGGGAAACCCCGCTCCGTCGGCGCGGAAGCGAGGCAGAAACTGCCCTGGCACTCACGGAGGTGTTCATGCGTATCCAGTCGGCTCTCAAATGGGCAGCGCTTGCTGTCGCGGCGGTGGCGGCCTCGTCATATGCCACGAACTACTCGCTGTGGATCAACGGCCGCACCGGCGGTGGCCAGCTGGGCAACTACGCCGATTTCACCTACTGGGGGCCGTCGTCGGCGAACGCCGGGGTGAACAAGAAGGCCGTCAACTGGGATGGCTACAACCACATCTCCGACCAGAACTACCTGGTCCGCAACGCGCTCGACTGCTATTGCACCGGCAACAACTGGTGCTACATCGCGGTGCACAGCGCCGGCGACCTGATGATCGGCTACACGCTGGCGATGTACGGCAGCTCCGCACGCTACAAGAAGACGCCCTCGCCCAACTCGTCGGGCGAGTGCACCAACAGCGACGGCACCACGCAGACCGGCTGGAACATCAAGTGGGTCGATGTGGCGGCCGGCGCCGGTGGCGGGTCGGAGCTGTCCGACTATGGCGACTGGGCGGTATCGGAGCCGCTGGTGTCCGACCTCAAGACCAGCACGGCCCGCGCGATGTACGACCACAACAACACGCGCGGCAAGATCTTCTACATGTACGCCGGCGCCAAGGGCACGCTGTATTCGGGCGCGCTGCCCGGGCAGGACGACGAGGCCGTGGCCTACCACTCGAGCGGTGGCGTCTCGGGCAGCTCGGGCGGCTCGTACTGCAATCCTTCCGACTGGTTCTGCAACGACCTCACGCTGGGCACCGGCGCCAACGAAGGCGGCCGTGCGAAGTGGAGCAACCACTCGGTGGTGTTCCGTGACGACGGCGAGTCGTACAACCACTACACCAACGGCAATTGGGGCGGCGTGGTGTCGCGCGTGCGTGCCGACATGGAGCTGCACGCGCAGTAGTCGAACGACATGGCACAAGGGCCACGACGTCGCTGGCTGTGGTGGCTGACGCCAGCCGCCGCAGTCGGCCTGGGCTGGCTGGTCTGGACCTTCGCCGGCGAGCCGCAGGCTGCGCCGGTGAGCGCCGCCCCGCCCTCCGCCGGCGCGCGGCCGGCCGCCAACACGTCGTCGCAGCAGCAGGCGGCAGCAAGCGCCGCGCCTTTCAGCGCCGCCGGCGCCAATGCGCGTCAGATGCAGCTCGCGCTGTGGCAGCAGCGGCTCGAGCGCGCGCAGAGCGCGCTCGACGCCTACCGCAGCTCGACGCGTTATCCGCATGAGTCGCGCCCTGCGAGCGAGCATCCGGATCAGATGCAGCCCAACCAGCCCGTGGCCGAAGACCATGCGTTCCGCATGCCCGGCACCACCGGCAGCGCCAACGGGCTGCAGCTGAAGACCACGCAGGAGCGGGTGTTCGTGCAGGGCAGCGAGAGCGTGCGTTTCACGGTCAGCCTGCGCGACAGCGACGGCAAGGCGCTGCCGCTGCGCATCGTGCGCGCCGCAGCGCGCGAAGTGCCACCGGCACGCACCGCCTCGCTCTACCCCGAGGTGCCGCTCGACTTCAACGACGAGGGCAACGCCGGCGACGCGGCCGCCGCCGATGGCGTCTACTCGGCACGGCTGCAGCCGGCGACGCAGGGTTTCGCGGGGCTGCTCGGGCAGATCCGCGTACAGGTTTTCATGCAGTACCGCGACCTGCAGGGCTTCACGTATTTCGACATCGTCTACTCCGGCGACGCACCGGCCAGCTGGCAAGGCGGCCCGCGCGAGGCGCTGGAAGACGGCTCGCTGAACTTCTACCTGAAGGCCGACGTGCGCGAGGCGGGCCGCTATGTCGTCACCGGCCGCATCGACGATGCCAGCGGCAAGCCGTTTGCGCTGCTGACCTTCAACGAGGAAGTACAAGCCGGCCCGCAGGAGTTCAAGCTCACGCTGTTCGGCAAGCTGGTGCGCGACGCCAAGCCGCAGTTCCCGCTGACGCTGCGCGACGTCGACGGCTTCCTGCTGCGCCCCGACGCCTACCCCGACCGCAAGCTGATGCCACGGCTGCCCGGCAAGCTGCTCGCGAGCAAGGAATACCCGCTGGCCAGCTTCGCCGATGCGGAATGGAGCAGCGAGGAGCGCGACCGCTACCTCAGCGAGCTCAGCCGCGATGTCACGCAGGCCCAGACCCGCATCGACCAGCTGGCCACCGGGCCCTGACCGCCCGATGGGTTGGAGGCTCAGTACGCGTTGACCTGGGCGCAGGCCGAGGCGCTGTTCAGATCGATGCTCGACTTCACGCGCGAGAGCTTGTTGCCGTAATCGGAGCTCAACTCGCCCAGCACGCCTTTTTCGGTGACCAGCAGGTCGTAGCCGCTGAACAGCGGGCCGCGGCCGACGACCACCGAGCTCGGCTGCTGCAGCGACTGCAGGCCCGAGTACAGCCCGACCCGCCAGGTGGGCATGCCGTTGGCGTCGGCCCCGTTCGGCGCGGCATAGACCAACCGGCCGCCGAGGAAGTCATTGATGATCACTCCGCCGCAATAGGGCTGGATGTCGTCGAGCACGGTCGCGCCCTGGTACACCAGCACCTCGTTCTTCACGGTGCTGCCGGTCGGCGAGGCGATGTAGAGCGGCACGTTGCCGGCCGCGTCGAACTGGAAGCGCTTGACGAAGTAGACGTCGCTGACGAAGAGCTCGCGGCCCGTCACGCGCACGCCGTTCGGGTGGCCGATGCCATGGGCCGGGCCGAGCCAGTTCTTGTCGAGCCCCGCGAGGCGCGGCACCGCGGCGCTGAAGTCGATGGTCGCGCGCGCCACTGCTGCGCTCGCGAAGAGGTTGTAGTCGGCGATCAGCAACTGCCCGGCGGGTGTGGCCGCCAGACCGTTGGGGATGGCGAACTGGTCCATCGGGTCGGGCTGGGGCCTATCGACCTGCACGAAGTGCAGCGGCCGGCCCGCTTCGACCCGCGCGGCGAGCAGGTGGTTGTCGGGAGCACCGAGCAACCCGCCCGCCCGCTGCTGGCAGGCGGTGAACACCCAGTCGCCGATCTGCGCCAACCCGGTGAAGTTGCAGGTGCCGCTGACATCGACGCTCGCCCCTTCGGCGACGACGCCCTCGGTGCCGCGCTTGATCTCGAACACGCCGGTGCCGCCAGTCACGATCAGGCGGCCATCGGGCGTGAAGAGCTGGTTCTCCGCATCGGGCACCGTCGCGAGCTTGTCCTTGTCGAGGCAGGCGGACAGCAAGGGCGGCAGCAGGCAGGCGGCCAGCAGGCGCCAGGTCGAGAGCGTCATTGTCGTCTCCATCTGTGTTTGAACTCGAGGCCGGTTCGAGGTGTAGCTGCTGCGGCCGCGGTGCCGCAATGGCCGCGCAGGCCAATCGAGGGCCGGGCGGACAGCCCTATCGCTGGTGTCGGCCCGATTGGGCGTGACGAGCTGTTTCGAAACTGTCGTCACCGCCCGGCGTCCGGGGGGTCGCCAAACCGCTGCGGCCGGGTTACCGTGCGCGCCAGCGGCCGGAACAAAGCCGCATCTGCAGATGAGCGAGGGGACACCGATGAGTTTTGCCGAAGCGCCCGAAGGGCCGGCGCCTGCCCGCCCGGGCGACGCAGCGCTGCGCGACTACTACGCCGCGCGAGCACCCGAGTACGACCGCGTCTACGACAAGCCCGAACGCCAGAGCGAGCTGCGCCTGATCGAACGATGGGTGCCGACTGCCTTTGCCGGCCGCCATGTGCTCGAGGTCGCCGCTGGCACCGGCTACTGGACGCGCTTCATCGCGCCGCAGGCGGCCACACTGCTCGCCACCGACGCGGCGGCGCAGACGCTCGAGATCGCACGCAGCCGCGTGCAGGGCGGCAAGGTCCGCTATGCGGTCGCAGATGCGTACGCGCTGCCGCCCGAGCTGGGCCAGTTCGATGCGGCCTTCGCGGGCTTCTGGCTCTCGCACGTGCCGCGGCGCGACATCGGCCGCTTCCTGCAAAGCCTGCATGCCCGCCTGAAGCCCGGCGCCAAGGTGCTGCTGCTCGACAACCGCTATGTCGAGGGCAGCAACCTGCCGATCACCGAGCGCGACGACGAAGGCAACACCTACCAGGCGCGCACGCTGCAGAACGGCAGCACGCACCGCGTGATGAAGAACTTCTTCACCGAAGACGAGCTGATGGCGATGATCAGCGGCGCGGGCTGCCGCGCCGTCTACCACCCCTGGACCTACTACTGGGGCCTCGCCTACGAGGTGGCCGGCGGCGAATAGCGCCTTCGCCATAATCCCCCGCGAAACCGATGATCGCGAGGGAGTGGCCGAGATGGTGCTGTTGTTGTTGTCGCTGGTGCTGACCCTGGGCACCCAGGTGTGGCTCGCGCTGTACGTCAAGCGCATCGATCAGCGCTGGGCCTGGGCCACCCTGTTCCTCGGGCCGTTCGGCGCCGCCTATCCGGCGCTGCAGAACCGCTACAACCCCGAGCTGAAGGTCACCGTGCCCTTCTTGCTGAATGCCGGCTGCACGCTGCTGCTGGTCTACGCCGGCTGGCAGTTCGGCCAGCAGCTCAGTGCCGATGCCGCACGCCGTGAAGCGCTCGAGCGACTCAATGCGCCGCAGGCCGTCGCTGAGGCGGATGCACTCGCCGAACCGGCGGCACCGGCCTCGTCCACCGCGGAGGCGGCGTCGGCACCGGTGCCCGCACCGTCGGCCCCCGGCGTCAGCGGCCCGTTCGAGACCTTGTCGAAGGCGCTGCACGCCGCCAGCGTCACCCACACCGCGCGGCCGCTCGCCGAAGTGCCCCGGGGTGCCGCCGAAGCGGCCGAGTTCATCGTGTCGTCGATGACCGAGGGCCAGCCCACCGACGAATTCACCGCGCTGGTCCTGCGCTGCAACCTGGTGGCCCCCTGCCGCAAGCTGGCCAACGCCTACATGCTGAGCAAGCAGCGCCCGCGCGTGGTGCAGAACGGCACGATGGTGCTGATCATTCCGCACGAAGCCACCACCAACAGCAACAGCATGCAAGGCACGGTGGCCGCCACCTTCAAGCACACCGCCTTCTGAGCCCGGAGCCGGCCCGACCCATATGTCGACATGACCATTCCTTCGTAGTCAAATCGCCGCCGCGCGCCTATGGTGCGAAGCCGCCGCGCCGCCCGCGGCGATATGTCGAGAACCACGAGGAACCGTTCATGACCCTGCATTCCCTCAAGGCGGCCGGCCTGCTGGCTGCCACCGTCGCCCTCGGCGCGCATGCGCCCGCCGCCTTGGCCGGCAAGACGCTCGATGCGATCAAGGCGCGCGGCAGCATCCAGTGCGGCGTGAGCACCGGCGTGGCCGGGTTCTCCGCCCCCGATGCGCAGGGCAACTGGAGCGGGCTCGATGCCGACACCTGCCACGCACTCGCCGCCGCGGTGCTGGGCGATGCGAAGAAGGTCAACTTCGTGCCGTTGAACGCACAGCAGCGCTTCGCGGCGCTGCAGTCCGGCGAAGTCGACCTGCTGGCGCGCAACACCACCTGGACGCTGACGCGCGACGCCTCGCTGGGCTTCCACTTCACCGCGATCACCTACTTCGATGGCCAGGGCTTCCTGGTGCCCAAGAAGCTCAAGCTCACCAGCGCCAAGCAGCTGAAGAACGCCGACATCTGCGTGCAGTCGGGCACCACCAACGAGAAGAACCTCGCCGACTTCGCGCGCGCCAACAACATCAAGATCAAGCCGGTCGTGTTCGAAGGCTTCGAGGCCTCGTTCAAGGCCTTCTTCGCGGGCCGTTGCCAGGCCTACACCACTGATGTCTCGGGCCTTGCCGGGCTGCGCAACAAGGAAGCAAAGAACCCGGACGACTACGTCATCCTGCCCGACCTGATCTCCAAGGAACCGCTGGGCCCGCTGGTGCGCCGCGGCGACGACGAGTGGTTCGCCGACGTCAAGTGGGTGATCTACGCGCTGATCGAGGCCGAGGAAAACGGCATCACCCAGGCCAACATCGATGAGCTCAAGGCCAACAGCAAGGACCCGGTGGTGCAGCGCATCCTCGGCACCTCCGAAGACACCGGCAAGCTGCTCGGCCTCGACAAGGACTGGGCCTACCGCGCGATCAAGGCCGCCGGCAACTACGGCGAGATCTTCAACCGCAACGTCGGCCCGAACTCGGTGCTGAAGCTGCCGCGCGGCGCCAACAACCTCTGGAGCAAGGGCGGCCTCGTCTACGCACCCCCGGTGCGATGAACCGGCGCAGCCGGCGCATCGTCGGCGTGCTGGTGCAGGCAGCGCTGCTGCTCGCACTGGTGGCATTGATCGCCTGGGCCGGCGACAACGCGCTGGCCCAGCTGCGCGCCCGCGGCATCCAGGCGGGCTTCGACTTCCTGCTGCAGCCAGCCGGCTTCGAGATCGGCGAGAGCGCGTTCGCGTACGACTCGTCGCAGCCGTTCTGGCGCGCCTTCGCGGTGGGGGTCGGCAACACGGTGCGCGTGGCGCTGCCGGCGCTGGTGCTGGCCACGCTGCTCGGGCTGCTGATCGGCATCGGCCGGCTCTCGACGCATCTGCTGCTGCGCGGCCTCAGCACCGCCTACGTGGAGACGCTGCGCAACGTGCCGCTGCTGGTGCAGCTGTTCATGTGGTACTTCGCGCTGAGCGAGCTGCTGCCCGCCGCCGATGCGGCGCTGCAGCCGCTGCCCGGCGTGTATGTCAGCAAGAGCGGGCTCTCGCTGCCCTGGCCGGTATGGGCCGAGGGTGCCTGGTGGCCCACCTCGCTGGAATGGCCGGAGGTGGGCGGCTTCAATGTCTCGGGCGGTGCCGCCGTGACGCCGGAGTTCCTGGCGGTGCTGCTCGCGCTGGCCACCTACACCGCGGCCTTCATCGCGGAGACGGTGCGCGCGGGCATCCAGTCGGTCTCCGCTGGGCAGCGGCAGGCCGCGCAATCGCTCGGGCTCACCGGCGCGCAGCAGCTGCGGCTGGTGGTGCTGCCGCAGGCGCTGCGCGTGATCGTGCCCAACACCACCAACCAGTACCTGAACCTGGTGAAGAACTCGTCGCTCGCGGTGGCGATCGGCTACCCCGATCTGGTCTCGGTGACCAATACCGCGCTGAACCAGACTGGGCGCGCCTTCGAGTGCATCGCAGTGATGATGTCGGTGTACCTGCTGCTGTCGCTGCTGACCTCGGCGCTGATGAACCGCTACAACGCCCGCGTGGCGCTGCGAGGTTGGTCGTGAGCTGGCGCTCCCAGCTGTTCGGCAGCCCCTGGCGCGCGCTGCTCAGCCTGCTGCTCGGCGGCCTGCTGCTGTGGCTCGTACCGCGCCTGCTCGACTGGGCCGTGGTGCATGCCGTCTTCCGCGCCGACCTGCCGGCCTGCCGCGCGCTCGACCACGCCGGCGCCTGCTGGGGCGTGATCGCCGAGAAAGGCCGCGCGATCCTGTTCGGCCGCTATCCCTTCGGACAGCAATGGCGCCCTCTGATCGGCATGCTGCTGCTGAGCGCGGTGCTCGGCTTCAGTGCCTGGCCGCGGGCCTGGCGGGCCCATGCGCTGCTGGCGCTGTGGGGGCTGGGGCTGCCGCTGTTCCTGCTGCTGATGCGCGGCGGCGTGTTCGGGCTGGAAACGGTTCCGACCCATCTGTGGGGTGGCCTGCCGCTGACGCTGCTGCTCTCGGTCTGCGGCCTGGCCGCGGCCTTCCCGCTCGGCGTGCTGCTGGCTTTCGGCCGGCGCTCGGCCTGGCCGGTGGCCCACAGCCTCTGCACCACCTACATCGAGCTGGTGCGCGGCGTGCCGCTGATCTCGGTGCTGTTCATGGCCTCGTTCATGCTGCCGCTGCTGCTGCCGCCACAGTGGAAGACCGATGTGCTGATCCGCGTGCTGGTGGGCCTGACGCTGTTCACCGCGGCCTACCTCGCGGAAGTGGTGCGCGGGGGCCTGCAGGCGGTGCCGCAGGGGCAGGTGCTGGCAGCGCGCGCGCTCGGGCTCACCGAGCTGCAGGTGCAGCGCGACATCGTGCTGCCGCAGGCGCTGCGGGCCGTGGTGCCGGCGCTGATGAACAGCTTCATCGGCACCTTCAAGGATTGCTCGCTGGTCAGCATCGTCAGCCTGTACGAGCTGACCGGCTCGCTGGGGCTCGCGCTCGGCGGCGACCCCGAATGGCGGCCCTTCTATCTCGAGGGCTACCTGTTCATCGGCGCGGTCTACGGGCTGCTGTGCTTCGCGATGTCGCGCTACAGCCGGTTCATCGAGCGGCGCCTCGGCGCCGCTCCCCGCCGCGCTACCTGATCTCGACCGTCGTTGCGACGATGCGTGTGCCGTCAGCCGAGACGCCGCCGGTCACCTTGACCCGCGTCCCGTTGCTCAGGTCGGCGGCCGAGCCACCGCTGAACGCGGCGCTCGCGTAGCTGACCAGCTGGCCCCGCGTGACGAAGGTCTTGGCCGTGGTGTCGAGGCTGCTGACCGTGCCCACGAGGATGTAGTCGTCACCATGGCCGCCGCCACGATGCGTGACGGCGACCGTGCGCGCGACCAGCACGCCGTTGACCAGGCTGCCCTCGACCTCGACCGAGACACCCGCCGCCACGGTGCCCGTGACGGTGGCGCTGCTCGCATCGACCGTCTGCCCGTTGACGACGAACGACGCCAGGCTGCTGAACGAGCTGACCAAGCCTTCGACCTCGGCCCCGTCGCGGTTGGCCGGGCGCTGGTGCACCTTGCCGAAGGAGTTGACCGTCCACACGCCGCCCACCGGCGTGGCCGCCAGCTTCACGCGCACCATCGAGCCGTTGGCCAGGTCGGCCGGCACACCGGTCGCGTTGGCATAGCTGAAGCTCGAGTTGCCGATCTTGAAGGTCTTGGCCGTCGTGTCGAGATTGCTCACCACGCCGCGCAACACGAACTGCGGGTTGCCCGAGACCGTCTCGATGCGGGTGATGCGGTACACGCCGGCAGTCGCCTCCGGCAGCGCCCAGACCTGTACCACCTGGCCCACGGTCAGAGAAGCCAGCCCGTTGGCGAGGCCGCTGCCGAACACGGTGGCGCTGTCGGTCTTGAGCTGCTGGCCGAAGACCGTGAGCGTGCCCGCGGCGGTGTCGATCGCTGCCACGGGGCCGACCAGGCCGGTGGCGATGCGCACCGTGGTCGCGGTGGCGCTCTTGCCGGTGCCGCCGCCGACGATGGCGGTGGCATCGATCTCGACCGTCATGCCCAGACGCAGCTCGCTGCCGTTGCGCGCGACGTTATCGCCCTCGTCGTCGAGCACGCTCGCGCCGGTGTCTTCGAATTCGACGCCGCTGACGAAGATGGAGCCGAAGCCCTCGATCGGGCCGGAGGCATAGGAGGTGATCGACCCGGTACCGCCGGTGCCCACGCCGCCGCCGCCGCCGCAACCGAACAGCAGCGCGGCGCCCAGCAGCGCAGAAGCGAGGCCGCGCAGCCGCGACCAGGAAAGAAGGGAAGACGTGGTCATGATTGTTCCTTGGTCGAGCGCCGGGCCCTGCGTGCGGCAGGCGGCGTCTCGGCGCCGGAGGAAGAGTTCAGGGATTCGTTGAAGGTGTAGAGGCCGATGCGCAGTCGCCGGTCGAACGGGCGTTCCTGCTGGCGATCGTCCTCGATCATTTTCTCGAGCAGGGGCACGGTGGCTTCGATGAGCACCTGCCATTGCGAGCGCACCAGCGCCTTCACCTGCTCCATCGACGCGGAAGACATCTCGCCGGCGAAGACCGCCTGCTCGAAATGCTGCTCGCCGTCGTTGAGGACGTTCTCGACCGCGGCGCTGAGGTGGTCGCCGACGTTGTCGCCGAGGAAGCCCAGCATGCGGATCGCATCGCCGCGCGGCACGAACGCATCGCGCTCGAGCGTGACGGTGTCGTTCTGGTGATCGAGGGTCGCGAGGCCCAGGCGCACCAGCTCGTCGAGCAGGCTGCGGGGATGCACGTCGCGCGTGATCGACTGCGCCAGCGTCTCGAAGCTGAGCTCACCGGGGGTTTGCGTCTGTCGGGGCAGCGTGCGCGGCAGGCCGCGGCGGTCGCGGTACTCGGGCGCGGTGGTCCAGTGCGCGAAGACCTCGGCCGCGAGCGAGCGCGGCCGCGTGGTCGCGCGCTTCTCGCCTTCGATCAGCCGGGTGACTTCGCGGCGGTTGATGCCGGTGGCCGTGCTGATGCGGCTCACCATGCGGGTGGCGCCCGGCTCGGGCTGCGCTTCGCGGGCGGCCTGCACGAAGGCCTGCTTGAATTGCTCTTCGGCCGCGGCATAGGGCAACCCGCGCGCAACTGCCAGCCTGGCCAGCGGCAGCAGCACGGCCGCCAAGGCATCGGCCAGAGCTCTGTGCTCGGGCGGCTGCGTAACTTCGTCGGTTGTGGGTGCGGTCATTGGATACATCAGTCTGCGTCGGTCAAAAACACGGCGCACGTACCAGGATGGTAGTGCGCCGTTCGTCGCCGCCGACGGGACTGTCGTCTATTCAAGGCTCGAACTCTATTCTGGTTGCCATCAGTTGCAGGTGGTCCCCTCCGGGCCGCCCCTCGACTTCGAATCCTGCGGGCAGATCAGCCTCGGCCACGCGCGCGAAGGAGGTGCCCGCATCGGCCATCGTGAATGTTTTCACGAAAGCATCGAGATCGGTCGTCACACCGACCAAGGCACCGATGACCAGCAACGCCGCCGCCGCAGCGGCGAAGACCGCGCGCAGGCGTATCGCGTGGATCGGGTCCACCATCTGGTGCTCCTTCTGCATTCCTTCTCGATCATTTCAGTCTAAATGTGCTTCACTCACATTTCAAAGGCAAAACATCTCCACATGTTTCCCCACGCCTTGGCGCATCGATTGCCAGGGTGTAGAAAGCAAAGAGCGCACGAGCACCAACGATGCTGAGAACCGAAGCCCCGAGCGCCAGCCATCTCGATCTCGATCGGTATGACACCCAGGACCTGGTCGACGCCTTCATCGACGACCAGTCGCTCGCATTGGCCGCCGTGCGCGCGGCGGGCGGCCGCATCGCCGAGGCGGTGGAAGCGGCGGTACCGCGCGTCGCGGCGGGTGGCAGGCTGATCTATGCCGGCGCCGGCACCTCCGGGAGGCTGGGGGTGCTCGACAGCGTGGAGCTCTACCCCACCTTCTCCTGGCCGCGCGATCGTGCGCTGGCATTGCTGGCCGGCGGCGAGCAGGCGCTGTTCGAAGCCATCGAGGGCGCGGAAGACCGCTTCGACCAGGGCCAGGCCGACCTGCTGGCGCTCAAGCCCGACCGCCGCGACGTGGTGTTCCTGCTCGCCGCGTCGGGCAGCACGCCCTACGTGCTCGGCGCGCTGCAGGCGGCCCGGGCCGCAGGCGCGTTGACGATCGGCATCGCCAACAACCCGGAGGCTCCGCTGACGCACGACGCCGAGGTGGCGATCACGCTGGACACCGGCGCCGAGGTGATCTCCGGCAGCACACGGCTGAAGGCCGCCACCGCCCAGAAGATCGCGCTCAACACGCTGTCGAGCGCGGTCATGGTGCGGCTCAACAAGGTCTACGGCAACCTGATGGTGGACCTGCAACCCACCAACGCCAAGCTGTACCGGCGCGCCGTCAATCTGACGATGCACGCGACCGGCAGCGACGAAGCCACCGCGCTGGAGACGCTGGCGGCCTGCGGCTACAAGGTCAAGGTCGCGATCGTCGCGATCCTCGCCGGGGTCGACGTCGCGTCGGCCGAGGCGCGATTGGCAAGCGCCGAGGGCAGCGTGCGCCGCGCCGTCCAGGCACAAACGCTATAGCGCCGCAGCGAGCCGGCTGGCCTGGTTGATCGCGCGCTTGGCATCGAGCTCGGCCGCCTCGTCGGCCCCGCCGATCAGGTGCGTCTTGATGCCCAGCGCCTTCAGCGGCTCCATCAGTTCGCGCAACGGCTCCTGGCCGGCACACAGCACGACGTTGTCCACCTCCAGCCACTTCGGCTCCTCGCGCTTCTCGCCATGGCTGATCAGCAGGCCGCGGTCGTCGATGCGCTCGTAGTTGACGCCATCGATCATCGTCACCCGCTTCATCTTCAGCGTTGCGCGATGGATCCAGCCGGTGGTCTTGCCCAGGCGCGCGCCGAGCTTGCCGGCGCTGCGCTGCAGCAGGTAGACCTCGCGCGCCGGCGGGGCGACGTGCGGCTGGATGCCGGTGACACCGCCGCGCGCCTGCGCCGGGTCGCCCACGCCCCATTCAGCGAGCCAGGCGTCGCGGTCGAGCGTGGGCGACGGGCCGTCGTGCACCAGGAACTCGGCCACATCGAAGCCGATGCCGCCCGCGCCGATGATGGCCACGCGCTTGCCGACCGGCTTGCGGTGGCGCAGCACATCGATGTAGCTCAACACCATCGGATGCTCGTGTCCCGGGATGCGCGGCGTGCGCGGCACCACACCGGTGGCGACGATCACCTCGTCATAGCCCGCCGCGGCCAGCGTCTGCGCGTCGATGCGCCGGCCGAGCTTCAGCCGCAAGTCGGTGCTGCGCACACGGAAGTCGAAGTAGCGCAGCATCTCGTGGAACTCTTCC
>Ga0070662_100001688_pt1 | contig 13576 bp, 13 predicted proteins | sample KBSC53metaG_FD_65648 | JGI IMG/M metagenome (GOLD analysis project Ga0070662, IMG submission 65648) | Corn rhizosphere microbial communities from Kellogg Biological Station, Michigan, USA - KBS C5-3 metaG | ecosystem: Host-associated > Plants > Roots > Rhizosphere > Soil ...
CCTCGGTCGATGCGCGCCAGCCGCCGGAGAGGTCGAGCATGCGGCGGAGCGAGCGCTCGGCACGGGCGCGGACGTCCTCGTCCAGCACGATCTCGTGCTGCTCGTGGTCCAGGCACCAGGCCAGCTTGGCCAGCGTGTTCACCTTCATGTTCCCGCAGATCGCCGCGCCGCTGAGCGGCACCAGCGTCTTCTCGGGGAAGCGCGCCTTCAGCCGGTCCACGATCCCACGCTCGGTGCCGAAGATCACCTCGTCGTTCCGCTCGGCGATGTCCACCATCTTCGCCGTCGACGCGATCACGTCGGCGTGGGCCAGCAGGTCCGACCGCGCCTCGGGGTGGATCACCACCAGCGCGCGCGGGTGCTTCTGCTTCGCCTGGGCGAGTTCGTCCAGCACCAGGTCGTCGTGCACGTAGCAGTAGCCGTCCCAGGCCACGATCGTCCCCGCCCTCACCTCGCCGCCGTCCTCGCGTCCCGCCACCACGTAGGGGCGCCCGCTCCGCTCCGCCGCGTACTTCGCCAGGTTGCGGTCGGGGACGAAGAGGATGGTGCGCTCCGCCGGGACGGTGTTCACCACCTGCACGGCATTCGCCGACGTGCAGCAGATGTCGCTCTCCGCCTTCACCTCGGCGGTGGAGTTGACGTACGCGACGACGACGGCGTCCGGGTAGCGCGCCTTCAGCCGGCGCAGCGCGTCGGCCGTCACGAAGTCGGCCATGGGGCAGCCGGCGCGCAGGTCGGGCATCAGCACCGTCTTCTCCGGCGACAGGATCTTGGCCGTCTCGGCCATGAAGTGCACGCCGCAGAACACGATCACGTCCGCGTCGGTGCGCGCGGCCTCCTGCGACAGCCCCAGCGAGTCGCCCAGGTAGTCGCTGACCTCCTGGATCTCAACGCGCTGGTAGTTGTGCCCCAGGATCACCGCGTTCAGCTCGGCCTTGCGCGCGGCGATGCGCGCGGCCAGCTCCTCGCGGGGGAGCGCTGCGTACTCCAGCGGGCTGCCGAGCCTTTCGGCGATCTGCACCATGCTTGCCTCCGTTTCCTCGAGCGCCGGCGCCGCACCCCCGTGGGGACGCCGGCGCCCGCGAATCATCTCAGCGTGATCTCGCAACACCGTCGAGGCTGAAACATTCTCGACATGAGAAAGATCGCGAATCGGGAAGAAATGCGCAAGAGTTGACGGGCGATGCTGCTTCGGTGTGTATGGGAAAGCCCCTGCGCTGGAATGGTCCCATCGCAGGGGCTGGGTCGTCACGGCGGCCGGTCGACGCCGGGCACCGTCGCGCGTCAGCAGTACTCGCTGGTGATGGGCGCGTAGTGGCGGGCGCTGGTGGTGCCGGTGGAGAAGGTGGAGATCACCTCGTACTCATACCAGTAGCCGTAGACGTTGCCGTACGGGTCTTCGCCCGCGTAGTTGCACTGGTACACCCCGGTGTAGGGGTTGTTGGTGTCCAGGTACGACGTGCCCGTGGTGGTGGTCAGCGTCTGGAAGCCGCGGCCCTGGTACGCGCCGTTCAGGGTCTGATAGGTGATCAGCCGCACGGTGTAGCTGGTGGCGCCGGTGAGCGCGCCCCAGCTCACCAGCGGGTTCCCGCCCGAGTTGGTGACGGTGATGGTGGCCACCGGAAGGTTGTAGGCCGGCTGCGACGGCGTGCGCGCGCTCGCCGGCTCGGCGGTGGGCGAGTCGCACGCGGCGAGCGCGGCCAGCGACAGAACGGTGGCCAGGCGAAGGATCGAGCTGCGGTGCATCGGATGGTCCTCTCCAGCGGGTGGGCGGGGATCCGCGGCGTACGCGGAATTTTACGCTAGTACCCCAAAGGGTCCACCCTCCGACCACGTCTCGTTCACGGAGAGTTGGTTGAACAGCGGTTCCTGTGGGGCTGCGGCAAGCATAGTCACCCACTTTTCCGTCGTCAAGTGTAAGCTTGTAATAGACGACGGAATTCACGCGCTGGCCGGGTAGAAATCTCGTTACTCCTCAGGACACTCGTTCAGCCTCGCGCCGTTTGGAGGCTTCCTGTAGTTGTATGTAGACCGTAGCTTCAGGCGCCCCCCGCAGCGCCGGGGAAGCATTTGCATCACGAGCTCACGGTGCGAAGAGCTCCAGAACACGAAAACCCTCCGGCGGAAGAATCCGCCGGAGGGCTTTCCTGTACCTCGCGTCCGTCGTTCGCGGCTCAGGCCGTGAACGAGCTGCCGCACCCGCAGCCGCCGGTGGCGTTGGGGTTGTTGAAGGTGAAGCCGCTCCCCTGGAAGGTCGACACGAAGTCGATCTCCGTGCCCTGCAGGTACTGCAGGCTGAACGGGTCCACGAACAGGCGGATCCCCTGGCTCTCGAACACCATGTCGTCGTCGCCGGCCTCGTCCTCGATGTTCAGCCCGTACTGGAAGCCCGAGCAGCCGCCGGGCAGCACGCCCACGCGCAGCCCGGCACTCTCGGACGCGCCCTGCTCTTCGATGTAGCGGCGAACCTCGCCCGCCGCGAGCTCCGACAGAAGGATCGGGCTGGCCGGGGCCTCGGTGTTCACCGCCGCCTCGCTCTGCGTCTGCATCTCTGCCCCCGATGGTTCGGTTTCAAGCGGAGCCAAGCTCCGCCATATCAACGACTTGTACCTGTCTGCGGCCCGCAGGTTCCGGGCCGCTGAACCCGGTGGTTCACCGGTGAAGTATGGTGAGGGGACGCGGGGGAGTCAATGGAACGGAGCACACCCCGTTCCCGGCCCCCGCACTGGCGCTGCCTCCCCATGGCGGCCGAAACGAAACTCTTGCATCCCGGACAGATTTTGATACAGTTGAATCATCACAGTGAAACAGAATGATAGACTACATGGAATCGATCCCCTGGCTCTTCCTGATCCACCAGATCCCGCCGAAGCCGGCGTACCTGCGGGTGAAGGTGTGGCGGCGGCTGCAGCGGCTGGGCGCGGTGGCGGTGAAGAACACCGTCTACGCGCTGCCGAACGGCGAGCAGGCGCGCGAGGACTTCGCCTGGCTGCTGCGCGAGATCGTGGACGAGGGCGGCGACGCCGTGGTCTGCGAGGCGCGCCTGGCCGCCGGACTGGGCGACGCGGAGCTGGAGGCGATGTTCCGCGCCGCCCGCGACGAGGACTACCGGGCCCTGGCGCACGAGGCGGACGAGCTGATCCGCGCATGGGAGGCGGAGCCGCACGCCGCACGATCTCCCGGCTCGACGCTGGCGAAGCTGCGGAAGCGGCTGGCCGAGACGGCGGCGATCGACCACCACGGCGCGCCCGCCCGGCGCGATGCCGAGGCCGCGCTGGCCGCGGCCGAGGCGCGCCTGCGCCGCCCCGAGCCCCGCCCCGCCGCCGATCCGTCCGCCGGCGGCGGCCTGCGCGGCCGAACCTGGGTCACCCGCGCCGGCGTCTTCGTGGACCGCATCGCCAGCGCCTGGCTGGTGCGCCGCTTCGTGGACCCCGCCGCCCGCTTCCGCTTCACCGACGATCCACGATATCGCCCCGCGCCCGGCGAGGTGCGCTTCGACATGTACCAGGCCGAGTTCACCCACCAGGGCGACCGCTGCACCTTCGAAGTGCTGCTCGAACGCCTCGGAATGGTGGACGATCCGGCACTCGCCGCCGTCGCCGAAGTCGTGCACGACATCGACCTGAAGGACGGGAAGTTCGGGCGCCCCGAGACGCCCGGGGTCGAGCTGCTCCTGGCCGGGATCGCGCGCGCGGAGCCGGACGACGGGCGGCGGATCGACCGTGGCGGCGCGCTCTTCGACACGCTCTACGCCTCGTTCACCCCTCCTGCCGGCGGAGGCTGATCCACCCCCCTCACATCGAGGTCGATCCCATGCGCTGGGTGACCCGCCGCAACGCCAACGTGGACCGCGTGGCCTGCCCCTGGCTGATCCGCCGCTTCGTGGACGCGGACGCCGAGCTGGTGTTCGTGGACCGCGACACCGACCCCGCCGCCATCGCCGACGGCATCCCCTACGACATGGCGGGGGTGGAGCTGGGGCACGTGGACGGCCGCTGCAGCTTCGAATCGATCCTGCTCAAGCACGGCCTGGCGGACGACCCCGCGCTGGTGCTGCTCGGCCGCATCGTGCACGGCGCCGACATCCCGCCCGACCTCCCGTCGTCCCCGCCCGAGGCGCACGGGCTGCGCGCCATCGCCTACGGGTTCGCCGAGCTGCACGGCGACGACGACCAGGAGAAGATCCGGCTGGAGAGCCCGATGTACGACGCGCTCTACGCCTGGTGCCGGCGCCGGGTGGCGGGCGGCGGCGGATGATGGGGGACGCGCCGCCCACGATCGCCGCGGGGCGCCGGGGCGCGGCGGCGGCGCGGGGGCTGGGGCTGGACCGGAACTCCAGCGCCGTGGCGGGCGCCATGTTCCTGATGGGACTGGGCGAGGAGCTGTGGAAGCGCTTCATCCCGCGCTACCTGGCCAGCCTGGGCGCGCCGGTGCTCGCCATCGGGCTGTACGGCACCACCGAGGACCTGCTGGACGGGCTCTACCAGTACCCCGGCGGGTGGGTGGCCGACCGGTTCGGGCGCAGGCGCGCGCTGCTGCTCTTCGTGGCGTTGGCCGCCGCCGGGTACGCCTGCTTCTGGGCGGCGCCCGGCTGGCCGTGGATCTTTGCCGGGCAGGCGCTGGCGATGGCGTGGACCAGCATGGCCAGCCCCACCCTCTTCGCCGTGGTCGGCGACGCGCTGCCGAAGGGGCGGCGTTCGGCCGGCTTCGCGGTGCAGTCGGTGGTCCGCCGGGTGCCGGTCGCCGTCGCGCCGGCGCTGGGCGGGGTGGCGATCGCCGCGTACGGGCTGCGCCGCGGCGTCCACGCGGGGCTGCTGGTCGCGATGGCGCTCGCGTGCGTCACCCTGGCCGTCGTGTCGGCGGTGCGCCTCCCCGTGCTCCGCGACCAGCGGGCGAGCGGGGTGCGCGGCGTGTGGGGCTCGTTCCCCGCCCGCCTGCGCTGGCTGCTGGCGTGCGACATCCTGGTGCGCACCTGCGAGGGGATGGTCGACGTCTTCGTGGTGCTGTACGCGATGGGCGTGGTGGGCATCTCGGCGCCGCGCTTCGGCCTGCTGGTGAGCGTGCAGATGACGGCGGCGATCCTTTCCTACTTCGCCGGCGCCCGCATCGCCGCGCGCCGGGGCCAGGGCGTGGCGGTGGCGATCACCTTCGCCGCGTTCGCGCTGTACCCGCTCTCGGTGGCGCTGGCGGAGAGCTTCTGGGGGCTGGCGGCCGCGGCGGTGGTGGGCGGCCTGCGCGAGACGGGCGAGCCGGCGCGCAAGGCGATGATCGTGGACTTCGCCGAGCCGCACCTGCGCGCCCGCTCCGTCGGGCTGTACTACCTGGTCCGCAGCATCGCCGTCACCCCGGCCGCGGTGATCGGTGGCGTGCTGTGGCGGAGCAGCCCGGCGCTCCCCTTCTTCGTGGCGGCGGGCGTCGGAGTGATCGGGACGGGGATGTTCATCGGCGGCGAGCGGGCGTGGCCGGAACCACGCTGAGCACGGTCTGCATCATCTGGCGGCGTCTTTGACCCGTTGTTCCCTTCTGTCCGGATCGCTCGCCCGCCGGGCGATCGTCCGGATTCGCGGGACGGCGGGGCTCCGCTCACATCGCCGGGCGAACGAAGGCCCGACACTTGCGGCGCCGTACAGCCACGGCGAAGTTGAAGGGCCGTAGCTGGCGACTCGCCGGCTCGTCGTCTCCTCCCGAGTACCGGGGCAATCCCGCCCGCCCCGCGCTTTGGTCCAGGCCTCGGACCGACGGCTCGTCCCCCGCAGCGTACGCGAGAGGGGGCATGCCGGAGAACAAGCTCATCCTGATCGTAGAGGACAACGAGGACACGCGCTTCGTGTTCTCCGCCATTCTCAACTACGACGGATACCGGATCGTAGAGGCGACGAATGGCGAGGAAGGGGTCGCGCGCGTCCTCGAGTTCCTGCCCGACCTGGTCATCACCGACATCGACATGCCGGTGATGGACGGGTTCGCCGCCGCGCGCCTGATCCGGGCCGACGACCGGATCCGGGGGATCCCCATCCTGGTCATCACCGGCAACGCGTTCACCACCGCCGAGCAGGTGGAGGCGCACACCCTGTTCGACGGCTGCTTCGAGAAGCCGATGCAGCCCACGCGCGTTCTCGCCGAGGTCCAGCGCCTGATCGGCCCGCCGGAGCGCTGAGCGCGCAGCCCGGGCCGGCTCCAATCCCGCCAGTGCGGCGGCGCGGAGTACCCTCCCCAACAGATCGGGATTCCATGAGCACGCACGAGGCGCACGAGCGCCTCAGGGAGCTTCGCTCGGCGTTCGACGAGCTGACCTTCACCACCACCGGCCTGTCGCGGGTCGTGCCGGCGGACAGGCCGGAGGATGAAACACCCGAGACCTTCACCATCCGGCTGGTGGGAACAGGAAGTCCCGAGGTGCACCTGCGCGTGGGCACGCACGCCACCGCGCTCACCGCGTGGTCGGGCTCGGACCATCGGAGCGCGGGGAAGGCCGAGATCCGCGACGACCTGGGGGTGGAGCTGGCGACCGGGTTCGCGTGGAACGCCTCGGTGTGCTCGTCGGGCCACGAGCTCGCGGGACTTCTGCTGAAGCACATGCGCCGCCGTCTGAAGGCGGTGGCCGAGGTGGAGCCGGAGGGGTAAGGCCGGCTGGGTCCGCCGTCCGTCGGAACGAGGCTCGAAGAAATAGCCCCGGCTACCGTGCCGGGGCTGTTTCGCTGGTACCCTCCAGGCGCGCGGCACATTCCGCGAACGTCGCCGCATGATGGTGATGGTCGCCACCCCACCCTCTCTCGTACGCGGGCGCCGCTCACCGGCGCCGCATCACGAAGCGGCCCGAGGCGACGCCGGCCCGGGCGTGGTCGTACAACCACGTGCCCGCCACCGAATCGCCCGCGAGCACGCCCCGCATCCGCACCCCGGCCGAGCCGCCGGGCTGCAGCGTGATCTCCACCGTGTCACCCGGCGCGACGCGCGCCTCCAGCGCCGGCACCACGCCGCCGCCCTCGATCTCGAACCCGAACGGGTGGAAGCGCGTGTCGTAGCTCCCCGAGTGCGTGGGACGCCCCGAAAGGCCGCCCGCGTCCGCGAGCGACGCGTTGCGCAGCAGCGCCAGCCGGCCGCGGAGCGCGTGCTGGCGGGGCATGTGGCCGGGAAGCAGCGGCGACTCCAGCGTGAAGTCCACCGTCCACGCGCCGTCCAGCAGCCGCGCGTCCGCGGGTGCGCGCGCAGCGCCTCCGGGTGGGGTGCAGGCGGCCAGCGCCAGGAGCATCGCCGTGATGCCCAGGCGGGCCGGCTGAAGCGCCGCGCCCCGTTCGATCATCGGCGTGGTGGTCATCGTCCTCTCCATCGGGAAACCGAAGGAACGATGGCGTGGACGCCGTTAAGGAAGCACAAAGACGCGGCGCCGCGGCGTTAAGAGGATGTGAAGAGGTTCGCGCGACGGCCGTCTTCTACCACATTACACGGCGTGAATTATGCGTGTTTTCAGCACCCGCGTCGCTCCTCCGCGACTACGGAGCGCGGCGGGACGCGGGCATTCGCAACGCCGGTTCGAACGGACGGCGCTGGAGGTGAGATCGTCTGAGACAGGGCCGGCGCGCCCTGCTCCGGCGCTCCGCCGAGGCCGCGCGCTGGTGACGCGCCCGCGCCTGGCAGACGGGGCGAATCTGCAACCCGTTACGCGGAGGACGGCCGTGAAAAAGCTGAAGCTGGAAAGCCTGGCGGTGGAGAGCTTCGACACCACGCCCGCCGGAGCGACGCACCACGGGACGGTGCACGGGGCGCAATGCACCTGCCCCACGGCGTGCAGCTGTCCGGGGTGCCCCACCTGCGATCCGTCGTGGTGCGACACGGGGTGCGACACGTGCGCGGCCACCTGCGCGGACGACACGTGCCAGGGCGCCACCTGTGAAGCGCCGTTCAACACCTGCTGGAACAGCTGCAACACCGCCTGCTGAGCGGCTCCGCCAGCAGCCGCTGGAACGCACGAGGCCCGGCGTCGCAATCCCGCGCCGGGCCTCGCGCTTCGTCGAATGACCGCTGCCGTCACGCCGCGCGCGGCAGGTCCATCGCCCGCACGGGGAGGAGCATGGCGTTCAGCCCGGCGAACTGCAGGCGGCGCTGCAGCTGGTCCGCCGTGTTGTTGTGCAGCACGCGGAAGAAGAAGCCCTCGTTCTGGAAGATCAGCTTCCCCATGAAGAAGAGGGAGCGCGGGAACTCCTTCGCGATCCCCGCCGCCAGTTCCTCGGCCTGCGCCACCGCCTCGGTGCCCACGGCCATCCGGTGGTCCGCCGGCAGCCCCAGCTTGCGGGCGAGGTCGACGTAGTGGCGCAGCGACGCCTCGGTGCGCTCGCGCACCCGGTCCACCTCGTCCACCCCCTTCATCGCCGCCGCGTCGATCACGCCGACGGAGACGAAGACGAAGTTCTTGAAGTGGTTGGGGAAGAGGCGCTGGACGGAGAGCAGCGCGTGGATCCCCAGCCCGCCGTACCCGCCGACGAGGAGGACGGCCGTCGGCGCCTTCGGGTCCAGCGGCTTGACCTCGCCCTCGTACGCGGCGGGAAGGCCGCTCATCACCTGGTCCAGCCGGCGGAAGCCCTCGCGCACGCGGTCGTAGTGCCGCCGCACGGCGAGGCAGAGGGCGACCACGGCGCCGGTGACCGCCACCGTGACCCATCCCCCCAGCTCGAACTTCTCGTACAGCACGCCCGCCAGGATCCCCGCGCACAGCGCCAGCGCCACGCCGTGGATCAGCAGCCCACGCCCGCGCTTCCCCTCCTTCTGCTTCAGCCAGTAGCGCAGCATCCCCAGCTGCGACAGCGAGAAGGTGACGAAGACGTTGATGGAGTACATCGTCACCAGCCGGGTGATGTCGCCCTTCGTGTAGATCAGCGTGGCGATGGCGGCGCCGCCCATCAGCAGCACCCCGTCCTGGATGGTGAGCCGGTCGGAGAGCTGGGCGAAGCGGTGCGGGAGCCAGCTGTCGATGGCCATGTTGCTCATCACCCGCGGCCCGTCGATGAAGCCCGCCTGCGCCGCCACGAACAGCAGCGCCGCTTCCGTCGCCAGGGTGAAGGCCACGAAGCCGTAGCCCACGTTCACGCCGCCCACCCGCCACGCCCCCGCGAAGCGCTCCAGCAGCACCGCGTTCAGCGTCTTCCCCTCCGCCGGCGCGACCTGGAAGAGGAGATACAGCACCAGGATCCCGCCCGCCGTCGCGGCGAGCGAGACGGCCATGTAGACCATCGTCTTCGTGGCCGTCTGCACCTTGGGCTCGCGCATGATCTGCAGCCCGTTGCTGACCGCCTCGATCCCGGTATAGGTGCCCGCGCCCATCGAGTACGCCCGCAGGAACACGGCGAACATCCCGACGGCGCCCAGCGCGCCCAGTCCGCCGCGGAAGCCGCTGGACACCTCGTGCGCGACCTGGGGGACGCGGCCCGCATGCGTGGCCATGCCGCCCACGATCAGGACCGCGTGGGCGACCAGGAACGCCAGGAAGATCGGCGCCAGGATCGTCACCGACTCCTTCACCCCGCGCAGGTTGAGGATGACCAGCAGGAGGATGACGACCGCCGTGATCGCCAGCTTCCACCGGTGCCACGCGGGCGGGAGGATGCTGAACACCTGGTCGGCGCCGCCGGCGATGGAGACGGAGATGGTGAGGATGTAGTCCACCAGCAGCGCCGCGCCGCTCACCACGCCCCACTTCGGCCCCAGCAACTCGCTCGCGACCACGTACCCGCCCCCGCCGAACGGGAAGCGCCGGATGATCTGCGAATAGGCGATGGAGATGATGAGCACGGTGAGCGCCGACGCGCCCGCCAGCGCCACGGCCAGGTAGGTGTGCGCCCCCAGCGCCCGGAACGCCTCGTCCGGCCCGTAGGCGGACGACGACAGCCCGTCCGCGCCCAGGCCGACCCAGGCCAGCAGCGCGACCAGCGAAATGCTGTGGTAGGTCTGCGGGTCCCGCACGTCGCGCGGCTTGCCCAGCACCGCGCGCTTCAGCCGCTTTCGTTCCGTGGTCTCCATTCCGTCCGCCCCCCGGTCGCCTCGCGCCACGCCAGAACTCTCCGGCGAGCCAAATTCGAGGAAGATCGGGACGAAGCCGTTAAGGAGGCACAAAGAGAGAGCGAAGGGGCGTGAAGATCTCGTAAAGACCGTGCGAAAGGACGGAGTGCGGAGGGTGTGATCGCCCGGATCGGCGGGTTGAAACCCGCCGCTGGAACTGCGAAAAAGTCCGCCTGCGCGGAGTGCATGCCGGCGCCCGGTGCGGTATGACGACGTTCGCCCGCGGCCGTTCAGGAGTAGCCGCGGCTGGTTACCCTCCGGCGCCGGGTGACGCCCCAGCCCCGGCGTCGTGCAGGTCGGCGGCCGGGAGCGCGAACACGAACACGCTCCCGCCGCCCGGCCGCGGCTCGTACGCCAGCGAGCCGCCCTGCGCTTCGGCCAGGCGGCGCGAGATGGCAAGGCCCAGCCCGGCGCCGCCCACGTCGGCCTCGCCGTGCGGCTGGCGGTAGAAGGGCTGGAAGATGCGCTCGCGCTCGTCCTCGGCCACGCCGGGGCCGTGGTCCGCCACGCGAAAGACCAGCCGCCCGCCGTCCCGTTCGACGGAAATGTCGATCGGGGTGGCGGGCGGCGCGTACTTTTGCGCGTTCTCGAGCAGGTTCACCAGCACCCGCAGCGACTGCACGAAGTCCATCCGCCCCAGCAAGATCGGCTCGCTTGGGTGCAGCTCGACGCGGATCTCGCGCCCGCCCATCGGCCCCTGCACGCGCTGGAGCGCGGCGCCCACCAGGTCCTCGGCCGCCACGATCTCGGGCGTCACCCGCAGCTCGCCGGCGTTCAGCCGCGACAGGTCCAGCAGCCCGGCCACCAGGCGGTTCAGCCGGTCGGCCTCTTCCTCGATGACCACCGCCCGCTCGTCGCCCGTTTCGCCCAGGTCGTGCGCCAGCGCCTTGATGGTGGTGAGCGGGGTGCGCAGGTCGTGGCTGACGGAGGCGAGCAGCGCGTCCTTCAGCCGGTCGGCCTCGCGCAGCGCCTGGGCGCGCCCGGCCTCCACCGACAGGCGCTGGGCCTGGGCGGCGTGGTGCCGCGCGCGATGCAGCAGCTGCGTGGCCACGGCCGCCACCGCCAGGAAGGTGAACAGCACCAGCCAGTCGCGGTGGTCGCTCAGCCCGAAGGTCTGGTACGGCGGGAGGAAGAAGAAGTTGAAGCCCAGGAAGGCCACCACCGCCACCGCGAACCCCAGCGCCCGCGTGCCCAGCGCGCTGGCGGCCAGCACCAGCAGCAGGTAGGCGAGCGCCACGTGCACCTTCTCCAGGTCGCCGCGCACCGCCGCCATGGCCGCGGTGAGCGCCGCGGCGGCCGCCAGCCACGCGGACCAGCGCACCAGCCCCCGCGCGCGGCCGTCCACCGTCAGTCCAGCGCGCGGAAGCGGTACCCGACGCCTGGCTCGGTCACGATCAGGGTGGGGCGCACGGCGTCGCGTTCGATCTTGCGGCGCAGGTTGGCCACGTGCACGCGCAGGTACGCCTGCGGGTCGCCCCCGGTGGCGCGCCCCCACACGGCGCGGAAGATCTGGTCGTGCGTCAACGTCCGTCCGGCGTTGGAGACGAAGGCGCGCAGCAGGTCCCACTCGGTGGGCGTCAGGTGGATCTCGCCGCCGTCGCGGGAAAGGACGCGGCGCGCCAGGTCGACGCGCAGCCCGTCCAGCTCCACCGGCCCGCCGGCGCCGGGGCTGGGCGCGGCGCGCGAGCGGCGCAGCTGCGCGCGCACGCGGGCCCGCAGCTCGGCGGTGCTGAACGGCTTGGTCACGTAGTCGTCGGCGCCCGCGTCCAGCAGCGCCACCTTCTCGTGCTCGGAGTGCCGCGCCGACAGCACCACGATCGGGACGGACGACCAGCCGCGGATCTCGGCGCAGACGCTGGCGCCCGCCACGTCCGCGAGCCCCAGGTCCAGCACCACCAGGTCGGGCCGCTCCGCCGCCGCCCGGTCGATCCCCTCGCGCCCCGTGGCCGCCTCCACCACGCGCACGCCATCGCCCTCCAGCGCGTTCCTCACCACGCGGCGGATCTGCGGCTCGTCGTCGATCACCAGGATGGTCGTGTCCGCCATGGACGGTGCGGAGGTGCGGGGGTGCGGGGGTGCGGGGGTGCGTTTTCAGGCGCGCGCATCCGCCAAAGCCGGTGTTCATCGCAACACGCCGGACGCTACCCGGGCTACGCGCCGCGCAGGTGCGTGCGGCGTCGCAACCGCCGAAAGGTACGTCGCGCCAGCGTACTTGTCTCCCCAAGCGACCCAACATCAGCACACTCACGCACTCACGCACTCACGCACCTCCGCACTTCCGCACTTCCGCACTTCCGCACTTCCGCACCCCCGCACCCCCGCACCTCCGCACCTCCGCACCCCCCGGCACCTCCACACCCCCTGGAGTACAAATCCCTACCTGCGTGCCCGCACCCCACCCCACAAGAAAATCCCGACACACCCGACTGACGGGCTCCCTCGCGGCGGGTAACCTTCCGGGCGAGTGAAGGAACCTCGCGGACCCGGAGGCGGAACCATGACGCGCTCGAACCGAACCATGCAGATCGCCGCGGCGGTGGCGGCGTGCGCCAGCCTGCTGGCGCCGCTGAGGGCGCAGCGGCCCGGATCGCTGCCGTTCGCGCCGGGCGAGGCGTGCACCTACCGCGGCAGCAGCCCGCTGGGGCGGATGGGGAGCGGCAGCTTCTCGGTGGCGCTGGACAGCGTGAACCAGGGCAGCTGGGTGCTGCGCTTCGACTTTCGCGGGCGGATGGGGATCGTGGGGGTGGAGAACCACACCCGCTCGTACTTCGACCCCGCCGAGACGGCCAGCTACCGCTTCACCAAGATGGAGCGCTCGCCGCTCAGCACCAAACGGCAGGACGTGCGGATGGACTGGCAGGCGCGGCGCTACACCGGCACCGGCCGCAATACCGGCGGCGCCATGCCCACCGACGCCCCGCTGGACGAGTTGAGCTTCATCTTCTTCCTGCGCACCCTGCGCCTGGCCGAAGGGGACAGCTACAGCTTCACCCGGCACTACGACCCCGCGCGCAACCCGGTGCGGGTGCGGGTGATCGGCCGCGGCCTGATCCGGGTGCCGGCGGGCGACTTCCAGGCGGTGGAGGTGGAGATGCGGGTGCGCGACCCCAACCACTACGGGCGCGAGGGGGTGATCCAGATCCACTTCACCGACGACGCGCGCCACCTGCCGATCCGCCTGGAGTCGCAGATCCCCGTGGCCGGCCGGATGGTGCTGTCGCTGGAGTCGCTGGGCGGAAGCTGCGGCGCCGCGCCGGGGAGCCGCGCGGCGGAGTAAAGGGCGTTCGGGGGAGCGCCCTGCGGATCACCGCCCGTCACGAGGTTTTCGTGGCGGGCGGTGGTTCGTTGCGGGTGTGCGAAGGTCGAACCGGCGGCTGAAGCCGCAGCAACGACGACGGAAAGCCTCGCAAACCGCGCGAGGCTGTGGACGCGGCCTCCGCGCGGCCACTCGTCGCCCGATGAGCCGCCGTTCTCCGAATCCACCTCCCCTCTTCTCCCGCGCGGCGGAGGAGAGGGGCCCGCC
>Ga0070662_100001689_pt1 | contig 13574 bp, 7 predicted proteins | sample KBSC53metaG_FD_65648 | JGI IMG/M metagenome (GOLD analysis project Ga0070662, IMG submission 65648) | Corn rhizosphere microbial communities from Kellogg Biological Station, Michigan, USA - KBS C5-3 metaG | ecosystem: Host-associated > Plants > Roots > Rhizosphere > Soil ...
CACCCCGTCATCTGCGCCTGAAGGCTTCGTCAACTGCGTCATCAGGGGGAATCGAGCCCTCCCGATCCTCCGTGCGTCTCTGCGGCCTTTGTGGATGCGGCGAATGATCACCATCCCGCCATCGATGCGCAGGACGCGCACGACGGCCCGCCTCGCCTCGTGATCCCCTGATCGATCCGTTGAGACAGCTGGCCTTCGTGAGTGGCCGCAGGGTCGGGGGAGTCTCTCCAAAAAAATTTCGATACTCAGCGCGAGCGCCACCTGCAGCCACTCGTCGACGGTTTCGGTGCGGGCGAGCAGGAGACCTGCTGCAACCAAATCCGCGATGAACCTGAAATTCCAGATCGGGTATGACGATGGCACCTTCCCGGGTCGCGGAGGAGGTTGTTCACTCTGCGACCCGCCGGGATTTCCGCCGCCTCCGTCTACCCCCGTCTCCTTCGTTCATCAGTCGCCGCGGCCTTCGCCGGGCGCCTGGTTCCGCTGGGGCATGCAAGATGCTCCGGAGCCCCGGCTCCCGGGCGTGAATCCGTGCGCCCCATGGCAAGGAAGTAGACGAAGCAGCAGCACGTGACACTCCGCCGGTTTCTGCTCGGGCGGCGCCTGCGCTCGGCCGAGCACGAAGAACAGAAGATCGGCCCCGCGTCGGGCGTGCCGGTGCTGGGGCTCGACGCGCTGGCCTCGGCGTCGTACGGCCCCGAGGCGGCGCTCACCGTGCTCCTGCCGCTGGGCGCGGCGGCGCCGCGCTACATGGGCCCGCTCAGCGCGGTGATCATCGGCCTGCTGGCCCTGGTCTACCTGTCGTACCGGCAGACGATCGCGGCGTACCCGGACGGGGGCGGCAGCTACTCGGTGGCGTCGCGCAACCTGGGCGCGCGGCCGGGGCTGCTGGCCGCCAGCGCGCTGGCGCTGGACTACGTCCTGAACGTGGCGGTGGCGATCTCGGCCGGCACGGGCGCCATCATCTCCGCCTTCCCCGTGCTGCAGCCGTACACGCTGGCGCTGTGCCTGGCGCTGCTCGCGCTGATCGCGACCGTGAACCTGCGAGGGGTGCGCGAGTCGGGGCTGCTGTGGATGATCCCTACCTGGCTGTTCGTGGGCGCGCTGGGGCTCACCCTGTCCGTGGGGGTGGCGAAGACGGCGCTGGCGGGCGGACACCCCGCGCCGGTGCGGCCGCCCCCCGCACACGCCGCGGCCACCGTGGGCGCGGCCGGGCTCTGGCTGCTGATGCACGCCTTCGCCAGCGGGTGCACGGCGATGACGGGGGTGGAGGCGGTGAGCAACGGCGTGCCGGTGTTCCGCGAGCCGCGCACCGTGAACGCCCGCCGCACCCTCACCGCGATCATCGTGATCCTGGTGGTGCTGCTGGCGGGGATCGCGTTCCTGTGCAACGCGTACGGGATCACGGCCACGCGCCCCGGCAGCGCGGGGTACGAGAGCGTGCTGTCGCAGCTGGTGGCGGCGGTGTGGGGGCGCGGCGCGGCGTACTACCTGACGCTGGGCGGCGTGGTGGCCGTGCTGGCGCTCTCGGCCAACACCAGCTTCGCCGGCTTTCCGCGGCTGTGCCGGATGCTGGCGCTGGACGACTACCTCCCCGCCGAGTTCGCGCACCTGGGGCGGCGGCTGGTCTATTCGCAGGGGATCGTGATCCTGGCGGTCCTCTCCGGCGCGCTGCTGGCCGCGTTCGGCGGGGTCACCGACCGGCTGATCCCCCTCTTCGCGGTGGGCGCCTTCCTGGCGTTCACGCTGTCGCAGGCGGGGATGGTGGCGCACTGGCGGCGGCTGCGCGGGAAGGACCCCGGCGCCGGCCGCGCGCTGGTGCTGAACGGCTGCGGCGCCGTGGCCACCGGGGCCGCGCTGCTGGTGATCGTGATGGCCAAGTTCGTCGAGGGCGCGTGGCTGGCGGTGCTGGTGGTGCCCGCGCTGCTGTACCTGTTCACCCGCATCCGCCGCCTGAACGACGCGATCGACGGCGAGGTGGAGGTGGAGGGGCCGCTGCAGCTGGACGATCCCCCTCCCCCGGTGATCGTGGTGCCGCTGAAGCGGCTGGACCGGGTGGGCCGCAAGGCGCTGCGGCTGGCCGCCAGCATGTCGCCGGACGTGCGCGTGCTGCACGTGCTCACGCAGGAGCCCAACATGGACCCGCTGCGGGCCCGGTGGCGCGAGTACGTGGAGCAGCCCTTCCGCCAGGCGGGGATCACGCCGCCCACGCTGGTGGAGATCCCGTCGGAATACCGCGAGTTCTTCGATCCCGTGCTCCGCTACGTGCGCCGGCTGGCCGACGAGAACCCGCGGCGCTACATCGGCGTGTTCGTGCCCGAGCTGGTGGAGCGGCGCTGGTACCACTTCCTCCTGCACAGCCACCGCGCCACCCTGCTCAAGGGTCTGCTCCTGCTGCGCGGCGGCCCGCAGGTGGTGATCATCAACACCCCCTGGCACCTCCACGACGACCCCGGCGTGGACGCCCCCCGGGTCCGCCGGTATGCGAATGCGTCGTGAGTTCCCGCGTTCCACCGGAGACCTGTCCACCGCGGCGGCGGACAATGGGGGGGCTGGCACCCGCGTCCTGAAAAACGGCGAAATTCGCTGTTTCCGGACGTCGCGGGCGATCAGTACTCGTTCTTGTACGACAGGAACTTGAACCGCCCGTCGCGCTCGATGATGGTGCCGAACAGGCGCTCGGTCTTCGTCTCCCGCTCTTTCCGCAGCGTGACGCGGCAGTGGTCCCACAGGCGGTTGCGGCCCTCCACGCGCGGCGCGGGGCCGCAGTGGGTGGATACGTAGCCCAGCCTGGATCCTCCGCGCCGGTCCAGGAGACGGCCGATCCCCTTCTCGCTGTCCTGCGTCATCAGGAACCACAGGAGCGCGGGAGACATCTGTCGCGGGGCGTGGGTGAACCCGGTGGAGGGATAGTAGAGCCAGGCGAACTCGGCGCGCGAAACGATCATCCGCCGCACCGCCGCCGTGTCGCTCCGCTCCACCGCGCGCACGAAGGCCCGCACCAGCGCGTTGCGCGACGGTTCACCGCCCGACAGCGCCGACGGCTCCGCCAGCCCTTCGCGGAAGCGCCGCATCTCCTCTTCCGGCGGCAGGATGCTGTCCACGTACGTCCCCGGCACCGGCGCGGCGGGTGCGACGGCCGCGGGCATCCGTGGGGTGGCGGCGTGCGCCTCTCCATCGCCCCGTCCGCATCCGGCCGCGAGCGGAAGCATCATCGCGAACGCCAGGGCCGCGGTGCGTCTCGACATCATCATCCTCGAAATCCCGTCGGAAACCCAAAGGTCGGTGGCAGGTGCCGGCTCTGTATTGGCTCTCACGGAGGAACGGAGGGACGGAGAAGCAGACCCGGCACCCAGCCGCAGTTTCCGTTTTTCCGTTCCTCCGTGAGACCCCATGCAGTTCAGCGACCCGCGCGGAATCAGTTGCGGTAGTACACGGTCCAGCCCTGCCACCACTTGGCGCCCGCAGGGTCCACCGCGCCGCGGTAGGCGGTGGGCGTCACAGCCGTGCCGGCCAGCGACTGCAGCGCGCCGGTGAAGGTGGTCAGCCCGCCCGTGCGGGCCGGCGACCCCGCGGCCGGCGTCCAGTCGAACGAGGCGGCGGTCTGCGCCGCGGTGGGCGCCGGGAAGGCCGTGAACAGGCTGGCCGTGGTGGCGTTCGAACTCTCGATGGCGTTGGCCGCCTCGTTCACCGAGTAGCGCTCGGCGCCGGTCTCGAAGAGCGCGCCGTTCTCCACCGACAGGATGTTCCTGATCCCCAGGCTGTCGACGGCGAAGCGGTCGTTGGTGGCCGCGTCGCGGATGGCGATGGCCACGCTCCAGCGGGCGAAGATGCCGTTGACGTAGAACCCGCCGGTGCCGCGGCGCAGCACCGCCCCGCGCCCGCCCGCCGCCGGGATGCTCACCGGCGTGTTGCGCAGCCCCACGATGGTGAAGTTGGCGATGACCGGCACCGTGAAGGGGGCGGAGTTGAAGCCGTTGACGCAGTTGGGCCCGTTGCAGCCGTCGTTCTCGATCCCCTGCGGGTCCACCGAGGTGTTCCCGGCGCCGTTGCGCGGGGGGATGATGGTGTCCTGGTAGGCGATCAGGAACTGGTTGCGGCCGTGGTAGCCCTCCGACATGTCGAAGTGGTCGTCGCCGCTCTCGTAGCTCACCAGGTGGTTGGTGTCCACCGCGCCGCCGAAGAACTCGAAGCTGTCGTCCAGCCCGGCCATCGCCTGCAGGTAGCTGAGCCGCGTGCCCCGGCCGACCGCCGCGAAGGTGAAAGCGTTCAGCTCCTGGTCGGGCACCGGGGCGAAGCCGGCGAACTCCACGCGCACGTAGCGCAGCTCGCCGCTGTCGTCGGCGTTGTTGGTGCCGCCCGAGTAGGTCACGCCGTAGTTGGTGCCGCCGGTGTTGGTGCCCTCCACCAGGATCGGATCGGCACGGTTGATGATCCCGTTGCCCACGATGATCAGCCCGCCCCAGTCGCCCGGCTGCCGCTGCCCGGCGGGGCGGCTGGAGGTGAAGACGATCGGCTTGTCGGCGGTGCCGATGGCCAGGATCTTCGCGCCGCGCAGGATGAAGAGCGCCGAGTTGGGGAGCCCCTCGATGCGCGTGCCCTCCTCGATGGTCAGCGTGGCGCCGTTCGCGACGTGGACGAAGGCGCCCAGCACGTACACGCTGTCGCTGTCGAAGCGGCGGTTGGCGGTGATGTCGGTGCTGACGGTGACCACGGGGCGGTTGAGCAGCGTCACGGCCTGCGCGGCGGTCCAGTCGCTCTTGCGGCTCCCGCTGACGGCGGCCACGCGGTAGCTGTAGGTGGCGCTGGGCTCCAGCCCGGTGTCGCTGAACGGCGAGCCCTGCACCGTGCCCACGGTGGTGAAGTCGGTGCTGGCGCCGGTGGCGCGCTGCACCTCGTAGCTGCCGGCGCCGGGCACGGTGTTGAAGGTGACCGTGACCGAGGTGGGGCTGCTGGCGGTCACGCTCAGCCCGGTGGGCGCGAACAGGTCGTCGCTGGTGCCCGTCCCCGAATCGCACGCGGCCAGGGCGGCGGCCCCAAGGGCGAGGCACGCGCCGATCAGCCGGCGGGAAAACTGGATCATCGCTTCACCCGATGCAGGTTGGAATGAGAACCGGCGGCGCCCTCTCCGGAGCGCCGCCGTATTCTCGCCTCCCGCTGTATCCGCTGAACCGGTTCCGTGTCGCGATTGCGTCACGCATCTCCGATCGCTCCGTCACTCCGCCGGTGGATGTCACTGCAACAGCAACTACAAATCTCTCACCGAAGAACGGAGGAACGGAGAACTGCAATGAAGTTTCCCGTTGTTTCCGTTCCTCCGTGAGAGCCCCCTGCAGTTGCAGTTGCCGTTCGCCGTCCAGCTCACTGGCGCACGGTGACGCCGAGGCCCAGGGAGCGGCCGGTGGTGTAGCGCTCGCGCACCAGCTCGCCCTGGCGGATCTCGAAGGGCGAGTCGAGCAGGTTCTCGGCGTCCACCTTCAGGTCCACCTGCCGGCGCAGCGGCATGCGCAGGGAGAAGTCGAGCACGTGGCGCGGCTGCTCGTAGCTGTCGGGTAGCGGGCGCTCGGCCGCGCTCACGATGCGGCGGCCGGCCACGTTGTACAGCAGCGTGGCGCTCGCCCGGCTCTCGCCCGTCCACGTCAGCCCCGCGTTCACCACGTACGGCGACTGCCCCACCATCGGCCGCTTCGAATTGGTCTGGCTGCTGATGTCGGTGCCGATGTCGATGCGGCTCTTCATCACCGTGGCGTTGGTGAAGAAGGTCACCGGCTCCAGCGCCGCCGCGAAGAAGCCCAGGTCGTGCCGCGCCTCGAGCTCCACGCCGTAGTTGCGCGCGCCGCGGGCGTTCACGAAGGTCACGATCGGCGTCCCGGACGTGGCGAGATAGACGCGCTCGATGGGATCGGTGAAGCGCTTGGCGAACAGCGCCACCGAGAACACCTCGCCGCTGTTGGGATACAGCTCCCAGCGCAGGTCGAAGTTGTCGATCAGGGTGCGCCGCAGTTCCTCGTTCCCCTTCACCTCTTCGTCGCCCAGCACGTTGCGGTACAGGATCGGCGCGATCTCGCGGTACTCGGGGCGGCTGAGCGTGCGCGAGTACGACAGACGCAGGTTCTGCACGTCGGTCACCGCCCAGTTCAGCGCCACGGACGGCAGCACGTCGGTGTACGTGGGGTTGGCGGTGACGGGCTGGCCCAGGGCGGGCGCGGCGTTCACCGTCACGTTCGAGTGCTCCACCCGCGCGCCGCCCACCAGGCGAATGGCCGGGGTCACGAAGAACTCCAGCATCCCGTACCCCGCCTGCAGCCGGTCGCGCGCGCCGTAGCTGCCGCCCGCGCTGAGCGAGGTGATGTTCAGCACCGACTGGCCCGCCTGGGTCAGGTGCCCGTCGAAGATCTCCTCGGGCGTTCCCTCGCGCGCCTCGCGGGAGAGCGTGCCCGGCGCGGAGATGCTGTAGCTGCGGTTGTCGGCGTCGCGGTCCGTCGCCCGGAACAGGCCGCCGACCTTGAGCCGGTGCGCGCGGGCGCCGCGGCCCAGCAGCATCTGCCAGTCGGCCTGCCCCTCCCACGCCTGCTCGTGCAGCTCGCCGAAGGTGCGCACCGCGGCCTCGTTGCTCCCGCCGTACCACGCGGGGGCCAGCTGCTGCCCCGTCGCCGGATCCGTCTCGGCGGAATAGACGATCTCGCTGCGGTCCGGCTCCACCCGGTCCACCGCGCTGTTCGCGATCGACCAGCCGAAGGTGTTGCGGCCGAACAGCAGGTGCTCGCCGCGCAGCTGGTTGCTGCGGACGGCACGCTCCACGAAGCGCAGCCGATCGATCAGCAGGGGGATGCGGGCCAGGTTCTCGGTGCTCCCCAGCTCGGTGCGCCCCTCGTTGTCGGCGCTGCGGTTGTACGTGTTGCTCAGGTCGATGCGCGAGCCGGTCCCCAGCCGGTACGTCAGGTTCGCGATCCCGCCCCAGAGCACGGAGGTCGATGCGCTCTGCCCCTCGAAGCGTGACGCTTCGACGGCGTTCCCGTCCGCGTCCGGCTGCGCGGTGGCGCGCACCTCGCCCAGGTGCGCCTCATAGACGTGCGAGTACGTGCCACTCGCCACCAGCCCCAGCTCGCGGCCGAAGAGATCCGTCGACGAGCCGAACGAGAGCGATGCCGAGGCGTTCGGCTTCCCGTCCTGCATCCGCGGCGACCAGGCGTTACGCATGCTGCCGATCAGCCGGTTCTTGTCGTCCGCCGTCAGCCGGCCGCCCAGGTCGGTGTACTGCAGGATGCTCGGCAGCCGCCGGTCCACGCCGCCGTAGCCCAGCCACTCCTGGCCCACGGTCGGGGCGAAGGGCAGCGTCCTTCCCGTCACGGCGCCGTTGAAGCCGGTGGAGAGCGACAGGTTGAGGAACGGCCGGCTGGGCGCCTCGCGGGTGCGGATGTTCACCTGCGCGCCGCTGAAGTCGCCCGGCTGGTCGGGGGTGAAGGTCTTGCTGGTGGTGATGGAGGAGAGGAGGCCGCTGGGAAACAGGTCCAGGGGCACCACCTTCCGCTCCGGCTCGGGGCTGGGGATGCGCGAGCCGTTGAGCGAGGTGGTGGTGTAGCGCTCGCCCAGGCCGCGCACGAACACGTACTTGCCGTCCTGCACGGTCACGCCGCTCACGCGCTGCACCGCCTGCGCCGCGTCGCCGTCGGGCGACTTGGCGATCTGCTCGGCGGTGACGGAGTTCACCACGCCGGTGGCCGTGCGCTGCTCGTCGAGCGCGCGGTTCACGCTGCCGCGCTCGCGCACGCCCGTCACGGTCAGCGCCTGCAGCCGCACGCCGCCAGCCGCCAGGGTGATGTCGGCGGTCGCCGCGCCGCCCGCGGTCACGCGCACGCCGGTCACCGTCTTGGGCTGATAGCCGATCAGGCTCACGGTGAGCGTGTGCTCGCCCGCGGGTACGTTGCGCAGCGAGTAGCGCCCGTCCACCGCGGACATGGCGGCGAGCGCGGTGCCCTGCACCGCCACGCGCGCGGCGGGGAGCGGGCGGCCGGTCTGGACGTCGAGAACCCGCCCGGCGATCTGCCCCGTCTGCTGGGCGGCCGCGCACGGCGGGAGGGTGAGCGTCAGGAGCAACGCCGCGAGGAGCAGTCTCGTCGGTCGGCCTGGCATCGGATGGCAACCTCGGTTGGGTGTGCGGGCGGGCCGGTGGCTCCGGTCCGCGAGACGCCCTGAGGATACCGCCCGTTCGCATCGGGTTCTGCTCTACCCCGTCACCGTTGCGTCACGGGTTGGCGAGCGTGGTGTGATGATTCGGGGAGGTCGGATTCACCGGATCTGCCGCGAGTGCGGGAAAGTGCCGTTACGCGGGGATTTGCGGGGTGATCGGGGCGGGAGAGGCGTTGTAACGGATTGCGAAGGCCCCGGAGCCGGGCGATTGAAATCGCGGCATCGCGGCAACAACGGCACGAAGTCCGCCTTCGCGGACTGCAAGTCGGCGCCGCTGGTGAATCGGAGGATCTCTCGCGAAGACACGGCGGGTGGGCCAGTCCTACGCGCGAATCCCAACTCGCCACGCAGTTCACCCCCTCCCCCGCGCAGCGCGGGGAGGGGGAGGGGGCTGCCGCGGCTGCGCCAAAGCCAGTCGCATGGCGCCGAGACAAGCGCCCCCTACTCGAACTCCTTCATCAGCTCCTCCAGCGCCGCGCCGCCCGGGCACAGCGTTTCGTACGGCAGGTCGTATAGCGGCGAGGCGATGGTGCGGTTGAGGGCGTGCATGTCTTCCGCGTCGTCTTCGATGTAGAGCAGGCCGGTCACCACCTCGCCGCGGCCCTGGTGCTCCTTCACGTGGACGTAGGCGCGGTCGCGGTCGGTGGGGTCGTAGTCCTCGGCCAGCTTGCGGAAGCGGACCACGCTCCCGTCGTGCATCGGCACCGTCAGCGCATCGCCGGGCTGGTAGGCGGCGCGGATCTCGTGGGTCAGGGGGATGAAGTCGACGGGAGCGATCTCCTGCATCCGCTCGCGGGTGGAGAGGTAGCTCTTGGTCGATCCTTCGTGGTCGTTGAAGGTGACGCAGGGCGAGATCACGTCGATCAGCGCGAAGCCGCGGTGCTTCATCCCCGCCTTCAGGATCGGCACCAGCTGCGCCTTGTCGCCGCTGAACGAGCGCGCCACGAAGGTGGCGCCCAGCGTCAGCGCCAGCAGCACCGGGTCGATCGGCTTCTGCCGGTTCGATTCGCCGCGCTTGGCCTTGGAGCCGACGTCGGCGGACGCGGAGAACTGGCCCTTGGTGAGGCCGTACACGCCGTTGTTCTCCAGCACGTACAGCATGCTCACGTTGCGCCGGATCGCGTGGCTGAGCTGGCCCAGGCCGATGCTGAGCGAGTCGCCGTCGCCCGAGATGCCGACGATCTGCAGCTGCCGGTTCGCGGCGTTCACGCCGGTCGCCACCGCCGGCATCCGGCCGTGGACGGCGTTGAAGCCGTGCGCCTGCCTCAGGAAGTACGCGGTGGTCTTGCTCGAGCAGCCGATCCCGCTCAGCTTGGCCACGCGGTGCGGCTCCACGGAGAGCTCGAAGCACGCCTGCACCAGCGCCGCGGTCACGCTGTCGTGCCCGCAGCCGGCGCACAGGGTGCTCATCGCCCCCTCGTAGTCGCGCCGCGTCAGGCCCAGCTCGTTGCGCTCCAGGCCCGGGTGGCGGACGGGCGGCTTGGCGATCGAGGTCATGCGGCCACCTCCGCCAGCTGCGCGTGCACGCCGTCCATCACCCGCCGCGCGCTGAGCGGCGTCCCCCCGTAGTCGCGGATCGAGAGCAGCCGGTCTCCCCCGATCCCCGTCTCCAGCATCAGCAGCGAGCGCAGCTGCCCGTCGCGGTTCTGCTCGACGACGAAGGTCCGCTCGTGCCGCCGCAGGAACTCCGCGACCGGCGCGTCGAAGGGGAAGCCGCGGATGCGCATGTAGTCCAGCGCGACCCCCTCCGCCGCCAGCCGGTCCACCGCCTCCACCATCGCCGCGTGGGTGCCGCCGAGGGCCACGATCCCCGCTTCCGCCCCGTCGCGCAGCCGGATCTCGGGCGCGGGGACGGCGCGCGCGGCCGTCTCCAGCTTGCGCACCAGCCGGTCCACCACCTCGGTGTACGCGTCCGCATCTTCCGTGTAGACGGCGTGCTTGTCGTGGCCGCTGCCGCGGGTGAAGTACGCGCCCTTCGCGTGTACGCCGGGCAGCGAGCGCGCGGCCACGCCGTCACCGTCGACGTCCAGGTAGCGGCTGAAGCGCTGCATCGCCTCCAGTTGCTCGGCGGTGACCACCTCGCCGCGGTTGGGGCGATACGAATCATCCCACTCCAGCCGCGGCACCATCCAGTCGTTCATCCCGATGTCCAGGTCGCTGACGACGAAGACGGGGGTCTGGAAGCGCTCGGCCAGGTCGAACGCTTCGACGGCGAAGTGGAAGCATTCGGCGGGATCGGAGGGGAAGAGCGCGATGTGCTTGGTATCCCCGTGGCTGGCGTAGGCGATGGACATCAGGTCGCCCTGCTGCGTGCGCGTCGGCATCCCGGTGGACGGGCCGGTGCGCTGCACGTCGAAGAAGACGGCGGGGATCTCGGTGTAGTACGCCAGCCCGATGAACTCGCTCATCAGGCTGATCCCCGGCCCGGCCGTCGGCGTGAACGAGCGCGCCCCCGCCCAGCCGGCGCCGATGACGACGCCGGCCGCCGCCAGCTCGTCCTCGGCCTGCACGATGCAGTAGCGCCGCTCGCCCGTCTCCGGGTCCACGCGGTAGCGCCCGCAGAAGCGGATGAACGCGTCCATCAGCGAGGTGGCCGGGGTGATCGGGTACCACGCGCCCACGGTGGCGCCGGCGTAGACGCAGCCCAGCGCGGCGGCGGTGTTGCCGTCCAGCAGCACGTGGCCGCGGGTGGCGTCCATCGGCTCCAGGCGGATCGGCAGCGGGCAGGCGTAGTGCTCGCGCGCGTAGTCGTAGCCCAGGTGCAGCGCGGTGAAGTTGCTGTCGATCAGCTTGGGCTTCTTCGCGAACTCGGCGCGGATACTGTCGCCGATCACCTGCATGTCGATGTCGAGCAGCGCCGCCAGCGCGCCGGCGTAGGCGATGTTCTTCATCAGCGTGCGCTCGCGGCTCCCGGCGAACGCCTCGATGCACATCGTCCCCAGCGGCACCCCGATGAAGATCACGTCGTCGCGGTGCAGCGCAGCGTCCAGCGGCCAGCTCGAATCGTACAGCAGCCACCCGCCGCTGCGCACTTCCGCCACGTCTCGCGCGTAGGTCGCGGGGTTCATCGCCACCACCAGGTCGAAGTCCGGCGTGCGCGCGGTGTAGCCGTCGCGGTTCACCCGGATCTCGTACCAGGTGGGCAGCCCCTGAATGTTGGAGGGGAAGACGTTCTTGCCGCTGGCGGGGATCCCCATGCGGAAGATGGACTGCAGCAGCAGCGAGTTGGCGCTGGCCGAGCCCGTCCCGTTCACCGTGCCGACCTTGAACGCGAAGTCGTTCACGCGCGCCCCGTCGTCCGCGTGGCCGCGGCCGTTGGTGGATGGGTGGGGCGAGGGCGATTCGGGGAAGAGCCGGTCTATGCGTGCGACGCGCATGCGCTCCTTCCGGCGTAGGGGATCAGCAGGTCGAACACGCGCATGTCCCACGCGGCGGTGGGGCAGCGCTCGGCGCACAGGCCGCAGTGCAGGCAGATGTCCTCGTCCTTCACCATCACCCGCGCCGTCTGCGGCAGCGCGTCGCTGACGTAGATCGGCTGATCGAGGTTCTCCGCCGGCGCCGAGAGCCGCATGCGCATCTCCGCTTCCGGCGCGCCGTCGTAGGTGATCGTGAGGCAGCTCACCGGGCAGATGTCGATGCACGCGTCGCACTCGATGCACAGCGGCGCGGTGAAGTGCGTCTGCGCGTCGCAGTTCAGGCAGCGCTGCACCTCGGCGGCGGCCTGCGCGGGGGTGAAGCCCGTCTCCACCTCGGTGGCCAGCCCCGTGAAGCGCGTCTCCAGCCCCACGTGCACCATCTTCGCCCGCTGCTCGGGCGAGTAGTCGTTGCTGTAGCTCCAGGCGTGCATCCCCAGCTTGGCGCTCACCAGGTTCATCCCGTACGGGGGACGCTCGGTGAGGGGGATCCCCTCGCAGTGGTTGCGGATGGAGATGGCCGCCTGGTGCCCGTGCTCCACCGCCCAGATGATGTTCTCGGGCCCCCACGCCGCGTCGCCGCCGAAAAAGACGCCGGGATGGGTGGACTGGAAGGTCGTCCTGTCGACGACGGGCATGTCCCACTCGCCGAACTCGATCCCGATCCCGCGCTCGATCCACGGGAACGCGTTCTCCTGCCCGATCGCCAGGATCACGTTGTCCGCGGGGATGAAGACGGTGCCCAGCGACTCGCTCTTCTGCCGTCCCCCCTCCTCGTACCAGCGCACCTGGTCGAACTCCATCCCCCTGAGCTGGCCGTCTTCCACGACGAACCGCCTGGGCGCGTGGTTCTCCACGATGTGCACGCCCTCTTCCTCGGCGTCTTCCAGCTCCCACGGGCTGGCCTTGAAGTGCCCGCGCCCGCGCCGCGCCATCACCTTCACGTCGGTGGCGCCCAGGCGGCGCGCCGTGCGGCAGCAGTCCATCGCCGTGTTCCCCACGCCGATGATCAGCACCCGCTCGCCGATGCGGTCCACGTGGCCGAAGTGCACGGATTCCAGCCACTCGATGCCGATGTGCACCTTGTCCGGCACATCCCAGCGGCCCGGGAGGTCCAGCTCCTTCCCCTTCGGCGCGCCAGAACCGACGAAGACCGCGTCCCACCCCTCGGCCAGCAGCGCGGCCATGCTGTCCACGGGAGACGAGTAGCGCACCTCGATCCCGCCGATCCCGGTGATCATCTCGATCTCCTCGTCCAGCACGGAGGCGGGAAGGCGGAACGAGGGGATGTTGGTGCGCATCAGCCCGCCCGGGCGGTCCAGCTTCTCGAAGATCACGCAGGTGTAGCCCAGCGGCGCCAGGTCGTTGCACACGGTGAGCGACGCCGGCCCGGCGCCCACCAGCGCGATCCGCTTCCCGTTGGGCACAGGCGGAGCGACGGGAAGGGCGTGCGAGATGTCGCCGCGGTGGTCGGCGGCCACGCGCTTCAGGCGGCAGATGGCCACCGGCTTGCCGTCCACGCGCGTGCGCCGGCAGGCGGGCTCGCACGGGCGGTCGCAGGTGCGGCCCAGAATGCCGGGAAAGACGTTCGACTCGCGGTTCAGCAGGTACGCCTCGGTGTACCGCTCCTGCGCGATCAGCCGGATGTACGCGGGTACGTTGGTGTGCGCGGGGCAGGCGTACTGGCAGTCGACCACCCGGTGGTAGTAGCGGGGATCGGTGACGTCGGTGGGCTCCATGCAGGGCACCCTTTCGCCGGGAGAGAGGCGGCGTCCGTCGTTTGGGCTCGAGGCACGCGTGCGGCCCGGAGTGGGCCAGGAGGTGGAAGTCGCGCTGGAGCCGATGGATGGAGCTTACACGCAAACGTTCCCGGGTTCAAGGGAGACGAGTACGGGGTACGGAGTACGGGGTACGGAGTACGGGGTACGGAGTACGGGGTACGGAGTACGGGGTACGGAGTACGGGGTACGG
>Ga0070662_100001692_pt1 | contig 13562 bp, 18 predicted proteins | sample KBSC53metaG_FD_65648 | JGI IMG/M metagenome (GOLD analysis project Ga0070662, IMG submission 65648) | Corn rhizosphere microbial communities from Kellogg Biological Station, Michigan, USA - KBS C5-3 metaG | ecosystem: Host-associated > Plants > Roots > Rhizosphere > Soil ...
CAACAGCTGCTTCTTCACGATGGTCGCGGTCGACGACGAGCGCAAGCCGGTGCCGGTGCCGCCGCTGCGACCCTTCACGCCCGAGGAGAAGCGGCGCTTCGAGGCGGCGCAGCTGCGCAAGCAGCTGCGCCAGGAGCTGGAGCAGCGCTACAACCAGATCCGCACCGACGGCACCACGCCCTGAGCGACCGATGCCCCGCTATCTCGTACCCGAGCACGAGGTCGAATGGACCGCGGTGCGTTCGCAGGGCGCCGGCGGGCAGAACGTCAACAAAGTCTCGAGCGCGGTGCAGTTGCGCTTCGACGCCCATGCGTCGGCGATGCCCGAGGCGCACCGGCAGCGCCTGCTGGCGCTGAACGACCAGCGCATCACGCAGGAAGGCGTGGTGATCATCAAGGCGCAGACGCACCGCAGCCAGCCGATGAACCGCGCCGAGGCGATGGCGCGGCTGCAGGAACTGCTCGACAGCGTGGCCGCGCCGCCGAAGCGCCGCGTGCCGACGAAGCCGACGCTGGGCTCGAAGCGGCGCCGCCTGGAGGCGAAGGACAAGCGCGGGTCGATCAAGGCCCTGCGCGGCAAGCCCGTCGAGTGAGAGTCAGGCCACGCGCTTGAAGGTCGCGAGGAACACGCCGGCCGCGACGAACAGGCTGCCGAACATCCGGTTCATCGCCTTCAGCTGGCGCGGCGAGCGCAGCAACCGCAGCACGCGTGCGGCCAGCACCGTGTAGCCGGCCATCACGACCAGGTCGGTGAAGGCCAGCGTGGCGCCGATGGTCGCGTACTGCGGCGCGAGCGGGTGTGCGAGGTCGAGGAACTGCGGCACCACGGCGAGCAGGAAGACGGTGCCCTTGGGGTTGAACGCGTTGACCATCCAGCCCTTCAGCACCAGCTCGCGGCGGCGCACGGTGGCCGGCGCATCGGCAGTATCGGCGGTCACCAGCGGCGCACCCGGTGCGCGCCATTGCCGGATGCCCAAGTACACGAGGTAGGCCACGCCGACCCACTTGACCAGCGCGAAACCGAAGCTCGAGGCGGCGATCAGCGCGCCCAGACCGAGCCCGACCACCACGACCTGGCTCAGGATGCCCAGCACCAGACCGAAGGTCATGAAGTAGCCGCGCGCGAAGCCATGGTTCAGGCCGGCGCTCATCGCCGCGACGGCGCCGGCACCCGGCGAAAGGCTGATCGCCCAGGAGGCCAGAAAGAAGGTGAGCCAGACGGAGAGTTCCATCGCTCGAGCGTAGCACCGCGGCGACAATCGTCCGCATGGCCAAGGAAAAGACCGTCTACACCTGCACGCAGTGCGGCAGCACCAGCCCCAAGTGGCTCGGCAAATGCCCAGACTGCGGCGCCTGGAACACGCTGGAGGAGACCGTCGCCGAGAGCACTTCGGCGTCCAAGAACCGCTACCAGTCGCTCGCCAAGTCGCAGCCGGTCGCCACGCTGGCCGACATCGAGGCATCGGATGTCGACCGCTCGCCGACCGGCATCGAGGAGCTGGACCGCGTGCTCGGCGGCGGCATCGTCGCCGGCGGCGTAGTGCTGATCGGCGGCGACCCGGGCATCGGCAAGTCGACGCTGCTGCTGCAGGCGGTCGATGCGCTGTCGGCGGCGATGCCGGTGCTCTACGTCACCGGCGAGGAGAGTGCGGCCCAGGTCGCGCTGCGTGCGCGCCGGCTCGGCCTCGAGGGCGCCAAGGTGCGGGTGCTGGCCGAGATCCAGCTCGAGAAGATCCTCGCGACGGTGGCGCACGAGCGGCCGGCGTTCTGCGTGATCGATTCGATCCAGACGCTGTATTCCGAGCAGCTCAGCTCCGCCCCCGGCTCGGTGGCGCAGGTGCGTGAGTGCGCCGCGCAGCTCACGCGCACCGCCAAGGCGACCGGCACGGCGATGGTGTTGGTCGGCCATGTGACGAAGGAAGGCGCGCTGGCCGGCCCGCGCGTGCTCGAGCACATCGTCGACACGGTGCTGTATTTCGAGGGCGACACGCATTCGAGCTTCCGTCTCGTGCGGGCCTTCAAGAACCGCTTCGGCGCGGTCAACGAGATCGGCGTGTTCGCGATGACCGAGCGTGGGCTCAAGGGCGTGGCCAATCCGAGCGCGATCTTCCTGTCGACGCACGGCGAGCCGGTGCCGGGCTCCTGCGTGCTGGTCACGCTGGAAGGCACGCGGCCGATGCTGGTGGAGATCCAGGCGCTGGTCGATTCGGGCGGCCCCAGCCCGCGGCGCCTGTCGGTCGGCCTGGAGCGCGACCGCCTCGCGATGCTGCTGGCGGTGCTGCACCGCCACGCCGGCATCGCCTGCATGGACCAGGATGTTTTCGTCAATGCGGTGGGTGGCGTGCGCATCAGCGAGCCGGCGGCAGACCTGGCGGTGCTGCTCGCGATCCAGGGCTCGCTGCGCGGCAAGCCGCTGCCGCGCGGTTTTCTCGCGTTCGGCGAAGTGGGCCTGGCGGGCGAGGTGCGGCCTGCGCCGCGCGGCCAGGAGCGCCTGAAAGAGGCGGCGAAGCTGGGCTTCAGCGTCGCGCTGGTGCCCAAGGCCAATGCACCGCGCAAGCCGATCGAAGGGTTGACGATCCATGCGGTGGAGCGGGTCGAGCAGGCGATCGACCTGGTGCGGCAGCTCACCTGAAGGAGGGCGATCCATGCGCATCGCGGCGATCTCCGACATCCACGGCAACCTGCCGGCGCTGCGCGCCGTGCTGCAGGACATCGAGCACAGCGGGGCCGACCTGATCGTCAATCTCGGCGACATCCTCTCCGGCCCGCTGTGGCCGGCCGAGACGGCCGAGTTGCTGATGTCGATGGACCTTCCGACGATCGCCGGCAACCATGAGCGGCAGGTGCTGACGCAGCCGCCCGAGCGGATGGGCGCGACCGACGCCTACACCGCGCAATGCCTGGCGGAACCGCATCGCGCGTGGATGGCCGGCCTGCCGGCGACACGCTGGCTCGACGACCGGGTGTTCTGCTGCCACGGCACGCCCGATAGCGATCTGCAGTACTTCCTCGAGACGGTGACCCTCGATTTCCGCCGGAGCGGCTCTCCCGGCATGCGGCAGGCCACCGAGGGCGAGGTGCGCGAGCGGCTGGGCGACTGCGCTGCATCGCTGGTGCTGTGCGGCCACACCCACATGCCGCGTGTGTTCGCGGCCGGCGGGACGCTGGTCGTCAACCCGGGCAGCGTCGGGCTGCAGGCCTATGACGACGCACATCCGCATCCCCATGTGCTGGAGGTCGGCAGCCCGCACGCCCGTTGGGCGCTGCTCGAGGGGGGAGAGAAGGCCTGGTCGGTGCAGTCGCGCTGCGTGCCCTACGACTGGGAGGCCGCGGCTCGCCGGGCAGAGCGCCACGGCCGGAGTGATTGGGCGCATGCTTTGCGCACAGGGCGCGTTGGCCGCTGGGGAGCCGTGGCGTGAACGGTGCGGCCTGGTTGGGCTGGGCCCTGGCTGCCATCGCGATTGCGCTGGGTTATGCGCGCTTCGGCTGGCAGGGGGCGGTGCTGGGTATCACGATTGTCGTGTTCTGGCTGCTGCTGCAATTCAGCCGTGCGATGCGCGTGATGCGGATCGCAGGGCAATCGCCGGTGGGGCAGGTTGACAACGCTGTGATGCTGAACGCCCGGTTGAAGCCCGGGTTGCGGCTGATCGACATCCTGAAGCTGACGCGCAGCCTTGGCGAACGGGTCGCGATGGACGAAGGAGCCGACACCGAGCAATGGCGCTGGGCCGACAGCGGCGGCGCGCAGTTGATCGTCACGTTTCGCCGGGGGCGCTGCGTTGCCCACGAAGTGCGGCGCTGAAAGAACGAAGCCCCGCGGAGGCGGGGCTTCGAGTACGCAGGCAGAGCCGCGATCAGCCTTGGCGGCGGCGGCGCGCCACGAAGCCGACGGCGCCGAGGCCGGCCAGCAGCATGGCGTAGGTCTCGGGCTCAGGAACGGCCGGGATGTTCATCGAGAGCAGGCTGCCGGTCTTGCGTGTGTCGTTCGGGCCGCTCAGGAACTCGACCTTCAGATGCGGGTTGTCGAAGTGGAGGCTGGTGCCCGTGAAATGGATGACGAAGCTCATCGAATCCGTCAGGGCCAGAGCGGGCGTGTGGGTGAAGCAGGCGCCGCCAGAGTTGCCCGTCCGGCAACCGTTCGCGCTCAGTTCCTTGCTGTTTTCCGTCCAACCCGCGAGGGAGGCACCGGTGATCGTGCCGACGTCCTTGATGCTGAAGGCCTTGATGTAGCCGATGCCGGCCCAGTCGCCGGTAGCGTGCGTGGCGTTCAGGATGTCGAGTTCGAGCGTGTTGGCGTCCAGCGCCAGCGTTTCGAAGGTGACGCCCTGGAAGGTCAGGCTGTTGGCTTGGGCGGGAGCAGCAGCGAGAGCGGCTGCTGCGATCGCCAAAGCGGAGAAGGAACGGATGAGGGTCATGAAAACCTCTTGCGGAATTTGGTTGCTGGATTCTGGTGGGCAAGCGTGTAACACGCATCCCCCTGTTCGCGGGACTGTGCAAGAAACACATACGTATCCTGCCGCCTCACTCCCGGTGTAGGGAGGGGCGGGGATCCCGCCGCTTAGAATCCGGGCCCTGACAAGTTGCATTTGGAGACCCGCGATGTCGATGGCTGATCGCGACGGCAAGATCTGGATGGACGGTGAGCTGGTGGACTGGCGCGATGCCAAGATTCACGTGCTGACCCACACGCTGCACTACGGTTGCGGCGCCTTCGAGGGCGTGCGCGCCTACAACACGGTCAACGGCACCGCGATCTTCCGGCTGCGCGAGCACACCGAGCGGCTGTTCAACAGCGGCAAGATCCTGCGCATGAAGATCCCGTTCAGCATCGAGCAGGTGATGGACGCGCAGCGCGAGGTGGTCCGGGCCAACAAGCTCGAGAGCTGCTACATCCGCCCGCTGATCTGGATCGGCGACGAGAAACTGGGCGTCAGCCCCAAGGGCAACCGGATCCACCTGATGGTCGCGGCCTGGGCCTGGGGCGCCTACCTGGGCGAAGAGGGTCTGAAGCGCGGCATCCGCGTCAAGACCTCGAGCTACACCCGCCACCACGTCAACATCACGATGACGCAGGCCAAGACGGTGAGCAACTACACCAATTCGATCCTGGCCAACATGGAAGCCACCGACGACGGCTACGACGAAGCGCTGCTGCTCGACGCGTCGGGTTTCGTCTCCGAGGGCGCGGGCGAGAACCTCTTCGTGATCAAGAACGGCGTCGTCTACACCCCCGACCTGTCGGCCGGTGCGCTCAACGGCATCACCCGCAACACCATCTTCGCGATCTGCCAGGATCTCGGCCTGAGGCTGGTGGAAAAGCGCATCACGCGCGACGAGGTCTACATCGCGGACGAGGCCTTCTTCACCGGCACGGCCGCGGAAGTGACGCCGATCCGCGAACTCGACCGCATCGAGATCGGCCAGGGCTCGCGCGGCCCGATCACCGAGAAGATCCAGAGCGCGTTCTTCGACATCGTCAACGGCCGCAACCCGAAGTACGCCGAGTGGCTGGCCAAGGTCTGATCAGCGAATCATGAGCGAAACCCAGAAGAAAGCTTCCGTCGTCGAAGTCGTCGCCGCCGACCTGCAGGGTCCCGGCCTCGTGTTCTGCCCGAACCCGAAGATGCCGCTGTGGAGCAACCATCCGCGCGTGTTCATCGATGTCGCCACCACCGGCGAGGGCTGGTGCCCCTACTGCAGCACCGTCTACAAGCTGAAGGCCGGCGAGAAGCTGCCGGCGCACCACTGATCGCTGCTGAGCCGGCGCCAGGCCGCCTCACGTAGCGGCCGGGTGCCATCATTCACATGCCCTTGAAAAGCTGGGTGTAGCTGCGGCTCACCTCCAGCTTTTCGGGGTGGCCTTTCACACTGACGATCTGCCGCCCCCGCAGGTCGCGCGTGATGCCGGCGATGGCGGTCGCATTGACCAGCGTCGACCGGTGGATCTGCCAGAACAGCTGCGGATCCAGTTCGTCCACCAGCTCCTTGATCGGCTTGCGGATCAGCGCTTCGACGCTGGCCGTCTGCACGCGCGTGTATTTCTCGTCGGAGATGAAGAACAGCACCTCCTCGACCGGGATCATCTGGATGCTCTGGCCGACGGTCGCCTGGATCCAGCGCAGGTAGCTCGGCGCCGCGCCGGGGGTCATCTTGGCGGCGAGCTGGTGCAGCAGCTGCTGCAGCGGCTTGGCTGGTGCGCCTTCGTCGGGGCTGTCGCGCGAGGCCAGGCGCTTGCGGATGCGCTCGACCGTCACCTGAAGCCGCTCGCGCTCGGCCGGTTTGAGCACGTAGTCGGCGACGCCCTGCTCGAAGGCCTCGATCGCGTACTGGTCGTAGGCGGTGATGAAGACGATCTCGCAGCCGTCCCAGTCGTCGTCGGCGGGCAGCTGGGCGATCTGCTTCGCGGCTTCGACGCCGGTCAGCCCGGGCATCCGGATGTCGAGGAACACCAGGTCGGGATGGTGCTGCGACACCAGCTCGACCGCCTCCACGCCGTTCTTCGCCTCACCCACGATCTGCAGCTCCGGCCACACCTCGGTGAGGCGGGCGCGCAGTTGCTCGCGCATCAGTCGTTCGTCGTCGGCGATCACGCAGCGCACGGGGGCGGCGGGGGCGGCAGTGTTCATGGGCGATGGGCTCGAGGCTTGTGGCTTCAGGTCAGGAGGGCGCGCCGTCGTCGGGATGGCGCGCGATGTACGGCACGGTGATCGTGACGACCGTGCCGCTGGGTCGATTCTCGGTCACGGTGAGCGTGGCCTTGGTGCCGTAGAGCAGCTGCAGCCGCTCGCGGATGTTGGCCAGGCCCACGCCGGTGCCGGCGGTGGCGGCCTTGCCGAAGCCCAGCCCGGTGTCGGCGACGATGACCGCGAGGCGGCCGTGCCGGATCTCGGCCTTCACGCTGAGCTTGCCGCCTTCGGCCTTGGGCTCCAGGCCGTGCTTGATCGCGTTCTCGACCAGGCTCTGGATCATCATCGGCGGGAACTCGGCCGACTGCAGGCCTTCGGGCACGTCGATCTCGGTCTGCAGCCGCTCTTCCATCCGCACCTTCAGGATCTCGAGGTAGGGGCGGATCACCGCCAGCTCCCGGCCCAGGTCGCGCACACCGCTGGCATTGGCCTCGCGCATCGTCGGCATGCTGGCGCGCAGCAGCGCGATCAGGTTCTTCTGCATCTGGCTGGCGCGCGGCGGGTCGGTCTCGATCAGGTGGTCGATCGATGCCAGCGTGTTGAACAGGAAATGCGGCTCCACCTGCGCCTGCATCGCGGCCATGCGGGCCTCGATGACCTGGCGCTTCAGCGATTCGCTCTCGGCGCGCTCGGTGGCGGCGGCCGCCTGCACCTCGGCCTTCTTGCGGCCCTGGCCCATCACCTTGGCGATGACCGAGCCGACGATCAAAAAGAACATCAGCTGCGGCAGCGAATCGCCGAGCCGGAACGAGCGCGTCACGACCGTCTCGGTGTTGTCGCTCTCGATCGCGTCGCGGATCTGCTCCTTGGCTTCCTCGATCGCCCGCTTGATCTCCTCGGTGTTGGCGCCCTCCGGGAGCTTGACCTCGGCGCTCGGCTCACCGGCCGGCGAAGGCGGCGACGGCGGTTGCGGCGGCACCGGCACGCTCGCCTTGCCGGCAGGCGCCGAGGCGGCCTTGGCCGGCCCGATGCGCACGCCGTTGTTGTCGATGCTGATCTCGTAGTCGTCGCCCGAGGCGTGGATGCCCTGGGGCTTCTTGGGCCTGTGGGTGACCACCGTCTCGCCGCCCCAGCGCGTGCTGAACGGCGGGATCTCCGACAGCACGCCGGCGGCGATCATCCCCAGCACCCCGAGCACGACGAGGCGTTTCCAGGTCTGCTGCGCCAACCAATCGGCATAACGGCGCAGTGCTTGCCCGAAGCCGCGCCATATCGCATGCAGTTCGGGGTATCGCTGACGCCAGCCCAACGAGGATGTCTTCTGCTCCATGGGGCCGGACTGTACGGGCTGCGGCAGCGCTTCGCCGCCGTGCTGCGACGCCCCGGCGCTCCGGCAGGACGAACTGCAGCCGACCGCGATGGACGCGCGCGGCGATGGCCGCCGCTACTGCCGGATGCCTTCGACCTGGATCTTCAGGCGCACGCGGTCCGCGACGAAAGGCAGCCCGAAGCTGGCGCCGAAATCGCTGCGCTTGAGCTCGGCCTCGAAGTCGCCGCCGCAGACCTCGCGCTGCAGCAGCGGATGGCGGTAGCAGCCGAAGTGCCGTGCGATGAGCGACAGCGGCTGGCCGATGCCGCGCAGCGTGAATTCGCCGCGCACCTCGGTGAGCAGGCCTTCGCGGAAGGTGAAGCGTGCGGCGACGAAGTAGGCCCGCGGCTCGGCCTCGCAGGCCAGCAGGTCGCGCGCGCACAGGCGCTGGTCCAGCGCCTTCAGACCAGTGTCGAGCGAGCCGGTCGGGATCACGAGGCTCAGTTGGCCGCGGCCCTCGGCGGGATCGATCTCGACCTCGCCGTCGAGCGGGCCGAAGCGGCCGCGCAGCGTCGAGGTGCCGAAGTGCATCACCTCGAAGTGCACGAAGGTGTGGGCCGGGTCGAGCCGGTAGCGCTGAGGCTCGGCCTGGGCAGCGGTCACCGTGGCCCAGGCCACCTGGGCAAGCGACGTGGGCGCCCAGCCGCGGCCGGGGGCCGACATTTATTGCTTGACCGCTTCGACCTGGATGATCACGTGCACTGCATCCGAGAAGCCGTAGTTCAGGCCCCAGGTCATGCCGTACTGGCTGCGCGTGACGGTGGTCTCGAAATCGCCGCCGCAGACCTCGCGCTTGAGCATCGGGCTCTGGTAGCAGTTGAAGTTCAGCGCCTTCAGCGTGACCGGGTTGGTCTTGCCCAGCAGCGTCAGCGTGCCGCCGATCTCGGCGACTTTGTCGCCGTTGAACGTGAACTTGTCGCCGACGAACTTGGCGGTCGGGAATTCGGCGACGTTGAAGAAGTCCTTGCTCTGCAGGTGCTTGTTGAACGCCTCGGTGCCGGTGTTGATGCTGGCGGTCTCGAGCGTCAGCTCCACCTTGCCGGTCTTGGCGGCCTTGTCGAGCTGGACGGTGCCTTCCTTCTTGTCGAAGCGGCCGCGGTTGGTCGAGGTGCCGAAGTGCTGGATCTCGAAGGTGGCGAAGGTGTGCGTCGGGTCGATCGCGTAGGTGTCGGCATGGGCGGCACCGGTGGCGATGAGGCCGGCGGCCAGGGCGGTGAGGGCGAGCGATTTCATCAGGAGGTCCTCCTTGGATGGTGGGGTGAGGGGAAAACGGAAAAAGGTCAGAGCGGGCCGATGCCGGTGAGCGCGAGCTTGAACTTCACCTGCACGTCGTTGGCGACCATCGAGGTGTCGGTCCATTCGCCTTCGCCGATCTTGAAGTCGAGCCGCTTGATCGTGAACGCGCCGGTGGCGGTGGTGGTGCCGCCGGCCTGGGCCAGCGCGACCGGCACGACGATGTCGCGCGGGTTGCCCTTGATGTTGAGCTTGCCGGCCACGTCGAACCTGCCGGGGCCGGTGGCCTTGACGCCGGTCGACTGGAAGCTGGCCTGCGGGAACTTCTTGGTGTCGAACCACGGCTGCTTGACCAGCTCGCCCTCGCTCTCGGGCGAGCCGAGCGACACGCTGGCGAGGTCGATCGTGATCGCGATCTTGGCGGCCTCGGGCTTCTTGGGGTCGAACGCGACCTGCGCATCGAACTTGCGGAACTTGCCGTCGACCGGCACGCCCATCTGCTTGCTGGTGAAGCTGACCTCGCTCTGCGCGGGGACGAGCTTCTGCTGGGCGAAGGCCGGGGCGGCAAAGGCGGCGGCCAGCGTGGCGAGCACGACGGCGCGGCGGGCGGGGAGCAGGGTCATGGTGTCGGTGTCGAAGAGGTGGAGATGGCAGGACATACGGAGTCAGCCGCGTCCGGGACGCATGCGCAGCAGCAGGCCGTCGCGGTCGATGAAGTGATGCTTCAGCGCCGCGGCGATGTGCATCACGACCAGCAGCGCCAGCAGCCAGGCGAGGCGGCCGTGCCAGGGCTTGATCGCTTCGGCGAGCGCCTTGTCGGGCGAGACGAAGTCGGGCAGCGGCAGCACGCCGTACAGCACGATCGGGAAACCGGCCGCCGAGCTGTAGGCCCAGCCGACCAGCGGCACCGCAAAGAACAGCAGGTACAGACCCCAGTGGGTGGCGTGCGCTGCGGCCTGCTGCCAGGCCGGCATCGGCAGGTCGGCCGGCGGGCGGTGCGTCAGGCGCCACAGCAGGCGCAGCGCCGAGAGCGCCAGGATCGTCATGCCGGCCCACTTGTGCCAGTTGTAGAGCTTCAGGCGCGTGGGCGAGAACGGCAGGTCGGCCATGTAGGTGCCGACACAGAAAGACACCACGATCATCAGCGCCAGCAGCCAGTGGAAGGCGATGGCGACGCTGGAATAGCGGGTGTCGGCGTTGTTGGGGTTCATGGGCGGGCTCGTCGGCATGGGGCGAAGTCTCGGACGCATGAACCGGTCAAAGGTTCACGGCCGTTGACCGCTTGGTTCAAATGCGCTGAAAGGCGGTGGCGGCCGTGTCGGCCAGCAGCCGCTCGAAGCGGACCGCCAGCTCGGCGTGTTCCGCCGGCGGCAGCAGATGGTGGCGCAGCGCGAAATCCAGCGTCGCCAGTGCGGCATCCACCGTCATCTCGCCGGCGGCGGCGCACCGCAGCGCCTCGGTGGCGGGCAGCAGGCGCAGCTCGGCGACCTCGCCGTCCTGGTTGGCCGGCTGCAGCCCCGCCGGCAGCGCCAGGTCGAAGACATAGAGCCATTCCTGCTGCAGGCCCTCGGGGATGTTGCGCCGTAGGTGGATCACGCGGCCGGGTTGCGCCGCCTGCATCTGCTGCGGGGTCAGGCCCGCTTCTTCCCAGCCTTCGCGGATCAGCGTTTCGCGGGGCGACTGATGGGCCGGCACGCCGCCGCCCACGAGGTTGTCGAGCAGGCCCGGGTCGGTGGGCTTGGTGAGCGAGCGGCGTGCGATCCACAGATGCGTCGGGCGGCCTGCCGCATCTGCCACATAGCCGTTGCAGTGGGCGCCGAAGGTCAGCGTGCCCCAGAAGCGCGAGGCGGCGCGCTCGATGCGGGCCAGCGGCTGGGCGCCCTGCCGATCGACCACCGCATAGAGCTCGTCGCGCCAGCCGACCACGAGGCCGGCCTCGCGCAGCGCGGCGTTGATCGCCGCCAGCGCCGCATCGCGCTGCGGCGGCGGGGCGAGCAGGTGCACCGCATCGGCGTGCAGCGCGAGCGCCTGCGGGTGGGCCGCCAGCGCGTGCAGGTGCTGGTGCGCCACCGAGCCGACGAGCACGCCGTCGATCAGGAAGGGCAGGCGGGTGGCGGGGTCATGATCGCGGGCGGCGGCGATCGCGGCCCAGGCGGAGGTGTCGTGCATGGGCCGGATGATCCCGCATCCGGCGCCGTCATGCCCGCTGGCGGAGATCGTCTTCGGCCGCGAGGCGTCAGGGTTTCAGGAACGCCGGATACGCATCGATCTTGGCCTGCAGCCGCTGCGCCAATTGCCCGCTCGCACCGCCCAGCTCGCGGTGGATCAGCGCCGCCTCGTCGCGATAGCTGAGGATCTTGGCGTTGTCCCAGTAGAACGGCGGGTGGTAGAGGTTGGTGATGCGGTCGGCCAGCTTGACCATCCACACCTCGCGCGGCTGCAGGCGGATGCGCCGCAGGCTGTCGGCGATCTGCTCGGCCTTGGTGGGCAGGCGCTCGTCCTTCGACAGCGCGAGCACGCCGTCGGCCACCCGGGTGCCGAATTCGCGCGCCACCGAGTCGTAGGTGGCGGCGGTGTCCTCGATCGTGTCGTGCAGCAGCGCGCACTGGACCGCGAGCGTGCCATCGGCGCCGGGCTCGGCCTGCAGTGCCCAGATGACCTCCATCGCGACGCTGCCGATATGGTTGATGTACTCGAAGCGCTCGCCCTCGGCCGTGCCGCCGTAGGTCTGGCCGCGGTGGTGCAGCGAGGCGAAGCGCCAGGCGCGGGCGTAGTCGTCGGGCGCCCAGGTGCTCATGCCAGCCTCCGGTCGCGCCACTGCCCGAGCTTGGCGCCGCCCAGCACCGCCAGCAGCGTGGCCAGCGACATCATCGCGGTGACGTCCGAGGTCTGTGTGCCACCGGCTTCCATCAGCAGCCCGATGCCGATCGACAGCACCGCGAGGATGCAAGGCAGCAGGAAATCGCTGCGGCGCGAGATGCGCGCGCAGACATACCCGCCCGCCACCGAGAAGCCGCAGCCCATCGCCATGCCCACGAGCCAGACCCACGAGCCGCTGCCGGCGCCCGCCGTCATCGCCGCGCGCATCTGCTCCTCGTCGGCGCCCGATGCGCCGAGCACGATGCCGTAGACGATGCTCAGCACGATGCTGCCGACGAAGGTGCCGCCGATGTCGGTCAACAGGCCGAGCGCGACGGCCTTGACCGGCGAGCCGGGCGGCTTGATCGGATCGCGGACGTCGGAGCCGGGAGCGGCGTAAGGGTTGGGGTCGGGGGCGCTCATGCAGCGAGTGTGACGCATCCCGCCCGTCAGTCGAGCGGGAAGCGCCGCGCCCAGAACTCCGCCAGCCGCGGCTCGGCATCCACGCGCCGGACCACCGGCGTCATCTTCGGCGCCACCTGGTAGAAGCGCTCGCGCCAGGGCCCGAAGCGCGAGACGACGGTGACGTAGAGATCGAGCACCGTCAGCTCGTCGCCCAGCAGGTAGCGGCCGGGCTGCAGCTGCTCGTCCATCACGCTCCAGCAGAAGGCGATGCGATCGTGCACCGCGTCGACCACGGCCTGGCGCGCGGTCTTGGGCGCGCCGATGCGCGACACGTCGGGCTTGATCCAGTGCAGCGAATAGATGGCCGACGACACATAGACCATCCAGCGCAGGAACTGGGCGCGAGCCACGCTGCCCAGGGCCGGCGCGAGCCGAGCTTCGGGATGCTGGTCGGCCAGGTGGATCAGGATCGCCGCGCTCTCGGTGAGCGTGCTGCCATCGGGCAGCACCAATGTCGGGATCTGGCGCATGCGGTTGACCGGCGCCACGCGCTCGCGCGCCGCTTCCTCGGCCCAGGTGGCGCCTTCGATCAGCGCGTAGGGGATGCCGAGCAGCGTCAGCGCGGCCTCCACAGCCACCGAGCCGGAGGCCTGGGCGCCGAAGAGCGTGAGCGGGGCGGGCGCGTCGAGGCGAGCCATGGCGTCAAGGGGCCTGCTGGATGCCCGCCGTCAGGTAGCCGATGGCGAAGAACACGGCAAACAGCGCGGCGATGGCCGCCAGCGCGATCAGCATCGGCGTGCTCCATCCTCGGCGGGGATAGGTGTCGCCGTAGCGGATCTGCACGTGGGCGACCTGTTCACGGCCGCTGCTGTAGTACCACGACACCAGCAACACCACCCCCAGGACGCGCGAGAAGATCTCGAACTGGGGTGCTGCCGGAAAGAACTCAGGCAGCACGCCGGCCGCCAGCGTCGCCGTCACGATGCCGATGCCCCAGACCTTCGAGGCCGATGCCTTGGCCTCGTTGCCCAGCGCCTGCCAGTTCTTCATGTGGACGAAGGCGCCGAAGG
>Ga0070662_100001710_pt1 | contig 13501 bp, 16 predicted proteins | sample KBSC53metaG_FD_65648 | JGI IMG/M metagenome (GOLD analysis project Ga0070662, IMG submission 65648) | Corn rhizosphere microbial communities from Kellogg Biological Station, Michigan, USA - KBS C5-3 metaG | ecosystem: Host-associated > Plants > Roots > Rhizosphere > Soil ...
ACCATTGCACCCGAATTGACGATATTGTTGGCCGCCACGGTCCGTGCGGTCTCCGTCTTCGGCACTGTCGTCGTAAGGAAAGCATAAAGCGGCACGACGAACATTCCGCCGGTGATCGCGACCCCGAGCAAGGCGAGGATCATCAGCCCTGCCATTGGATGGGTGACGAAATTGGCGAGCGTCGTCAGGCTGGATTCGCTGTGCTTGACCCACGAAAGGGCGACGAAGTGCAGCAACAGGACGAACACGCTCATCGCGATCACGGATGCTGGGGCGAAGCGCGCGGAAACCTCGCTCTTGAGCAATCGGTTGATGAGCACCGAGCCGATCGCGATTCCTATCGAGAAGATGGCGATGAACAGGCTCGCGACCTGCTCGTCGGCGCCAAGAACATTCTTCACCAGCGGTGGGAAGATGATGATGAGCACCGCTCCGATCGTCCAGAAGAAGCTGATCGACAAGATCGCCAGGAAGAGCCTGCGAATGTGCAGTGTCGCGCTTACCAGCTCGATTGATGCGTGGATGATATGCCAGTTGAAGGGAATCCGTTCGGCCGCGGGCGGGGCAGGGGGCACCTGCCGCCCGGCAAGGAACCCGAGAATCGCAATTCCCACGGTAGTCGCAGCCGCCACGGAGGGCGCCGACACAAGTATGCCGGCAAGGATCGTTCCGCCGAGAATGGCGATGTAGGTCCCGGCCTCGACGAGGCCGGTTCCTCCAAGAACCTCATCGTGCCTCAAATGCTGCGGCAGAATCGCATATTTGATGGGGCCGAAGAAGGTCGAATGGACCCCCATCAGTCCGACGGCTGCGAGCATCAGCGGAATGTTTGCAAGAAGGATCCCAGCGCCGCCCAGAATCATGATGCCGATTTCGGCAAGCTTGATGATTCGGATCAGCTTCGACTTGTCATGATCGTCGGCAAGCTGCCCAGAAAGCGCCGAGAAGAGGAAGAACGGCAGGATGAACAGCGCCTGCGCGATCGCGCTGAACTGGAACTCCTTCGCCGGGTTCGAATAAAGCTGGTAGGTTACGAACAGGACGACCGCCTGCTTGAACAGGCTGTCGTTGAATGCGCCCAGAAACTGGGTCGCGAACAAAGGTACGAACCGCCGCGCGCGCAGCAGGTGAGTTACGTTCTGGATCAAAGCTCAGGTGTTGGCTGACATGGATTACGCATTGGAATAGCCAGCTTTGCGCATCGCGCCAAACCTTATAACGGTCTTGTCCCGGAACGATGCTGTCGCTGCCAAATCTCCTGACGCTCTCGCGGATCCTCGCGGTGCCGATCCTGGTCTTCCTTTTGTGGAGGCCGGCACCCATCGATTATGCGATCACCTTCGCGCTCTACTGCCTTGTCGGGATCACCGATTATTTCGACGGCTATCTCGCCCGCGCCTGGGGAAGCATCTCGAGGCTCGGACAGTTCCTCGACCCGATCGCTGACAAGATCATGGTCGTGGCGGTACTCATCATGCTGATTTCCAGCCGCAAATCGAACCCGATCCCGGAGATCGCTGGTCTTCACATCATTGCCGCGCTGATCATACTCCTTCGGGAGATCATCGTTTCCGGCCTCCGGGAATATCTGGCGGGGCTCCAGGTGTCGGTTCCGGTGAGCGCGCTGGCGAAATGGAAGACGACGTTCCAGCTCTTTGCGCTCGGAGCGTTGATCCTCGGCGGCGCGCTGCCGCAACTGCCATGGGTGCATGACGTCGGGATCATCTGCCTCTGGGCGGCCGCTGCGCTCACGCTGATGACCGGATACAGTTATTTGCGCACTGGCATCCGGCATATGGAATAGCGGAATACTGATCGATTCCTCGATTAAGTCTGAGCGACTTTAGTCGTTTCCCACGGGTCGACCCTGCACGTACAGCTGTTCAGGTAGGACAGGGGCCGCGGGGCTCCCCCTCCCCGCATTCCCCCGCGGCCCCAAACAGGCTGAGTCCGCCTCGCCGCCATCATGAATAATCGATTTCCTTGTTCTCACTGACGAGAACAACTCGTTTCCATTCGACGGCGCGCCGGACGTAACGCTCTCCGCCTATCGAACTGGAGGGCTGTGAACATGGACGCGAAGACAGGCGAATCGATGGGTTGCCCGGTGGATCGCCCGAGCACGGTGCGGTCATTGCTCGGCCGCCAGAACCGCGACTGGTGGCCGGATGCGCTTGCAGTCGACATCCTCGCGCCGAACGGCCCGGCCAATCCGATGGGCGACCACTTCAGCTATGCCGAGGCGTTCAAGAAGCTCGATTACAATGGGCTGAAGGCCGATCTCACAGCGCTGATGACCGACAGCCAGCCCTGGTGGCCGGCGGACTACGGGCATTATGGGCCCTTCTTCATCCGCATGGCGTGGCACGCCGCGGGTACTTACCGGACGGGCGACGGGCGCGGCGGCGCCAACAGCGGACAGCAGCGGTTCGCCCCGCTCGACAGCTGGCCGGATAACGGAAATCTCGACAAGGCGCGCCGGCTGCTGTGGCCGATCAAGCAGAAGTACGGCCAGTCGATCAGCTGGGCGGACCTGTTCATCCTGGCCGGTAATGTGGCCATCGAATCCATGGGCGGCCCGGTGTTCGGTTTCGGCGGCGGGCGTGCCGACGTCTACGAACCGGAGAAGGACATTTACTGGGGCAGCGAAGACAAATGGGTGAATGAGGGCGTTGAGACGCGGATTGACGAAGAGCGCGGACTGGAAGACCTGGATGGCCCGCTCGCTGCGATCCAGATGGGCCTGATTTACGTCAATCCCGAGGGTCCCGGCGGTAATCCGGACCCCTTGAAGTCGGCGCGCGACATCAAGGCGACGTTCGAGCGAATGGCGATGAACCATGAGGAGACGGTCGCGCTAACCGCCGGCGGTCACACCTTCGGCAAGGCCCATGGGAACGGCGACCCCTCGACGCTAGGCAAGGCTCCTGCGGGCGGCGATCTGCACTCGCTCGGCTTTGGCTGGGTGAGCAGCGAAGAGCATGGCGGCATCGGCGAGCACACGGTGACGAGCGGCATCGAGGGCTCGTGGGTCAATACGCCCACCCAATGGTCGGAGAATTACTTCCGTCTGCTGCTCGATTACGAATACGAGCTAGTCCACTCACCGGCCGGGGCACAGCAGTGGCAGCCGATCAACCAGCGTGAAGAGGACATGGCGCCTGCGGCTTGGGATCCGTCGAAAAAGGTCCCGACGATGATGACCACTGCCGACATGGCTCTCAAGATGGACCCTGAATTCCGAAAGATCAGCGAGAAGTTCCGCAACGACCATGAGGCCTTCAAGGACGCCTTCGCGCGGGCGTGGTTCAAGCTGTGCCACCGCGACATGGGTCCCAAGGCGCGCTACCTGGGCCCGGAAGTTCCCGCCGAGGACCTGATCTGGCAGGATCCCATTCCCGCCGGCCGGATGCCTTCGGAAGACGAGGTGGCCGCGGTCAAGGCGAAGATTGCCAACAGCGGGCTAACCGTCAGTCAGCTCGTCAAGACGGCCTGGGCTTCGGCGTCGACCTATCGCAAGTCGGACCATCGCGGCGGCGCCAATGGTGCACGCATCCGTCTTGCGCCGCAGAAGGACTGGGACGTCAACGAACCAGCCGAGCTGGCCAAGGCTCTGTCGACGCTCGACGGCCTCCGCGGCAGCCTGTCGCTGGCGGACGCCATCGTGCTGGGTGGCGTGGTCGGGCTGGAGAAAGCGATCCGGGATGCCGGGTCGAACGTGCCGGTGCCGTTCGTCGGGGGGCGCGCCGACGCCAGCGCCGAGCAGACCGACGCGGACAGCTTCGTGCCGCTCGAACCGCAGGCCGATGCGTTCCGCAACTATCTGCCGAAGAAGCTCAGCGTAAAGACTGAGGAGATGATGCTCGATCGCGCCGCGTTGTTGGGCTTGTCCGTACCCGAATTGACGGTGCTGATCGGGGGTCTTCGAGCGCTCGGCGCCAATCACGGCGGGCGAGGCCACGGGAGCTTCACCAAGCGACCCGGGCGGCTCACCAATGACTTCTTCGTCAACCTTCTCGACATGACCAACGTCTGGAAGGCTGTCGATGGCAGCGACGACGAGGAATTTGTCGCTACCGACAGGGCGAGCGGCGGAGAGACGTGGCGCGCAAGTCGGGCAGATCTTATCTTCGGCTCGAACGCCGAACTGCGCTCGGTTGCGGAAGTCTATGCCGAAAAGGGCAATGAGGAGAAGTTCGTCCGCGACTTCGTCAAGGCCTGGACGAAGGTCATGAACGCGGATCGCTTCGACATTCAGCAGAAGGCGAAGCCGGTCGAGCCGATCGGCATCGCGGAGCCCGCACTGGCGAAGTAGGGATTAACCGCGCTCGGGTCAGGCGCAGGCCGGCTCGAGCGCGGGCTCTTGGGGACCCGCCGCCGCGAGATCGGGGACGAGGTCGGCGACAATTCGTCGCAGGGTTTCGGCCAGCATCTGGAACTCGCCCTCGCGCGGGCTCGATCGGCGCCAGATGAGCGCAATCCGACGATAAGGATTTTCGGAGCGAAGCGGCTTCGCGTCGACTTCGGTGCCGGTGAGGATGCCGGCTTCGATCGCCATTCCGGGCACGAAGGTCAGGCCAAGGCCGTTGTCGACCATCTGCACCAGGGTGTGCAGCGACGTGCCCATCATCGCCGCATTCGCCCGAAGCTCCGGCCGGTTGCACGCCGACAGCGCATGGTCCTTGAGGCAGTGGCCGTCCTCCAACAGGAGCAGACGGTTTTCATCGATGTCGGCGGCAGCGATCGATGCCGCGCTCGGGGCCTCTCCGCGTGGATAGGCCACGAACAGAGGGTCGTCGAATAACGGCGTGCTGTCGACGTCTCCGCAGCCGAAGGGCAAAGCGAGCAGGACGCAATCGAGCTGTCCGCGGTGAAGTGCCTCGCAGGCGGCGCTGCTCGTTTCCTCGCGAAGGAAAAGCTTCAGCTCCGGGAAATGCCCACGAAGGCGCGGCAGCATGGTCGGTAGCAGGAAGGGGGCGATCGTCGGGATCACTCCCATCCGAAGCTCGCCATGCAACGGCCGGCCCTGGGCTCGCGCCATTTCGGCCAATTCCTCGGTTTCCCGGAGCACCTTTACCGCCTTGTCGGCAATCTTCTCGCCCAGCGGCGTGAAGCGGACCACGCGGCGGGTTCGCTCGACCAGGGTGACGCCCAGCAAGGTCTCCAGTTCGCGAAGCCCTGCCGACAGCGTCGACTGGGTCACGAAGCATGCGTCCGCAGCCTTTCCGAAATGGCCGAAACGCCGAAGCGCGACCAGATATTGAAGCTGTTTGACGGTGGGGAGATGGACGATCATCTAATCGAGAAATCCAATCACAGACAGCCGTATAATGGACTTGAACGATTTAAGCCAGCCACCTAGATGACCCTCATCGAAGGTTACGCTGCACTGCAGCAACGAGGAGGAATTTCCATACATGCTTACCGTTGGTGACAAGCTTCCGGCACTCAAGCTCCCGGTCCAGCAGGGCACGTCCGCGCTTCCGGCCGGCGAGACGATCGATCTCGGCGAGACCAATGGGAAATGGAAGGTGCTTTTCTACTGGCCGAAGGACTTCACCTTCGTCTGCCCGACCGAAATCGTCGGTTATGGTGAGCTGAAGTCCGACTTCGAGGATCGTGATGCGGTGCTGATCGGCGCATCGACCGACACGGCGCACGTCCATTTCGCATGGCGCCGTTCGGATGAGCAGCTGGCGCAGGCGGATTTCCCCTGGATCGCAGACAACAAGAAGGAGCTGGCCGATTCGCTGGGGATCATCGATCGCGCCGAAGGCGTGGCGTTCCGCGCGACTTTCATCGTGGATCCGGACAACGTCATCCAGCACGTGACGGTCAACGGCCTTAACGTCGGCCGCAACCCTGCCGAGACGCTTCGTGTCCTCGATGCGCTCCAGACCGACGAGCTGTGCCCGTGCAACTGGACGCCGGGCGACGAGGTGCTGCAGCCGCAGGCTGCCTGAACGAATCCCTTCCGCAAGGGAGGGTGAAAGGCCGGCTTCCCCCTTGAGCCGGTGTTTCGAGGGGCGGGCAGACTTCCCCAGGCCCGCCCCTTTTTCCTGCTTTGGAGACGGACAAATGTCCCTCAAGACGTTTGCGGACGCGCTACCCGATTACGCCAAGGACCTGCGGCTCAATCTCGGCTCGATCCTTAGCGACCAGCTGATCGGTGAAGAGCGCAAGCTCGGCCTGCTGCTCACCTGCGCGCACGGGTCGGGGTACAAGCCGCTGGTTGAGGCGGCGGAGGCCGAGGTCGCAGGCAGGCTGTCGGACGTGCAGGCCAATGCGGCACGGGGTGCAGCTGCCGTCATGGCGATGAACAACGTCTATTATCGCTTCATCCACCTTGTCTCGAACGATGAATATGGAACGAAGCAGGCGCGCCTCAGGATGAACTTCATCGGCTCGCACGGGATCGCGAAGGAAGAGTTCGAACTCTTCTCGCTGGCGGTGTCGGCGATGAACGGCTGCGGCATGTGCATCGACAGCCATGAGCGCGTCCTGCTGCAGCATGGGGTGAAGACCGACGCGATCCAGTCGGCAGTTCGGATCGCCGCTGTGATGAAGGCGATCGCGACGGTCCACGCCACGCTGTAGACGTGTAGTTCTGATTGGCCTGGATCAGATCATGTTGTTGGTGGTCGTTCCACCCATGGTCTGAGGTCCACCCGTAACCGAACCGCCTGACGCAATTTGCTGCTGTACGGCTTGGTTCAGCTGCGGAGTCGTCGTGGTTGCCGTGCAGGTGGCTTTGCCATTCGCTGCGGATGCGGCGAGCGCGCTTACCGATACTCCGCAAACGCTTGCAGCAACATCGATCGGAACCTGTGCCGTGACAGGGATATTGTCACGATTCACGTTCAGCGACACCGACAGATTGTTGAGAACGTTCTGCAGATTGACGCTGACCAGGGTCGGCACGCTCGCACCGCCCGTTCCCGATCCTGTGGCGCCGGTCGCAGGCGCTGGAGTTGCGGCGCTTACCTCGCCCGCGGAGTCGGGGGCCGGCGCCTGGGTCGTCTTGCAAGCGGCGACGCCGATCGTGGCAAGCGCCACGGCCGCCCAAATTGCTGAACGTGCGGTCATTTGAACCTCCAGAGGTTTAGGAATGAGGAGAAGTTGAGGGTTCGGGCGGGATTGGCTGGGGTTGCGTGCTCGCCGGTGGCGTGGGGGTTGGAGGGGGGTTGGCGGTTGCTCCCGTCGTCGTCTGAGCGCCGCCGCCGACCGAACCATTCGCAGCGAGCTGCTCCTGGATATATTGCTTCAGTTCCGGGGAGACGCTGTTGGCGGTGCAGCCGCTGCTCTTGCCGCCCCCCGCGCCGACCGAGAGCACGTTGATCGACACGCCGCACACATTCGCCGCAATGTTGATCGGAATCTGCGCGTTGATGGGAATGTTCGCCTTATCGATCTTCAAATCGAGCGCGAGATTGTTCAACACGTTCGACAGATTAACGTCGACGAGCGAAGGCACGTTCGAGACGCCGGACACAACCGCGGAGCCGGCGCTCTTCACACCATCTGCGGCCGATGAAGCTGTTTTGCAGGCGGATAAGGAAAGCAGCGCAATAAGCGCCGCGCATGCAGTTACTCTACGCATTACGCATCGTCCCTCTGTTTGCGCAGCGCCAACGCGCGTGCCAATTGATTGTTGCGGGGACGTGCGGCCCGGATGAATTTTGCGCGACGGCGCCGGCGCTTTAACCGCGAAACGGCAGTCTTCGCTATTTGGCGACGAGTTCGAGGATCAGGTCGCCGTGCTCGACGCGTGGAGGACCCGGATCGTCCGGGCCCAACATAGCCTCGCCTCGATAAAGGCGTAGCACCCGTCCGCTGCTTATGTCTTTCAGCAGGCAGCCTACTTCGTCTTCCGTCGCTTGGCGTTCCCGAAGCCGGACATTGCCTCGCGCCGTGGCCAAATCGGTGAGGTATTCCGCAAGGTGCCTTCCCTTGTGCGTCGTCGCGAGAAGGAGGCCCGCGAAGCTCACCGGATTTATCACAACGTTGGCGCCCGCCTGGTAAGCCAGATCCTCGTTGTCGGAATTTCTGATCGCCACCGCAATTGTCGCGTCGCGAGACAGATGACGAGCGGTAAGCACCGTCAGGATCGAGGTGTCATCGCGACCGCAACTGACGATCAGGCTTCGCGCGCGTTCGATGTGAACGGCCTTCTGCACTTCGTCGCGTGTCGTGTCGCCGCGGATCGTGGCGACTCCGGCCGCTTTAGCGATCTCGATTGCCTCGGCATCGGCATCGACGACAGCAATTTTGTCCGCTTCAGTTCCGCCAGCGAGCAACTCCTCCAGTGCTTTTTGACCGCTGCGACCAAATCCGGCGAGCACCACATGATCGTGCAACGTCCGTTGAATGCTTCGCATGCGCCAGTTCTCCCAGCTGCGTTTGAATAGGAATTCGGCGGCTGTGCCGAGGAATATGAGCCATAGAAAAATGCGGATGGGCGTGATCAGGAAGGCGTCGACCAGCCGCGCCCGCTCGCTAACTGGAACGATGTCGCCGTAGCCAACCGTCGATATTGTGATCATCGTGAAATAAATCACGTCGGTAAACGACATATGTCCGTCGACATTGTCGCGAAGGCCGTCGCGGTCGAACCACAGCAACACGAAGGCGACCATCACAAGCAACGCCGCGACGGCGATACGAACGGCAAGACTATGCCATTCGCGCAGTCCCCGCCGTTGAAGCGGTGAAAGTGCTCGCCTGCGCCACATTCAAGCAGAATCGCACAGCTTGGGCGTCAACGCGAGGCTAGTGCTGTTGATCGACTACCAGCTGCAGGGTGGTTCGGACTCTTTGCGATACAAGCTGGACCGTTACTTCAGGCGTTGCGCGCCTCTTCGAAGGTCGCAAAACTTCTACCCGACGCGGCTTCCCAGCGATAACTTCCGTTCGGCGCGGTCACTCGGCGCGGGAAACTCTTTCCGTTTAGCGCCTCGTTCAATCTGCTGATTAGCGGACGGAAATAATTCATCGGATACTCCACAGCGACGACCCCGCCCGCTGCCAGTTAACGGCGATCGCATGTCGACGTTCCCTTGCCGAGCAAGGATCCGCTTTCGAATGGAGCAGGCCACGACGGAGCGCTCACCTCGGGATTAGACCCGATAGCAGAGCATTCGAGAGCAGGCGAACCTCTTTCCCAGCGAGAGTCATGAGTAGCGTAGACCCACCCGCACCGCGCCCCACGGGCAGTCAAACGGCAATGCTGCATATCTATACGTTGCTGGTCGTCGACGACGTCATTGCAACGCCGTGGGCCATCCTGCTTGAAGCAGAGAATGACAGCGACGCTGTCGCACTCGCCCGATCACACCATCCCAACAAGCGGCGGGAGCTCTGGCAGCGACACCGTCTGGTCGCTGAATTCGACTAGGGCGACCCGTGGGTAAAACCCGCAAGTAAAAAAAGTCCGAACATCCTTAGGAACCGTTTCGGTTAACGACCCGTTTACCACGCTGCTCGAAACCTTATCGAGCGCGGGAGATTTCGGCATGCGTACTTTGTCTTTAGGAATCGCCGGCGCAGCTGCTCTGGTCATGAGTTCAGCAGCTGGTGCGGCAATCACCATCGGTTCGGTCGTGGATGGGGTGAACCCCTATGCAGGTCCGGCACCGACTTACACCTTCGACGTTGGATCGCGCCCGGCGGCAGTCGGCGGCGCGTTCGTCTCCGGTACGCTCGGTATCCAGCATGCGCAGCCATATGGAACGGATGCGGGCACTGGTGCTTTCGGCGGCGCAGGCGGCTATTATTCGGTCGGGCCGGGCGACGGCTCGCCCGGAACGCTCAACCTGACGCCATTCGGAGACATCACCAGCCTGAGCTTCGTATGGGGCTCGGTCGATGCATATAACACACTCCAGTTCTGTCAGGATGCGGCCTGTGCCAACGTGCTGGCAAGCTTCACGGGCAACCAGATCGTCAATCCGGCGGATGGTGACCGGACCGACCCACACACCAATCCGCTCGTCACGTTCCTGCTTACCGGGAGCGACGTGACGAACTTCAACTATCTGCGGTTGAACTCGACCCAGAATGCGTTCGAGATCGACAACCTGCGCATCAACCCGGTGCCGGAACCGGCGACCTGGGCCATGATGCTCGTCGGCTTCGCAGGCATCGGCATGTCGCTTCGGCGTCGTCGGCAGACCGTCCTCGCGCAGATCGCCTGATAACTTAAGCACTTTCGCTTAGGGCGGTCCCGACCTCGTCGGGGCCGCCCTTTCTTGTTGCGGGCTGTCGGGGCCGAAGATTACAATCTGCCATGGCCGTCCAGGGAAGCTGTCATTGCGGCAAGGTGCGGATCGAAGTTCCGGCCAGGCCCGAATGGGTCGCGGACTGTAATTGCTCACTGTGCCGCAAACTAGCATGGCGCGTCGCTTATTATCCGCCGGACCAGGTGCGTGTCTCGGGCGAAACCACTGCCTATGTCTGGGGCGATCGAATGATCGGAATTCACCACTGCCCGGTCTGCGGCTGCGGCACTCACTGGAGCAGCCTCGGCCAGGATTTCGGTCGAATGGGAATCAACGCGCGCCTGCTCGAAGATTTCGATGAAAACACCATCGAGGTCAGAAAGTTCGACAATGCGGGATGACAAGTTCCGAGGAGGCCTCGATGAATTTCGATGACCAGATCCGTCGCTACTTCGGGACTTCAAACCTGGCAGCGGTTCCGCCGGACGCTCTCCTCGCGGGCATCGAGCACATGCAGGTCGATCTCGGCCTGACAAAGGACCGTGGTGAGCGGTTCGCGCTCTGGGCCCTTTTGCACACGCTCGGATCGGCTCCAGATCTGGATGCAGTGTTCGAGACCGAGACGGAGCGTGAGGCCGCCCGCAATTTCATGGACCTCATTACGGCGCAAACGACGCCTGACCTGCACTAGCCATCGATCGGGTCCGGCGCGAGCGCGCAGCCGGGCTACATCAGCGCCCGATAGAGGCCGTAGCAGCTGGTCAATGTCAGAAGTGCTCCGACGAAGGTCAGGAGCCGGTCGGGATTGACGCGCTTGGCGATCCATGCACCGAACGGAGCAGCCAGCACTCCACCGATCAGCAAGCCCGCAGTCGCAACTGTGAATGCCTCCCAGCCGAGGGTGGCGAGGAACGTCGCCGAGATCGTGACTGTCAGGAAGAATTCCGCGGTGTTGACGGTGCCGATCGTCTTTCGCGGGTTACTGCCCTGGACGAGCAGGTTCGACGTCACAATGCCGCCCCAACCGCCGCCGCCCGCCGCGTCGAGGAATCCGCCGATGAGGCCAAGGGGCGAAACCACTCGCGGAGTCCGCTCCGTGTGGCGGTGCATGACCCCGCGATAGAAGAGATAAAGGCCGAGCGCGGCCAAATAGGTGAGCACAATGGGCTTGGCGACGGTGGCGTCGACCGTGGTCAGGACATAAGCGCCGAGGACGCCGCCGATCACGCCTGGGATCACCAGGCGGCCGAACAGCCGCCAGTCGACGTTGCGATGTGCTGTATGACTGATCGCCGATACGCAGGTCGTGAAGGTTTCGGCCGTGTGCACGCCGGCCGACGCGGCGGCCGGCGGAACGCCGAGGCTGATGAGCAAGGTGCTCGAGATCTGCCCATAGGCCATGCCCAAGGCTCCATCGACGAGCTGCGCGGCAAACCCGATGAGCATGAACGGAACGAGGGCCGAAGGATCGGCTAGGATCGAGGGCAGGATGTCCTTGCTCCACCTGTTTGCGACTGCGGCTTTGCCCAACGAGCAATGGATCAACAAGGGTCCGCAAGAGCGATTGTCTCACACTGGCTGGAATTTAATACATTGCCGACATAGATTGAGGCAGAACGGCAAGGAATCACGACGCTTGCAATCCGGGCTCATCGCCTATCTCGACTCCGTTAAATCCCGCGATCCTGCCGCGCGCTCGCGGTGGGACGTAATCTTCTATCCGGGAGTGACGGCACTCGGTCTTCACCGGATCGCGCATTGGCTGTGGGAAGGACGGCTGTTCTTCCTGGCGCGAATGGTGAACCATTTCTCGCGCTTCATCACCGCCATCGACATCCATCCGGGTGCCAAGATCGGCAAGCGCTTCTTCCTCGACCATGGTTTCAGCGTGATCGGCGAAAGCGCCGAGATCGGCGACGATGTCACCATCTACCAGCATGTGACCCTCGGCGGCACCAACCCGACGACCGGCGTCGGAGGGAAGCGCCATCCTACGCTCCGCTCGGGAGTCGTCATCGGCTCCGGCGCACAGGTGCTGGGCCCGATCGAAGTCGGCGAGGGCGCGAAGATCGGCGCGAACTCGGTCGTGACCAAGGACGTCGCGCCGGGCCAGACCGTGGTCGGAATCCCGGGCAAGGCGGTGCCGATCGACGTCGTGCATTATAGTCCAGGCTTCATGCCCTACGGCACGCCATGTGGCGAAGACATGGACCCCGTGAGGGCCAAGCTGTGCGAGCTGGAAGATGAGATCGCCGCGCTGCGCAAGGAGTTGAAGGTCCTGAAGGCTGAGAGGCAGCCGCAGCCCAAGGTGAAAAGCGCTTGAGCGTCATCGCGCCGTTCCCGGCATCCTGGGACCGGCGCCCGATTGCCACGTTCGACCGCAAGGAACTTACCCGGATCCTCGATCTATACGGCAGGATGGTCGCTGCGGGTCATTGGCGCGATTATTCCCTTCGCATCGATCCGGACGTGGCGATCTTCGCCGCTTACCGCCGGCACTCCGAACGGCCCGATGTCCGCATAGAAAAACGCCCCGAGCTTCGGTCGAAGCAGGGGGCGTTTGCATTGATCGGCGAGCATGGCGTGGTGCTGAAGCGGGGCCACGACCTTAGCGGCGTGCTGGCCCCGCTCGAGCGCCGCTTCATGCGGCTTGTTGGGTAATCACCGTACGGTCGAGGACCGGAAGCTTCTCCCGTAAGGATTCGGGCAGCGGACGGACGATGGTCGCTCGCGCCTGGTGCCAGAAGGCCGACAGGAGCAGCAGCGCCGAGCCGATGACCAGCGCAGTCAGGGCGATGTTGAGCTCCACCGCCCCGAACCGCTTGAACAGCTCGGACAACGCCCAAAGGACATAGGCCAGCGCCGATACGAGCAAGGCGCGGCGGTCGACGGCGAGCGCCGTGACACCAAGCGCGACGTACAGCAGCACCACGATCAAGCCTTCGCTGAGGCTCGCCGTCCCATTGTTGAGGCCCAGCAGGGTGAAGATCGGATGCACGATCATCGGAGCGGCAAGAAGGTGCAGCCAGAAGGCCACGTCCGAGCGACGCGTAAGCCGCGCGCGGTCAGAAGAATCCCACCACATCGCGAACAGGAAGATCCCGATGCCGAGAAACAGCACGAGGCCGAGCATGGCGTTCTTCGCGGCTTCCGCGTTCGGGCCGAGCGCTGCGACGAGCAGGCCGACGGCGATCGCGGCGACGGCAGCGGCGCCAGCCGCAACGGTGATCGGCACCCGGAACGTGCGCCAGTGAAGCCAGGCGGCGCCGGCCGCAATTGCCCCG
>Ga0070662_100001717_pt1 | contig 13476 bp, 15 predicted proteins | sample KBSC53metaG_FD_65648 | JGI IMG/M metagenome (GOLD analysis project Ga0070662, IMG submission 65648) | Corn rhizosphere microbial communities from Kellogg Biological Station, Michigan, USA - KBS C5-3 metaG | ecosystem: Host-associated > Plants > Roots > Rhizosphere > Soil ...
CCCGACGAAGCGACTTTCGTGGTCGATCGCATGCGCCAGCGCGGCGTGCTCGCAGGCACCGACGGGCCGTACCACAACGTCATCAAGATCCGCGGCCCGATGCCGCTCTCGCCTGCCGACGCCGACCAAGTCGTGGACACACTGGCCCGCGCGCTCCGCGAACTACCGGGCCGAAGGTAGACTACGCGGCAGTCTCGCATCCATCGCGGTGGATCCTGGCTGGATCACGACCTTCGGCTCTTCTGAGCGAATGATGGTGCAGGTCAGCTTCGCGTCGGAAGGCGGCTCTGGGGCACCGGTGCCTGATTGCCATCGAGTACGGTCCGACTGACGAGCCTTGGGGTGTCAGGCGGTTCTACGCCATGACCCGCTCGGCAAGCTCATCAATATTCTCGAGCACAAAAGGTAGTTGTCGCCCACGCGCCCGACTGCCGCCTAACCAGCGCATGCAGCCGACAAGCGCTTCTGGACCAGGCTCCATTCTCCGCCACTGGCCGATGGCGGGCGGCGGAACGAAGCTGGAGATTCTTGGATGACTAGAGGCATTCGCATCCTCGTTGTCACCATGTGCCTTGCCGGCGCTGTGGGTTCCCCGTCACAGGCGCGAGCGCAAGGAGACACGCCACTTGGCTCGACGACAATCGCGGGGCCTCCTGATTCCGCATTCGCCCAGTTCGTTGCATTTCTTAAGGTTCATGGCGACTCTGCGACGGCGGTCAACCCAGGTAAGCACACGGTTCAGGCGAAGGTGGAAGGAGCAGACGAGCTCATCATCTTCACATTCGAGAGCTATCGGGACTCCACGACGATCGGCGCACGAGGGAAGAAAGGCGGGATGGCCGCGCTGATCATAGGATTAGGAGTACTCGATGACTGGTTGACGAGTAGGACTTCGTCGCGGCCGGATGGTTCCGAGAACTAAGTCTTGGGGGTTAGCGGCGGCCTAACCAGCGCTTGCACCTGTCGGGCGGGAATGCTTGCAAGAATCCTTGCACCGGGTCTACGATGAAAAAGATTGGACTTCTCGGCGGCGTCAGCTGGGTCTCGACCCTGGATTATTACCGGTACATTAATGAAGGGATTAACGAACGGCTGGGCGGATTGAACTTCGCCGAATGCATCATCTATTCACTGAATTTCAACGACGTTCAGCGACACGGCTGGGATAACTGGGACGAAACATTTCGGCTGGTTTCTGACGCCTGCCGGCGCTTGAAAGCCGCTGGTGCGGAGGCAATTGTGCTTTGCGCGAATACGGCACATGCCATTGCCGACAGAGTCGAAGCCGACGTTCAGTTACCGTTAATCCATATTGCGAAGGCAACCGCCGATGAAGTAAGCAGAAATGGGTTAAAGAAAGTGGGCTTATTAGGTACAAAGTTCACCATGGAGCTGCCGTTCTACAAAGACAAGCTGCGGGGGCAGGGCATTGAATGTCTTGTCCCGCAAGAACAAGCCGTTCGTGACTTTATACAGCAGACTGTCAAAGAGGAACTGGGTCGCGGCCTAGTGAGGCAGGAAACAAAAGCGGCCTACATTGAGATAGCCAACCAGCTCATTGCGAGTGGCGCAGAAGGCATTGTGCTTGGCTGTACCGAAATTCCCCTCGTACTCAGTCAGCAGGATGTTGCCGTGCCAGTTTTCGACACGGTCAGGATCCACGCGCAGGCAGCAGTGGACTTCGCGTTGTCTGGTTATCAAGCGGCACAGTAAAGCGCCACGGAGTGCAGCTAAGCGATATGGAACGAATGAGCGTCGGCACTGGCCAGAATGGGCCGCTCCTTAACCTGCAAATGCAGCTGGCCGGATGGCGCGGGGTGGCGTATGCTCGTCGCCTGCAGGTGAAGCGGGGCCGTTGCGCTGACCGGCTATGAGTCTTCCTGACCACCGGACCGCGGCTACCAGCTTGCAGTTGCTTCGCGCATTGTGTACCCACAGGGAGCTCGAGTTTTCGGCATGAATGGTCTTGCTTTGGTCACTGGCGCCACGGGCTATGTCGGAGGCCGACTCTGGCGCCTGCTTGAAGCGGACGGCAGGTGGGTGCGCTGCATGGTGCGGCGGCGCGCGGGGCTCGCTTCGCGGGTCGGACCGACGACCCAGGTCGTCGAGGGCGACGTCTTGAAGTCCGAATCGCTCGGGCCGGCGCTGGAGGGGTGCGAGATCGCCTACTACCTCGTCCACTCGATGGGATCGGGTCGCGATTTCGAATCCCAGGACCGGGAGGCGGCGCGCAACTTCGCAGAGGCGGCGCGGCGGGCGGGGGTGCGGCGCATCATCTACCTGGGCGGCTTGGGACACGGAGCGAGCCTCTCGCCACACCTGAGAAGCCGGCACGAAGTCGGCGACCTGCTGCGCGCGTCCGGAGTGCCCGTGCTGGAGTTCCGGGCTTCCATCGTGCTCGGTTCGGGAAGCCTCTCTTTCGAGATGATCCGCGCGCTGGTCGAGCGCCTGCCGGTCATGGTCACGCCGCGCTGGGTCGAGATCAAGTCACAGCCGATCGCCATCGATGACTTGCTCGCCTACCTGGTCGCCGCGCTGGACGTGTCGTTCGAGGGGAGCCGGGTGTTTGAGATCGGCGGCGCCGACCAGGTGTCCTACGGGGACCTCATGGGCGAATACGCTCGTCAACGAGGACTCCGGCGGACGATGATCCGCGTGCCCTTCCTGACGCCGCGCCTCTCGAGTCTCTGGCTCGGACTCGTGACGCCGCTCTACGCTCGGGTGGGCCGAAAGTTGATCGAGTCGATCAAGCACCCGACCGTCGTACGCGATGCCTCCGCGCTCGGCGTCTTCTCCGTGAAACCGCGTGGCATGCGTGAGGCGATCGCCGCGGCCATTCGCAACGAAGAGCACGAGGTCGCGGAGAGCCGGTGGTACGACGCCGTCTCGTCCGGGGGCGAGGCCCGCGACTGGGCCGGGGCGCGATTCCGCAACCGATTCGTCGATTCGCGCTCCAGGGAGGTCAACGTCGGACCCTCGCAAGCCTTCGCCCCGATCCGCCGCATAGGAGGCGAGACGGGGTGGTACGCGTACGACTGGCTGTGGCGGCTGCGCGGCTTCCTGGACCTGCTTGTCGGGGGCGTGGGCGTGCGCCGCGGCCGGCCAGCGCCGGAGGACCTGCAGGTCGGGGACGCGCTGGACTTCTGGCGCGTGGAGGCCTACGAACCCGACCGACGGCTCCGGCTCTCTGCCGAGATGAAGGTGCCGGGGCGCGCGTGGATCGAGTTCGAGGTCGAGCCGCGCCCCGGCGGTGCCACGCTCCGGCAGACAGCGCTATTTGACCCGATCGGGTTATTCGGTCTGGTCTACTGGTATGCCTTGTATCCCCTGCACCAATTGGTCTTTTCCGGAATGCTCGACAACATCGCCCGCGCGGCGACCGCCATCCGGCCTCGAGCAGTGGAAGACGACTGACACACAAGACGGCGGCCCAACAACGGCATGCAGCAGACGGCGCTTCGCGCCGCCGGTGAAGCGCGGGGCGTTAGGCCGACATAGTTGCATCGAAGCGAGGCCGCAATGGATGTGGCGATCGATATATTTCCGACCAGAGCATGCCAAGCGGTTCGTCGCACTCAACCGCGAGTGGCTCGAGAAGTACAACCTCATGGAGTCGTCAGAGGAGAGCAGCTTGCTGATCCCCAAGCGCACTTCCTCAATTCCGGTAACCAGATCTATGTCGCACTGTGCGACGGCAATGTCATCGGTACTTGTGCGGTCATTCCGCGTAGCGTCGACGCATTTGAGCTTGGACTTTGGACCATCAGCGCCCGCGGCCTAACCAACGATTGTAGCTGACCCCTCGCCACGCTCGGGCAGGCTCTGCTCCGAAGCCAGGGCTCCCGGCTGAACGGCCCTCCTCGCGGCCAAGTTGCGGAATCATTTAGGGTTGTGCTGAGGCGCACTTCGGCGCCGCGGCTAACGCGCCCACCGTTCTTCCTCAACATCGCTCTCAGCCGGACCAGATGACGGCGTGCGTCGTGTGGCGGTGACGCCGGCTCCACGTGCGCCGCGGGCCCGCTACCGTCGGCAACAACACTCGCTTCCCCTCGAGCGCCGCGCGCGTCGTTCCCGTCCACGACACTGGTTCGCTCTTCCCATCGTGCGCGAGCATTGTCGCGTACAGCTCGCGCTGTTCCTCGATCAGTGTCTCGTAGTCGTCGAGTCTGAACCCGAACGCGGGAGCGACTCGGTGAATGAGCCACGCTCGCGAATCACTGCTGCGCGTCCGTTCGACGCGGCATCGACCGTCGAGGACCGCTGAAAGACGCGGCTCGGCTCATCGGAACCGAGCTCGGTCCCAGCGCACAACAATCGCAGGCGGGTGCTGCGGCGGGCGACGTTGACACCCGGTGAGTCGGTGCACTCTGCTTGGGCGAGGCCGTCGCGGATAACCTGCGCTTGCGGCAGCAGTCGCCCGTCGGCATCGACAGTAACGCGTTGAAGGTGGTCGCGGCCGAGTTCGAAAGTGGGGGTAGGGATGGGGTTGGGGTGGAGTTTATTCACCGAACAGTACACTCCCGATAGCGCCCCACAGCTGGTCAATGCGTGAGCCGAATGAGCAAAAAGACAGCCCGAATAGTCATTCCACGGCACGCCACTGCGACGTACGATACTCGTATCATCCTTACCCCTATGGAGAGTGCCATGCAAATCAAGGATTCAGTCGCCCTGGTCACGGGAGCCAACCGTGGGATTGGCCGCGCGTTCGTCGAAGCGCTGCTCGAACGGGGCGCGAGCCGCATCTACGCGACGGCGCGGAATCTCGCGAGTCTGGACGCGGTCGTTCGTCTGGACCCGAACCGCATCCGCGCCCTGAAGCTCGACGTCACGAGCGCTGAGGATGCTCGCGCGGCGGCCCCGCAGGCGAAGGACCTCACGTTGCTAATCAACAACGCCGCGGTGCTCGCCACGGGCCGCCTCACCGATATCCCAGTGGATGCGGTGCGAGGCAACATGGAAACGAACTTCTTCGGCTTGCTCAACGTGATCACGGCCTTCGTGCCCGTCCTCGAGCTGAACGAGGGGAGCATCGTCAACATCCTGACGCTACTCTCGCTGGCCAGCATGCCAGGCGTCGCCGCCTACAATGCCTCCAAGGCCGCGGGGTGGTCGCTCACGCAGTCGTTCCGCGCCGACCTTGCCAAGCGCGGGATCCGGGTGCACGGCGTCTTCCCCGGTGCCGTGGACACGGAAATGGCACGCTCCTTCGAGATCCCGAAACCCCCAGCGATCGACGTGGCTCGCGCCACGCTCGCCGGGGTTGACGCGAACGAGGAAGACATCTATCCGGACCCCATGTCGCAGCAGGTGTATGCCGCCTGGCGGGAGGATCACAAGGCGGTGGAGCGTCAATTCGCGGCCATCTGAGCGAGTGCGGGCTTGCGGTGACCAGCCGCGCTCTCACTGCGCCGCGGCTCCTGCCTCGCGCCTTCCTCGTAGCTCGGTCCGATACCGACCCGGCGGGAGCCCGCGTAGCCGCGAGAATGCGCGCGAGAACGCGAACTCGGAGGTGTACCCGACGTGGCGCGCGATCGTGCTCACGGCCTTGTCTGTCTCGCGCAGGTGCCGCGCGGCCAGCTCCATGCGCCAGCGCGTGAGATACGAAAGCGGTGGCTCGCCGACCAGGGTCGAGAAGCGGCGCGTCAGCGTGGCCCGCGACAGGCTCACCTCGCGCGCGAGGGTCTCGATCGTCCATGGCGCTGCGGGGTGGGCGTGCAAAATGGAGAGCGCGCGCCCAATGGTCGGGTCACGGAGTGCCTGAAGCCAGGACCTCCCGGAGCGGTCCTCGGTGCCTAACCATGCCCGGATCACCTGAACGAACAGGACGTCGAGCAGCCGGTCGATCACGGTCGCCGACCCCGCCGTTCTTGCGGCGAGCTCGTGACGGAGGACCCGAAGCGTTGCCTGCACGGGATTCCCCTCCGCCATCTCCTGTCCCGACAGGAACAGCACGGGTGGCAGCAGCGAAAGGAGCGGTTGTGCGACCTCGTGATCGTACTCGAACCCCGCGCAGATGACGTGCGTCGAGCTTCCCCCGCCCGGGCTGTCGAACACGCATTCGTGCGCCGGATTGCCAGCTTGCCCCTCGGCGACCTTGCCCCACGTTCGCGTCGGTCCGGCAGGAGCGCTCGCCACGACATGCGCTGCTCCGGTCGGCAGCAGGACGACGTCGCCCGGAAGCTGTTCGAGTGGCGGTTGTCCCTTGACGCGCACCCAACACAGGCCGGCGGTCACGGCGTGCAGCGTCGCCTTCGGGGTCCGCGGAAGGCTAATGCCCCACGGCCCTCGGGCGCGCAGGTTCGCCATCACGGCGCCACGCACGCGCAGCAGGTCGAGGACGTCGTCGAGCGGGCAACGGATCTCCATGGCGGGAAGTATGGCCTAACATGCCCAGTCGGTCAATTAGCGAGCCGATCGGGCAAGCAGGTGCTCCACAGACAGTCATTCATCGGCTCGCCGTCGTCGCTTTGATCGACCGGGGCGCGCTCCGGCCACCCGGGTGCAAAGGAATCACAACGTTCGGCGTGATTCGCGCGCCACGAACCTGCACTTCACGCGCTGGGACCGTACGCGGCGTTGATCGGGGCGCGAAGCCGCTACGCAAACCGTCGTAGTGGATGCCGCCTAACCCGCGGTTGCAGCTGGCAGGCCGGCGCGCCCCGGGCTCCGCCCGGGAGGTGATCGCCGCTGGCGGACAGGCAGAAACGTAGAATTGGGACAGGCGGGCATTTCGCCTGCAGCTAAACCGCAGAGTCGTTAGCCTGCTGCCTCAACTGACGCGCTTTCCGACTCTGCTGAGCTTGACGCCCCCCCCGCTGATGCGCGGACTGTGCCTTGACCCCACTCTCAGACGTCCCCCTGACAGCAACGGCGCTTCCACCTACTGCTCAAGGTATGCGCCAAGCCCCCTCTGTTTCCCCGCCCCGCCGAGGGCTGCATGACGCCAAGTCCCTCCCCTGATGACGATCTCGCGGTCCGGACACTGCTCCAGGAGTGGGCCGCCGCCGTTCGCCGACAGGACCGACGCGCGATTCTGGCTCACCACTCCCCCGACATCGTCCTGTTCGATGTCCCTCCGCCCCTGGAGTCACGTGGCCTAGCCGGGTACAGCAAGACGTGGGACCTCTTCTATTCCGCTCAGCCCCTCCCCGTAGCCTTCGATATCGTGCGGATGGAGGTGGTGGCCGGACTTGATGTAGCTTTTGCCACAGCCCTCATGCGGTGCGCCGAGAACGGACCCAAGGGCGAGCGCCAACCCCTGGATTTCCGTTTGACTGTTGGCCTGAGGAAGATCAAAGGCGAGTGGCTCGTGCTCCACGAGCACCACTCAGTTCCGGCCCTCTAGAACGCCGCGAGCCCGGCTAACGGCCGCGCTTCACCTGCGGGCGACAAGTTATTCGAGTCCACAACTGGACGGCTCCCTTAAAGGATACAGCGCCCGACAGTTGCAAGCGCTTGTTAAGCAGCTTCCCGTTATCGGGCTGGGAACCAAGCAGAGTACCGCCCGCCGAAGAGGTTCCCGAACTCAACGCAGCCTATCGCATTCCCCCGATAGCCCCGGCCAGTGTGAGCCGGAACTATCGGACGACCGACCGCGAGATCCACGTCTCTGTTACTGTCCCGCGCTCTCAGCCAGGGCGACGAGAAGCTCGTCCAGCTGATCGAACGTCTCGCCCATTGCATCGGCTGCGCCGGTGCCGGCAGCGTCGAGCGCTTCCTTCGAAGGATAGCGGTCGTGCAGGACCACCAGCGTCTTGCCGCCCTTTTCCTCGAAGGTCACCGTGGTGACAGGCCCGCCCTCGCCACCTTCCTCATTGGTCCACGCGAGCCGCGAATACGGCTTCACTTCGACATACGTGCCGAAGAACGCGGCAGGCTCGGGGCTGTGGTCGAAGACCAATCGGTACTTGCCTCCGACCCGAGCATCCACCTCGCAGGACAGCAGGGTCATACCCATCGACCTGGGCACCCACCAACGCTTGAGCAGCTCGGCCTTGGTAAAGGCCTCGAACACGATGCGCGCCGGGCCGTTGATGGTCCGCGTGACAACCACCTCGCGGTCCGACTTCCGTTCCACCGTGGTGCGGTTCTTCACGGGACCGGGCTCACTTTCGATTCTTGCGTTCATCGCCCTTCTCCTTTCGGGTCAGTTCTTCGACAACCTTGTCCAACTCGTCGAAGCGTTCGTCCCAGCGCTGGCGGTACCTCTCGAGCCAGGCCGTCTCTTCTTCCAATCGGCGCGGGCCCAGCTGGCAGGTCCGCACCCGCCCGATCTTCCTCGTGGTGACGAGCCCCGCCTGCTCCAGAACGCCGACGTGCTTCTTCATGCCTGTGAGCGTCATCTGGAACTTCTCGGCAAGGTGCGTGATCGAAGCGTCGGCTCGCCCGAGCTGATCCAGAACGCCACGCCGCGTGGCGTCCGAGAGCGCGGCGAACGAAGTATCAAGTCGGGTCATATACTGAACCATATGGTTCAGTATACTAATGCAAGCGTTCGCGGCATGCAAGGGGTGGCCGTGACTTGCACCTGTCGAGCGCTGTATTCTTTAAGGAAGCCAGCTGGTTGTGGACTCGTACACTGATCGCCCGCAGGCGAAGCGCGGGCCGTTAGGCGTCCCCAAGCGAGGGCCTATGTTCGCCATAGATCCTATACTTCTTACGACCATCGTAGCGCTCCCCGTCAGCCTGATTTCGTTCGCGGCAGTTCGTGCCGCCCGATCGGCGCGTCGCAATCACGAGGACCGATGTGGGAACTGTGGCGGCCCCCTCTACGCTCCGGGGTCCTTGGCGGGGCCCTCCCTGCTCCAGGGTCACCTGATCTGCGAACCGTGTGCTGCGAAGGAGCGGCGCACTCTCAGCGGCAGCCTGATCGCCGCCGCAACCATTACCGGAGTTGGCGTACTAACACTCGCTGCCGTGGCCATCTGGGCCCCGGCCGAACTTGGTTCCCACCCCTGGGTGCCGGTGGTTGCTACAGTGCTCACATACCCTGCAATCTTCGGCGGCGCCATCGCCTGGATGAAACGGCTCAATCGCCGCGCAGCTCAGCGACTCGGCCTGCAACCAGGCTCCTCGCGCGCTGGCTTGCCCGGTTCCCCGCCCGCACTGCCGGCGGGTGCTATAGCGGCAGGTTCGGGCCGAGGAGCGGACGCCTAACCAGCGCATGGACCTGCCGGGGCGCGGCCGTCGGCTGGCGCTGGGCTGGCACGACCGGGTGGCGGCCGGTATGGTTTCGTGAGCGGCGCCGCTGGCCCGCAGGTTATGCGGGGGGCCGTTAGGCGGCAGCCACGCACCTATCACCCAACGGTCCTTTGATGAAACCATATCTGATTACCACGGGCATTCTCTTCGCGGCCATCACCGTGGCACACGCATACGAAGCCATCGCCCGAGGGCACTTTCACCATACCGACCTGCTTGTGCTGGTGAGTGCCGGCCTCACTATATGGGCGTGGCGGCTCCTTAGAAGGGCTGCCGTCTAAGCTTGAGCGCGTTTCGTTAGGCCCGCTATAGCACCTCTACGGGACACTCATGACCTTGCTGGCCGGTATCGTGGTTGTTGCGTGTGGCCTCGCTCTCATCGCGTTCACGGCCGTCGTCTTCGCAAAGCCGGCGCTTGCCGAGCGATTCCTGATGTCCTTCGCCAGCTCGACTCGAGCGCACTATGTGGAGATGGCTTTCCGTTTGCTTGTCGGGACGTCGCTCGTTGTGCTGTCACCCGGCATGTGGCAAACACACGTGTTTCGCGTCATCGGTTGGGCCATCGTCATTAGCTCAGTCGCATTGCTCCTCATGCCGTGGCAGTGGCACCATCGCTTCGGAAGGAGGGTGCTCCCCACGCTCCTTCGGCTGATGAGAGTGTACGCGGCCGGCGTATTCGCGTTCGGATGTCTCTTGCTCTATGGAGTCTTCTTTCCTGGTTCACGCGGCGCCCCGTAGCACGATGTTACGATGGACGACGCCACAGCGCGGCCTAACTACGGTTTTGAAGCTGACGGCGCCTGCCAGCATCTTGTACACGTTGCGGCACCATAGGGGCGTCGCTGCTTAAACCCATTCGTTATGCCGCCGCAGCAAATGACTGTCGACCGGAAATACCATGACCGATAAGACCGTCTGGTTCGTCACGGGTGCCGGCCGCGGCATGGGCGTCGATATCGTGAAAGCGGCTCTCGCGGCGGGGCACGCCGTCGTTGCGACTGGCCGCAAAACTGCGACCGTGACAAAGGCGCTCGGTACCCCCAGCGACTTAGTTGTCCTCAAGCTCGACGTCACCAGTCAAGACGACGCCCAAGCCGCCGTGTCTGCTGCTGTCAAGCACTTCGGGCACATCGACGTTCTCGTCAATAATGCCGGCAACTTCTACGCGGGGTTCTTCGAGGAGATTCCTCCTGAGAACTTCAGGGCGCAGATCGAGGCGAACCTATTCGGCCCGGTAAACGTCACGCGTGCAATGCTTCCCACAATGCGCGCCCAGCGGAGCGGACTGATTGTGACGATCTCCTCAACCGGCGGGATTGCCGGACAGTCGTTCGTCTCAGCCTATTCGGCGGCGAAGTTTGGCGTCGAGGGGTGGATGGAATCCCTCGCCTCCGAGATCGCGCCGTTCGGCATCCGCACAATGCTCGTGGAGCCTGGCTTCTTCCGTACCGAGTTGCTCACAGACGAATCGACCGTGTGGCCCGACGCCACCATCGACGACTATGCTCAGAGGACTCGTGAGACGGTCGCGGGCTGGAAGGCAATTAATGGCTTGCAGGGCGGTGACCCCGCCAAGCTCGCCAAGGCACTGGTCCACCTTGCCAGCCAGAACGAACCTCCGGTACGGTGGCCTGCGGGCGCCGACGCCATCGAGACCTTCGAAAAGAAAGCGAAGGAGTTGCTCGACCAAGCCAGTGCCCACCGCGCTCTTTCGTCGTCCCTTGCACACGACGACGCGAGCAAGTGACACGCGGCATAACGAGCAATTGCTGCTGGCAGAATTGCCGGCGTTGGCCGCTACGCCTAATGGCGCTCACGATTCGCCCAACAGAACCAGGCGCCCTCGGGGTCCTGATCTGACAAGGAGAATGCCGAGTGAAACAGAGCACCCTGCTGACCGTTTCGTCGCTTCTCTCCATTCTCTTCCTGACCTTTCACCTAACGAGCGACTTCCTCCACGACCCGGGCGAGCTGAGCCTGCAGAACCTCCTCATCGCGGCGCTCATTCTGGTCGTCTTGCTCTGGGGAACGCTGGTGCTCGCCGAGCGGCGCTCGGGGCATGTCATCATGCTCCTCGGCTCACTCGTCGCGCTGGCTATGCCGGTCATGCATCTAAGGCGGGCAAGAGGGGTTGCCGACGCCCTCGCCAGACCCGACGCGTCCTTCTTCGTTTGGATACTCCTCGGGCTTGGCGTAACCGGGCTCTTCTCCGCCGTCCTTGCGGTGCGCGGACTGGTGAACCTGCAGCGGAGCCGGCCCCGGTAGTCCGTCATGATTGATGCCTCGTGGCGGCCTACCTGCGCTTGAAGCTGCCGGCCCGCGGCTTGAGCACGTTTCGTTAGGCAGACGCGAAGCCTGGGTGTATGTAAACCGGAGCTAAGCTAGTCATGCATCGTCTCGTCTTTGTGTTACTGGCCACCTATGTGGGGCCAACGCAGCTGGCGGCGCAGCGTTCAGTGTGCAACACGCCAGTAGAGCTAGATAGCGCAACCACTGCGACTGATTTGGTGTTCTACGGTGTTGTCACACAAAATCGCCCCGTTAAGCAGGTTGTCAGTGTTGGCAACAAGTATTCGTGGATGACTCGTGAAGTCGGAATAAAGATCGAACGTGTCTGGAAGGGTGAACTCTTAGATACAGCTACTCTGTTCGTGGGCCTTGATTCCGATACCACCCGCGCTATCAAAGTTGGAAAACGATACTTAGTGTTCGGCACGATGGGTGGGATGACAGCGAGCAAAGTAGAAAATGGACGTGACGTTGTCGACACTATCGTGGATTACAAGGCAGGGGATGCTGTCTACGTAAACGCATGTTCCGGGATTGTTTCACTCCCTGCTAAGCACTTGCCGCCAGGAGGAGTAACTCCGTAGGGAATTGACTACCTGACTGGCAGACTCCTCAAACGCGCTGCCTAACCAGCGCTTGCACCTGCGTGCCGCGAGGTTCAAAGGAAGCCGTCCATTTGTGAACTCGTACCCCCGTTCCCCGCAGGTGGAGCGCGCGGCGTTAGGCGGCCCGAAGGTTGAGATATGGCACACTATCTGGTTACAGCATCCCCGCGAGTGCACCTCATGGACGAGTTGCGTGACAAGCTTGCCCGCAACGAGTTCGTTCCGCTCCAGCCATTCGGCCGGGCGCTTTCTGCCTCTCTGCGGCGGGCCCGCCGGCTGCCGAACGGGCGAGCGACATGGGAGGAAGTGGACCATTGCCAGCCACCGCTGGCTGAGGAACGAGCCGCGGTGCTCGACCACTATTTCGAAGAGCTGACAGTGGAACCGGTTGTTGAGGGTACCGGCTGGGAGCTCATCGAACCGCTGCCGGCGATGTTTCCCAAGCTGGCGGAGCGCTGATCCGAGCACCGCCGGAGATGTCGATCCGGGCGCCGGTCGTTCGACTTACTAGTATGAGGTTCTTTTCGAGTCGCCTGGCGGCGCGTTCCGTCCTACCTTTCGGCATGTTCCGCCGGCGTAAGGGAGCTGTCCTCGACCCGATTACCGTGGGCGACCGCTACACGCTCGACCGAGAGTTGGGCCATGGCGGGATGGCGGTGGTGTATCTGGCGCGCGACCGCAAGCACGACCGCCCGGTCGCGATCAAGATCCTGCGGCCCGAGATCGTCGTTGGCGAAATCGCCCAGCGCTTCCTGCGCGAGATCCAGATTCTCGCGCGTCTGCAGCACCCCCACATCCTCGCCCTGCTCGACTCCGGCGCCACCGACGAGGTTCCGCCCCGGCCGTTCTACGTCATGCCGTACGTGGATGGCGAGACCCTGCGCCAGCGCCTCACGCGCGAGGGTCCGCTCCCCGTCGCGGAGGCGATCCGCCTGGTGCGGGAGGCCGGCGAAGCGCTGCACTACGCCCACGGGGAAGGACTGATTCATCGCGACGTGAAGCCGGAAAATGTCCTGCTCTCGCAGGGCCACGCCCTGGTCGCTGACTTTGGCATCGCAGGTGCCGCGGATGCGGCGGGTATCGCCGCCGGAGACCGGCTGACGGAGCCCGGGCTGAGTATGGGAACCCCCGCCTATATGAGTCCCGAGCAGGCCACCGGCGAACGCGGGGTGGACGCCCGGGCGGACCAGTACAGCCTCGCCTGCGTGCTCTACGAGCTGCTGGCGGGTGAACCGCCCTTCACCGGGCCCAACATGTTCGCCGTGATATCGCGCCAGATGCGCGACCCGGTTCCCCCGCTGACGACGATTCGCCCCGGAGTGCCGATGTCGGTGCGACGGGCGGTCGAGCGCGCGCTATCCAAGGTTCCGGCGGACCG
>Ga0070662_100001719_pt1 | contig 13475 bp, 10 predicted proteins | sample KBSC53metaG_FD_65648 | JGI IMG/M metagenome (GOLD analysis project Ga0070662, IMG submission 65648) | Corn rhizosphere microbial communities from Kellogg Biological Station, Michigan, USA - KBS C5-3 metaG | ecosystem: Host-associated > Plants > Roots > Rhizosphere > Soil ...
CACCTGGCAGCGCCAGCGCCGCATGCTGCAGCCGGGCTTCGGGCCGAAGCGCTTCGAAGGCTATGCGCGCCAGATGGTGGCCGCCGCCGCGCCGGCCCTCGATGCGCTGCCGGTCAGCGCATCGCAGCCGCTGGACTTCGAAGGCGCGATGACGCTGCTGACGATGGACGTGATCCTGCGCACGATGTTCAGCCTCGGCACAGTGCCCGAGGCTTCCGCCGCCGCCGAGGCGGTCAAGGTGATCAGCCACGCCGGCATGCGCGAGATGTACCTCCCGTTCGATCCGCCCGCGTGGATGCTGCCGTGGCGGCGCGAGAAGGAGCGCTCGCTGAAGCTGCTCGACGAGCTGGTGCGGCGCTTCGTGCGCGAACGCCGCGCGGCGCCGGGCGAGCAGCAGGACCTGCTGGGCATGCTGCTCTCGGTGCGCGACGACGAAGGGGACCGCCAGGGCCTGAGCGACGAGGAGGTGCGCGACCAGTGCATGACCATCTTCCTCGCCGGCCACGAGACCACCGCCACCGCGCTCACCTGGTGGGGCTGGGCGATGGCGGCGCATCCGCAGATCGCCGAGCGCGCCGCGCGCGAGGTCGACGAGGTGCTGGGCGGCCGTGAGCCGACGTACGCCGATGTCGGCCAGCTGGCCTACCTGGGCCAGACGCTGAAGGAGACGATGCGCCTGCGGCCGCCTGCCGCGGCGCTGCTCTCGCGCCAGGCGATCGAGGATGTGACCATCGGCGGGTGGCGCGTACCGCGCGGCGCGATGGTCCGCATCACGCCGTATGCGGTGCACCACGATCCGCGCTGGTTCCCCGAGCCGGAGCGCTTCGACCCCGACCGCTTCGCGCCCGAGCGTGCCGAGCAGATGCCGCGCGGCGCATACCTGCCCTTCGGCGCCGGGCCGCGGGTGTGCATCGGCAGCATGTTCGCCACCATCGAGATGACGCTGATCGCGGCGCTGCTGCTGCAGCGCTTCCGCTTCGCGCTGCCGCCGCAGGCACCGGCGCCCATGCCGCGGCTCAACGTGACGCTGCGGCCGGCCGAAGGCCTGCGCCTGCTGCTGCGCCGGCGCTGACGCCGCTGCGCGCGGCGGCGGCCATGCGCTTCTGCCCCGCGATCCACTCGTCGATGCGCGACTCGAGCACCGTCAGCGGCAGCGCGCCGTCGTCGAGCACCGCGTTGTGGAAGCGGCGGATGTCGAAGCGCTCGCCGAGCGCGCCCCGGGCGCGGTCGCGCAGCTCCTTGATCTTCAGCTCGCCGATCTTGTAGCCCAGCGCCTGGCCGGGCTGGACGACGTAGCGGTCGACTTCCGATTCGGCGAAGGCCTGCGCGAGGCCGGTGTGCTCGATCAGGTAGCCCAGCGCCTGCGCACGCGACCAGCCGAGCGCATGCATGCCGGTGTCCACCACCAGCCGGCAGGCCCGCACCATCTCCCAGGTGAGCGCACCGAAGCGCTGGTAAGGGTCCTGGTACAGCCCGAGCTCCGGCCCCAGGCTCTCGGCATACAGCGCCCAGCCCTCGCCGTAGGCCACGTACCAGCCTGCGCGGCGAAACGCCGGCAAGCCCTGGATCTCGAGCGCGCGGGCGTTCTGCAGGTGGTGGCCCGGCACCGCCTCGTGGAGGAAGGTGTTCTCCATCTGGTAGGTCGGCCGCGTCGACAGGTGGTTGACGTTGGCCTCGAACCAGCCGGCGCGGCTGCCGTCGAGCGCGCCTGGCGAGTAGTGCTCGGCGTTGTCGCCCTCGAAGGCCTCCATCGCGCGGATGCCGTAGGGCTGGCGCGGCAACTCGGCGAACAGCTTGGGCAGCTCGGCATCGACGCGCTTGGCGATGTCGCGGTAGGCCTTGAGCATCTCGTCGGGCTGCGTGAAGTAGAAGCGCTTGTCGTTCTGCAGGCTCTGCATGAACTCGGCGCGCGTGCCGTGGAAGCCGAGCTGCGCGATCAGCGCGTCCATCTCGGCCTGGATGCGAGCCACCTCCTGCAGGCCGATGCGGTGCACCTGCTCGGGCGTCAACGTCGTCGTGGTGTTGGCCTTCACCGCGAGCGCGTAGTAGGCCCGCCCCGCAGGCAGCGACGAGGCGCCCAGCGTCTCGCGGCAGGCGGGCAGGTACTCCTGCTCGATGAAGCGCTTCATCCGCGCGAAGGCCGGCTGCACCGTCTCGGCCATCAGCTTGCGGCCGGCGGCATCGAGCCGCGCCTGGTCGGCTTCGCCCATGCCGATGGGAAACGACTTGAACGGCGCGAACAACGGATGGGCCGCCGCATCGGCCACGACGAAAGGCTCGAACTGCGACGGCACGCGGCTCATCACCTCGCGCGGCGGCATCCAGCCCGAACGCATGCCTTCGCGCATCTGCGCCGTCAGCTGGGTGAGCAGCCGGGGCACCGCCGCCAGGCGCTTCAGGTAGCGCTCGTAGCCCACCGCATCGCGGAACGGCATCTCCTTGGCCAGCGCGACCAGCTCGTGCTGCGGCCCCTCGGTCGACGACACCGAGAGCCAGCCGTCGAGTCCCTCGAACGGCAGCGCGCCATACAGCGCGTTGGCCTCCTGCTTCTCCCGCAACTGCTCGAGCGCCAGCGCGCGCGAGATGCGGTCCTGGGTGTTGAGCCGGCGCGGGTCGATGGCCTGCAGCTCGGCGATCACCGCCTTCTCGTGCGCGCGGCGCCGCGCAAGGGCTTCAGGCGAATGGTCGGTGAACCGGTCGTCGTGGTCGCTCACGCCGATATGCGTGGCGTACTCCGGGAACTCCTTCAACGCCCATTGGAATTCGCGGTCGAACAGCGCATGCAGCGCCTTGTGGGGCGGCGCCTCCGCCGCCGGTACGGCGAACGGGGCGAACACCAGCGCGGCGAGCCAAAGCCATCGCAGCATCGGGACATCTCCTGCAGATTTTTCGAAAGCGCCGACACTACCGCAACCTGCGAACCCGCACACCAGGAGGCCTGATGTCCCGCCGCACCCTCGACCTCGACGACACCCTCTACGACTACCTGCTCGCCCACTCGCTGCGCGAGCATCCGCAACAGGCCGCGCTGCGCGTGGCCACCGCCGAGCATCCGCACGCCAACATGCAGATCGCGCCCGAGCAGGGCCAGTTCATGGCGCTGATGGCCAGGCTGATCGGCGCGCGCCGCGCCATCGAGATCGGCGTATTCACCGGCTACAGCGCGCTCAGCGTCGCGCTCGCGCTGCCGGAAGACGGCTACCTGCTGGCCTGCGACATCAGCGACGAATACACCCGCGTCGGCCGCCCCTACTGGCAGGCCGCCGGCGTCGCGCACAAGATCGACCTGAAACTTGGCCCCGCGCTGCAGACGCTCGAAAAGCGGCTGGCCGAAGGTGAGGCCGGCCGCTACGACATGGCCTTCATCGATGCCGACAAGCCCGGCTACGACGCCTACTACGAGCGCTGCCTCGAGCTGCTGCGCCCGGGCGGCCTGATCATGATCGACAACGTGCTGTGGGGCGGCGACGTGGCGACCGAATCACAGGACGCCGCGACGCTCGCGCTGCAGGCGCTGAACCGCAAGCTGCACCGCGACGAGCGGGTGGATGTGTCGATGATCCCGCTGGGCGATGGGGTCACGCTGGCGCGCAAGCGCTAGATGTCCCGACGCCCGGGTCACGGCCGATAGGCCTGCCGATACTCCCCCGGCGTCATCCCGGTCACCTGCCGGAACATGCGCCTGAGGCTCGATTCATCGGCGAAGCCGAGCGCCTCGCCGATGCGGGCGACCGTCTCGCCGGTGTGCAGCAGCTGCTCGCCGACCTGGTTGAGCTTGACCAGCCGCGCATAGCTGCCCGCCGGCTGGCCGGTGAGCGCCTTCACCTTGCGGGCCAGCGTCCGCGGCGAGGTGGCCAGATCGGCCGCCAGCCGCTCCACCGAGGCCTCGGCGGCAGGGCAGGCTTCGAGCGCGAGCCGCAGCCGGCGCAGCCACGGGTCGGCCGACTGGATCAGCGCGAGCGACTGGAAGACCGAGGCCGCGGGCTGGGGCCGCGGCAGCACCGTGAGCCGCGCGATCTCGCGCCACAGGTCGGGGCTGAGCCGGCGCTCGACCTGCTCGCAGACGATCGGCAGGTAGCCATGCACGCCGGAGGCGGTGGCGCCGCGCCGGCCGGTGATGCTGGCCTGCTGCCACTGCCAATCCACCTGCGGGTGGCGCTCCGACAGCCACGGCGCCATCCACCAGGTGGCGGTGGCGGGCTCGCCGGCGAGCCGGCCCGCCTCGGCGGCCAGCGCCACGCCGGTGCAGTAGCTCCACACCTGCACACGCCGCCCGAGGCCGCGCAGCGCCTGCACCAGCGCGGCGTTGGCCCCCAGCCAGCCCTGCAGTTGCTCCACCGATTCGCCCCAGAGGCCGGGGATCAGCACCGCATCGCAGGCTGCCTCGGCCAATGCCGCCTCGGCCTGCAGCGCCATGCCGTGCGCGCATGTCACGGCGCCGCGCTTCAGCCCCACCCATTGCAGCTCGAACACGCGCCGCCCGCTGCGCTGGTTGGCGGCCTGGAACAGGTCGGCCGCCGCGAACAGGCCGGCCGGCATGCAGGCGGGAAACAGCAGGAGGCCAATTTTCAGCGCTGGCATGAAATGCAATCAGTCTGTCATCTTCTGCCATAGTAGCCGTGGCACCGGCACCGAACAATCGGTGCCATGAAGATCACCCAGCTGCGCAACGCCACCATCGTCGTCTCCTATGCCGAGCACCGGATCCTGGTCGATCCGATGCTGGCGGCGCGGGGTGCGATCCCGCCCTTCAAGTGGCTCAGCGGCCAGCGCCGCCGCAACCCGATCGTCGAGCTGCCGCCGCAGGCGCCGGCGCTGCTGGAGACGGTGACGCATGCGCTGATCACGCATTGCCAGAAAGGCCACGTGGACCACCTCGACCGGGCCGGCAAGCACTGGCTGCGCGAGCGCCAGATCCCGGTGCTGTGCATGCCGGAGGACGCCGACTACCTGGCGCAGCGCGGGCTGCGTGTGCAGCCGCTGCAGGCCGAAGGCGCGACGCCGTTCGCCCGCGGCCGCATCACGCCCATCCCCTGCCTGCACGGCGAGGGCTGGATCGGCCGTTTCATGATGCACGGCCATGGCTACGTGATCGAGCAGGCCGGCGAGCCCAGCCTCTACATCGCCGGCGACACGGTGCTGACCGACGAGGTGCGTCGCTGCGTCACCGCGCGCCGGCCCGACGTGAGCGTGGTGCCGGCCGGGGGCGCGGCGATGGACTTCGGCTCCGAGCTGATCATGGACGACCGGCAGGTGCTCGATCTCGCGGCGCTGGGCCGGGGGCGTTTCGTCGCCAACCACCTGGAGGCGCTGGACCACTGCCCGGTCAGCCGCGCATCGCTGCGCGAGCAGGCGCGCCGACGCGGGCTGGGCGAGCGTGTCATCGTGCCGGAAGACGGCGAGACGCTCGAGTTCCTGGTCACATAGCGGGCGCTACAGTGGCGGGCATCGCCACTTTGCCGCCGGCCCATGCCCTCGCTGCGCCAGACCCTCCGCACCCGCCGCCAGCTGCGCCGCCCTTCGGGCTTCCGCTTCGCGATCGCCGAGAGCATCGGCCAGCTGCATCCGGAGCAATGGGACGCGGTGACGGCCGGGCAGTCGTGGTTCTTCAGCCGCGGCTACCTCGGCATGCTGGAAGCGGTGCTGCCCGAGCAGATCGAGCCGCGCTACGCACTGGTGACCGACGAGCAGGGCCGACCGGTGGCCGGCGTGGTGATGCAGTGGGCCGAGGTCGACGGCAATGCGATCCGCCGAGGCACCACGGCGGAAGAAGACGAGGAAGAACCCAACCCGCTGCGCCGCCTGGCCGACAAGCTAGCGCAGACCGGCAAGGATGTGATGACGCGCCGCCTGCGCGACCGCGTGCTGGTCTGCGGCAACCTGCTGACCTACGGCAACCATGCGCTCGCGGTCGCGCCCGATGTGGACCCATCGAGCCTGTGGCCGGCGGTGGCCGAGGTGCTGTACCGCGTGCGCCGCGCCGAAAAGCTCTCCGGCCAGGCGGGCTTCGTGCTGGTGAAGGACGTGACGCCCGCCCACCTCGAGGCCACGCAGATCCTGCGCCACCTGAGCTACCGCTCGGTGGAGACCGAGCCCAACATGGTGCTGCCGCTCGCCCAGAGCTGGCAGGCCTACGACGACTACCTGAACAGCCTCGCCTCGAAGTACCGCAGTGCGGTGCGCCAGCAGATCCTCAACCCGGTGAGCAAGGCCGGCCTCGCGGTGCGCCGCTTCGAGCCGACCGAAGCCATGGCGCCGCGGCTGCACGACCTGTACCTGCAGGTGCACAAGAACGCGGCGGTGCGACCCTTCACGCTGCACCCGGCGTACTTTCCCGCGCTGGCGCGTGCGGCCGGGGAGCGCGTGCGCTACAGCGGCGTGTTCGCGGGCGAGCAGTTGCTGGGCTTCATCGCGACCCTGCTGGACGGCAAGCAGGCGGTGGGCTATCACATCGGCTTCGACCGCGAGGCCAGCGCCGAGCATCCGCTGTACCTGCGGCTGCTGCACGCGAGCATCGAAGACTCGATCCAGATGGGCGCCTACGAGATCTCGTTCGGCCGCACCGCGCTGGAGCCCAAGGCCCGCCTGGGCGCCAAGCCGCAGCCGATGCATGTATGGGTGCGGCACCGCCAGCCGGTGGTCAACAAGCTGGTGACGCGGCTGCTCGGGCTGGTGCATCACGAAGAGGCGCCGCAGCGTAATCCATTCAAGGGCGCGGCCTCCGGCTGAGGCCCTGCCGACACCGCCTCCCGCAGGGTCTTGAGCGCAGGGCCCCCGGGCGCAGCGCATCATCGCTGCAAGCCCGACCAGGGAGGCAACGATGGCCGCAACCGACAAGCGCGAATGGGTCGTGTGGCTGCTCGACGGGCAGCGCCACGCGCTCCCGCTGTCGGCCGTCGAGCGCGTGTTGCCGGCCCCCGAGATCACACCGCTGCCGCAGGCGCCGCCGCTGGTCTGCGGCGTGCTCAACGTGCAGGGCCGCATCGTGCCGGTGGTCGACCTGCGGCGCCGTTTCGGGATGCCGCCATGCGAGCTGCGCTGGCGCGACCACCTGGTGCTCGCGCGCAGCCCTCGGCGCCTGCTCGCTTTCGGTGTCGATGCGGTGCAGGGCCTGATCGAGGAGCCGGCCGAGGCGGTGACCGCGGCCGCCGACATCGCACCCGGGCTCGAAGCCATCGCCGGCACGGTGACGCTGCCCGACGGCCTGCTGCTGATCCACGACCTCGACCGCCTGCTCTCGCTCGACGACGAGCAGGCGCTGGATGCCGCACTGGCCGGCCCCGCCGGCACGCCGATTGCCTGAGGCTGGCATGGCGATGAACGCCAGCCCTTCCGGCTCCCTCATGCAGGCCTTCGGCGAACACCTCGCCGGCCAGGCCGGCTGGAACTTTGCCCCCGAGCGCCGGCCGGAGATGCTTCGCGGGCTGAATGCGCTGGCGCACGAGTCGGGCCATGCCGATGCCCAGGCGCTGATGCGCGACTGGTTGCGCGCGCCGCTGGCCCGCCCGCAGATCGAGGCCCTGGCGCGCCATCTCGCAGTCGGGGAAAGCTACTTCTTCCGCGAGCCGGCCGCGCTCGAGCTGCTGCAGGAGGAAGTGCTGCGCCCGCTGATCGCCCAGCGCCGCGCCGAAGGCCGGCTCTGGCTGCGGCTGTGGTGCGCGGGCTGCAGCACCGGCGAAGAGGTCTACACGCTGGCGATGCTGCTCGAACGGCTGCTGCCCGACATCGGCCACTGGGATCTCTCGCTGTTGGGCACCGACATCCATCCCGGTTTCCTCGCGCGCGCGGCACAGGGCGTGTACCGCGACTGGTCGTTCCGCAACGCGCCGCCGGGGCTGCGCGAGCGCTACTTCGAGCGCCGGCCCGGCGGCTGCCACGCGGTGCGCCCCGCGCTGCGCCGAGGCCTGCGCTTCGAGTGGGCCAACCTCGCCGCCGAGCTGCCGCCGGGGCTGGCGGGGATGGACCTCGTGCTGTGCCGCAACGTGCTGATGTATTTCGAGCCGCGGCAGGCGGCGCAGGCGCTGCGGCGCATCCGCGAGGCGATGGCCGACGACGGCTGGCTGCTGCTGGGTGCCAGCGAAACCGGCGCGATCGACACCTCGGGCTTCGCGGCCACGCGCGTGCAGGGTGTCGTCTTCCTGCGCAAGCTCGACCAGGCGCCACGCCCCGCCGCGCCGGCAGCGCGGCCGGAGCCGGCCGCGCTGGCCGCACGCGCGCGCCGCCATGCCGACGAAGGCCGGCTCGATGCCGCGCTGCTGTGGTGCGAGGCCGCGCTGGCCGCCGACCGCGACAACGCCCACCTGCACTTCCTGCACGCCACCATCCACGAGGAACGCGGCCGCAGCGACGAGACACGGGCCGCCTTGCAGCGGGCGCTCTCGCTCGACCCGGCCTTCGCGCTCGCGCACTTCACGCTCGGCCGCCTGTGCGAGCGGCTGGGCCAGCGCCGCGACGCGCAGCGGCACTTCGTGCAGGCGCTGGCGCTGCTCGAGCATGAGCCGCCGTCGGCGCTGCTGCCCGGCTCCGACGGCATGAGCGCCGGCTGGCTGGGCGGCCTGATCCGCGCCAGCCTGCAACGCCGATGAGCCCGCCCACCACCCCCCTGCTGCGCCGCGGCCCGCGCGAACCGGTCGACTGGGCGCGCGTGAAGCAGCAGCTCGCGGCCGCCGAGGCAGCGCTCGCACGCGACTTCGCCCCCACGCCCGAGCAGCAGCGCGAGCTGATGCGCCGGCGCACCCGGCAGCTCGCGCAGGTCCCCGCGCCGGTGCTCGATGCCGGCGGCGAGATCGGTGTCGTCGAGTTCATGCTCGGCGCCGAGCGCTACGCGGTGGAAGCCAGCCGCGTGCGCGAGGTGCTGCCGCTGAAGGACATCACGCCGCTGCCCGGCACGCCGCCGCATGTGGCCGGCGTGATCAACGTGCACGGCCGCATCGTCACAGCGCTCGACCTGCGCGGCTTCTTCGATCTGCCGCGGCAGGGGCTGACCGATTTCGACAAGCTGATCCTGCTGCACGACGGCGCGGTGGAGTTCGGCCTGCTGGCCGACCGCATCGTCGGCGCGGGCTCGCTGCGCGCCGGCGAGCTGCAGCCACCGCTGCCCACGCATGCCGGCGTGCGCAGCGCCTTCCTCAAGGGCATCGGGCCGCAGGGCCTCGCGCTGCTGGATGCCGCGCGCCTGCTGAGCGACGCCTCGCTCGTCGTCGACCAGGCGCAGGGCCCGTGAACGGCCTCGGCTGCGCCCCACAACCAAGACCCAGGGAGAACAGGCCATGACAAGACACAGCCTCACGATGCGACCGGCGCTGCTCGGCCTCGCGCTGTGTGCGGCCGGCGCCGGCGCCGCCGAGCTGCCGGACACGCGCGCCGGCGCGGTATCGCGGCTGTCGACGCTGTCGCTGGAGGAGCTGGGCGACATCGAGGTGTCGTCGGTCTCGAAGCGGCCCGAGCGGCTGGCGGATGCGCCGGCGGCGATCTACGTGATCACGCGCGAGGACATGCGGCATGCCGGCGTCACCACCGTGCCGGAGGCGCTGCGCCTGGCGCCCAACCTGCAGGTCGCGCGCACCAGCGCCAGCAGCTATGCGATCTCGGCCCGCGGCTTCAACGGCAGCAGCGCCAACAAGCTGCTCGTGCTGATCGACGGCCGCACCGTCTATTCGCCGCTGAACTCCGGCGTGTTCTGGGACGTGCAGGATGTGCTGCTCGAGGACATCGACCGCATCGAGGTGGTCAGCGGCCCGGGCGGCACGCTGTGGGGCGCCAACGCGGTCAACGGCGTGATCAACATCCTCACCCGGTCGGCGAAGGACGCGGCGAGCACGACGGCCAGCATGCGCGCCGGCAGCCACGAGCACGGCGGCTCGGTACGCCACGGCTGGCGCATCGGCGAGGACACGGCGGTGCGGCTGTACGCCAAGGCGCTGCACCAGGATGCCACCGAGCGCGCCGACGGCAGCGCCCTCCCCGATGCGTGGCACCGGCAGCAGGCCGGCTTCCGCGCCGACTGGGGCGCCGGCACCGACAGCGCCACGGTGCAGGGCGACATCTACAGCGCGCACTCGGGCCTGAGCGGCGGCGGCGACGTCAAGCTCTCGGGCGGCAACCTGCTGCTGCGCTGGAACCGCGAGTTCGGCGGCGGCTCGGGCCTGCAGCTGCAGGCCTATTGCGACCGCACGCGGCGGCGCCAGATCGCGACCCTGCTCGGGTTCAAGGAAGACCTCGACACCTGCGACGCCGATTTCCAGCACCGCATCGCGCTGCCCGACGAGCACGACGTGGTGTGGGGCGGCGGCTGGCGCGAGCAGCGCGACGAGACCTCGGGCAACGCCCTCTTCGGCTTCCGGCCGCCGAAGCGCGCGCTGCGGTACGTCAACCTCTTCGTGCAGGACACAAGGCCGCTGACGCCTGAGCTGAAGCTGACGGCCGGTGCCAAGCTCGAGCGCAACACCTACACCGCCATCGAGTTCCAGCCCAGCCTGCGGCTCGCATGGAAGCCCGGCGAGCAGCACCTGGTGTGGGCCGCGGTGTCGCGCGCGGTGCGCACGCCTTCGCGGGTGGACCGCGACTTCGACGTGTTCGTCAACCTCAATTTCGGCAACCCCGGCTCGCCTTACAACGCGCGGCTGCTGGGCGGCTCGCACTTCGTCTCGGAGCGCCTCACGGCCTACGAGATCGGCTACCGCGGCCAGCCCAGCGCGCAGTTGTCGTATTCGGTCAACGCGTTCTACAACCGCTACGACCGCCTGCGCAGCATCGAGCGCGAGGGCGCCAACTTCGTCATCGGCAACGCGGTCGAGGGGCACAGCCGCGGCATCGAGGCCTGGGGCACCTACCGCTTCGACGAGACCTGGCGCGTGACCGCCGGCTTCACGCGGCTGTTCCAGTCGTGGCAGTTCGCGCCGGGCAGCACCGATCCCGGGCAGCCGGGCACCGGCGGCAACGACCCCAAGTACCAGGCGATGCTGCGTGCGACGCTGGAGCTGCCGCACGACGTGAGCATCGATGCCGGGCTGCGTGGTGTCGGCGCGCTGCCCGATCCGGCGGTGCCGGCCTACCTGAGCCTCGATGCGCGTGTGGCATGGATGGTCAACCGCAACCTCGAGCTGTCGGTGTCCGGCTTCAACCTGCTGGATCGTCGGCATCCGGAGTTCGGCCCACCGGCCTCGCGCAGCGAGATCCCGCGCAGTGCACTCGTGAGGCTCGTATGGCGCTACTGAACCCGCACCTGCGCACCCTCGCCGCGGCCGCGCTGCTGGGCACAGCGGCGGCCGCGGCCGAACCGCTGGAATACGCGGTCAAGGCGGCCTACCTGTCGAAGTTCAGCTTCTACGTCGAGTGGCCGGCCGGCAGCTTCAGCGGCACCAGCGCCGTGAACCTCTGCGTGATCGGCGAGGACCCGTTCGGCCCGCAGCTCGACGAGGCGGTCGCCGGCCAGCAGCTCGAAGGCCGGCCGCTGGCGGTGCGCCGCCTCAAAGCCGCCAGCCGCGAGGCGGGCTGCCACATCGCCTACTTCGGCGAGGCGCATCCGGCCGCCGCGCTGGAGCCGCTGCGCGGTGCGCCGGTGCTCGTGGTCACCGATGCGCGCAGCGCGGGCGTGCCCGGCGCGATCCAGTTCGTCGTCAAGGACGACCGCGTGCGCTTCGTGATCGACGAGGAGGCCGCCGCGCAGAACGGCCTGAAGATCAGCTCCAAGCTGCTCGGCCTCGCGCTCAGTGTCAAACCGAAAGGAGCGCGGTGATGGCTCCGCGAATGAACTGGCTCGCCAACCTGCCGATCCGGCGCAAGCTGCTGCTGATCACCGTGCTCGCGAGCACCGTGGCGCTGCTGCTGGCCGGCAGCCTGATCGTGGCCTACGAGATCTACACCTACCGGACGCAGAAGCTGCAGGAGGTGGCGGTGCAGTCGGAGATCCTCGCGGCCAGCGTCACCGCCTCGCTGGAGTTCAACGACGCCAAGGCCGGCCAGGAGTACCTGAACGCGCTGCGCGCCAACCCGGATTTCGCGGCGGCCGCGCTGTACGGCGCCGACGGCGCGCTGTTCGCGAGCTACCTCCGCACGGCGACATCGCGCCCGCCGCCGCCGCGTGCGCTGCCGCCGACGCAGCGCTTCGAGGAAGACGAGCTGGTCTCGTTCTGGCCGGTGCACCGCGGTGCACGGCAGGTCGGCAGCGTGTACCTGCGCATGAGCATCGACCCGCTGGGCACCCGGCTGGCGCGCTACGGCGGGATCATCCTGCTGGTGATGGCCGGCTCGCTGCTGATCACGCTGCCGGTCTCGCTGCGGCTGCACAAGGTGATCGCCGAGCCGCTGCGCGAGATCGCCGCCGCGGCCGAGCGCATGGCGGCCGGCGAGATCGTCATCACCCCCGAGCGCAACGGCCGCAGCGACGAGATCGGCCAGCTCGAATCGCGCTTCCGCCAGATGAGCGTGTCGCTGCAGGAGAAGGCGCAGCTCGCGCGCCAGATCGCAGCCGGCAACCTCGGCGTCAACGTGCAGCCGCCCTCGGAGCAGGACGTGCTCGGCACCGCCTTCGCGGCGATGGCCGACAACCTGCAGCAGAAGGCGGAGCTGGCGCAGCGCATCGCGGGCGGCGACCTCACCACCGAGGTGGTGCCGCAGTCCCCCGAGGACGGCCTGGGCCGCGCGTTCGCCGCGATGGCCGACACGCTGCGCGACATGTACCGCGAGGTGACCGATGGCGTCGGCGTGCTGGCCAGTTCCACCAGCGCGATCCTCACCGGCACCACGCAGCTGGCCGCAGGCGCGGCCGAGGCCGCCGCGGTGATCGGCGAAACCGCGGTGACGCTCGACGAGGTGAAGCAGACCGCGCTGGTCTCGAGCCAGAAGGCCAAGCATGTCTCCGAGACCGCGCAGCGGGCCGCGCAGGTCTCGCAGACCGGCCAGCGCTCGGTGGAGGAAAGCATCGACGGGATGCAGCAGATCCGCGAGCAGATGGAGATGATCGCCGACAGCATCATGCGGCTGTCGGAGCAGAGCCAGGCCATCGGCGAGATCATCGCGACGGTCAACGACCTGTCGGAGCAATCGAACCTGCTGGCGGTCAATGCGTCGATCGAGGCGGCCAAGGCCGGCGAGCACGGCAAGGGCTTTTCGGTAGTGGCGCTCGAGGTCAAGAGCCTGGCCGCGCAGTCGCGCCAAGCGACTGCGCAGGTGCGCACCCTGCTGGGCGACATCCAGAAAGCCACCAGCCATGCGGTGCTCGCCACCGAACAGGGCACGCGCGCGGTGGACGCGGGGGCGCGCCAGTCCAAGAGCGCGGGCGAGGCGATCCAGCGCCTGGCCGAGAGCATCGCCGAGGCCGCGGCCGCGGCCAGCCAGATCGCGATCTCGGCCCAGCAGCAGTTGGCCGGCATGGACCAGCTGGCTCTGGCGATGGACAACCTGAAGACCGCCACCAACCAGAACCTCGACAGCACCCGCCAGGCCGAGACCGAGGTGCACCGGCTGCACGAGCT
>Ga0070662_100001723_pt1 | contig 13467 bp, 9 predicted proteins | sample KBSC53metaG_FD_65648 | JGI IMG/M metagenome (GOLD analysis project Ga0070662, IMG submission 65648) | Corn rhizosphere microbial communities from Kellogg Biological Station, Michigan, USA - KBS C5-3 metaG | ecosystem: Host-associated > Plants > Roots > Rhizosphere > Soil ...
GTCGGCCCAGCGGCGGTTCATCTCGTCCAGCAGCCCCGGCCCGCGCCACTCCACGGTCACGTAGCGCACGCCCAGCCGCATCACCGTCTGCAGCCGCACCTCGGTGAGCCCCGACGCCCACCGCAGCCCGGTGGTGCCCAGCGTGTCCGCGGTGCCCAGCGCGGTGCGCAGCGAGTCGGCCAGCACGGCGTAGCGGCGCTCCGCCCGCGCGTCGTGCGCCGAATCGACCACCAGGAACCCCGCCGCGCGGCCGTCCTGGAGCAGAACGGTCAGCTCGCTGCGGTCCGCGCGGGCGAACACCGGGTCGCCGGCGTCGCCGTCGCGCGAGAAGGTGTAGCCCAGCCGTTCCAGCCGCGCGCGCACGCTGTCCGCCGGCAGCCGCCACGGCATCCCCTCGAACGCGAACCCCTGCTGCGCGGCCGCGGGTCCGGCGATTCCGCACAGGGAGATGAACAGCGTCAGCAACGGGAGGCGGCAGCGCTTCATCGGAAGACCCGCGGCAGTCGAGGACGATCGAAGGGAGTTGCTGCAATCCAGGTGTTTGGTGCGATGATCCGCAAGGGTCTTGATCGCGGCGGGGTGGGCCGGAGCGGACGATTCGTCCTCGTTCCCGAAGATCCGTCGCGGGACGGCGCCGCCATGGCCTCTCATACCGAATCCGCAAATACAGTGATTGGATCCTGATACCGCTGAAAGGTCTCACGGAGGACCGGAGGGACGGAAACTGCAATGAAGTTTCCGTCCCTCCGTGCTTCCGTGAGAGGCCCGCGGTTGCAGTTCTACGGATCAGACTTCAGCGCGATTTCGATCACCCCGCGCGGGCGGTGGAGAGGAAGTAGTCCCGGAAGTAGCCGGCGGGGATGGTGCCCATCCGCATCAGCCGCTCGTGGAACTCCTTGGCGCTGTAGGCGCTTCCCTTCGCCTGGCGGTACGCGTCGCGCAGCGACTGGATGGCGGTCTTCCCCAGGTTGTAGGTGATGGCCTGCGTGGGCCACTTGCTGTAGCGGTAGATGGCCCGGAGCGCGCCCTCGCTCACCGCCTTCGCCGCGGGGTCGCTGGCCGCCTTCTGCCGCGCGCCGGGGAAGAAGTTCACGTTGGCGGTGAAGTAGTCGATCGCCTGGTCGAAGCTCATCCGCCCGGTGTGCATCCCCACGTCCACCACGATGCGCACCGCCCGCAGCAGCTGGCCCTGCAGCTCGTACATGTACTCGCCCGGCGTGTAGAAGCCGTACGGATGGCCCTCCGCCGGCTCGCTCATCAGCTCCTCGGCGTACAGCGCCCACCCCTCGGCGGCGGGCGAATCCTCCCACATGCTCGACGAGTCTTCCACCGCGCCCGGGGTGAGCCAGCGGAGGTTGGCGATCTCGCCGGCGTGCTGCGTCATGTACTTGTAGTGCCAATCGTGCCCCGGGAACCCTTCGTGGACCGCGGTGTCGGCCACGGACGAGCGGTTGTTCTCGCGCAGCGCGGCCGGGTCGTTCCCGGTCGGCGTCAGGTAGAAGCGGCCCACCCCCGTCTTCTTGAAGGGCGGCGCCGCGTAGTACGCCGCGTCGATGGTGCTGCGCAGCACCGGCGGGGTGGGGTAGACGTCCAGCCGGTAGTCGGCGGGGATGTCGAAGAGCTGGCGGTCGCGCCCGTACTGCACCGCGCGGCGCCCGGCGTCCACGTACCACTGCAGCAGCTCGTCGTCGTTGCTCGGCGAGTCCTTGCCCAGGTGCTCCATCACCGCGCGCACGCCGGCGTTCTTCTGTTCGACCGTGCCGAAGGGGAGGTTCAGGTTGGCGTCGCGCGCGATCCGCTCGGCCACCCGGTAGATGCGCTCGTGGTAGAGGTCCACCTGCTGGTGGCCGTAGTCGAAGAGCTGTGCCGCGGTGCGCGGGTCGTGCAGGTTGTTGCGCACGCGCCACTCGTACTCGCGGGTGCCGATGGCGAAGCGGTCGGTGCGGTCGCCCGCGTAGGTCTGCTGCAGGAAGGTGCCGAAGCCCGTCCACGCGTCGGCCGCGCGCGCCGCCGCCGCGCCGATGCGCGCCAGCATCCGCGTGCCGAACGCGCGGCTGCCGATGTAGCGCCGCGCCTGCTCCATCAGCGTGGTGCGGAAGTAGTCGGCGTTCGAGCGGCTGCCGGCGACGCCGTCGCGCTCCACCATCCGCCAGTCGGGGCGGTTCCCCGCCGCCTTGCCGGCCAGGAGGTTGGCCCTCGCCGTGCCGATGTAGGCGGGGATCGACTCGACGCGCCTGGCCACCATCTCCCACTCGGCCTCGGTGCCCAGCAGCCCGTTCCCCGCGTCGGTCATCTGCTGCATCTGCCAGTCGACGCCGCGGAAGGGCTCGGCCACGTAGGTGTCCACCGAGCGCTGCCAGTACTTCAGGTCGCCCAGCTGATGGAGGATGAAGGCGAGCTGCGCGCCCAGCACCTCCCAGTCGATCCGCTCCTCGGGGGTGAGCCGGGCGGGGTCGATGGCGTCGCGCTCGGCCTTGATGCCACGGTAGAAGGCCAGCTCGCCCTGGATGGCCGAGGGGCGCCAGTCGCGCAGCCGCGTGTTGACGTCGCGCAGTTCGGGGGCGTACGCGTCGCCTCCGAGGTACGTGGCGGTGACCGGGTTCAGCGCGAGCACGCGCACGAAGTAGCGGTCGCGCAGCCGGCTGAAGGGGCTGGTTCCGCCCAGCCGCTGGCCCAGCAGCGAGCCGCGCTCCAGCTGCGGGAGGATGCCGAGGGCGAGCGCCGCCTGCGCGCCCTGCCTGAAGAACGAGCGTCGGTCCAAGGGGCACCGTGAGGGGGGTTGTGGTCACGCGCGCCGGTGCGGGAGCGATCGTGCCCGTTCCGGCCGGAATGCTGCATCCTGCCACGCCGCCGCGGGCCGCACAAGTGGCGTTGGTGGGATGCGTGGGGGGACGTGTACCCCGCGGCCGCGCGAGAAGTGGCAGCCGACCCGAACACCCTCCGCAGGGCTGGCCGGGGCCGTGGCGAGCGACTACATTCGCCCCCCTGCCCTGGCTGCTGTGGTGTGACGGGTGGATGGGACCGGGTGGCCCACAGCAGCCAGGGTTCTCCTCGCACGAACAACGGCTGGCTCCTTCGCGGGGGCCGGCCGTTTCTCGTCTCGAGGAAGCCGGCCGCCCCGCGCCTCCTCGCTGCCCAAACCTTCGTTGCGAGCAGAGTCTGCCGGTGGGTCACACGGAGGAACGGAGAACCGCAACCGCGCACCCGCAGTTCTCCGCTGCTCCGTTCTTCTCCGCTGCTCCGTGTGACCCTTGCAGTTCCGCCCTGGCCGGCGCTACGACTGCGCGCGGGAGAGCAGGGCGGCGAAGCGCGGGTCGGCGCGGAGCGGCTCCAGCATCGGCTCGCGCTCCACGTCGGCGCGGGTGGCGCCGTGGCGGTCCAGCGCGCAGCCGAGCGCCTCGAACGCCCCGTCGCGGTCGTGCGCCTGCGCCAGCGCGCGGGCCAGCGGCCAGCACGCGCCGCCGCCGGGCCGCGCCTGCCGCGCCACCTTGAGCGCCGACGCCGCGTGCCGGTAGCGCCTGGCCTGGATGAACTGGTCGCCCTCCCAGGCGCTGAGCGCGAAGGTGGTGTTCAGCATGCGGGTGGCCATCCGCGCGGCGGCCCGGTTGGACGCGGAGTCGGCTTCCTGGCGCTGCAGCCGTTCCAGCGCCAGCAGCCCCACCAGCCGCCGCTCGGCCACGCCGCCGGGGGACGCGCGCAGCCCGCTGAGCAGCGTCTCGAGCACCGCGCGGAACTGGTCGAACTCCAGCGCGTCGGCCACGCGCCGCTCGCGCTGGGCGCGGAAGGCGCGGTCCTGCGCCAGCTCGGCGCCGCGCGTCTGCGCGGCCGACACGTCGCGCAGGCCCAGGAAGTCGTCCACCAGCGCGTGGTAGCCGGCCCACGCGTCGTACAGCGCGCCGGCGCGCTCCAACTCGCGGCAGCGCGCCAGGCCGGCGGCGTAGAGCGAGTCCATCCACGGCGTGTCGCGCGGGGTGGTGCCCAGCGCCATCGACTGCAGCCGCAGCCAGTCCAGCGCGCGCCCGGCCAGCTCGGCCGGCAGCCACTCGTGCCCGCCCTCGAACGCGGCGAAGCGGTGGGGGAGGGCGGTGGCGATCAGCACGGTGTCCAGCCGGGTCATCTCGTCCAGGTTGTAGTCCGTGGCCCCCGCCGCGCTGAAGAAGGGGAAGGGGCGATTGCCGCGCAGCTGCGGGAGCCACACCTCCGGCGGCTGCGGCAGCCCCGCGCCCACGCCGATGATCCCCGCCACGCGCCCGCGCTCGAGCCGCTGCGTGAGCGTCCACGCGTAGCGCGCCGTGCCGCTGAACCCGGCGAAGTAGAGCCGCGTGCTGTCGGCGGAAAAGCGCTCCAGCGCGTCGGCCACGATGGTGTTGACCGCGCGGTCGTTCCGCTCCAGCGCCGAATCGGCCTCGGCGGTGGTGTTCCACGAGCTGGCCACGATCCAGCCGTTGCGCTCGGCGGCCGCGCGGAACCGCTCGATCGGCACGGCGGCCTGCCCGTCGGGGTCCATCACCACCAGCAGCGGCCACCGCGCCCCCCGCGTCCAGCGCGACGGCAGGTACAGCGCGTAGCTCTGCGACGGGTCGATGGCGGCGGTCACGCGCTGCACCACGGCGCCGCGCGCGGGCGTGGACGGCTGCGCGCGGACCGGGACGGCGGCGAGCGCGGGCACCGCGAGCAGCGCGGCGGCGCGGGCGAGTGTGCGCATGGTGGAGCGTGGGTGCGGAGGACCCGTCGGCGCCGCGAGTGGAGGATGCGGAGCCGTTGCACGGAGGTGATGCAAGTGTCGGGCACGGGCGCGGCCGCGGGTGGGGAGGCCGTCTCCCCCCGGCCCTTTCCCCAAAACTGCCTTGGGGGAGGGGGAGAACTCCGTGCGGGAGCTTGGCTCGTCTCGTCGCGCCGATGGTGGCGTGGGAGTCCGCGCAGGCGGACTTTCCGATGTTCCAGCGGCGGGTTTCAACCCGCCGGCTGCACGCCGGCTGCGCCCTGGCCGGTGTTTGGCGCGGATCCCTGCGCGGGAGTCCGCGAAGGCGGACTTGGGGCCGTGGTTGCCGCGGGTTTCAACCCGGGGTGCGGGGCGGGCGATGAAAACGAACGTGCGCCGGACCTCGCGAGAGATCCGGCGCACCTTCATGCCATCGACCGGCCGACGTCGTCCGCGGCCCCGAACTCAGTTTTCCTGGTAGGGGCGGCCGGACTGGATCAGCCGCTGGCGGGCGGTGTTGCCGGGCATGGCGATGTGCGTGGCCGGGTCGTACTCCTTGCCCACCGCGGGGCTGCCCTGCGGCACCCAGATCTGCACCAGCGTGTTGGTGTAGCTGTACGGCAGGTAGCGGATGTAGTAGCCGTCGGGGTGCAGGCTCCAGCGGCCGCGCGGGATCTCGCGGCTCCCGGCGCCCAGCGGCGCCACCCCGGCCAGCACCGCCACGCGCTCCATCTGCTCGTACGGCGTGCCCGGCTGCGTCATCAGCTGGCGCAGCTGCGCCTCGGCCTGGAACACCTGCTTGAGCAGCGGCGGCATCGAGTTGGTGGCCGCGTCGAGCGCCGGTCCGGGCACCAGGTCCAGCGCGGTGCGGTTGAGCGCCGCCAGCTGGCGCGGGGTCAGCAGCTGCGAGGCGGTTGCCTTCAGGTGCGAGTCCAGGTCCTCGAACTTGCTGCGCGCGATGATCGCCCACAGCAGCACCTGCACGTCGTGCTGCGGGATGTTGGGCTTGTTCACCGAGTTGCGCACGATGGTCATCACCGCGTCCTCGGCCGGGCCCTTGGGCGGCGCGTAGATGTAGCCGTCGCCGCCGCCGGGGCCGTGCGTGCCCGCGTGCAGGCAGTAGCTCTGGTCGTGGAACTCGTAGTACCCCGGCTGCAGGACGAACCCGCCGTTGGGGGTGCGCTGCAGCTGCATCAGCGAGCGCTTGGCCTCGCGCGGGGTGAAGTTGTCGAGCGAGTCCACCGCCCAGCGCGCGTCGGTCAGCGCGGTGGTGATGGGCGGGTCGCCGCGTAGCACCGACTCCACGTTGGCGTGCTGCGCCACGCGCCCCAAGGCGCGCCCAAGGCCGCCGATCTGCGCGCTTGCCGGCGCGGCCAGCGTGCCGAGCAGCGCGCCCGAGGCGAGCAGGGCAAAGGTCCGTCGGGTGATGGGAGCGGACATCAGGGGTCCTCGCGATCAGGAGGGACTACGGGTAGGTTCGCGCGACGCCAAAACAGACGTCGCCGAACCAAGTTTAGCCGCGTCCGGCGGGCCGCGCCAGTCCGGAGCCCATGCCGATCCGGCTGCGGCGGAAGGGGTTACCCCCGCCGCGGCCAGTCTCCGCGCGTCACCCGCGGCAGCCCGCCACGCCTGCGGTGCAGGTGTACGCGAACGCGGAAACGCGAGTTTCACCCGCCCGCGTCCCCTCCACCACACGGCGGGTGGTACGCGAAGGAGGCTCGGCCATCGGGTTCCGCTGGCCGATGCGGAGACTGCCGTGAACGAAGAGCCGCGGGAGCGCGTCCTCCGGTGGACGCGCTCCCGCGGCGGGAGGTTCGTCGGGCGGTGCACGGCCGGCCACGCGAGCGGTCAGCGCGACGGCGCCTCGGAGCGCAAGGCGCCGCGCTTGTAGATGATCATGGGGCCGATCAGCCCCGCGTCCACGCCGTTGGGGGTGCCGGTGCGCGAGTGGTACAGCCAGAGCACCGAGCCGTGGTCGTCGGGCCCCGGCCCCGCGGACGAGGGGATGGACCAGGTGTAGACGCGGGTGGCGCCCGGCGGCACGGCGGTGTCGTCGCCGTCCGTCCCCAGCCCGCCGGCCGACGAGGCCGGCGTGGCCGAGAGGGACGCCTCGACCTCGGCGTGGTGCAGCACTGCGTCGGGGTGCACGTTGGCGGGGAAGCTCACCCGGTTGCGGAACACCACGCGGACGGTGTCGCCCACGTCGGCGCGGATCAGCGGGCCCAGGAACGACAGGTGCTCCCAGTCGGCCGGGCGCGGCTTGACGCGGGTGAAGGTGCTGTCGGTGTACTCCTGGTACACGGCGGTGCGGTACCGCTCCGGCGCGGCGGCCTGTCCCCCGGCGGACGGATTCGCGGCGGGGTACCCCACCTCGTCTGCGGCGATGTAGAAGGTGCGGAGCTGGGTGTCGGCGGGGCGGCCGTAGCTGTACACCGCGATGCCGCCGCCCACCAGAATCAGCGGCACGGCCAGGGCGAGCGCGACCGGAACGCGCATGGGTCCCTCCAGAGCGACTGCGGGGAGATGCTGCGGCGGGTTCCGCGTCGTCGCACGCGGGCCGCGGGGTGGGACTCCCTATTCTAATGCCCCGCAGCGATTTGCGGCAGGTGTTCCGGGAGGGCTTCGCAACCGTCCACCGATGCGTACCTTGTGCGGCTCGGGCCGGCGCAAACGGCCGCGCGGCAGACGTGTCCCTCCGTACCAGGCCGGCGTGGTGCGATCCGTCGCGGCGTCGCGCGCCTCGGCCCCGGCGGCCGTCGATCGCTCAGGTGAAGGAGATCTCGAGACACGGCTGCGTTTTCACCTGCCTGGCGTTGATGGTTTCGGTATTGAAGAAGGTGCTCTCCCGTTCCAGGGCGGCCACCAGCGTGCGACGTGGAACCTCCGTCTTCCGCTTCGCGTTGCCGTGATGCCCCGACATGGTGGAAACCAGCGTGGTGAGCCGCCGCGGCTCCTGTGGGTCGGCGGAGCGCCGGGTGAACAGGTTCCAGAGCGACCTGGGGGTGGCGTTCCGGCTGCCGTGATGACCCACCTTGTACAGGTCCACGTCGGCCAGGAGCTCGCGCACGCTCGGCTGGCTCAGCGCGAACATCCAGTTCTCGTACTGCGCGTCGCCCGGGAAGAGCAGCTTTCGCCCCGCCACCTCGAAAAGCAGGATCACGCTGGTGTTGTTCATGGCGTTGTCCAGCGCGCGAACGATCTCGAGCAGTTCGCGCCCCCGGATGGAGCGGAGCTTCTCCACGAACCAGCGGGCGTGGGGCGGCACTCCCTCGCGGGCCACCACCGCGGCGCCGGGAAAGAGCGTTCCGGCCGCGCTCACGCGCATCCGCGAGGCGGCGGCCTGTAACTGCCAGAACTCGTTCGAGTCGCTGCTGCGCTGCTTGCGGATCGTGTCGGTCTGCTCCAGGGTGGGCGGCCCCAGCACGTGCACCTTGACGCCGGGAAGCACCCGTCCCAGCCCGGCGCCTGCGCCAAAGTGCACGTAGCGTTGCTGTTTCGTCGCCATCCGGGCCAGGTTCCTCACGGCCGACGGGTTCGCGATGTTGTCCATTCCCAGCGCTTGCAGCTCGCGCGCGATCCCGGTTCGCCCCGCGCCGCGCAGGGCGGTGGCCTCGGCCACCACCGACTCGGCCAGCGCCTCCATGTCGCGCAGCGAGCGGGCGAACGACAGCGATTTCTTTCCGGGCGCACCCGCGGCCGGCACGGTCGCGTCGCCGGCGTCGGGATCCTCGGTCCAGGGCTGGATCACCACCTCGGGTTGAAGTCCGGCGATGATCGGTCCGCCGGCGTTGTCGGCAAATCCGTTGATGTGGTCGGCGTGGCGGTGGGTGGCCACCACCGCGTGCAGCTTGCCCCCGCACCGGCTGGCGATGTCGCGCGCCACGCCGGCCATGAAGCCGTCCCGGGCCCAGTCGGGCTGCGGGAAGCTCCCGAAGTCGATCAGCACGTGCCGGTCGCCCGACGGATAGTGGAAGCGCAGCAGGAAGCAGTCTCCGAACCCCACCTGGTAGGCAAAGACCGTCACCCCGGCCGGTTGCATGGAAGGCATGGTCACCACTCCTCGAGAACGTTCGCGGCCGCGTCGGTGATCCGCATCAGGTGCAGCTCGGCGAAGGGGCTCACGCCCGCGCTGCTGTCGTCCCACTCGCCCGAGTTCCACTGGTGGGCCAGGCGCGCGGTCTGGCGCTCGCCGTCCAGCGCGTTGTGGATGTAGAACTTGAGGCGGCCGTATTCATCGAAGACCAGCGTGGCCCCGCCGAACAGCACCACCTTCTCGTCGGGCGGCATTCCCTGGGGCGCCCTGATCCTCAGGCGCCGCAGCTCCGACGCACGCAGCTCCAGCTGCTGGACGAACTCCGCCACCGTTTCGCGCAGAACGAATCCGTCGGGCCCCACCCGCAGGCACGGGCGCACCGACGCCACCTGGCTCAACGCCCCGTCGAACACGCCGAGTTCGACGCGGTTCTCCCACACGAAGCGGAACACCTCGTCGGGGTCGCGCAGCATGGGCTCGAAGTGCGTGCGGTCGTACGAAAGCGCCAGGTGCCTGCACGGGACCCAGCTCCCCGGCTCGGGAGCCGCGCCCGGCGGGAAGGCGGGGCTCCGGCGCCGGCGGGCGCGCGGCACGGCGGCGTCGCCACGTTCCGAGCTGCGGACCGGGTAGATGCCGTACGCCGCGAAGGTACGGCGCAGGTGCTCGCGGAAATTGTAACGCGAGTCGTCGGGGCGGATCTCGGCGTCGGCGGTGAGCATCGCCGTCAGGAAGTCCGCGAATTCGAGGTGCACGGGGGGCACGTAGTCCAGCGCGCGGATCGCCATCGTCATCAGGTAGTCCGCCGCGCCGGCCCCCTCCTCCACCACGCGTTCGCGGTCCAGCATCCCGTCCGCCACGGTGCGCAGTCCGTTCACCCGGGCGGACCAGACCTCGATGAACGTGTTGAGGATCGCCGCGACCAGGATCTCGCCGCGCCGGTGCGCCGCGAGGAATTCCGGATCTTCGAGGTAGTATGCGGGGTTCCGGTCCAGCTGTGCCGACTGGCGGAGCGGCCGTCCGCGAATGGCCGACATCTCGCTCCCCATTTCCTCGGCCAGGCTCAGCAGCACCGACGCCCGGAGCGCGCCGGGGGCCAGGGCGTCTTCGGGAACCATGTTCTCCGGGACCCCTGCCGCGATGCCCCGCCGCAGCCCCGCCGCCACCACGTCGGGGAGCGAGAACACGGAAAGCAGCGCCACGATGTCGGCGAAACCCTCGTGGAACGCCGCCTGGTCGGGAGACGAGGGCTCCATGAAGCGGAAACGGAGCGCGTCGAGCAGTGCGTGCGTGGTCTCGTGCACCACCACGTCGTGCGACAGGCACGCGTACACGATCCCGTCCTGCTTGGGGAAGTAGCCAAAGAGCAGGGCTTCCTCGCGGCGCGCGTAGTATGCGTTCGCGTCGCCGAACGCGTGGGGCGCCACCTTCAGCTGGTGGCGCCCGAACGACCAGCTGATCCGGCGCCCCAGCGCGTGCTCGAACCGCATCAGGGTGCGCATCACCAGCGCGTAGGCGTTCTGCTGGTGGAACCGCGGATCCTCCAGCAGCCGCTCGTCGGGCTCGTTCTCGAACGGATCCGGGTAATGCCCATTCACCGGCGGCGGATATTCACCCGGCAGGTAGAGTTTCCCGGCCGACTCGTCCCAGTCGACCACCTGCACGCGGTACCCCCATGGGCCCGGCTGCAGGTCTTCGGCGGTGATCTCCACCTGGGTGCGCACGATCCTGCCGTCGGGACCTAGAAACGAAGGGTCCTGTGCGATCACCGTCAGCTTGCGCGTGTGAGGGCCGGATGTGCTCATCGTGACTCCAAATCGGCGGTTCGGAATCGTCGTTCAGAGCGTTTCTGCGCTCGCGCTCATGATCTGTTGGACGGGAGGCCCGATCTTTCGCGATCGCGCGGGCCGGCGGGAGGCTGCCGCCCGTGGGGGCACGGGCGGCACTCGCTTTCTACGAGGCGGGATTCCGGTTCTGCGTCTTACTCGTCCATCCCGTGCCGCCGCCAGCCCTCGACGTAGCGCAGCACGGTGTGGTTCTCGATGGAGTTGAACCAGCGGTCGTGCACGGCGCGGCCCTCCACGGTCTTCAGCATCCACTCGCGCAGCTGGCGGGGGCCGTCGATGTCCGTCCAGTACGCCTCGTTCACGAAGGTGGGGCGGTCGCGCACCTCGCGCGGCATCAGGTAGCTGCCGGTGAAGCCGTCCAGCAGCTTCCAGGTCTTGCGGTCCACGCAGCCGAACTGGCGGGCCGCCACGTCGAGCTTGGCGTCGAGCCACTCGATGAAGCTCTGCTCGTCGACGCCGCGCTTGACGTCGAACAGGTGCACCACACGGATCATCCCTTCCTCCCCTTGAAAACGAGCTGGACGAGCTTCTTCACGGGATCGTAGTGCCGGTCCACCACCCGCTCCTTGAGCGGGATGATGGCGTTGTCGGTGATGCGGATTCCCTCGGGGCAGACGTCGGTGCAGCACTTGGTGATGTTGCAGTAGCCGATCCCGCCCTCGTCCTTGAGATACCGCGTCCGGTCGGCCGTGTCCAGCGGGTGCATCTCGTAGACGGCGGCGCGCACCAGGAACGCCGGCCCCATGAAGCGGTCGTGCCTGCCGTGCGAGCGGAGGACGTGGCACACGTCCTGGCACAGGAAGCACTCGATGCACTTGCGGAACTCCTGCGGCCGGTCCACCTCGTGCTGCGCCATCCGCCAGGTCCCGTCCGCCGCGTCGGGCTTGCGCGGGGTGAAGGGCTGGATGGTCCTGTGCACCTCATAGTTCCAGCTGACGTCGGTCACCAGGTCGCGGATCACGGGGAACGCCTTCATCGGCGTCACGGTGACCGGCGCGTCGTCGGGGAGCTGGTTGAGGCGGGTCATGCACATCAGCCGCGGCTTGCCGTTGATCTCGGCGCTGCACGATCCGCACTTCCCCGCCTTGCAGTTCCAGCGGACGGCCAGGTCGGGGGCGGATTCGGCCTGGATGCGGTGCACGGCGTCGAGCACCACCATCCCCTCGCTCACCTCGGTCTCGTAGTCGCGGAAGTCGCCGCCGCCCGCGTCGCCGCGCCAGATGCGGAAGGCGCGCGTGCTCTTCCCCGCCTTGGCGTCCTGCGCCGCCTGCACGGCCGCGAACGCGTCGCCGCTGGCCACGGTGCCCGGGTTGACCTGCTCCGTCGTGGTGCTCATCCCACCTCCGTGGATGGACTCTGCCTGAACGCAAATCCAATCGCGGGCCCCCTCACCGGCGGCTGAAGCCGCAGCAACAACTACGGGAAGCCTCGCAAACCGCGCGAGGCTAACCGCACACCAGCGTCTCACCGTGCCAGGGCGCCACGCCCTCCCACGCGAACGGTTTCCCGTCCGGGGCCGTGGTCCGCAGCCGCACCGTCACGGACGAGTCGCCGCGGAGCGGACCGAACGTGGCCGTGGTCGCCGTGGCCGATCGGATCACGCGGCAGCCGCTTGCGTCGCACCACTCGGCGGATGGGCCGGCGGCGTCTGGATCGCGCACCACCACGTCCTGCCCCGCCACCTGGCCGATCGGCCGCTCGATCCGCAGCCGGAAGTACGGGTACTGCGCGTTCCCCTTTGCCGGCAGCTGCAGCATCACCGCCGGCGCGTCGTTCCGCGCGCAGACCGGCCGCAGCGTCGCGTTCGGGCCCCCGTGGGCGCACCCCGCCAGCAGCACGCCGGCGAGCGCCGCGGCGATCCTCCACCTCATCGAGATCTCACCTGGCATCGACCAGCCTCGCGCGGTTTGCGAGGCTTCCTGCAGTTGTTGCTGCGGTGCTGCGATTTCATCAGTCGCCGGTGTATCTCCGGACACCCGCTCACCCCATCTCCGTAATCACGGCCTTCAGCTCCTCCGGCATCTCGCGGACGGGGACGCGCTCCAGCTCCATCGACCCGTCGGCGGCCCGTCTCACCGCGATGTTGAACTTCGCCGCCGCCGGGTCCTTGTCCGGGTAGTCCTCGCGGAAGTGGCCGCCGCGGCTCTCCTTGCGGTCCAGCGCGCTGAGGACGATGGCCTCGCTCACGGTGAGCAGGTTCGGCAGGTCGAGCGCCGTGTGCCAGCCGGGGTTGTACTCGCGGTTGCCGACCACGCCGACGCCCTTCGCCCGATCCGCCAGCGCGCGCACCTTCGCCATCCCGGCGCGCAGGTCGCCCTCGTTGCGGACGATGCCCGCCAGGTCCTGCATCGAGTCCTGCAACTCGTGCTGCACCTGGTACGCGCCCTCGCCGCTCCCGGGGCGGTCGAACGGGGCCAGCGCCGCGCGCGCCGCCGCGTCCACCTGCTGTTCATCCAACTGCGTGGTTCCGTTGGACGCCGCGAACGCCGCCGCGTGCTCGCCGGCCAGCTTGCCGAAGACGAGCAGGTCGCTCAGCGAGTTGCCGCCCAGGCGATTCGCGCCGTGCAGCCCGGCCGCGCACTCGCCGCAGGCGAACAGGCCGGGGACGGTGCTCATCTGCGTGTCGCCGTCCACCCGGATGCCGCCCATCACGTAGTGCGTGGTGGGGCCGATCTCCATCGGCTCGCGGGTGATGTCGATGTCGGCCAGCTGCTTGAACTGGTGATACATCGACGGGAGCTTCTTCTTGATCCGCTCCTCGGCGTCGGGGACCTTCGCCTTGATCCAGGCGATGTCCAGGAAGACGCCGCCGTGCGGACTGCCGCGCCCCTCGCGCACCTCGCGCACGATGCAGCGCGCCACGTGGTCGCGGGTGAGCAGCTCGGGTG
>Ga0070662_100001749_pt1 | contig 13373 bp, 17 predicted proteins | sample KBSC53metaG_FD_65648 | JGI IMG/M metagenome (GOLD analysis project Ga0070662, IMG submission 65648) | Corn rhizosphere microbial communities from Kellogg Biological Station, Michigan, USA - KBS C5-3 metaG | ecosystem: Host-associated > Plants > Roots > Rhizosphere > Soil ...
CGCGGCAGCCCCTTCCCCACTCAAGCAGCCGAAGCCGCTATTCCGGAACGCTTATTGGTAATCCGCAGTGACCGTCCAGACGCCGGTATACAGGCCGTCCGGTGTGCTGGAAGCGAGCGAGATCGACCCGCCGAGGAACACGTCGATTCCGGTCGTCAAGCCGGTTGCCCCGAGGCTGACGTTCTGCGTCGTGGAGGACGGCGTCACATTGAGCGTCGCCGGACCGCCAAGGCTGAACGCCGGTGAGCTGACCGTCACCATTGCGTTGTTCGAGCCCGTGAGATGGAACTTCGCGGCAGTCGGCGAACCGCTGCACGTCAGGTTTCCGCCACCGCTGCCGCACACCACCGGACCGGAGGTCGGAACCGTCACGGTCTCGCCGGCGAAGCTTGCGCCGACGAGCACGATCGTCCCAAAGTCGAGGTCCTGGTCCTTGCGGATCTGGAGCGGCTTGTAGATTCGGGCCGTGGCATTTGCCTGGGCCGACGGCGACGCGCCGGCAGCCGGCGTGCTCGTCAGGGCCAGCACCGCGAGAGTCGCGGCCGTCGCTAGAACTTTGCGCATATTTCATCCTCACTGGTTCATCCGGCGGCAGGCGTCTCGCCCGTTACCGTGTCCGCCCTATTAACCTTGACCGCTTACGGCTTCCCTCAAGGTCATGGTTAACGAGCCATTAGGTTTCGGACCGGATCGGACCGATCACAGATATTCGACGGTAATCGGCAGCTCGCCGCGATATTGTCCGTCGGCATCACCGCTGACCACTAGGCGGCCGCCAAACCGGAAGCTGAGGTTTCCGGCCGAATCGAGCCGCGGCGCCCCGGGGAGGTCGCTGGTCACATCGTCGAGCGTGATTCGCCCGCCGCTGACCGAATAAAGCTCCACCCGATGCGGCAGGTCGACCCTGACGGCGCGCCCGGCAATGCCGTGAACCAGGACCGTCCCGACCATCGCTCGCGGGCCGACGTCGGTCACGGCGCCTTCCGCGCCGTTCGAGCCGTCGGGCCTGATCGTCACCGCGCCGGTGCCCGCGCCCGAGAGGATGAGGCGGTCGAAGTTGAGGCCGGTTTCGATCTGCAGCTGGACGTCGCCGTCGGGCTTGTCGGCTGGACGGCCCGTCGTCGGCTGGTCGCACAAGCGGCATTGGGCACCGGTTCGCGACGGCGCGGCCCACGCAGCGACCAGGGCTGCGAGCGGAACGGAAAGACGCAGGAAGCGGCCCATGAGGCAGCTCTAGGCGGCGAGGGCCTAAAACAGGGTTAAAGCACGGCTAACCTCGGTCCGCCGAGACCCGCGCGGGCCAGGAAAGCCCCGGCCGAGAAGCCCAACACACCGCGCCTATTGTCGCGCCGCGCGCAGCTTTCTATCCCCATGCGCTGAATGGCCCGTACGCGCTCCAAACCAACCGCCGCTGGACGCTCCACCTTCATGGGCATCATCAAGGGCATCGCCTATGCGGCGCTGCTTTCGGTGCTCGCCCTGATCGTCGCCGTTGCGGTCGCGACGGCATATTTGCCGAGCTACGGCGAGCTGACCAAGCGCTCCGACCTGGGGCAGATGATCCGCGTGCGCGCTGCCAATGGCCAGGTGCTCGTCTCGATCGGGCCGAGCTTCGGGCGCTGGCTGCCCTACGACAAGATTCCCGCGGAAATGCGTGCGGCGATGATCTCGACCGAGGACCGAAGGTTCCGCAGCCATATCGGCGTCGATCCGATCGGCGTCGCCCGGTCGATCAAGGTCCGGCTGGCATCGGGCCGCTGGCGCCAGGGCGGTTCGACCATCACCCAGCAACTCGCGCGCAACATCTTCCTGACCAACAACCGCAACTTCGTCCGCAAGATCAAGGAAGGCATCCTGGCGCTGGCGCTGGAGCGCAAGTTCACCAAGGACCAGATCCTCGAGCTCTATCTGAACCGCGTCTATTTCGGCGGCGGCGCCTATGGCATCGACGCCGCCTCAAGGAAGTTCTTCGGCCACGGCGCAGACCACCTCAGCCTTGGCGAGGCGGCGATCATCGCCGGCCTGGTCAAAGCGCCTTCGAGCTATGCGCCGTCCGCCGACGTGGAAGCGGCGCGCGACCGCTCGAGTGTCGTCCTTAGCACGATGGTCGAGAATGGCTTCATCAGCGCAGGCACCGCCGCCGCGGTCGATCCCGCGCAGGTCCGGATCCAGCAGACGACCAACCAGAACAGCGTCCGTTACTTCACCGACTGGGCGCTCCCGCAGCTCGATTCGCTGATCGACCAGACCTCGGACCCCATCGACGTCTGGACGACGCTCGATCCGGGGATGCAGATTGCCGCCGACCGGGCGATCCGAGCGAACGCGCCCGACGGCACGCAGGGCGCGCTTGTAGCGGTCGACCGCGACGGCGCGGTGCGCGCGATGGTCGGCGGCAAGGATTATGTCTCCTCGATCTACAACCGCGCGACGCAGGCAGAGCGCCAGCCGGGCTCCGCGTTCAAGCTGTTCGTCTATCTGAGCGCGCTCGAATCCGGGATGAAGCCGACCGACACGATCGTGGACGAGCCGGTGACGATCGACGGCTGGAGCCCACGCAACTCGACCCGCACCAACCTCGGTCCTGTAACCCTCCGCGAAGCCTTCTCGCGCTCGATCAACACGATCAGCGCCAAGATCGGCGCCCAAGTCGGATTCTCGACCATCGCCGACATGGCGCGAAGATTCGGAATCACGACCCCGATCTCGACCTTCCCCTCGATGGTGCTGGGCGCCAACGACGTTCGGCTGATCGACATGGTGCGGGCGTTCGCGTCCGTGTCCAACAAGGGCGTCGCCGTCACGCCTTACGGGATTCGCCGGGTCGTCACAGCCGACGGTCGGATGCTCTACCAGCACGACCGCGACGAGGACCGCGTGCTGGTCGCCCCATGGGTCGCGGCGGAAATGACCGACCTGCTCCAATCGGCCGTCCTGTCAGGTACCGGCCGCGCGGCCCAGATCGGCCGGCCCGTCGCCGGCAAGACCGGAACAACCTCCTCGAACAAGGACGGCTGGTTCATCGGCTTCTCGAGCGGCCTCACCACCGGCGTGTGGATGGGGCGCGATGATGCGAGGCCGGTCGGGGGCCTCCAGGGCGGCACGGCCCCGGCTCGCGCCTTCCACGATTTCATGAGCGTCGCCGTTGCCAATCGCCCGGTCGAGCAGTTCGAGACGCAGGTGCCGATTCCGGACTGGCAGCTGACACCCGAGGAGGAACAGTTCGGCGATCAGGCGATCGACGCCAACGGCATGGTGCCGATGGTCGACGAGAACGGCATGGCATTGGGGGCTCCGCCGCCTGACCAAGGCTATCCGCAGCAGCAGCCGATGGTCAGGCCCGACGGAACCGGCGATCCGACACAGCAAGAGCTCGATCAGGCCTTCCCGCCGCAGCAGCAGCCGCGCCAGCCGCCTCCGCCGCAGCGCCAGCCGGAACCCGAATCAACGCCCCCGCCCGACCCGTCGCAACCGCGGCCCAACGCGGCGTAGCAGCGCTTTCGCTTCCGCTACTCCCGGGCCGTAGAGCCGCGCTTCGAGCGCCTTGAAGCGCGGGCTGTGGTCGAGGTGGACGAGGTGAGCCACCTCATGCGCGACGACATATCGCCGGACCGCAGGGGGCGCGAAGATCAGGCGCCAGTTCAGCCGAATGCGGCCTTGGGACGAGCAGCTGCCCCAGCGGCTTCCCGCGTCGCCGACGCTGACCGAGCGCACGGAGACTCCGGCTGCCAACGCATAGTCCGCGACTTCGCGTGACATGACGTTGAGCGCGCGGTGCTTGAGGAAAAGCTCGATCCGCCTGGCGAAACCGGTCTCCGGCCCGCCGCAGCGCAGCTCCGATCCATCAACGACCGGCGTCCGCGGCGTCCTCGGGTCCCAGGCCAGCCGGATGTCCTCGCCTTCGAGCGGAATCGCGGCGCCGGGCTCGAACGGCTCGCCCGGCTCGGCGCGCGCCAGCTGCGCGTCGATCCAGTCCCGTTGATCGAGCGCCCAGGACAAAGCGGCACGACGGCTCGTCCGCCACGGGCAAGTGAGGCGCAGGGTCCGGCTTCCTTCGTCGAAGCGCAGCCGCAGCCGCCGAGCGCTGCGCAACGGGCGAATCTCGATCGGCACCGGCAGCTCGGCCGCCAGCGCGGCTTCAGAGCGGGCGGTCGACCACATGATATTCAAGCTCGCCCGCATCGTCCTCGCTGACCGTCCAGCCGCGAGTTGACTGGCCCGCCTCGTGCACCGTCTCGCGGCTTCCGGAGATGAGATAGTGCCAGGACGGCAGGGGTTCGTCTGCAGCGCGCAGCCGATAGGCGCAGGTCGAAGGCAGCCAGTCGAGATCGCCCAAGTTCCTGCGGTCGAGCTTCACGCAGTCCGACACCAGCTTCATCCGGTTCTTGTAGTCGAGGCAGAGGCCGTTGCGGCGATCAAGTAGCTTGCAGGCGACGTTGGTCGGATAGAGCAACGCCGTATCTTCGTCCTCGAGCTTGTGGACGCAGCAGCGCCCGCAGCCGTCGCACAGCGCCTCCCACTCCCCGCGGTCGAGCGCAGTGAGCGGCTTTTCCCAAAATGGCGTGCGGCCGTTCATGACAAATCGAGCTTTGCTCTGCTAAGCCGGACCGATCAAGTGGGATCGTCAGCCAATATTCGGGGCATAAGGCCGTGAAACAACTAGGTTTTGCAGTTTTCATTGCGGCGGCGGTCATCGCATCGCCGGTCGCTGCGCAGTCGCTCACCACGGCCGGCTACGATTTCATCGAGGCCGTCAAGAAGCGCGATGGCGACAAGGCGACCCAGGCGCTGGCCACGCACCCGCCCGGAATCGTCAACACACGCGACGGCGACGGCAACACCGGGCTGATCATCGCCATCAATCGCAGCGACGAGCAATGGACGGGTTTCCTACTCAACAAGGGAGCGGATCCGAACTTGCCGGGCAAGGCGGGCGAGACGCCCCTGATCGCCGCCACCCGGGTGAGCTTTGAGTCCGCCGTCGAATGGCTGCTCGGGCTCGGCGCCAAGGTGAATGCCACGAACCGGATGGGCGAAACGCCGCTGATCATCGCGGTGCAGCAACGCGATCTCCCCATCGCCCGCGTGCTCCTCGGCGCCGGCGCCGATCCCGACAAGGCCGACGCCGCGGCTGGCTATTCGGCACGCGACTACGCGACCCGCGACCCGCGGGCGCGCGACATCCTCAAGCTGATCGACGAAAAGAAGCCGAACTCCGCAGCGGCTAAATAGAGTCCCCGAGAGAAGGATCGATCTGCGCCGCGAGACGCCTCGCCGAACGGCGCGCGAAGCGCAGGATCTCCGCCTTGCGTCGCGCAGGTGCCAGTGGCCGATGCGCGGCGTCGCGGACCACGGCGGCGTCATAGCGATCGGCGACGATCAGCCCGGCTTCGCTCGGCAGATAGCGTTCTTCCTCGAGGATCCTCGCGAGGTGCGGCGGCACCGCCCAGAAGAACCGATCGCAATAGTCGAGATAGTCGAACCACTTGCCGTCACCGACAAGGTCGGACTTGGCGACCTTGATCTCGACGATGGTGAAGTTTCCCTTGGCGTCGATCGCCATCAGGTCCGCTCGGCGGCCGTTGGGCAACGGCACTTCGCACACCGCGAACAGGTCCTGGCGGCAGAGCAGGCGAGTCACGCCGCGCGCAACGTCGGTAGCGAGCGGCGGGGCGTCGGCGAAGCAGAGGGACTCGGACTGGGTGGCCATGGAGTCCGATTAGAACAAAACAAGGCCGGAAACAAAGCGGGCGAGCCGAAGCCCGCCCACTGAAGATTTACGAATTTCCGAACGACTAGCGGTAAAAAACGTGGTTGCCGATGGAGGCGACACGTTTCAGGCGCCAGCCCGGAGACACGTAGCGCGCGTGGAAGAACAACGCATTGCCAACCGCAGACTCCTTGAGGTCGCGGTCTACAATCTGCGCGATCGCTACGGCCGTCTGCCACTGCCTGTTCGAGCGCGAAACGCTCGGCAGAGCATGTCCGTGGACGAAGGAGAACTGGCCGCGCTGGAACAGCACGCCGCAATAGGTGCCGGGGAACCGGCCGCCGCTCTGCGCGCGATTGGCGATCACCTTGCCGACGGCAAGCTGTCCGGCGAGCGGCTCGCTCTTCGATTCAAAGTAGATTCCGATCGCAAGGCATTCGAGCTCGCGGCTGCCCGCAACCGGGCCGCGCAGCTGGGCAACCATCTCCGAAAGGTCGCCGGCCGGCTTGATCTCGGGCGCAGCAGCCTCGTCAGTATCTTCTGACTGGGTTTCGGTGGCCTTCGGAGCGGAAAGAGTGGGCTCACCCTGAGGGTCGAGCAATTCTGGAACCGGGATCTCGGGGAGAGACGCGTTCGTCGCCGGCAGCAAAGGCTCGGCGGTAGGTCCAGCCGTGGCTGGAGCAATAATCGTCGCTGTAAGCGCAGCAACCATCAGCAGCGCTGTGCGAAAAGAAGCCAACATTCGAACCGTGAAACGTGCGGTGAACCAACCGGAACCGTGCGCTTATACTTTGCGAATACTACCCGCTGCGCCCGTGATGATTCCCCGTCTCGCGTGGCAATTCGAGCAGCTGTTGCCCGGAGATCGCCCCCCGCTCTTGTTGTTGATCGGAGGTTCGCGCGCCCTCGACTAGGGGTCAACCCGTAGATGTCGTTTCAGCGATGAACCGTTCGGGGTCCGCGATATCCAGTTCGATCGCCCATGAATCCTCGTCGAAACGTGCGCGGCGGGCGAGGAAATCGGCAATTTCTGCGGAACCCGCCGACTCGCCGGGCCCGACTTCGCGCCAGCGATAGGTTCCATCGAGATCGAGCACGCGCTCCAGACACGCATAATGTGCCCCTCTGCTGGAAATCAGGAGAAGGAGCGATCCCCGTTCCTCGTCGCCCTTCTTCATTACCGCGGCGAAACCGCCATCCGCCGTGACGCGCCGGATGATTCCGCCGGCCTCAACGTGGCTGGGGAGGCGTCCGTTGGTCAGGCGGCGTCCCGTTCGTCAGCGCCCATGAGGACGGCGGCGAGGGCATCGCGGCTGCGGGCGCCGCGCAACCGCTCGAGCGTCGCGGCGTCGCGCGTGACCCGGCTGATCGCCGCGAGGGCCTTCAGATGTTCGGCGCCGGCATCGGGGGGCGAAAGGAGCAGAAAGATCAGATCGACCCGCCGGCCGTCGATCGCCTTATATTCCACGGGCTCGCCGAGACGCGCGAACAGCCCATAGATTTTGTCGATGCCCTCGATCTTGGCGTGGGGGATGGCGACTCCCTGGCCAAAGCCGGTCGAGCCGAGCTGCTCGCGTTCGTTGAGGCTCGCGAGCACGGCCGCAGCCGGCACGGACAAGCGTTGTGCCGCTAGATTCGCAAGCTGCTGGAACAGCGACCGCTTGTTGCCCGCGGGCAAGGCGGTCTTGATCGCGTCGCAATCGAGGAAATCGGCAAGCTGCATGGCGTACTCGCAAGGGGTGCGACCAGGCGCACCTTGGTCGCTCGATGGTCAGATGGGGTCAGTCGGTGTGCGGCTCAACCCAGCCGATGTTTCCGTCCTCGCGGCGATAGATCATGTTGAACTGGCCGGTCGCGCTGTTCTTGAACATCAACGCATTGGTGTTGCGCAGGTCCATCAGCATGACTGCGTCGGAAACGCTCGATACCGGGATGTCGACGCGGGTCTCGGCGACGATCGCGGGGAAGTCCGATTGCTCGTCAGACCCATTCCGCCCGCCGCCCGAAAAGATCGTGTAGGCTGCGTTCTCGACATAGGCCTGCGCGGCCTCGTCGACCTTATGTTCCTTCAGCCGGTTAGTGTAGCGGCGAAGCTGCTTTTCGATCCGGTCGGCCGCGCCGTTGAATGCGATCTCGGGTTCCCGGCCGCTGTAGGACGATTTCAGCACGACGCCCTGGACCGCCGGGGCGACGATGTCGCAGGTATAGTCGTTGTTTGGACCCCGCCCGAAGGTGACGTTGGCTCCGACCGACCGCGAAAAATACTTTTCGGTGATCTCCGCGATTCGCCGCTGAGCATGCTCTCGCAGCGTTTCGCCGGTATCGACCTGATGACCCGCGACCCGTACGTCCACTGTGCCTTGCTCCTTCGTGTTGGCGCGCGCTTAGGACCGCGCCGACGGCAACGTCAACCGGCGCCGACGAAGCGTTGCCAAAGCGGGTTGACTACCCTTGCCATAAAGGCCCGGTGCCGCTCGAGTTCCTCCACCGCAGCAACATGCGGCCTTGGAACGCGGGGCTCGCGGACGGTTACCGGCCCGGCCGATTGCGCCACGGCGACCGTCCCCGCTTCGGCGACCAGGCCGAGGCCGATCTGGCGCCCGCCGGTGAGCTCGACATAGACCTGGGCGAGCAGCTGCGCGTCGAGCAGCGCGCCATGCTTCACCCGGTGGCTGCGATCGATTCCGAAGCGCATGCACAAGGCATCGAGGCTGTGCTTGGCGCCGGGATGGCGAGTCCGCGCGAGCGTCAGCGTATCGACCATTCGTGACATGGGCACGGATGGACGCCCGCACTGCCCGAGCTCGAAATTGAGGAAACCGAAGTCGAAGCTCGCATTGTGCGCGACGAGCGGCGAATCCTCGATGAAATCGAGCAGCTCCTCGGCCTTTTCGGAGAATCGCGGCTTGTCGGACAGGAAGATGGTCGTCAGCCCGTGAACGGCTTCCGCCTCGAACGGCATGTCGCGTTCGGGATTGAAATAAGCGTGGAAGTGCCGACCCGTTTCGACGCGATTGAAAATCTCGACGCAACCGATTTCGACCATCCGATCCCCGCCACCGGGGCTCAGTCCAGTGGTTTCAGTGTCGAATACGATTTCCCGCATCGGGGAATCTATCCACCCGCGCGCAGCCCGAGGCAATCAAGAATATCACGGACCTGGCGCTCAGTTGTGGATAGGTCGACACCCGTATCGACTACAAAGTCGGCCCGAGCGCGCTTCTCTTCGTCCGGCATCTGGCGAGCGAGGATGGACTCGAGCTTGCCTTGGTTCATGCCGGTCCGCTCGAGGACCCGGGCGCGCTGAATCTCCGCAGGCGCGGAGACCACGACAAGCTCGTCGAACTCCTTCTCACCTTGCGTCTCGAACAGCAAAGGGATTTCGAACAGGAGCGCCGGTGCGTTGCCGTGCTGCGCGACGAACCTTTCCCGCGCCTCGCGCACGGCCGGATGCACGAGCTGCTCGAGCGCCGCGAGCTTCTCCGGACATCCCAGGACGATTTGCGCGAGGCATTCACGGTCAAGTGTCCCGCACCGCACGGTGCCGGGGAAGGTTTCGCCGATACGCTGGACAAGCGCGCCGTTCGGCCCCTGGAGCTCGCGCACGATGGCATCGGCATCGAACACGGGAATGCCGGCGCGCTCGAACATTTTCGCGACGGTGGACTTACCCATCCCGATCGAGCCGGTGAGGGCAATCCGGATCATGCAAGCAGCAGCCCACGTTCGCGAAGCGCGGCAAGCAAGGGGATCAGCGGCATGCCCAGGATCGTGAAATGATCCCCCTCGATCTTGTCGAACAGCTGCACGCCACGCGCCTCCAACCGGAACACGCCAACAGTATAGCCGACCTCCGGCCATTCGGCATCGAGATAGTCGCGGATAAACGCATCCGATAGATGCCGGACGGCGAGCGATGCAGTCGCGATATGCTGCCAGTCAACGGTTCCGCCTCGGGCAAGAGCGACCGCGCTGGTCAAAAGCATAAGCTTGCCGGAAAAAAACCGAAGGTGATCGGCAGCTTCCTCGCGATCGCGCGGCTTATCGAACAGGCGGCCATCGACGCTAACCACGCTGTCGCTGCCGATTGCCCAATCGTCGCCGCCAATGCTCATCGCTTTGGCCGACGCGAGCTCCGACGCGATTGCGACGGGATCGACCAGCCGCGCCTTGACCGACGCTTCGTCGACGTTGGGGCCCATGGCCCGATAGTCGACGCCCGCGGCATCGAGCATCTGGCGCCGGATCGCGCTGGTGGAACCGAGGATGAGACCCAAGCGAACAACCTTGTGGAAAAGGGCTGAAGCAAGGCTAGCGCTTAGCTGGGGACAGGCTCAACCGATCATTTTCGGGCCGCCACGAAACGACAATCAGCAGATTCATCCACGGGGACAGATTCAATCCCCAGACTGTGAATCATGGGGTGGAATCGAGCCGAATCGTGAAGTTGCCTAGTGCAAGCGTCGGGCGCCCTTGTTGGCAATTCCGGAAAGCGTGCCTAAACCCCGCTCTCCCCGGCCCAACAACATCATCAATCTTCTCCTAAATTATATATAAGAAAGAGAAGAGGAGTGGCTTCGATGCCTTCCGACCTTCCGACCAATCAGGCCCGCAAGCCATTGCTGGCCGTGCTCAGTGGAACGCGGCTCGACCCTCCGCCGATGTGGATGATGCGTCAGGCTGGACGCTATCTCCCCGAATATCGCGAGCTGCGGGAGGAGAAGGGAAGCTTCCTCAATCTGGTCTATGACCCGGAGGCCGCGGCCGAGGTCACGCTCCAGCCGCTTAAGCGCTTTCCCAGGCTCGATGCCGCAATCCTCTTTTCCGACATCCTGATTGTGCCTTTCTCGATTGGCCAGAATTTGAGTTTCGTGACCGGCGAGGGACCGCGCCTCACGCCGCCGCTGACTACGGGGGCTCTGGACCAGCTGACGGCGGTCCCGGCGCGGCTCGACCCGATCTACGCGACGGTGGCCAAGGTCAAAGCCGAGCTTGCTCCCGACAAGACACTGATTGGATTTGCCGGCAGCCCATGGACGGTGGCGACCTACATGACCGCCGGCCAGGGGAGTCGCGACCAGGCCGAAGCCCGGCGGCTGGCTTATTCTGATCCCGGAGCGTTTGGCGCGCTGGTCGGACGGATCGAGCAGGTCACGTTCGACTATCTCTCGCACCAGGTCGAAGCCGGCGCCGAGGCGCTGCAATTGTTCGACAGCTGGGCTGGAAGCCTGTCGCCGGTCCAGTTCGAGCAATGGGTGATTGCGCCGACGGCTCGCCTGGTATCGGCGCTGAAGGATCGCCATCCGCAGGTGCCCATCATCGGGTTTCCCAAGGGCGCCGGCGGCAAGCTGGCCGCTTATGCAGCGGAGACCGGGGTGAGCGCGATCGGCCTCGACGAGACGGTGGATCCAATCTGGGCCGCGAAGGAATTGCCGGCTGACCTTCCCGTGCAGGGCAACCTCGATCCGCTGGCACTCATTGCCGGCGGAGAGCCGCTAGAACGCGCAGTCAAACCCCTCCTTGACGCGCTCGCCGGTCGCCCTCACATCTTCAATCTCGGGCACGGCATCCTGCAGGACACGCCGGTCGCCCATGTCGAGCAGCTGATCGACTTGGTGAAGGGGAACAAGTGAACGATTTCACCGGCTGGCTTGGCCTCGCTTACCCGTGGGTCAAGGCGGCGCACGTTACCTTCGTCATCTTCTGGCTCGCCGGCTTGTTTCTGTTGCCGAGGCTCTACGTCTACCATCAGGAAAGCGTGCCGGGCTCGCCCGAGGAGCGCTCCTGGATCGAGCGGGAGGCTCGGGTGCGCTCGATTATCCTGACGCCTGCGATCGCCGCGGTGTGGATTCTGGGGCTGATGCTGGCATTCCACATCGATGCCTGGGGCCAGGGCTGGTTCCACGCCAAGCTCGCGCTCGTCATTGGGCTCAGCGGGTATCAAGGCTGGCTTGGTGCCTACGGCAAGAAGCTCGCGAAGGGCGAGCGTCCCTTATCCGGCAAGGCTGTGCGGATGCTCAACGAAATTCCCGGAATCGCCGCGGCGCTGATCGTGGTGCTCGTGATCGTGCGTCCCTTTTGAACGATTCAGCGTGGATCGAGCATAGCGCTGATTGACAGCGGCACGGTCGAGACATACCTCGAATCACGAACGGCGCAGGCCAGTCTCCCAATTCGCCGGCGATCGTTCCTTCCCAATGCGGCGTCCGCCGCGTCTCCAGCGCTTGTCGACCTGAGAAGCTCCGAGCCTTACTCCCCAAGAAAAGACCACACAGATGCATTTGAAAGAACTGAAAAAGAAATCGCCGGCCGAACTCGTCGCCATGTCGGAGGAGATGGGCATCGAGGGCGCGTCGACGATGCGCAAGCAGGACCTGATGTTCTCGATCCTCAAGGTTCAGGCCGAAAACGGCGTCGAGATCATGGGATCGGGCACGATCGAGGTGCTCAACGACGGCTTCGGCTTCCTGCGTTCGCCTGAGGCGAATTACCTCGCCGGGCCGGACGACATTTATGTCGCGCCGTCGATGGTGCGCCGCTTCGGCCTGCGCACCGGCGACACCGTCGAAGGCGAGATCCGCGGACCCAAGGAGGGCGAGCGCTATTTCGCGCTGACCCGCGTGACGACGATCAACTTCGACGATCCCGAGCAGGTCCGCCACCGCGTCAATTTCGACAATCTGACTCCACTCTATCCCGACGACAAGCTCAAGCTCGACACGCTCGACCCGACGATCAAGGACAAGTCGGCGCGGGTGATCGACATCGTCGCGCCGCTCGGCAAGGGCCAGCGCGCACTGATCGTTGCGCCGCCGCGGACCGGCAAGACCGTGTTGCTGCAGAACATCGCCCGGGCCATCACCGACAATAATCCAGAAGTGTTCCTGATCGTGCTGCTGATCGACGAGCGGCCGGAGGAAGTCACCGACATGCAGCGCTCGGTCAACGGCGAGGTCATTTCCTCGACCTTCGACGAGCCCGCCAGCCGCCACGTCCAGGTCGCCGAGATGGTGATCGAAAAGGCCAAGCGCCTGGTCGAGCATAAGAAGGATGTCGTCATCCTGCTCGACTCCATCACCCGACTTGGCCGCGCCTACAACACGGTCGTTCCGAGTTCGGGCAAGGTGCTCACGGGCGGCGTCGACGCCAACGCGCTGCAGCGTCCCAAGCGCTTCTTCGGCGCCGCGCGCAACATCGAGGAAGGCGGTTCGCTGTCGATCATCGCCACCGCCCTGATCGATACCGGCTCCAAGATGGACGAGGTCATCTTCGAGGAGTTCAAGGGCACCGGTAACTCGGAAATCGTGCTCGACCGCAAGGTCAGCGACAAGCGCATCTTCCCCTCGCTCGACGTCGGCAAGTCCGGCACCCGCAAGGAGGAGCTGCTGGTCGACCAGAACGTCCTCACCAAGATGTGGGTGCTTCGCCGTATCCTCATGCAGATGGGCACGGTCGACGCGATGCAGTTCCTGCTCGACAAGATGAAGGACGCCAAATCTAACGAGGATTTCTTCGCTTCGATGAACCAGTAAGAGATCTGCCCGATGTTCGAGGGCTTTGACTTCGGCGCGATCTTTACCGCCGCGGGGCTCGCCAAGCTCGGGCAGATCATCATCGGCGACCTCACCATGGCCGGCGACAATGTCGTCATCATGGGCTCGCT
>Ga0070662_100001750_pt1 | contig 13370 bp, 13 predicted proteins | sample KBSC53metaG_FD_65648 | JGI IMG/M metagenome (GOLD analysis project Ga0070662, IMG submission 65648) | Corn rhizosphere microbial communities from Kellogg Biological Station, Michigan, USA - KBS C5-3 metaG | ecosystem: Host-associated > Plants > Roots > Rhizosphere > Soil ...
GCGCGCGATACGAACCTGGGCGCGCGCGCCATGACGGAAATGGCCTCCCAAGCCGAACGTCCGCTGAGTCTTTCGGGCGACACTGCCAATCACTTTTTTCTGCCGCCGTTAACTTTTCGCTTGGCTTGCGACTCGCGATGATTCAAAGATTCACACTGAGGGTTCAAACCGTTGCCTGATCTGGGGGTTGTCCATGAGCATCGATTTCATCCGGCCTGAGGTCGACGAACTTCGACCGCGGATTAGCGTCATCGGAGTCGGCGGAGCCGGCGGGAATGCGGTAGCGAACATGATCGGCGCCGACGTGCTCGGGGTCGACTTCATCGTCGCCAACACCGATGCGCAGGCTCTCAACACTTCGACCGCGGACCGGCGGATCCAGCTGGGCCTCAAGATCACGCAGGGACTGGGCGCCGGATCGAGGCCGGAGATCGGCCGCGCAGCCGCCGAGGAATCGCTCGAGGAAATCCAGCAGGCGCTCGAGGGCGCGCACATGTGCTTCCTCGCGGCTGGAATGGGCGGCGGAACCGGGACCGGCGCTGCTCCGGTCATCGCCAAAGCTGCGCGCGACAAGGGAATCCTGACCGTCGGCGTCGTCACCAAGCCGTTTGCCTTCGAAGGCGCTCGGCGCTCGCGCTCGGCGGATGCCGGGATCGAGGAGCTTCAGCAGCACGTCGATACCTTGATCGTCATTCCGAACCAGAATCTCTTCCGCCTCGCCAACTCGGATACGACCTTCAAGGAAGCGTTCGAAATGGCCGACGAGGTGCTCCAGCAGGGCGTTCGCGGGATCACCGACTTGATGGTGATGCCCGGCCTCATCAACCTCGACTTCGCCGACGTCCGCTCGGTGATGGGCGAGATGGGCAAGGCGATGATGGGCACCGGCGAGGCCGGCGGCGACAATCGCGCGATCGAGGCCGCCGAAAAGGCGATCTCCAACCCGCTGCTCGACGGGGTCAGCATGAAGGGCGCCAAGGGTGTCATCATCTCGATCACCGGCGGCGAGGACATGAAGCTGATGGAGGTCGACGAGGCCGCAAGCCACATCAAGGAGCTGGTCGACCCGGACGCGAACATCATCTGGGGATCGGCCTTCAACAACGACCTCGACGGCAAGATCCGGGTGTCCGTGGTAGCGACCGGAATCGAGGCCGAAACCGGCGTACAGGCGCAGCCCGCGAAGGTCTTCACCTTCCCGTCGCGGCCCTCGACTTCCGTTGCGGCTGCTCCAGCGATCGAAACCGAGACGGAAACGGACGACGAGGACGATGATGAAGAGACGCTCGAGCTGACCGAGGAGGTCGACGAAGACGAGGGCGACGAGCTGGTCCTGGATAATGACGACATTCTGACCGCTCCGGTGGGAGCGCCGCCGATCGCTCCGCCGACGGACGAAGACGAAAACACCACCGGCGAGGACGAAGAAGCGAGCGAGACTCAGGATCAGCCGAAGGCCGCATCGGGTGCCGGCGGGACCCTGTTCGAGCGCATGTCGAACATCGCCCGCGGATCGGCCAAGGCGCAGGGCGACGACTCGCAGCCGGGGCCGGGCTTCAGCCGCGAGCCGATGGACATTCCGCGCTTCCTGAACCGGCAGAACAACCAGTAATGGAGGGGGGCCGCCGGCAAGGGGCCCCGCTCATCGCCTGAGCCGCACGACTCGTCGTTAAAGGGCTAGGCAGAAAGCTTCCCGCAAGATTCTCTCCTTCACGGGAGATCGATGCCGGTGGGGAATCCAATCAAACGCGGGCGCTTCGCGGCGCTCATTCTGTCATGCTTTGCGGCGCTTGCGGCAATGCCCTCCGCTGCGCTCGCCCAGGCGATTCCGGTATATTCGGAGAGCCCCGGCGACGCGCTTGCCCGAAATGTGCGCACGCTGGCCGACGATCCGAAGAACTTCGCCGCGCTGATCGCCGCCGGGAAGGCCGCGCTTCAGCTTGGCGACACGCAGGCCGCCGCCGGCTTCTTCGGCCGCGCCGAGGAAGTGAACGGCCGAAGCCCGCTTCCACTGGCGGGAATGGGCGCTGCGCTAGTCACGACCGACGATCCGCGGGGAGCGCTGACCTATTTCGCCCGAGCGCAGCGTCTGGGCGCGACTCCGGCGACGCTCGGCTGCGATCGCGGCCTGGCTTATGACCTGCTTGGCAAGCAGGTCGCCGCGCAGACCGACTATCGCGCGGCAATGACCGGTCCCGACCGCGACGAAGCTCGCCGCCGCCTGGCCCTTAGCCTGGCGATCAGCGGCGAGCAGGACCTCGCATTGTCGACTCTCGAGCCCCTCCTCCGGCGCCGCGACGTTGGCGCCCAACGCACCCGGGCGCTTGTGCTGGCGCTCGAAGGCGATCTTGCCGGGGCGAAGGCCGCGCTCGAATATACGATGCCCGGCGCCTCGGCTCGGATGGACCCGTTCTTCCGCCGCCTGCCGATGCTAAGCTCTGTCCAGAAGGCCGCCGCCGTCCACCTCGGCATCTTCCCGGAAGGCGGCGTGGCGGTCGCTTCGAATGCGCCGCCGGAGGACCGAATGGCCTCGATCGAGCAGATGCTCGCACTCCCGCCGCCCGATGAGACGGCGCCGGCGCAGTATAGTTATTCCCAGCCGATTCCCGCAGTCGCCGCGCCGCAGCCCCCGCAGGTGCAGGTCGCGTCGGTTTCGACTTCCAACGTGAAGAGAGCGGTTTCGCCCAACAACGACCTCATCCAGACCGAGCGCGTCCAGTCCGATCCGGGCGGCAGGAAAATCTGGTTGCAGCTTTCAAGCGGCGATAATCCAGCCGAGTTCTCCGGCGAGTTTCGCAAAATCCGCTCGCGCGAGCCGAAATTGTTTACTGGAATCAGCGGTTTCGTCGCCAACGCGGGCTCAAAGTCGCGCCTTCTGATCGGTCCGTTTCACAGCCAGGAGGACGCGCGTCTCTTCGGGGATGCGCTATCGAGCGCGCGCATCGATTCCTTCCCCTGGACGAGCCAGCCGGGACAGGTGGTCAGGAAGCTTCCAAGCCAATAGACGGCACCGCGATGACGGTGCTCGCCAGCCTTGCCGCGCAGCCTTCGCATTCGCGCGGACGGCTCCACTGTGAAAGCGACGATGGGCCGCGCGGGCCGCGCGATATCTTCCAGCGCGACCGCGACCGGATCGTCCACTCCGTCGCCTTCCGCCGCCTCCGGCACAAGACACAGGTCTTCGTTGCTCCCGACGGCGACCATTACCGGGTGCGGCTGACCCACAGCCTCGAGGTCGCTCAGATCGGGCGGACGATCGCCCGAGCGCTCGGACTCAACGAGGACCTCACCGAGATGCTGTGCCTCGCTCACGATCTCGGCCATCCGCCGTTCGGCCATGCCGGGGAGGATTCGCTCCAGGCGGCGATGGCGAGTGCGGGCGGCTTCGATCACAACGGTCATACGGTGCGGATCGTGATGAAGCTCGAGACGCCCTATGTCGGCTTCGACGGGCTCAACCTCAGCTGGGAAGCGCTCGAAGGGCTGGCGAAGCACAACGGGCCGGTGCTTCAGCCCGGCTGGGCGCTCGAGGAAGCGAACGCCGAGTTCGACCTGGAACTCGGAAGCTGGCCGTCGCTCGAGGCGCAAGTCGCGGCGATCGCGGACGACATCGCCTATGACAATCACGACATCGACGACGGGCTCCGGGCGGGCCTCCTGGATTTCGAAGCGCTGCTGGGCGTGCCGCTGGTCGAACGCCACTGGCGGGCAATCGTCGAACGCACCGGCGAGATTCCGCCCGACAAGATGCAGCGCGCGCTCGTCCGCGACATGATCGGCACGATGGTGGGCGACGTCATCGCCGAGACCCTGCGGCGAGCCAGGGAGGCGGGCGCCCACTCTATCAACGATGTCCGCTCCGCCGGAGTTCAGCTGTCGGGCTTCTCGCCGGAGCTTTCCGAGGCAGACAAGGCGCTGAAGTCGTTCCTTTACGCCACGCTCTACAATGCGCCGGAGCTCCTTGCTGTCCGCGCCGAGGCTCAGCGGGTCGTGACGGACCTCGCCGAGACCTATCGGTCGGACCCCTCGCTCCTGCCAACGGAGTGGCGAACAGGTGACACCGGCGTGCAGCAGGACCGCCGCATCGGCGATTTCATCGCCGGAATGACGGACCGTTTCGCCATCGCCCAGCATTCGGAGCTGATCGGGCCGGTCGAACTTCCCGACCGCTTTTGACGAGGTGACGAGCCGCCAAGCCTGCGCTAGAGGCGCGGCTTCCGTGCACAGGTGAGAAATTGAGCCTTTACGCCCAATATTCGGCGCTCCTCGACGGAGTGCTCGACGAGCTTGAATCCGAAGGGGCGATTCCAGTGGGGATCGACCGCAGGAACATCGCGGTCGAGCCGCCACGCGATGCGTCGCACGGCGACCTCGCGACCAACGCGGCGATGGTGCTCGCCAAGGCCGCAGCGACCAATCCGCGAGCCCTTGCCGGCTTGATCGCTCCGAAGCTCGACGCGATCCCGGCGGTCACGTCGGTGGAAATCGCCGGGCCGGGTTTCATCAACCTGCGCCTGTCCCCGAATGCCTGGCGCGACGAGCTCACCACGATCCTTCGCGAAGGCGCCGCTTACGGCTGCTCGCAAGCTGGACGCGCCGAGCGTGTGAACGTCGAATATGTCTCCGCCAACCCGACGGGTCCGCTGCACATGGGCCATTGCCGAGGCGCAGTGGTCGGCGATGCGCTCGCGCGGGTGCTGGAGGCGGCGGGCTTCCGGGTCACCAAGGAATATTATGTCAACGACGCCGGAGCGCAGGTCGATACGCTCGCCCGCTCGGTGCACCTGCGGTATCGCGAGGCGTTAGGCGAAGACATCGGCGACATCCCGGAAGGGATGTATCCGGGCGACTATCTGAAGCCGATCGGAATTGAGCTCGCGGCGGAATTCGGCGACCGCTATGCTTCGGCGCCCGAGATCGAATGGCTGGCGCCGTTCCGCGAGCGCGCCGTGGCGGCGATGCTCGACCTCATCCGCCACGACCTCGCGCTTCTGAATATCCACCACGACCTGTTCGCGTCGGAAGGAAAGCTCCAGTCGGAAGGCGCTGTCGACCGGGCGATGGAGACTTTGCGCTCGAAGGGCCTGGTCTACGAGGGCACATTGGAGCGGCCGAAGAGCCTCGACCCGCACGACGAATGGGAGCCGGTCACGCTGACCCTGTTCAAGTCGACGCAGTTTGGCGACGACCAGGACCGGCCGATGAAGAAGTCGGACGGGAGCTGGACTTATTTCGGCTCCGACGCGGCCTATCATTTGCGCAAGGCGGAGAGCGCCGACCATTTGGTCAACATCTGGGGCGCCGACCATGCCGGGACGGTCAAAAGGGTACAGTCGGCCGTCCACGCGCTGACTGACGGCCGCGTCGACCTCGACGTGAAGATCGTCCAGATGGTGAAGCTGTTCAGGTCCGGCGAGCCGGTGAAGATGTCGAAGCGCGGCGGCACCTTCGTGACCCTCGCCGACGTGGTGCGCGAGGTCGGCAAGGACGTCGTCCGGTTCATGATGCTGACTCGCCGCGCAGACGCTCCGCTCGATTTCGACTTTGCCAAGGTCGTCGAAGCGTCGAAGGACAACCCGGTCTTCTACGTCCAGTACGCCCATGCGAGGATCAGCTCGCTGGGCCGCAAGGCCGCCGACGCTGGGGTGGACGTGGACTCGCCGGCCGACCTCAAGCTTCTCGATGAGGAGGAGCTCGCGCTGGTGAAGCTCGCGGCCCAATATCCGCGCACGGTCGAGGCCGCCGCCATGGCCCACGAGCCCCACAGGATCGCTTTTTACCTCTACGACCTCGCTGCGGCGTTCCACGCACTGTGGAACCGCGGCAACGACGATCCCGACCGGCGCTTTCTCCTTGAAAAAAATCCACAACTTTCGCGCGCGCGTCTGGAACTCGCGCGCGGCATAGGGCAAATCATCCGAAGCGGGCTCGAATTGATGGGGGTCGAGGCCGCCGAGGAGATGCGCTGAATGTCGGATACCGTCTCGAACGATCCTTCCGATCGTCTTCCCTGGCTCTCGGACACACCCGTCAGGCAGGTTCAAACGACCGCCCCCAAACGCGCTTCGACGATGTCGAGGTCGCATGGATTGGCGGGCTGGGCATTTGCCGGGCTCTTGCTGGTCGCCGGCACCTCTTATTGGTTTGGAATGCAAACCGGGCAGGCGCCGCACCGGGCGGCGAGCGATGTTCCAGTGGAGCAGGCGCAACCGAGCCGGCCGGATCCGTTCATGACGGCGGAGCCGGAAGTTCCGCTTGCGCAGGCTCCCGAAGTGCGTCCCTCTCCGGTGCCAGTCGTGACGATGCCCGGCCTCGATGCGCCGCGGCGTGCGCATCCCAACAGGCGCGCCCGGCTGACTCGCGAAGTCCCGCCCAGCGACAGTCTTGACGAGACGGTCAAGTCGCAGTCGGCGAACGAGGACGAAGCGGCCAAGACGAGCGACAAGGCCGCGGCTGCTTCGGACACGCCAAAGAAAGCCGAGGCGGCACCTCCCAAGCTGTGGCCGTCGCGAGTGGAGAAGGGCGCCGCCGGAAGGTTGGTGCAGATCGGCGCGTTCGGAAGTACTCAGCAGGCGAAGCTCGGCTGGCGCAAGATGCAGCGGGAATATCCCGCCGTCGGGAAGCTGCCCGCGGTCGTGGTCGAGAGCAGCAATTCCGCGGGGCACAAATTCTACCGCTTTCAGATCGGAACGACGTCCCAGGCCCATTCGGAAGTGCTGTGCCAGCGCATGCAGAAGATTGACTTCAGCTGCGCGGTGATCGGCTTGTCGTGGAAGCCGAAAGTCGAACGGTGAGCGACACTCGGGCGACCAGCGAACCAGACGACCTCCCCTGGCTTCAGGAGGTCGAGGATGAGGACGCGCCTCGCGGGATTTCCGGCCGCGCCATGTTCGTGGGCCTTCTCGTCGTCCTTCTCGTGGCCGCCGCGGTGTCAGCGACATTCTACTGGCTGGGCAGCCGCAATTCGGCGACTGTCGGGGGGCCCGAGCTGATTCGCGCTCCCGCAACTCCCTACAAGGTGAAGCCCGCGGACCCGGGCGGGCTCGACATCGCCGGCGAAAGCCAGACTACATTCGAGACGAGCGCTGGCAAGGACGTGGATTCTCGCCTTAACCTCGGAGCGACGGGGCGCGAGGATGTGGCGACGGTGGCGCCAAAGGAAGAGCCGAAGCCACCAACGGGGTCGAGTGAGCCTACTCCGCCCAAGCCGGCCCCGCCGCCGCCTCCCAAGCCGTCCGGCGCGCCCGGAAGCGTCATCCAGCTCGGCGCCTACAGCAACACCGCGCAGGCGGAGCGCGCGTGGACCGTGTTGAGCTCGCGCTTCGACGTGCTTGGCGGGATGACGAAGATCGTCGTGCCTTATTCCGCCAACGGTAGCAGCGGCTACCGGCTTCGGGCGGCGGCTTCGTCGCCGGATTCGGCGCGTGCGGCCTGCAAGGCGATCCAGGCCGGCGGCGAAAGCTGCTTCGTAGCGCGCTGAAATCGGTAGGAATATGCAAGCGGCGATCTACGGCATGGCGGGTGCCGCTCTCACTGGCGACGAGCGCGCATTCTTCAGGGACGCCGATCCCGCGGCGTTCATCCTGTTCAGGCGCAATTGCGTCGACCGGGCCCAGCTTCGTGCGCTGACGGATTCCCTTCGCGAAATCTCCGGAAGGGACGACGTCGCGATCCTCATCGATCAGGAGGGCGGGCGGGTCGCCCGGCTGAAGCCCCCCGAGTGGGCTGAATTCCCGCCGGGCTCGGCTTTTTCGGCGCTGTACCGTACCGCTCCGATTTCGGCGATCGAGGCCGCAATGGCGAACGCTCGAGCCCTGGCGCTGACGCTTCGCGAGTGCGGCATCAACGTCGACTGCCTGCCGCTGCTCGACGTCCGCCGGCCCGAAGCCGATGAGATCATCGGCGACCGCGCGCTCGGCGACGAGCCGATGCAGGTGGCCGCGCTCGGCCGCGGCGTGCTCGACGGGCTCGCCTCGGCCGGGGTGGTCGGGGTCATCAAGCATATGCCCGGGCACGGCCGCGCCTTGTGCGACAGCCACAAGGACTTGCCCGTGGTCGAAGCCAGCGACGAGGAGTTGGCGACTGACCTCGAACCGTTCGAGAAGCTTGCCTGGGCGCCAATGGGGATGATGGCGCACGTCGTCTACACCGCCTGGGACAGGGATCGGCCCGCGAGCCTGTCGCCGGTCGTGATTCGCGACATCATACGCGGCCGGATCGGCTTCGACGGCTGGCTGATGAGCGACGATATCGGGATGGAGGCGCTGAAAGGCGACTTCGGCGCGCGAGCGGCGGGCGTCGTCGCTGCCGGTTGCGATGCGGCGCTCCATTGCTCGGGAGACATGGACGAGATGATCGCGGTGGCCGAAGCGGTTCCGGCGATGAGCGCGGCGGGAGAAGAGCGGCTTCGTCAGGCGATGCTGATCGCCACCAACGCGCCCGAGGGGCCTCCGCTCGAAGAGGTCATCGCCAAGCGCGACGAATTGCTCGCCCTCGCCTGAGTTCTGCGCACTTGCAGATGCACCGCGACCGTTTGTCGAGGCACAGGGTTGTCTTCGGCAACTAACTTTTGCCAAGGTGCCCCACCTCTTCCTGAACTCGCCGGAAAGACCTGCCCGATGCGCCTCCTGCACGTTGCCTCTGCTTTCGCCCTGCTTGCCGCCCCAGCCTTGGCCCAGCCGGACTCGGGATCGGACAAGGGAAAAAGCGTCGAGGCGATGCACAAGGACGCGATGGCGGAGGCTGCGAAAGACGCCTGGGCCAATCCCCCGGTCGAGGAGAGGCAGGTCGCCAGCCATCACAGCATCAAGCAGGACGGGCGGACTCTCAAATATACAGCGACGGCAGGGACCCTGACGATCCGCGACGTGGCCGGGAAGCCGACCGCGAGTATCTTCTACACGGCCTACACGCTTGACGGCGCGCGCGGCACGAACCGGCCGGTGATGTTCCTCTACAATGGCGGGCCGGGATCGCCGACCCTCTGGTTGCACATGGGTTCGGTCGGACCGATGCGGCTGGTCACCGGCAATCCGGATTATATCCGCCCCGCGCCGTTCCAGTTCGGCCCCAATCCCGATACTTTGCTCGGGTCGACCGACCTCGTGTTCCTCGACGCGCCGGGAGCCGGTTATTCGCGGCCGCTCGGCGATGCCAAGGGCTCCGACTTCTACGGGGTCGATGAGGATGCGGACGCATTCGCGCGGGCAATCCTTCGTTACGTAACCAAGTACAACCGCTGGGACAGCCCCAAATTCCTTTTCGGCGAGAGCTACGGCACGACCCGTTCCGGCGCGCTCGCGTACCAGCTCCAGGACCGTGGGATGGCGCTCAACGGAGTGATCCTCCTGTCGTCGATCATGAATTACGGGCGGCGGCAGCCGGGGCTGGACCAGGACTATCTGAATTACCTCCCGAGCTACGCGGCCACGGCCTGGTACCACCACAAGATGCCGAACCCGCCGGCCACAGTGGCCGAAGCGGCAGAGATGGGCCGCGAATTTGCGGAAGGCGCTTATGCATCGGCCCTGGCGAAGGGGCAGACCATCAGCCCGGAGGAAGAGAATTCGGTCGCGCAGCGGATGAGCCAGCTGACGGGACTGTCACCCGATTTCATCAAGCGCTCGAACTTGCGCGTCGACCTGTCTCGCTTCCGCAAGGAGATCCTTCGCGACGAGCGCCAGACTGTGGGGCGCTTCGACTCGCGCTACACCGGGGTCGATTCCGACGCTGCCGGCGACAGTCCTGACTTCGACGCATCCGACGTCGCGATCAGCGGCGCCTTCATTGGCACGCTCCACAACTATCTGGTGCAGGATCTCGGTTACGAGACCAACATGCAGTACCGGCTGAGCGCCCGCGACGAGAAAGACTTCGAGTGGGACTGGAAGCACAAGGCACCGGGCCGCAGCTTCGCGATGAACAACCCGAACACCGCGCTCGACCTGGCCGCCGCGATGCGCACGAACCCCTATTTGAAGGTGCTGTCGCTCAACGGCTGGTACGACATGGCGACGCCCTTCTTCGGGACCGAGTTCGACCTCGATCACATGATGCTCGAGCCGGCGCAGCAGCAGAACCTCGAATTCAGATATTATCCCGCCGGGCACATGGTCTATCTCAATCCGGACGCGCTCCACTCGCTTCGGGTCGATGTCGAGCAGTTCATCAACAAGGCGGTCGGCGCGGCCCGCTAGCCCCACAAAACTGTGGATTTGCGAGGCGCGTTCAGCGGACTTTCGCTTTCCAAACCCGCGCTTTGAGCTAATCTCCCGCTTGTGGCGGTGGTGACTTTGAATTCGGCGGCTCGAGGCGGCGACGAGCTTACCCTTAGCCTCGACGGCTGGGAGGGCCCGCTCGACCTTCTGCTGAGCCTCGCGCGTGCCCAGAAGGTGGATCTCGCGCAGATCTCGATCCTGGAGCTGGTCGAGCAATATCTCGCCTACCTGAACGACGCCCGCGCCCTGAAGCTGGAGATCGCCGCCGACTATCTCGTGATGGCGGCGTGGCTGACCTATCTGAAATCGTGCCTGCTGCTTCCGAAGGACCCGGAGGCGGACCCGAGCCCGGAGGAGATTGCGCTGCGGCTCCAGATGCGTCTCCAGCGGCTGGACGCCATGCGCGAAGCGGGTGCTAGGCTCCTCGGCCGCGACCGGGTCGGCCGCGACGTCTTCCAGCGCGGCGCTCCGGACGGCCTGAGGCTGGTCCGCAAATCCGCATGGCAGGTGAGCGCATTCGAGCTGTTTGCCGCCTATGGCGCTGTGAAGGCGCGCACCCAGCCTCCGATGCACGTCGTCCATGCGCGATCGGTCATGACCCTCGACGAGGCGATCGAACGGGTGAGCCGGATGATCGGCATGGCCATCGAGTGGACAGCGATAGAAGCCTTCCTTCCTGACACCGACGATCCGCAGCTTCGCCGGTCGGCCCTCGCGTCGAGCTTCCTCGCGGCGCTTGAGCTCGCCCGGCGCGGCCGGCTGGACATCGATCAGGAAGAGGCATTCGCGCCGCTGCGGTTGAAGGTAGCCGCCTGATGGACGAGCTCCTTCGCTCGGTCGAAGCGACGGTGTTCGCCTCCGCCGAGCCTTTGAGCCCTGCCGAAGTCTCCGCGCACGTCGGCGAAGGGGACGTCGAAGCGGCGCTCTCCGAGCTTGCAGAGCGGTATCAGGGCCACGGAATCGAACTCGTCGAGCGCGGCGGCCGCTGGCATTTCCAGACCGCGCCCGATCTCGCGCATTTGCTTCGCCGGACGCGCGAAGACTCCCGCCGGATGTCGCGGGCGGCGACCGAGACGCTGGCGATCATTGCCTATCACGAGCCCGTGAGCAGGGGGGAGATCGAAGCGATCCGGGGCGTCCAGATCTCCAAGGGCACGCTCGACGTGCTGATGGAAGCAGGCTGGGTGAAGACCGCCGGTCGCCGCGAAGCGCCGGGACGGCCGTTGCTCTATGCGACGACGGCGGATTTCCTGACGCATTTCGGATTGGGATCGCGCAGCGACCTGCCCGGAATCGACGATCTGAAGGCGGCGGGGCTCCTCGATCCGCTCGACGAAGCGATTTTCCAGCTCTCGGAACGGGACGATGCCGAAGAGCAACTGGAAAGCGAAAGCGAGGAAGACTAAGAAGCCCGCAACCTATCGGAGTTAGCTCATGGGCTCTTTCAGCCTCATTCACTGGATTATCCTCGGCCTGTTCCTCCTGCTGCTCTTCGGCGGCAACCGTTTTTCATCGATGATGAAGGACGTCGCCAAGGGGCTCAAAAGCTTCAAGGAAGGCATGACCGACGAGGACGAAGAGAAGCAGCGGCGATTCGAGGAACAGCGGCGAGCCGAGGAGCGGCGTCACCTTCCGCCGCAGAGCCGCGCTCCGGATCAGCCGATCGACGTCACTCCGGAGCCGCGTCCCCGCGAGGACGAGCAGCCGCGTAGCTGACGGCTGCCGGGCCGTGTTCGGCGTCGATTCCACCGAGCTCCTGATTGTCGCTGTCCTGGCGCTGGTGTTCATTGGCCCCAAGGACTTGCCGGCGACGATGCGCACGGTCGGCCGCTGGGTCGGCAAGATTCGTGCGATGTCGCGCCACTTCACGAGCGGTGTCGAGGCGATGATCCGCGAGGCCGAGCTCGAGGAAATGGAAAAGAAGTGGCGCGAGGAGAATGAGCGGATCATGCGCGAGCATCCGCCGCTGATGCACGACAGCTCGACCTCACCGGAGGAGCCGACGCTTCCGCTCGGAGACACGCCGCCCGCGCCGCGCCCGCCCGACGCTCACGAGCTGCCGTGAAGGACATCGACGAAACCAAGGCGCCGCTGCTCGAGCACCTGACCGAGCTGAGGCGGCGGCTGCTCTGGTCGCTGCTGGTCCTCGGCTCCGTGTTCGCGGTTTGCCTCTATTTCGCGAAGTCGATTTTCGCCTTCCTCGTCCAGCCCTTGCTCGCAGCGGGACAGGGACGGATCATCTACACCGACATATTCGAGGCCTTCTTCGTCGAAGTGAAGGTCGCCTTGTTCGCGGCGCTGATGGTCGGCTTCCCCTTCTTCGCGATCCAGATCTGGAAGTTCGTCGCGCCGGGGCTCTACGTGAAGGAGAAGAGGGCGCTTCTCCCTTTTCTCGTCCTGACTCCGGTCTTTTTCACCGCCGGAGCCTCCTTCGCTTATTTCGCCGCCATGCCCTGGGCGCTCCATTTCCTGCTGAGCTACCAGGGCGAAGTCGGGGGCATACAGCAGGAGGCGCTTCCGGGAGTCGGCAATTATCTGAGCTTCTGCACCCGCTTCCTGTTCGGCTTTGGAGTCGCGTTCCTGACGCCGATCATCCTGATGATCCTCGAACGGACCGGGATCATCACGCTCCAGCAACTGACCCAGCACCGGCGCTATGCGATCGTGGTGTGCGCCGGCGTCTCGGCGGTGCTGACGCCACCGGACGCGGTGTCGATGATGCTGCTCCTGGTCCCCCTCTATTCCCTCTATGAGCTGGCGATCCTCGCGATACGCGTCACGCACTGGCGAGCGGCTAGGTCCGCGCCTTCGGCGGGACGTGGCTCAGCTGAAAAAAGTGAGGGCCCGGAAGCGCCACCGGGGGGGGGGAGGGTTGGCGGTTCCGGGCCCATTTAAACGGATAGCGAGAGCGGGGGGGCAAAAGGTCACTATCCGACATGCAAAACGCCCCTTCTTTTGCAGCGGTTCCGGTTATTCGAAATTTTTTTCGCTTAACGCCGTAATGACCACGATAATGCCTAGCGCGGCGGGAAAACCGGCAGGTCGACGCTGTAGCGTCCAAGTTTGCGCTCCAGGTCGGATCGGAGCTGTTTTGCGAGGCCCGAAATGATCCGCTCGAACTGGTCCTTTTCCTTGTCCCCGTCCTTTTCCGGG
>Ga0070662_100001751_pt1 | contig 13369 bp, 13 predicted proteins | sample KBSC53metaG_FD_65648 | JGI IMG/M metagenome (GOLD analysis project Ga0070662, IMG submission 65648) | Corn rhizosphere microbial communities from Kellogg Biological Station, Michigan, USA - KBS C5-3 metaG | ecosystem: Host-associated > Plants > Roots > Rhizosphere > Soil ...
TCACCGACGGATTGGTCCGCCTGTTCGACGTGCGCGCTTCGTGGTTGCGCGTGCTGCGCAACCGGGGGATGCGCGCCGTCGGTGCGGTCGGTGTGGTGAAGAGGCTGCTGGCGCAGCCTGCGCTACGGTAAACTGACCGGCCAAAGGAGTACGCAATGTCACTTTTCAGGTTCCTGGTCGCCATCGCGGCCTGCATGCTGCTTGGTGCGCCTTCTGCGCCCGCACAGACGCAGGATGCCGCGCCGCGCGTGGACGCCACGGCGCCGGAGCTCGCCGCCGTCAAGCAGCTGATCGAGGCCAAGTTTCCCGGCGCCGCGGTCACCAATGTCGCGCGCTCGCCGTACTTCGGACTGTACGAGGCGCAATTCGACGATCGAATGATCTACACCGACGCGAAAGTCAGCTACGTGGTCGTCGGGGCGATCTTCGATGCCGATACCAAGCAGAATCTGACCGATGCACGGCTGCGCCAGTTGAACCGCGTGGCCTGGGATCAGCTTCCGCTCGATCTTGCGATAAAAAAGGTCAAGGGCAATGGCGCCCGCAAGCTGGCGATCTTCTCCGACGCCGATTGCCCGTACTGCAAGCGGTTGGAAAGCGAGATAAAGACGCTGGACAACGTGACCATCTACACGTTTCTGTTTCCGATTGCCCAGCTGCATCCAGACTCCGCACGAAAATCGGCGCTGATCTGGTGCGCGCCGGACCGCTCCAAGGCGTGGGACGAGTGGTTCGCATCGGGCAAGCTGCCGAACAACAAGGGCGACTGCGCGACGCCGATCGCGAAGACAGCGCAGATCGGCCAGAAGTACCGCATCAGCGCGACGCCGACCCTGGTGTTCGCCGATGGATCGATGGTGCCGGGCGCGATACCGCTGGACCAGCTCGAGAACGAGCTCAAGCAGGCCGACGCAGCGGTCAGGAAACAGCCTGCGGCCAAGCCGTAGCGGCGACGACAAGCGTAGTGGGGAGACGACATGGCGCTGATGGATTTCATCAAGAAACAGTTTATCGACATCATCGAATGGAGCGACGATTCGCGCGACACGCTGTCGTACCGCTTTCCGGACGAGGACAAGGAAATCAAGCGCGGCGCCCAGCTGATCGTCCGCGAATCGCAGATCGCGCAGTTCATCTATCTCGGCCAGTTCGGCGATACTTTCGGGCCGGGCAAGTATGCGCTGACCACCGACAACATTCCCGTGCTCAGCGATCTGAAAGGATGGAAGTACGGGTTCGAGTCGCCGTTCAAGGCCGACGTCTACTATGTCGTCACCCGCCTTTTCACCGGCAATAAGTGGGGCACGGCGAATCCGGTGATGATGCGCGACCAGGATTTCGGGATCGTGCGGTTGCGCGCGTTCGGAATCTACGACTTTCACATCACCGATCCGAAGCTGTTCCTGAAGGAAGTCGCCGGCACCGACGATCATTTTCGACTCGACGAGTTCAGCGATACCATGCGCTCGCGCATCGTCAGCGTCTTTTCCGAAGCGCTGGCGCAGTCGAAAATTCCCGCGCTCGACGTCGCGTCGCGCTATGGCGAGCTCGGCAACGCATTACTGCCGTTGATCAATCCGCAGACGACGGCCAAGTACGGTCTCGAGATCACCAGCTTCGTCGTCGAGAACGTTTCCGTGCCGCCCGAGGTCGAGCAGGCGATCGACAAGCGATCGAGCATGGCGGCAGTCGGCAGCTTGAACGACTATGTCAAGTTCCAGATGGCGCAGGGACTCGAGAAGGGCAATGGCGGGCCGGGAGGCATGGCGGCGGAGATGGCGGTAGGCATGGCGATGGCGCAGCAGATGATGAACCAGGCGGGCGGGATCATGGGTCCGCAGACGACGCCGGCCGTCCCGGCGCAGGCCGCGACTGCCGGGCAGGAGCCGCAATTGCTGACGCCGGCGCAAGTCGCGCAGCTGCTCGGCGTTGCCGAATCCGACGTGATGTCCAGCCTCCAGAAGGGCGATCTGAAGGGAAAGCAGATCGGCACGCAATGGCGCGTCACGCGTGCCGCGGTCGATCAGTTCCTGCATTCGTGATCCTCCCCGAAAGCGAAGCGAGGTCCAAGATGGCGGCGAATCGATCCGATTTTCGCGCCCTGGGCGCGGTGTTGGTGTTCGGCATAGGTCTGCTCTGCGCCGGCCCGCTCGCGGCGCAGGATCCGCGCGCGAGCCTAGTGCAGGAGACGGCCCGGGCGTGGCTGGCCGACACCGACCGCGGCAATGCCGCTCAGAGCTGGAAGAGCGCCGGCAAGCAATTCCGGAACGCGATCACCGTCGAACGCTGGGCGGAATCACTGAAGGCGGTGAGAGCGCCGCTGGGAGCGCTTTCGCAACGCGCACAGATTGGCACGCAATTCCACAAGAGCATTCCAGGCGCACCCGACGGCGAATATGCGATCGTTCTCTTTCGCGCCACGTTTGCGAAAAAACTGAATTCGCGCGAGACGGTGACGCTCGAGCACGAGCCAGACGGCGCGTGGCGCGTGATCGGGTATCTGATCCAGTGACCTTGGCGCCGCGGGCGTTGTTGGCGCTGCGATCGGTCTATCTGTTCTTCAACGATACCGAATTCGCGCTGAAGCCGCGGGTCTCGATCGTCGAGGGGCCGTGGTTGCCGGTTAGCCGGCCATTCGCGGATGGCTGACGCTGCGCCGTCCGGCGCTCCCGCTGATGCGGGGCAGGAGATTGCGCGGCACAAATTCGCCTGTCCGGCCTGCGGCGCAGAGGCGGTTTGGAATCCGTCGCGGCAGGCGCTGGTGTGTCCGTTCTGCGGGACGGTCTCGCCGGCCAAGATCGACGCTACCGGCGCAATCGTCGAGCACGATCTGGTTGCGGCACTGCGCGGCATCGGCGATGACAAGCGCGGCTGGCAAATCGAGAAGCGCTACGTCAAATGCCGCAGCTGCCAGGCCATTTCGGTGATGGACGCGAGTCGACAGGCGCAGCGCTGCGAATTCTGCGGCTCGGCAGAGCTCGTTCCCTATACCGAGGCCAAGGATGCGTTTCGCCCCGAGGGCGTGCTCCCGTTCACGATCGGCGAAGACCAGGCACGCGCCGGCATCCGGGCCTGGTACGGCAGGCTGTGGCTCGCGCCGAACAAGCTCAAGCGCAGTGCGCTGACCGACACGGTCAAGGGTGTCTACCTGCCGTACTGGACATTCGACGCCAGGGCCGACGCTTCGTGGACTGCGGAAGCCGGGCATTACTACTACACGACCGAAACCTACGCCGACGGCAGCGGCCGCACGCAGACCCGCCAGGTGCGCCAGATACGCTGGGAACCGGCGGCAGGGCGCCTGGAGCACGTTTTCGACGACGACCTGGTCTGCGCCTCGGTCGGTGTGCGTCCGGAACTGCTGCGCGGCATCGAGCCATTTCCGACCGGCGAGCTCAAGACCTACGATGCGGCGTACGTCGCGGGCTGGGTCGTCGAACGCTACCAGATCGATCTGGTCGGCGCGGCCAAGGCGGCGCGCGAGGCGATGGACGAAGAGCTGCGACGGCTTTGTGCCGCGCAGGTTCCGGGCGATACTTACCGCGACCTCGATGTGCGTGCCGCCTATTCGGGGCAGACCTTCAAGCACATACTCGCGCCGATCTGGCTGCTCACCTACAATTTTGGATCGCGAAGCTTCCAGGCCGTCATGAACGGCGTCACCGGAGCGATTCAGGGCGAGTATCCGAAGAGCTGGGTGAAGCTCATGCTGCTGGGCATCGCCATCCTTATCGCAGCGATCATCGTGCTGTCGCTAGGCACGCACCGCTGACGCTCTTGCGCTTCCGATGAGCGACCCGACGTCTACACGGAGGTCCCGATGAAAACGGCAATCGTCACCGGCGTATCGCGCGGTCTTGGCGAATCGCTGGCCGCGGCACTGCTGGCACGCGGATTCGCCGTGACCGGCGTCGGCCGCTCCAGCGCCGAGCGCCTGGCCGGCGAGCACTACCGCTTCGTGCGCTGCGACCTAGGGAAAGTCGCGGCCATCGAGCCGACGCTCGCGCCGGTGTTCGGCGAGATCGCTGCGGCGCGCCCGCGCTCGGTTTGCCTGATCAACAACGCCGCCGTCGCGGGACCGGTGGGAGCGCTGGGCACGCTCGACGCCTCGTCGATCGAAGAATCGCTGGCGGTGAACCTCGTCGCGCCGCTCGCGCTGGTCAACCTGTTTTGCCGCTCGTTTGCCGAGGAGTCGACGCAATCGCTGGTGATCAACATTTCGTCCGGAGCGGCGGCGAGCCCGCTCGGCGGGAGCGGCCCTTATTCGATCGCCAAGGCGGGGCTGGAAATGCTGACGCGGCAGATCGCTGCCGACCAGAAGGCGCCGTCGTTTCGCGCGATCTCCGTGCGACCGGGCATTATCGATACCGGCATGCAGGCCTACATGCGCACGCTTCCGCGCGAGAAATACGCCAATGTCGACATGTTCCGCGAGTTCCATGCCTCGGGACAGCTGGTGCCGCCCGATGCCGTCGCGGCCAAGATCGTCGACAGACTGGTGCTCGGCGACGTCGAGAACGGACGCTGCTACAGCTACAAGGAGTTGTAGCGCGTCGGTCGCCCGTGGAGATATCGGGCGCGGCGGTTAGCGCCGCAGCCTTTCTATCCGGTACTCGAGGAGGCTTCCACCGGCTCCGGCTTCCCACATCAGGCAGTAGGTCTGATCGCGATCGGCGCTGAATTCGCCGGATTCGCCCTGCGTGCTCGCGGCCGAGACCGGCTCGATCACCGCATTGCCGTCGTGAAAATGAAGGTTGAATGCCACCGGCACCGCCGCCCTGAACAGATAGCCGATGCGTTCGCCGGCTTGCAGCAGCACGCATTCTTCGTAGACGGTATAGGGGGAGAGGTCGAGACCGACGACGACCTTGGGCACGTCCAGGCGATCGGGCGCGGTCGCACAGCCAACGGCTCCGAGCGCCGCAACCAGCGCGATGGCGACGCCTTTGCCGCGAGCGATCACCGACCGGTCCGGCGCAGGCGACGCCAGTCCTCGGCCAGCATTGCCCAGCGCTCGTGATCGCGCCAGCGTCCCGCGATCTTGACGTACCGGCGCGAAAAGCCTTCGCGCGTGAATCCCGCGCGCCGCACCAGCGCCACCGACGGCCGATTGGTTGGCTGCACGTTGGCTTCGATTCGATGCAGCTTGAGTTTGACGAACGCGAGCGCCAGCACCAGATGCAAGCCTTCGGACATGTAGCCCTGCCCGACGTGAGGTGCGAATGCGTAGTAGCCGAGGTAGCTGCTCTCGAACGCGCCGCGGACAATCTCGCTGAAGTTGAACACGCCGATCAGCGCGTCGTCGTCGAGCTTGCAGACGACGACGCCGATGTGCGATGCGCTCGCCGGGTCGCGTGACTTCGGACCCGCGAAACGGCGCAGGTACGCGGCGAAGCTCGCCTTCGTCGTCGGCGCCTGCACCCATCCTCGATGCAAACGGTCGGAAAGCCGCGCGCCGGCAATGAATGCCGCGGCGTCGCGCGGGCCGGGCCGGCGCAGGTAGACTCGCGGCCTGGCGGCAAGCGCATGCTTCGGGGCTGGCATAATGCGCATCTTACCGCGAGGGTGTGCTGGCAATGAGCCACTGGATCGAAGGCAAAGTGACCGGCAAGCGACAGTGGAGCGAACGGCTGTTCTCGCTGCAGGTCGACGCGCCCGCCCTTACTTTCGTCGCCGGACAGTTCGCGCGCCTGGCTTTGCCAGCACCGCCCGGGTCGAAGGAGCCGATGCTCGGCCGGCCATATTCGTTCGTCAATCCGCCCGAGCGCGCGCCGCATGAATTCTATTTCAACGTCTTGCCCGAAGGTCCGCTGTCGCCGCGGCTGGCCGCGCTCGAGGCGGGGGCGCCGCTTTGGCTGCTCGAGCGTGCGAATGGATTTTTCAGCATGCCCGAGGTGCCTTCGGCCGCCGTGCTGTGGTGCCTTGCTACCGGCACCGGCATCGGCCCGTTCCTGTCGATTCTGCGCACCGCCGACCCGTGGGAAAAATTCGAGCGCGTCGTGCTCGTGCACGCGGTCCGCTACGCGCAGGACCTTTCCTACCGCGATGTGATTGCCGACATCGCGACAGCGCGCGCCGGGCGATTCGCCTTTGCGCCGTTCGTCAGTCGCGAAAACGACCGAAGCGCGCTGTCCGGCCGGATACCGGATGCGATCCGCGATGGACGCCTCGAGGCCTGGACAGGCCTGCCGCTGACCGCGGAGAACGCGCACGCGATGCTGTGCGGCAATCCCGACATGGTGCGCGACACGCAAGGGGTGCTCGAATTGCGCGGCATGAAGCGCCACCGCCGCCGCGAGCCCGGCCACTACACGGTGGAGACTTACTGGTAGCTGCTTGCGGGCGAGGTCAGGGGCGTCTAGTCGGCCAGGTTGTGCGCGACGATTTCCGCGACGTCGGTCGACAGCGCTGGCGCGGCGGCAATCCGTTCTAGCGCATCGCGCTGCAGTGCGCCGCGCGCGGTGTCGAATCGCCGCCACCGGTTGAAGGCGGCGACCAGCCGTGCGGCGATCTGCGGATTGCTGCGGTCGATCGAAAGCACCTGATCGGCGACGAATGCGTAACCGGCGCCGTCTGCGGCGTGGAATCCCGGCAGGTTCGACTGGGCGAATGCGCCGACCAGCGACCGGATGCGGTTCGGATTGCGCGCGTCGTACACAGGATGCGACAGCAGCCCGCGCACGCGCTCCAGCGTGCCGGGCCGGCACGAGGTTGCCTGCAGGGCCAGCCACTTGTCCATCACCAGCGGATTGTCGCGCCATCGCGCCTCGAATCGCGCCATCGCGATGTCGCGCGCGTCGGCCGCGGTGTCGTTCAGCGCGGCCAGAGCGGCGATGGCGTCGGTCATGTTGTCGGCGGTGTCGAACTGCGCCAGCGCGAGGGCGTCAGAGGCAGCATCGTCGCGCGTGGTCAGGTACGCGAGGCAGACGTTCTTCAGCGAGCGTTGCGCGACCTGCGCGGGATCCGCCGAATACGCGCCGGCGGTGCGGTGTGCAGCGAAGGCATCCTCGAAGGCGGCGCCGAGCTCACGCGCCAGGGCTGCCATTGTCTGCGTCCGCACGCGGTGCAAAGCGTCGATATCGATCGGTGTCTGCCGATCGGCGAGGATGCTGAGGCGCGGCGGCCTGAGAGCGAGCGCGAGCAGCGCCGGATCGCTGGTTCGGTCGGCGAGCAGCGCCCTGACCGCCTCGACCAGGGCCGGGCTCAAGGCGAACGCCGCGCCTTGCGTGCCGCGGCCGGCTTCACCCAGGATCGCCTGCGAAAATATCCGCTGTGCAGCGTCCCAGCGGCACACCGGGTCCGAATCGTGCGCGGCGAGCAGGACCAGTTCGGCCTCGCTGTAGTCGTAGTCGACCTTGACCGGCGCCGAGAATCCGCGCAGCAGCGAAGGCGCAGGAGGCTCGCGGACGTCGACAAAGCGAAACGATTCGCGCGGCTGCCGCACGTGCAACACCGTCGTGGTGGCCGAGCTCGCGCGCGCCTTGCCGTCGCCGTCCAGATGCAGCGGCAAATCCTTTCCGTCGCGGCCGACAAGCCCTACCGCCAGCGGAATATGTAACGCACGCTTGCCTGGCTGGCCGGGCGTCGGCGGACACGATTGCGCGACCTCGAGCACGAAAGTCTGCGCCGCAGCGTCGTAGTCGCCCTTGACCGCGAGCGTCGGCGTGCCCGCCTGGCTGTACCAGAGGCGGAACTGGGCGAGATCGATGCCCGACGCGTCCTGCATCGCCTGCACGAAATCGTCGCAGGTGACCGCCTGGCCATCGTGTCGTTCGAAGTATAGGTCCATGCCACGGCGGAAGCCTTGCTCTCCCAGCAGCGCACGCTGCATCCGGATCACTTCGGCACCCTTTTCGTAGACGGTCGCCGTGTAGAAATTGTTGATCTCGGCATAGCTGTCAGGGCGCACCGGATGAGCGGTGGGACCGGCATCCTCGGCGAATTGCTGGGCGCGCAGAAAGTCGACCGCTTCAATGCGCTCGACCGCGCGCGAGCCGACGTCGCTCGAATATTCCTGGTCGCGGAACACGGTCAGACCTTCCTTCAGCGACAGCTGGAACCAGTCCCGGCAGGTGACGCGGTTGCCGGTCCAGTTGTGAAAGTATTCGTGTGCGATGACTCCCTCGATGTTCGAATAATCGGCATCGGTCGCGGTTTCCGGATGGGCCAGCAGCAGCTTGCTGTTGAAGATGTTGAGGCCCTTGTTCTCCATCGCGCCCATGTTGAAGTCATCGGCGCAGAAGATCATGAAGGTGTCGAGGTCGTATTCGCGTCCGTAGCGTTCCTCGTCCCAGCGCATCGCGCGCTGCAGCGCCGCCATCGCGTGATGGCATTTGGCGAGATTGGGCGGCGTCGAGAAAATACGCAGTGCGACTTTGCGTCCCGACGCGGTGATGAACTCGTCGTCGAGGGACGCCAGGTCGCCGGCGACCAGCGCGAAAAGGTACGAGGGCTTCGGATACGGGTCGTGCCAGATCGCATAGTGCCTGCCCGCGTCACCCGGGACGGCGCCCCGCTCGATCAGGTTGCCGTTGGAGAGCAGCACCGGGTAGCGTTGGCTGTCGGCGACGATCGTCACCGTGTACCGCGCCAGCACGTCCGGCCGGTCTTGGAAAAAAGCAAGGCGGCGAAACCCTTCCGGCTCGCACTGTGTGCAAAACACGCCCGATGACAGGTATAAGCCTTCGAGCGCGCGATTGGCGGCCGGGTCGCATTCGGAGACGATGTGCAGTACACCGGAGTCGGGAAGTGTCCGAAAAGTGATGCCGGCAGGCGAAAGTGCGTATTCGCCCTGCGAGAGCGGCCGCCCGTCGAGGCTCACCTCGATCAGCTTCAGCTGCTCGCCGTCCAGTACCAGCGTCGCGCCAGGCTCGGTCGCCGGATTTCTACGGTAGGCGAATCGCGCCGATACCCGCGTAGCGGCAGGATCGAGCTCGAAGCGGAGCTCGATGTCGTCGACGAGGTGCGAAGGCGGGCGATAGGCGAGCCGTTGTACGACCGGCGGCACCGCGTCGCGAGGCAGCATCAGCGCTTGACGTCCAGCAGCTCGACGTCGAAGACCAGCGTCGCCCCAGGAGGAATGACGCCGCCGGCGCCGCGGCTGCCGTATCCCATGTCCGGGGGGATGATCAGCGTGCGCTGCCCGCCGACTTTCATGCCGGCCACACCTTCATCCCAACCGCGAATCACTCGCCCTCCGCCGAGCGGGAAAACGAAGGGCTCATTGCGATCGCGCGACGAGTCGAACTTGGTCCCCTTGTGGTCGGGTGCAGCAGGCGCGTACAGCCAGCCAGTGTAGTGAACAACTACCGACGCACCCTTGATTGCTTCTGCGCCGCTGCCAACCTTGTTGTCGATCTTTTGCAATTCGTTCAATTTGGCATCCATCTTGCTAGATATGGTTGAGGAGTCTGTCGTGCCCGTCTGCGCGAGCGCGAGGCAGGTTGTGAGCAGCAGCGCGGCTGCCAGAAGCAAAAGCCGCATCTGCTTAATGTAAAACGCGGAAAACGCGGCGCGAAATGTAACACCAGGCACGTAGACCTCCGGGATGAGCGCGACGGACAAAATGCGCGCTACGATTTCGACGAGGCGTAAATTTTACTCCAATTCGATGCTGTTTTTTGCGCGACCGACCGATTTCGGCTATAAATCAGGGCTACTCCGCAACTCGGCAATCATGTCGACGAGGCCGCAATGAGCGCGATGTCCGGCACGGGCAGAGGGCAGAACTCAGAGCAGAGCCATCGTCGCCAAACGGGCTCAATGAAAGCGATGTTTGGATTTTTGACTCCGCACGGAAAGGATTCCGGCGATCCGCTGCAAAGCGCGAAGACCGCGGCCGCATGGCTCCGGCAGCTGCCGGCGCTCGATGTCATCGGGCGGCAGCAGCACGTGATTCAGGCTCTCGACGCGGTGCGCGGAACCCAGCGGCCGATCGACTTGAACCGCATTACCGCCATCGAATTCGTCGACGCTGCGCTCGGAGCCGATCGTCGTCAGCTGATCAAGCAGTACATCGAGAACATCGAGACCTCGCCGAAGCTGGCCGAGCGCATCTGGCAGGCGCTCTGGGAAATGACTCAGGCGTTCACCCTGGCCTATCAGCAGGCGCTCGAAAGCGCGCTGCCGCAGGCGGGCAACGCGCGCTGGCGCGCGGCGCTGCCGCTATTGTTCGTACGCTTCGTTCACTTTCACGGCACCGATGCCAAGCTTCGCGTATTCAAGTACGAGCGCTGGATTCCGGCCAAATGGATCGAGCTGCATCAGGCCTATCTACGCGCGTGCGAGATGCAATGCGATCGGCAGGCGGTGGTGCTGCCGGCCGCGGGCCAGGGCGCGCAGCAGTGGTCGGTCGAGCAGGAATACCTGTACGTGCTTCTCGTGCATCAGCTCAACACCGGCAACCTCAACCCGACCGAAATCGATTGGGCAAGCTCGCAGCTGCGAGCATGGACCCGGCGCCTCGAACTCGAGCAAATTCCCCGATCGCTGGAAGGATTTTTCGTCGATCTGGCAGGACGCGAAGGCCTGATCCGGCGAACCGGCAACGATCGCGGCTCGGTGCTTCGCTACCTCGACACGACGCCGCTGGCCGACGGTCTCGAGCGCGCGATCACCGCGCTGCGCGACGCCGAGCTCACCGATCAGGGTCCGGTCGCCGCGATCAATCAGCAACGCCTGTCGGTGCTGCGCAAGATCCAGCCCGCCGTCTCGCCGACGTCGGAGACCGAATTGCGACGCGACCCGCGTGTCGCAGTCGCCGTGTCGGCGCGCGTGCGCATCGGTCTGTCGCGGATCTGCCAGGACCTGGGCGCGCAGGCTGCGGGCGAGAACGGCGGTGAAGTCGGCACGGGAACCGAGCAGATCGAAGTCTTTGCCGTCGCGGGCGCGCCGCGCATCAGGCGCAAGGCCTCCGAGGACGATTCGCTGGCAGTGAGTCTTTCATCGTGGACCGACCCGACGTGGGAAATCAAGGACCGCAGCGTTGCCGGACTGCGCATCGCCGCGACCGGCGGCATCGGCCAGAGCCTGACGCTGGGGACCTTGGTCGCGGTGCGCCAATCCGACGCCGGCGGATGGTTGCTCGGCGTAGTCCGGCGTCTGAACAAGGTTTCCAACGAGGAAGTCGAAGCGGGCGTCAATATCATCGCCGAGCGCGTCGTCGCCGTGACCCTGGCGGCGAAACGGCGCGCGCACGAGGACATGGGCTACGTCATCAACGGACTCGACATGTCGACGATGGGCGAGCGCTTCGAGGGCCTGTACCTGCCGCCGCCTTCGCGTCCCGACAAGCCGCTGGCGATGAAGACGATAATCGTGCCGACCTCCGAATATGCGGAAGGACGCAACGTGCTGCTGACCACGGCGCGGTCCGTGTACACGGTGTCGATGCGCCACCTGGTCGAGCAGCGTCCGGACTGGAGCTGGGCGACGATCCAGCTCGTCGACAAGAAGGTGCGCGAGGAAGCGGCGTAGGCGGCGCTGAGGCCTGCGCCGCGCCGCTAATCCAGCGGCCGGAACTTGAGTGTCAGGTTGCGCTGGAACAAATCGGGTGAATCGGGACGCGGCAGCGGTGACGCCTTGATGATCGCCCGCTGCACGGCCTCGTCGTAGGCGCGATTGCCGCTGGACTTCCTGAGCTGCGCGTCGATGATCTCTCCGGTCGGCAACTGCACGACATCGAAGATCGCTTCCGGATTGCCGGCAATCTCGGGCGGCACCACCACGTTTCCCTTGACCTTGGCCTGGATCCGGCGGATGTAGTCGGCGTTCGCGCGGGCTCTCGCCGCGTCGGCGACGGTCGCCTGCTCACGTTGGGCCTGTGCCTTCAGCGCATCGGCCTCGCGCGCCTGGCGCTCGCGCACTTCGGCCAGCCGCTTTTCCTCGATCTTCTTCTTTTCGGCGTCGATACGCTCCTTTTCCTTGCGCTCTCGATCGGCCTGCTCTTTCTTGCGCTCTCGCTCCTGCTTTTCCTTCAGCGCAATCTCCGCCCGGGTCGGAGGCGGAGGCTCGGCTTTCGGGGCGGGCTTCGGCGGCTCGGGCGGTGGCTTCGGCGGCTCGGGTGGCGGCTTCGGCGGCTCCGGGGCGGGTTTCGGCGGCTCGGGCTCGGGCTTCGGCGGTTGCGGCGCCGGCGCCGCTTCGCGCGGCGGAGCATAGAGCTCGACGCTGACCGGCTCGGGCTCCTTATTCTGCCAGTTGACGCTGACGATCAGGAAGACGATGAACGCGAGATGAACACCGACAGCGAGGATCGCGGCAATCCACTTGCCGACCGACCAGCCGGGCACCGGACGCGATGGAGGCACTCGATCAGCCCGGCTGGCGGCGCGCGAGCAGGCCCACTTTGCTCACTTTGTTCCGCTGCAGCATGTCAAGCACGGCAACGACGGCTTCGTAACGAACATCGGAATCGGCGGCGATCACCACCGCCTGTTCGGGCGACTGCTTCTGGCGCGCCTGGATGCGTGCGATCAGCTCGTCGCGGGAGACACGCACAGGTGACGCGGTTCCTTCCTTGAGCATCAGCGTCGCGTCGCGCTTGATCTGTATCTGCATAGGCGCGACCGGCGTCGTCAGCACGCTTCCGACGCTGGGCAAGGTGATCTCGCCGGGCGTGATCAGCGGCGCGGTGATCATGAAGATCACCAGCAGCACCAGCATCACGTCGATATACGGAACGACGTTGATCTGGTTGATCGATTTGCGCGGGCGGCGCATAGGATCAGCCCTGCCGCTGCAGGATGTTGGAGAATTCCTCGATGAACGTCTCGAAGCGCGTCGCCAGCCGGTCGACGTCGTGCGTATACCGGTTGTACGCGACGACCGCGGGAATCGCCGCGAAAAGCCCCAATGCGGTGGCGATCAGCGCTTCGGCGATGCCCGGCGCGACCTGCGCCAGCGTCGCCTGGACGACGCTCTGCAAGCCGCGAAAGGCGTTCATGATTCCCCACACGGTGCCGAACAACCCGATGTAGGGGCTGACCGAGCCAATGGTCGCTAGGCCAGCGAGATTCGCTTCCAGCGCGTCGATTTCGCGCTGATACGATGCTCGCATCGCGCGCCGCGCGCTGTCCATTGTCGCGGCCGACGACGAGCCCTGCTTGCGGTGTTTGGAGAATTCGCGGAATCCTGCCGAGAAAACCCGCTCCAGGGCGCCACCGTCGCGCGCCTGGCCCGCGCGTTGATACAGCGCATTCAAGTCGCCGCCTTTCCAGAACTCGTCCTCGAAAGCGTCCGTGCTCGACTCGGCGCGCCGCAGCGCGAACATCTTCAGGAAGATTTGCCACCACGACCACAGCGAAAGAATCAGCAGCAACACCATCACCGCCTGCACGACGATGCTGGCGTGCGCGACCATCGCGACGAACGA